>Ga0315532_1001528_pt1 | contig 16961 bp, 12 predicted proteins | sample SalMarWE160370MG_FD_203082 | JGI IMG/M metagenome (GOLD analysis project Ga0315532, IMG submission 203082) | Salt marsh sediment microbial communities from the Plum Island Ecosystem LTER, Massachusetts, United States - Salt Marsh Sediment WE1603-70 ... | reverse complement strand
GCCATTTAATCGGCGCAGCCGGTGCTGCAGAGCTAATCACGTGCGTTCTGGCTATACGGGACAATATTGTTCCGCCAACAACAAACTTGAACGATCCCGACCCTGCGCTAGACCTTGACTATGTACCAAATAAGCCCAGAAAACATGAGGTTAATATAGCGATGAAGGAATCTTTTGGCTTCGGCGGACAGAATAATGTTGTCATCATCAAACGTTTCGAAGAAAATTAAGCTATGATAGATATAAAGCAAATTCGCGACAATCCTGAGAAGTTCAAAGCCGCCTGCGAAACTAAAAGATTCCAGGTGAATATCGATAGATTGCTGGAAGTGGACTCAGCACTATTGCAGGCTAAGCAAAAGCTGCAGGACATATCCACAGAGAAAAACCGTCTCGGCAAATCAATTCCAAAGCTGGTGGGAGATGAAAAACAATCCGTATTGGCAAAATTATCACAATTGAAAGAAGAAGATGCCCGCCTGCAAGAGCAGATTAAAAATCTACAGCCGAACCTTGATGAACTGATGATGATGGTACCTCAGCCGGCAGACGATGATGTGCCGATCGGTAAGGATGACACCGAAAATGTCGAAATTAAAAAAGTAGGACAAGTTCGCCAATTTGATTTCGAGCCGAAAGACCATGTACAGTTGGGACTTGATTTAGGTATTATTGATATCGAACGTGGCGTCAAATTAGCAGGGACAAGAAATTATATCTTAAAAGGTGATGGGGCGCTTCTGCACTGGGCTGTCCTGCGATTCGCGATGGATTTTATGGTCGGCAGAGGTTATGTCCCCTTCTCAGTACCAGTTCTTATGAAGGATGAGACAATGACCGGCACCGGCTTTTTCCCCGGCTCGGAAGACCAGACCTATCGAATGGAAAAAGACCAACTGAATCTGGCAGGAACCGCAGAAGTGCCGTTGACAGCATACCGGATGGGTGAAATTTTAAGCGAAGACGAGCTTCCGTTGAAATATGTGGCGTTATCAAGCTGCTTCAGACGCGAAGCAGGCGCCGCAGGCAAAGATACATACGGACTTTATAGAATCCATCAATTCGATAAAATTGAGCAGGTGGTAATTTGTAAGAATAGCGTCGAAGAGAGCAATAAATTCCACGAGGAGATTTTGGCCAACGCCGAGGCGGTAATGCAGGCATTGGAGCTGCCCTACCGCGTAGTTGTTGTCTGCACCGGCGATCTTGGCAGAGGCCAAGCCAAAAAATACGACATAGAAGCCTGGATGCCGTCACGAGGCGGCTACTGCGAGACACACAGCGCAAGCAAATTCTATGATTTCCAAGCCAGACGGCTGAACCTGCGGTACAGAAGACAGAAGACAGAAGACGGAAGACAGAAGGGAAAATCGGAAATAAATTTCTGTCATACACTTAATAATACTGTGATTGCTTCACCGCGCATACTGATACCCATCTTAGAGCTTTATCAGAACGCCGACGGCTCGATTACAATACCGAAAGTCCTTCGACCATATATGAGTTCCGTTGGAGATCGAATAACAAAAAGTGATCCTGATAATTAGCCCTGCCATCCCTTCGACCGACACCACTCGTGTGCTGGCCAAACACATCCTATCTCCTATCTTTATATTCCTGATATTCTGATATCCTGATGAACTGATAACCTTTATCGCTGCGCATAAAAATAGCCGTGTTTAAGACTGTTTGTCACAGGTCAAACGACGGCTTTTAGGACAGACTATCCCTTTTTAGTCTTTGCCTCAGGCTCAGGTGCTTTTACTGCTGCTGGTGTTGCTCCTGCCGCTTCTGGTACTGCCGCGACTTCACCTTCTGCCGCCTTCCCAGGAGCCTCTTTTATTTTCCGGCCGGCATGACTCTTACGATGTACAACCTTCGGCAGACCAAAAACCGATTGCTCATCGGACCAGCGTTCCTCGTCTTTCAGCCTCTCAATGCGCTCAGTTCGCGTTAAAACGTTTCGATGCCTGCTCAAGGCACCTTTGATCTTCAAAGTACGGTCAATAGACATTCATAACTCCTCGAGAAATTAATCATCAAATTTCATACCGTAAGCGCTGGCAAAGGACCTTGCGCCAAAGGGTTCATAACCAGGTGGTGCCTCGTAATCGGCCCCAAGCTCTATTATTCTCTGCTTTGCAAGATAACCGTCGCTACCCTCAATTTCGGTATTCTGATATTTGGCTTTTGTAATAAGACAATACCTCCCCCCTACTTGCCTGATCTCAGTTTCTATACCATGCTCACCAAAATACTCCTTGACCGGCATAAGCTGTGTTATTACCTGATGAGTTTGTATAACAATTCGATTGTTACCCGCCGGCCCAGTAGATTCTGCTTCTTTGGGTGCCGGTGGTATCATTTCACGCAATGCAGGATTCAATCCAGCGTCACGCGTAGGAAGCCTCGCCAGGTTTGTCTCCTCACCTGGCTGTACCTGGCTGGCTGAACCGCCTATTTTTTGTTCGAGCTGACCCAGTCGAAAGGCTGCCAGGACTAACAATATAAGGAACAAAACTACTACAACTGCAATCTGGTAAGGCAGCGATATTTCAATCCTGCCTTTGTTAAACTGTATCAGCTTAGGCTTTTTCCACCACATTACCGGCTCTTGACGCACCGCCGTATCTTCCGTTAATGTGGCTGGTGTTTCTTTTTTGGCCTTTTCCTGGCGCAAAGGCTCTAATTGTGAGCCGGCACTCGACTTAAGCCGACTTTCGTTCATCACCTCATACAAGGCTTTTTTTCCACGCTTACGGGCCATAAGAAATCAGCTTACCTTTGCACAGACTATGAAAACAATTTTACCAACATCTATCTTGGCAACAAGCTAAAAATCTGATAAAAAACAGCCTCGTTTATACAGCATTTTTATCTGTATTTCAATACTAATTCTGCTTTTAGATAGAACTAAGGTAGTAAATTTATTTCGTGAAAACCGAATAAAAGGCTAAAAAATGCACTCGATATCACACGCGGCACTACGCTATAAAGTTAAATTTCACTTGACAAAGTGCCTGTGGTTAACTATGTAAATCATTTTGGGCTTATTTCTGAACCTTAGGTTGTTTAGCCTAATCTCAAAATCAATATGGAGTAGTTCATAATGCTACCAGTAAAAAAGACGAGTAAAAGCAGAACACGCACACGCAGAAGCCACCACCGGCTCAAGGCCGTGAACTATTCGATTTGCAGCAAGTGTGGCAATGCAAAACTGCCGCATGCAGCATGTGAAAATTGCGGTTATGTAAATCCCAAAATCAAGCTAAAACTGGGCAAGGAGGAAAGCAGCTAACATGCAAATTGCAATTGACGCAATGGGCGGCGATTATGCACCGGATGAGATTATCGCTGGTACGCTGGAGGCAATTGAGCTACTCGATGAAACCGACAAGCTGATACTTGTAGGGCCACAAAAAACAATAGAATCAAAATTAAGCTCTTACAAGTACCGTCAGGATGCAGTTAGTGTGGTCGATGCTCCCGATGTTATCGGGATGGATGAGCCGCCGGTCGAGAGTCTGCGAAAAAAACCTAAAAATTCAATCGCAATTATTGCCAAATTAGCTAAAAGAGACCAGGCAGATGCGGTCATCTCCGCAGGTAATACAGGAGCCTGTGTCGCCGCGTTCCAGATGAGAATCAGAAATCTGCCAGGTGTTAATCGGCCGGGGATTGCTGTTGTTTTTCCCACCCCTGAAGGGCCGGTCACAATATGTGATGTAGGAGCTAATATCGCCTGCAAGCCCATAAATCTCTATCAATATGGAGTAATGGCAAGCGTATTTGCCAAACACTCTCTAAAGGTGGAAAATCCGAGGGTCGGATTAATGAGCATAGGCCAGGAAGATGCAAAAGGTAATGAAATCGTTAAAAAGGCACGTGAACTGATAAAATCGGATCTGAAAATGAATTTTGTGGGCAACATCGAAGGCCGAGACATCTTCAGAGGTATGTGTGATGTGGCGATTTGTGACGGCTTCGTCGGCAATGTAGTCCTGAAGCTTACAGAAGGCCTTGTTGACGGCTTGTTTAGAGCTATAAAAGAAGAGCTTATGCAGGAAAAAGTCGAGCTTGCTATAGAGTTCAAGCCGGTAATTACGAGAATCTACAGCAAGTACGATTATAATGAATATGGCGGAGCATTACTACTGGGTATTAATGGCGCAGCGCTGATATGTCACGGTACCAGCAGGAGCAAAACTATAAAAAACGCCATATTGGTCTCCAAGAAATATCATAACAAAGAAATAAACAATAAGATTATTGAACGTCTAAGTGAATCTTGCGTAAGGACGACTGATGCACAAACCAATTGAGGATCCTACACGCCCTTATCGCGCGGTTATTACAGGTAGTGGCTCTTTTGTGCCGGCTAAGTTATTAACAAATGACGACCTGGCCAAGATGGTGGATACCACGGACGAGTGGATTACAACACGGACGGGTATCAAGGTTCGACATATTACTACTGACGATGAAACCACTGCCCTTTTAGCCAAAGAGGCGGCTAAAAGAGCTTTAGCCGATGCAAAGCTTGATGCCGCCGAGCTTGATATTATTATTGTGGCTACTATCACACCTGAGATGGTTTTTCCTTCCACAGCGTCTTTTGTGCAGCGCTCTCTACAGGCAAAGAAGGCGTGGGTGTTCGATTTAGCCGCTGCCTGCAGCGGTTTTATCTACGGCCTCTCGATTGTGCAGCAGTTCTTGGAAAGTGGGCGATACAAAAATGCCCTTGTAATAGGAGCAGAAACGCTAACTAAAATCACCAATTGGAATGACAGAACAAGCTGTATTCTTTTTGGCGATGGTGCAGGAGCCGTCGTGCTTCAGTCCCAGCTCGCGGACGAAAAGGACAAGTGCAAAGGAATTATGTACAGTACTATGGCCTCGGATGGTGATTACTGGGAAACATTATGCTGCGTGGCTTATGGTTCTCGCTACCCGGCACATAAAGAATTAGACGACCCAAACAAAATTTTTATGCAAATAAAGGGCAGAGAAGTCTATCAGCAGGCAATTCGGCGGATTGTCGAAACCGTCACGGATTGCCTGGACCATTGTGGATTGAGTGTTGATGACGTTAAAATGATGATTTCACACCAAATGAACGGAAGGATTATTGAATCTGCGGCCAAGCGGCTGAACTTCCCCAGCGAAAAGGTTTATATAAATATCAGCGAATATGGTAACACGTCAGCGGCCTCGGTACCCCTGGCCTTCGATGAATGTCTCAAAGAAGGCAAAATACAGAAAGGTGATATCGTGATTTTCGTGGCTTTTGGCGCAGGATTGACCTGGGGCGCATGTGCAATTCAGTTATGAAAACTGCTTTTATATTTCCAGGACAGGGTGCCCAGGAAGTAGGAATGGGCGCCGAGATAGCACATTTCTTTCCTGCAGCGGCTAAGATTTACGAAAAGGCCAACGAAATCGTGGGATACGATTTGCGCAAGATTTGTTTCGAGGGACCTGCAGAGCAATTAAATACCACGACAATTTCGCAGCCTGCAATTTTTGTGACCTCCGCTGCTATCCTCGAAGTATTGAGAGCCAATCCTGCTACTACCAGTATCAAAGCGGATGTAACTTCGGGTCTCAGTCTTGGTGAGTATACCGCTCTGTATGCAGCAGGTGCGATTAGCTTTAGAGATGCGCTTCTTTTAGTGCAGAAACGCGGCCAAGCTATGCAGGCTGCTTCTGACGCTACCGAAGGTGGGATAGTCAGCATAATCGGCCTTGACGAAGAAAAAGTGCTAAGGCTTTGTGCCGAGGCCAGTGAAGGTGAACTTTTGCAACCGGTTAATTTTAATTGTCCCGGCCAGATTGTAGTAAGTGGCAGCAAATCAGCCTGCAAACGGGCGGAAGAATTAGCAGCAAAATATGGTGCCATAAAAGCGGTTCGGCTGGAGGTAGCTGGTGCTTTTCATACTGAAATGATGGCCAGCGCGGCGGATGAGCTTCATAAAGCTCTTTTAAACTGTACGATTTCTCAGTCTTGTGAAATTAAAGTTATTGCCAACATTAATGCGGAGTATTACAAAAGCGCTGAAAAAATCGTGGAGGGTTTAACAAAACAATTAACCAGCCCAATTTACTGGCAGAAATGCATGGAACGACTTTTAGCCGATGGGGTGGAACAATTTTACGAGATTGGTCCGGGAAGAGTCCTGACCGGCCTTATGAAAAGAATCAGCAGAAAAACTCAAGTCATAAACATCAGCAATCTGGAAGCCATAAATCAGCTTTCACAGAGCGTTGAAGTGAAAAAAGCATAAAATTAGAAAAAGCACTCCTGCTGAATTCATCACGATATTGCTATAAACTTGTAAAAGAGCTTTTATAAAGGTTGTATCGGACAGGTCAAGTCTCTGTCATCTGTTCTTTGGCATCTGTCTTCCGTCATCTGTCGTCTGTCTTCTGAAAAATTGGGTTTGTTTTCACCAAGTGTCCTGTTCGATTTTTTCTCATAATCTCTTGTTATAACTAAGTTTACATTCACTTGACTTTTTCGTAAATTGGCTTTGTTTTGCATAAAAATAATGTCATCCCGAGCGAGGTCGAGGGAAGGCCGTTTTGTAGAAAGTTCTCTACGATTGTAGAGCAGGCCATGGCCACAGTTGCCATGGCTAACCGTGGAATTTTTGATTTTTGCACTGTAATTTTGCATTTTGATTTTTGACTTTTGATTTGTGCCCCTCCGCCTCTCGCTATCCGCAATACGCAATACTCGATACGACACGCGTGCCGTTAGGCATGGCCAAGCCCATAACGGAGCGGTATTATACCAAAAATGGCTTAATTTTCAAGCAAAATTTCAGAAGCAAAAGGCGGCAAGCGTAGCACGAGCGGCATTATAAATCCGCCATTATTTTTATCATCCCTAACTGCTGGCAATGAGTTCTCTCATATATCATGTAGGGTTGTCACTTTTAACTCTTGCCACTTTAGCAATATTAATTTCTCTTTCTATATCTTCTTTTACATCTGATGGCTCAGTGGGAATACCTAATTCGTTGAGAATCTCAGTTTTGGCATCTTGCAGAAATTGAAATAGCTCTGAATATCCTGAGTCATGTTGCGAGGACAGCCATATTCCCCATTCTCCGGTCTTATGATATCCCTCTGCCTGTTTTTTATCATAAAGATCTTGGAGTGTTATTTTATCTGAGTTTAGAGTAGCAACTAATTTTTCAAATCCAGATACATCAATCACTATAGGATGATGTGTCATTTGTTTGTTTGGATATATTGTTTCGCCTAACTTCTTATTAGCTCTTTTTAGAAAGAATTCCTCAAAGTACCATTCGCTGTTTGCTGAAGGTATCTCGCCGAAAGTAACAACAATACCCATTGTCGTTTTATTACGGTTAATACCGAATTTATCCAATCTACTATTTTCTAAGTCCTTTGCTGAAGTGTAAAGCTGAACAAGTCCTTTGGCAACCTTACCAGTCGAGTTGTTATTCTCTATCGCAGCATCTGTCAATCTATTAGCAGTGAATGAACACGCTTTGCACTCTACTAAAATTATTGTATCCTCAGTTTCGACAAGAAAGTCACAACTCTTTCCTGTTGCAGTGCCCTCCATCATTTTGCTATCTATGATTTTGATTACACCCTCAAGTGAATCCAGTACTCTTCGTATATACTTCTCAAAGCTATCGCTGAATTCTACAGCGAACACATCTAATGTCTGAGCTAATCGGTACAATCCCTCACCAGCATGAAGAAATAGCAAGTGCGTATGCGGGACTATGATAGAACCATCACTAAACTTTACTATTGGTGTTTCAAAAAAACAAGATCGTATGAGCGAATGAAATTCATAAGGCTCATTTTTTCGCATATCAAGGAAATAGTGGCCAATCTCTTCTGGTGATCTAGCAGAATATTTTAAAAAGTTCTCCAAAGTTTCTTGCGAGATCATTATTTTTGGATTCTCTACCAGTTTGACAAGAAAAGGACCACTGGCTTCTTTACATGATATTACCCAGCAGAGGAAACATATTTTTACCCATTGATCCATCGTGATCCTATAATGGGAATAAAATTCTCGCCTCGATTTAGACAATGAAACGTCGCGCACAAATAAAATCCATGAACGCAAAAAGTGGGCCCAAGATGCTCTCTTTTGTAACGGGATTTGTTCTCTATACATCAACAAAAAGAAACGTTCTATTGATTCAGAGATTGTGTTTAGTTGATAAGTATCCACGAAACTTTGGTATGTGTTCATAATTTTGGCAACAGCATTCCATGTTACTGGCTCCCTATATCCTTTCTTCCAATATGCGCAGTTTGCTTCGATTGAGTGGATTATCCTATGAGGTGGGGTTTGTATAAATTTCTTTTCATCTAACCATGATTCAGCAAATCGTTTTGTCATCCATATTATGTAGTCCCGTGGTGCATGCCTTTTCAATTTACGCTCCAATGCATCATATAATTGTAAAAAGGCTACCTTAGGGCTTTTTTTGTGAACATCTTCCTCCGAAATCATGATTTGATAACTCTCTTAATGTTAGCTTTCGCACTTTTAAAAAGTTAAAAATCGGCTATAACGACCTCAAAAAGAGGATTGTGAATTAATGCCACTTTCGGAAAAAGCCCCGTAAGTGATAAAAAATCATAAAAGCAACTTATAGGCCATTTTACCTATCTTTACCTTTTGAAAAAGTGCGAAACTTAACTATTAGTGCACTTTCCAAAAAACGGAAGTTGACAGATGTAAACCAAGATAAGCAAATATATGCTTTTTAGCTTAAAATAGCGAAATTTTGTAAATGAGCCAAAAACCTATAGTATTTTTTGCGTTTTTTTGGTCCTCAACGCAAAACATGGAAGAATATTTCCGGGCTTTATTCGCCATTATAAAACTGTAAAACAGTGACTACTAAACTATCTGTTCTAAGGTCATAGCTTATGATTCGTAGATGTGGTCTGGTTATCAGTCAAAAAGGTTCAGAGATGGTGTGAGATTTGAACTTTTTTGTTTGCACGTATAATGGTTCTCTCCATGACAATAATAGAAACGTCAGGCTCAGAAATTTCGAGTAGATTGGCGGGAAGGGTGGCCAACGGATTCAACGACTGTTGTCGTTTTAAAGCCCTCATATTTGAATCCATTGCAGGAATTGCTTACTAAGATTATAATACTCCAGAAATATATTCCATCTACTCACTTGCAATATTACTTTGATGATACGGAGTAACAAAAATGAGAAAAGAAGCTGCTTTAAAAAATAAAGTCATCACGACCATAGGTCTGTTTGCCGCGTTGTTTTTACACGACACCAGTGGTATCTGTTATGCAGGAGATCTAAAGCTGAATGACAAGGACTATTTTGAAACACGTGGATTTAATGTGCTGGCTTTTGAAAATGGTTATACCGGTTTCTTTTTTGACGAAAAGACCTCGGGCATCATGTTGATCCATCATGGCATACGAACCGCTACAGGAGGGGCGGTTCGGTTGAAACCTACCCCGGAGCAATGGGATCAGATCCCCACTATGGTTGAGAGAACGGTGAATAAGGAAAGTAACAGTGTAGATATACTATTACGCTATCGAGATTTTGACTTCGATTCTAAACTCCACGTTGAATCACAGGGTACGAGCGTGAAAATAAGTGTCTATCTCGATAAACCATTGCCCAAAAAACTGGAAGGACGAACCGGTTTCAATCTCGAATTCCTGCCCACCGCTTATTTTGAAAAAACTTACAGTATGGACGGCAAAACGGGCATCTTTCCACTTTATCCATCAAGCTCGATGACGGTCAGGCCCATGGACACGCAGCTACGCCAGTTTGCAAATCATTCAACATTCGACGATCATGGACGTGCCGAATATGTTGAACCGAAACCGATTGCTGAAGGCAAGACGCTTATTTTGGCTCCGGAAGATCCAGAACGCTGCATCAAAATTCAAACCATAGGCGATGGTAATCTAAGGCTGCTGGATGGCCGCAATGTGGCACAGAACGGCTGGTATGTGGTACGCACTCTGATCCCGGCCAACCAAACAGGCAAGGTCATTGAATGGCTCCTGACACCCACCATCCTGCCGAACTGGACGCGGACTCCCATGATCGGATACTCCCAGGTCGGCTATCTCCCCGATCAGGAAAAGGTGGCAGTGATTGAGCTGGATAAAGAAGACAGGCCGCTCACTTCCGCCTCTTTGTTACAACTCAACGATAAAGGGCAGTGGTTAGAAAAATATAAAGGCGATGTCAAGGAATGGGGGAATTTTTTCCGTTATCACTATGTCCGGTTTGATTTCTCTGATGTGCGGGACCCCGGCCTATACAGTATCCAATACGGTGACCAGAAAACAGGGCCCTTCCGGATAGGCACGCATATATTTGATGAGGCCTGGCAATCCACACTGGATGTATGGTTTCCTGTGCAAATGGATCACATGTTTGTGAACGAAGCTTACCGCGTCTGGCATGGCGCCGCGCATCTGGATGACGCTCTGCAGGCACCGCTCAATCATCGGCACTTTGATGGCTACCGGTCGGGTAACAGTACGGAAACAAAATACAAACCAGGCGAGCGCATTGCCGGATTGAACATCGGCGGCTGGTTTGACGCCGGTGATTATGATATTCGCACAGGCTCGCATTGCAATACCGTGCTCCATTTTGTGGATTCCTGGGAGCATTTCGGATTGCAGCGGGATGAAACGCTTGTGAATCAAAAACAGCGCTACGTGGATATTCATCATCCGGACGGTACACCTGATATTTTGCAGCAGATTGAACATGGCACTCTCGCGCTTATTGCCCAGCATCGCGCGTTTGGCAGAGCAATCCCCGGGATTATTGTGCCGAATCTGCACCAGTATCATCATCTCGGTGACGGTTCAACCATGACTGATAATCTGCCATATAATCCGAATCTCAAACCTTACGAATCCGATGGTGTTTCAAGTGGTACGCCCGATGACCGGTGGGTGTTTACAAACAGAATGGCCTTTAACAATTATACTTCCATCGCAGCACTGGCGGCCGCCAGCCGTGCATTGCGGGGGTATAATGACGAGCTTGCTGATGAATGTTTAACTGCTGCTAAAAAAGCATGGGAGGACGAGCAGGAACAACCTGTACAGGACAGTTCACGGCGCAGGTTTTTTAGAGGAGCCGGTGATGTACAGGCACTGTTGCAACTCTATATTACAACAAAAGACAACCAGTACGCCGATAAACTTCAAGAAAAATTATTGGCCGGTCTCGAAAGAAATCCGGACAGGAGTATGAGATTTGCCGCCCGGGCCGTGCCATTTCTGGATAAAGAGTATAAAGAAAAACTCACCCCGTTTGTCGAAAAATTTAAAACAGCCAATGAAGAGATACTCACAAAGAATCCATATGGAGTTCCGATCACAACTCGCGGCTGGGCGGGTAATGAGACCATTATTGACTGGGCCGTCACCAATTACCTGTTGCATCAGTCCTATCCGGAACTCATTGGGCCAGAGTATACCTATCGCGGAATCAATTATATTTTTGGTTGCCATCCCTGCTCCAACGTTTCATTTGTTTCGGGTGTGGGCCTGCATTCGAAAAAGATCGCGTACGGCAACAATCGCGCGGATTATTCATTTATTGCCGGCGGCGTGGTGCCGGGCATTCTCCTGATCAAACCGGATTTCCCTGAAAACAAGAATGACTGGCCGTTTTTATGGGGAGAGAATGAATATGTCATCGACATTTGCGCAAATTATATCTTGCTTGTAAATGCTGTGCTGGATTTAGTAAATGAGGATAAATAATTATAGGTTTCAATGCCCTATCTGCTTATATTTCACATAATAATCACACGCTAATAAATCGCAGTCTCTTATGATTTTTAAGCGTTTTAGACTCACTGGAAAATAACAACCGATCCTACAACCAAATCGAAAATATTGTGATATTTTCTGCCAATTTTTTGAAGCATAACTTTGAAAACTTGAAGGAGAAAGACTAGTTCGAATCCCCCTCTGTTTACAGAATATAATTTCCTCCGTATGACATCAATAATTTTACAAAAATCACTTCTAACTATCAAGAGCCGTATATAAATTATTGTCGAGATTAAGAAGGGAGACATATAATGAATAATATCGAGAAAGTCCTACTGGTAGTTGCAGCGTTAGTGGTAGGTTTGGCAGGAGACTCGGTCTCGAACCACTTGCTGCCTCAACAAGAATTCCAGCAAGAAACAGTTTTTATGAAAAAGGAAATTTTCCTGTTAGATAAACAGGGTGACTTATGTGCTATTATATTAGTTTCAGTATAGCTCTTTTTAAATTGCACTTTAGATAATACATTGTAAAATCTCAAAAAGTGATTTTTGAGAGTCGTTTCGAATCGATAACGAGAATAAGAGGAAATAATTTTAAAAAAAGGAGGCAAAAAATGACCAAATCAAGTTTTATCAGCATCATTATTTCGGCACTAATAATTATTACATGCGCTTTCTCACCTGTAATCGCTGCTGAAAAGCAGATTTCTGCAACAATTGACGCAGGCAAAACCGGCGAGCCAATTTCAAACAAAATTTACGGCCAGTTCATCGAGCATATTGGTGGTATCATCACCAACAATCTCTGGGCCGAAATGCTTAATGACAGAAAATTCTATAACGCAATCGAGCCACAGGCACAAGGCGGGGCACGGCGCGGTTTTGGCAGATTCGGAGGGAGAGGGGAACGATGGACTCCCGTCGGCCCGGCTGAAGCTGTCACTATGGATACGGAAGATCCTTATGTAGGTGATCATACGCCATTAGTGAAGTTGAATGGGGATGAGCCAAGGGGAATCAGGCAGGGAAAACTCTCAGTTACCAAAGGCAAGGTTTATACAGGACGAGTAGTTCTAAAAGGTGATTCCGGCGCAAGAGTAAAAGTCAGCATGATTTGGGGCACCGACGCGGATGTCAGCGAGAGCAATGTATTCAATAAACTGAATGTGGAGTATAAAAAATATCCGCTGGAGTTCAAGGCTCCGAATGATTTGACTAATGTTCAGTTCGAGATTACCGGTACGGGAAGCGGCTCATTCCATATAGGGGCAGTATCACTTATGCCCGCAGACAACCTTAAAGGATTTAAGCCGGAACCTATCGCGGCCTTGAAACAATTGCGCTCGGGTGTTTATCGTTTTCCTGGCGGGAATTTTGTTTCAGCTCACGAATGGCGATATGCTATCGGTGATCCTGACAAGCGCCCGCCGATTATGGATCCGGTGTGGAATTACGTTCAGCAGAATGATGTCGGCACAGATGAATTTATGACTCTTTGCCGTCTTTTGGATGTCGAGCCTTATATAACCGTCAACTCCGGCTTCGGTGATGCCTGGTCGGCGGCACAGTATGTCGAGTATTGCAATGGAGATGTGACGACACCAATGGGTAGGCAGAGAGCGGAAAACGGACACCCCGAACCATACAACGTAAAACTGTGGGGCATTGGTAACGAAATGTTCGGTATCTGGCAATTTGGTGCAATGCAGCAGGACCAGTATCAGGTTAAGCACAATCGATTTGCCAAGGCGATGAAAAAAGTGGATCCGACCATTACACTCCTGGCTTCCGGAGCTATGCCGGACCATATGATGGGCAGCGACCTTTTGAAGATGCACACCGGCAGGATCTTCCCTGAATATCTCGGCAAGTGGGACTGGACAGGCGGTCTGCTTATGAATTGTCTTGATAACATTGATATGCTCAGCGAGCATTACTACGCATACAGTAACCAGATTTTCGATTACGAAAAAGAGGACCGTGTGCCTTTGAATGACCAGCCGTTTGTGGAGTGGGCAAGGCAATGCGCAATGTTTGTTCGGGCCAAGTACGAGCATTATCAAAAATATCTCGAACTGATTCCCGAATTCAAGGCCAATCCCAAACCGGTAAGTATTTCTGAATGGGCGTATATCGGCGCATGGGCCAATCCACAAAATACGGTGATAGCTTATTCATGGGCTTTGCATGAAATGTTCCGTCACTCGGAGGTTTTCAAAATGGCAACATTTACGTTCGCAACATCGCTGCTCAGTTCCGGCCCCGGCGAGATTGGCTTGAATGCAACAGGCAAGATGTTCAAATTTTATCGTGATCATTTCGGTACAATACCCGTCGAAGTTTCGGGCAATTCACCTCAGCCTAAACAGGAATTTCACCCGGGCGAAGGTATGTTCCCGAAGGAAAATCCGGGTAGTCCTACATATCCTCTTGATGTTGTCGCGGCATTTAGTCAGGATAAAAAAATAATAACAATTGCTGTGTTGAATCCGAGCGAAACAGAACAGCAGCTCGATCTGAACATCAAGGGCATTGAGCTTTCCGGTAAAGGAAGACACTGGCTCCTGGGACCTGATGAATCGGCTCCCGCGGCAACGCCAGCACAGGGACAAAGACGAGGAATGATGCGAGGCGGCGCAAGAGGAATGATGGGTATGGGAGGACCGGAAATTATAGAGCAGGAAAAAACTCTGGATTTGGTACCTAAAACTATCACACTCGATGCGAAGAGTGTGAATATATATGAATTCCCTGTGAAATAAAAAATTAGGTTGATTTGTATTTTATAAAATTATGGTTTCACGCCATCAAATAGATGGCTGGGAATCAGCACAACATAATTTGTCGTAAACAGGAGAAATCCGTCCTGAGATTGAGTTTATCTATGTTTGCTTATTCTGTTTGTAGAAGACCAAAGCAGGGCTGCTGACAAAGCTTATTCCCATCCATGCCGCCTCGTCGCTTTCACTCGGGGTGAAGCATTTTACAAGCACAAGGAGGTTTTTTCATCACCACCTTTCAAAACGGGTAATCGCGTGAAAAACAATTCTTGAAAGGAAGATGCAAAACAGTAATATATAGAAATAGGAGCTAAAATCATAGCTTGCTAAATATGATATGGCTTTTTATCTCAATGTTCCTGTAGATATACAGGCAAGATCAATCTGGCTTTTTTTGCCGTACTGACCGAGCAGTGGATACTCTGAAAAGACCATGAGGTCTCCAGACGTATCGTGAACAGGTAAACAGTGGTATTATGAGAATATCAGAAAGGAATAATGAATATGAAACGAACGATTGGATGGAACTCATTTTTGTCAACATTCTTGCTAATTCTTTTTTTAGTCATATCACCGGCGTACGGCTGGGAATCGGATAACGGTGATGGAACGTTCACCAATCCGCCGCTCTACGCTGATTTTCCCGATCCAGATATCATCCGTGTCGGTAATGACTTTTATTTTGCTACAACCACATTTGTGAACGTGCCGGGACTGACCATTTTGCATTCGCAGGATCTGGTGAATTGGGAATATGTTTCGCATGTGATTGACCGGCTCGACGGACGCGAAGAATATGATCTGAAAAACGGCAACGCCTATCGCAGCGGTGTTTTTGCACCCAGCCTGCGGTATCACCAGGGCACCTTTTACGTCGTGGTTACGCCGGTAGGACAGCATACCCGCATTTATTACGCCAGGAATCCTCGTGATCCGTGGAACCATCATGAACTGGATCGCGGCGCTTTTGATCCGGGCTTTTTTATTGATGACGATGGCACCGGCTACATCGCCACCTCCGGCGGATGGGACGGAACGGTCAAATTACTGACCTTGAATGAGGATTTTTCGCGAGTCGTCGATGAACGGAAAATTCACTACAATAAAGGAGCTGAAGGATCTAAGATTGTCAAACGCGGCGATTGGTACTACATGTTCCATTCGATTCCTTCAAGACTTGCGCTGACCGTCTCCCGGGCCAAGAGCATTTTTGGTCCATGGGAAACCAAAGAGCAGATCGACGACCGCACCGGCGGTCATCAGGGGGCTCTGGTGGATTTACCGGACGGCACCTGGTATGGCTTTGTGATGAAGGACTACAAATCGATCGGCCGCATGACTAATATCAGCCCCATTTTTTGGAAGGACGATTGGCCGGTATGGGGCAGTCCGGATGCTCCGGGCCGGGTGCCGGACGTTGCAACTAAACCGATTAAGGGCAAGCCGATTATGCAACTGGCGACCTCCGATGAGTTTGACTCTGCGAAACTCGGCTTGCAGTGGCAGTGGAACCATAATCCCGACGATACGCGCTGGTCGCTGACCGAGCGTCCCGGCTATCTCCGTCTCAAAGCCACTCAGTCAACCGGTTTCTGGACAGCCAGAAACACGCTTACGCAAAAAGGACAGGGGCCGTGGAGCCGCGGCGAAGTGAAATTCGATTTACAAAATCTCGAGCCGGGTGATGTCTGCGGTTTCGGGACTCTCGGCAAGTTCAACGGGCACATCGCCGTAAACTGCGGCGAAGACGGAAAGCTCTTCTTGAGCATGAATGTTATCGAGGATACCACAAGGGGTATTCGTACCGATACGCGTGTTACTTCTGAACCCATCCAGTCCAAAACGATACTGCTCCGTACTGACCTGGATTTTAAAAAGGATAAGGGTGTTTGCTCTTACAGTCTCGATGGAACAAACTGGATGCCGCTGGGCGGTGAGTTTAAACTGGCTTACGACTGGCGGACCGGCACCTTCCAGGGTGAACAGTTTGCTATTTTCTGCTACAATCCAAATCCCAGTGCTGGTTTTGTTGATGTAGATTCGTTTCAGTATTCCGATAGACTCCATTGATGTGTAGTTCCATTGAATAGCTTTCGAATCTTTTGGCTTAGGAAGCCATATCATCTGTAATTGAGGTATAAAAGATGAAGCAGTCTACCCAAAGAGCGCTTTTTGATAAGCGAATTAATATAGTATTGTTTTTGCAGTACCGTACGAACAATTAATTATATTACTCAAACTGACCGAATTTTAATTGGAAACCGACGTAACTACTTACTTGACAAAAACATATTGCAATTTGTCATTCCCGTGAAAACGGGAATCCACTTCGCCATAAAATTTAATGGATTCCCGCCTGCGCGGGAATGACACGAAGAA
>Ga0315532_1001518_pt1 | contig 17084 bp, 15 predicted proteins | sample SalMarWE160370MG_FD_203082 | JGI IMG/M metagenome (GOLD analysis project Ga0315532, IMG submission 203082) | Salt marsh sediment microbial communities from the Plum Island Ecosystem LTER, Massachusetts, United States - Salt Marsh Sediment WE1603-70 ... | reverse complement strand
TTCGTTTGTTAATTTCCACCGTTCCTTGGCCATCTTTAAAACTCCTTTCGATGACCAAGTTTACATAAGTCATTTAATGGCGCAAGTTTAAAATCTATAAATATTTAGGTTATGAAATGGCTTCTAGGGATACAGCCGAGCGAGCTACAACAACGCAATGCTTTTAAATTCACTAAAACAATAAAAGAGGCTGATACAAAGGATAGCTGGAATCTGCTTAACATGGATTGCGACGAGAATGTTGTACCTGCAATTGGTGATTACCCGACCGTCACCTGGGCGCTTGGCAAATCCATCGGAGATGAGATTGAATACACAGATCAGAGCGGTCAAATTTTTCGCATTAAGTTGGTTGGGATGATAAAAAGCTCGATTTTACAGGGAAGTTTAATAATTGCCGAAGATGAGTTTATAAAGCGTTTTCCATCAGAAGATGGATACAGGATGTTTCTTGTCGATGCGCCTGCCGGCAGTGCAGATGCTGTAGTGGAAAAACTTACCTTCGCATTGAGGGACTTTGGCATAGAATTTACACAGGCTAAGCAGCGCCTTGCTGCTTTTAGTGCTGTAGAAAATACGTACTTATCGATATTTCAGATGCTCGGCGGTTTGGGGCTTATAATCGGCAGCGTAGGGCTCGGATTGGTAGTGCTTCGCAATATGCTTGACAGGCGTGGTGAGCTTGCGATGCTGCGGGCTGTGGGATTTGATAAGGTGACACTTAAACGGTTGGTGTTTTACGAGCATGGCGGGCTTTTGCTTTCCGGCTTGGTGTGTGGGGTGGTGGCTGCTTTGGTGGCGATTGGGCCTGCGTTAAAATCACCAGGAGCAGAGGTGCCGTATTTGTCGCTGACACTGACAATTATTGCTATAGGAATCAGCGGTCTGGTCTGGATACGGCTGGCAACGACGTTTGCACTCACAGGAAAATTGCTTGATGCCCTTAGGAATGAATAATTATATCAGGGGATTGTTGCTGGTTATATGAAAGAAGCCATTATTGCACGCATAATACCGGTCATTGTTGTCACTGCAGGTGCGATATTGTTATATGCTTGGTTTAGTGCCGACGCTGCTAAAGATATAACAGTGCGTTTGCCTATTGCTGAGAATATGCCGCAGATGCCTTCGGATGTAGAAACCACGGGCGAATTGAAAGGCAAACTTGTACAATTTGATGGAAAGCCCGCAGATTTGCCCGGTGCGTGGCCGAGGTTCAGGGGAGCGGATTTCGATGCGATAAGCAAAGAAGAAGTCAACCTTGCTAAGACTTGGCCGCCGGAGGGACCCAGGTTGCTCTGGTCTATTGATGTGGGGGAAGGTTACGCCGCAGCGGCTGTTTTGGCCGGGCGGTTATATATTCTGGATTATGACCGCGAAAAACAAGCTGACGTGATTCGATGTCTCTCGCTTGCAGACGGCATGGATATCTGGCAGTACTCTTATCCGGTCAGAATCAAACGCAATCATGGAATGAGCCGGACAATCCCTGCTGTTACAGACAAATACATAGTGACCATGGGGCCGATGTGTAATGTTACGTGCCTGGATTCGATGACGGGCCAGTTTCGCTGGATGCTGGACCTGGTAAAGGATTTTAATGCAAAGGTGCCCGACTGGTATGCCGGGCAGTGTCCCCTTATTGATAATGGCAAGGCGATAATTGCCGTTGGTGGTGACATTTTGATGATGGCGGTAGATTGTGAGATGGGTGAAATATTATGGCAAAGTCCTAATTCGCACAATTGGCTGATGACGCATTCATCTGTGATGCCGGCAGAGCTTATGGGTCAACGTATGTATGTTTATTGCGCCAGTGGGGCCGTTGTAGGTATTTCGGCAGAGAACGGCAGCATTTTGTGGGAATATCCCGGATGGACGATTCGCATTGCAAACGTCCCATCACCTTTAATCGTAGGTGATGGACGTATCTTCCTTTCGGGCGGTTACAACGCTGGCAGCATGATGCTGCGATTGACCGAGCAGCAGGGCAAAATAACTGCGCAGCCGGCCTTTAAGCTTGAGCCGGAAGTCTTTGGCTCAGAGCAGCAGACTCCCATTTTTTACCAGGGCTATATTTACGGGATTCGGCCGGATAGAAGATTAGTATGCCTCGACCTAAATGGAAATGTTGTGTGGACAAGCCCTGAGACGCATCTTTTTGGGCCTCGTGGGCTTGGTCCTTATACTATCGCAAACGGCATGATTTATATTTTGGATGATACCGGCGTGCTGACACTCGTAGAGGCGACGCCGAGCGGATACGTTCAACTGGCCGAAGCAAAGGTTATGGACGGAATTGAAGCATGGGGACCTATGGCAGTTGCATCTGACAGACTAATCTTACGTGATATGAATAAAATGATATGTCTTGACATAGGTGAGCAGTAAAATAGTTTTTTGAGTATGTTTTTTTGTTTATTATAATTTTCTCAAACCGATCGAATTTCAATGGAAAACTGACATAGTTACTTATTTGACAACAGTATAACACAACCTGTCATTCCCGTGAAAACGGGAATCCAGTTCACCATAAGTTTTAATGGATTCCCGCCTGCGCGGGAATGACAATACAAAAAGGTCAATTTGAGTAATTTTTCATTTTGAAAAGTGTAGGGACAGATAAGGTGACAGGATGAATAAGCTATTGGGTACGGCAGGTACTAAAATATTTGTAGGTGTGATTGTAGCTTTTGCTGTTGTTACTGCCGTTGTTGCTGTTATAACGCTTGAAACAACTGGGGAAAAGGGAAGCGGTCTTAGTAAAGATTTTATCTACGACCTTAGTGACATCGCTAAGATCGACCCTAATCTTATTCTCTATGAAGAATCGAGCAAGCCATTTAATACCGGCTTTACCGAGTCTCATGCTATCGTGGTGGCTGCCGATGGGACTATCTATGTGGCTGTGGCGATAAAGCCATTCGAATATTTTCCGAAAATGGCCAATTGCGTGACGAAATCAAGCTTGCTGAGACGCCAACATGTTTAGATATTGCGGCCGACGGCAAGATTTATATCGGATTGAAGGACCACATAGAGATTTATGACCATCAGGGCAAGCGTCTTTCGAGTTGGAAAAGTGCGGACGATGATGCAATATTGACCAGTATCGCTGTTTATAAAAACGATGTTTTCGCTGCCGATGCAGGCAGCCGGATTGTAATTCACTATGACACAGCAGGCAACGTAATCAATCATATCGGCAAAAGGGATACAGATAAGAATATTCTTGGTTTTTTGGTGCCGAGTCCTCACTTTGACCTTGCAGTTGCTCCTGATGGTTTGTTGCGCGTAGTTAATCCGGGTCTGCTTCGTATCGAAGCTTATACGTTTGAGGGCGATCTTGAGTTCTGGTGGGGCGAATTTTCGAATGTGGATATAAAAGGTTTCAGCGGATGCTGTAATCCGGTGACTTTTGCCATGCTTGAAGATGGAAGCTACATCACGTGCGAGAAGGGTCTGGTGCGGGTAAAGATTTATAATGCTGATGGTACTTTTGTAGGCGTGGTGGCAGGACCGCAGCAGTTGGTAGAAGCCGGTGCTGCACAAATTTGCTATCTTCCAGAGAACTGCCAAAAAGGTGGTTTTGATGTGGCGGTTGATAAGAAGGGACGAGTCTTTGTGCTGGATACAATTAAAAATATCGTGAGAATATTTACGAGGGTAAAAGAGCAAGAATGAAAAATTCCACACGAGTTCAGACATGTCCCGAGCATTGTCGAGGGAATCGACGGCAAATGCTCATAGGAGCTTTACGATACGGGACATTAGGCCTGTTAGGAACCGTTGGCGGCTCTGTCATTGCAAAAAGACGCAGATTGGTTCGCGAAGGTAAATGTGTTAATGGTGGAATCTGCAGAGGCTGTGAGATTTTTAAGGACTGTTCTCTACCACAGGCATTGTCGGCGAAGGAAGTATTAACAAGGATTGATAATGGCAGAAAATAATAAAGGTGTTACCAGACGTCATTTTTTAAGAGATGGTTTTTGGGGTGCGTGTTTAGCCGGCCTTGGTGGAATCGTTGGCCTTATTAGCCGCAAAAGTAGGGGACAAGATACTGTCTGGCAAATTGATCCATATAAGTGCATTGCCTGTGGTAATTGTGCAACTTATTGCGTGCTGGAAGAATCAGCCGTCAAATGTGTGCACGCATATGCTATATGTGGATATTGTCGGATTTGTTTTGGTTTTTTTGAGCCACAGCCTTTTGATATTAACGAAGGGGCGGAAAATCAACTGTGTCCTACCGGGGCTATAAAACGCACATTTGTAGAAGATCCTTATTATGAATATACCATCGATGAGTCACTATGTATCGGCTGCGGCAAATGTGTCAAGGGATGTAACACATTTGGTAACGGGTCGCTGTTCCTTCAGGTGCGTCACGACCGCTGTTTGAACTGCAATGAATGTTCTATCGCTGCTGCTTGTCCATCGCAAGCTTTTAAACGGGTTCCAGCGGATAAGCCTTACATCATCAAGAGGGTGGACCACGTTAGAAATAACACGGCAGGAAACTCACCCTTTAATTCTCAACAATTTTCTAACGGGGTAGACCACGCTTAATGATACGTCTGAGATATATCATAATTATAATAGCTTGCTCGCTGATTTTGTCTTGTGTCGCAGAAGCGGTGGAACGTTTCCCTCCACCTGATTTCGAGAGTGGTTGTACTCAGCCGAGGCCGACAACGCCTCCACCGCGTCAAAGCATCTACGAGTATATAGATGCCGTGGTGCTTTTAGCAGCGCTTAGCTTGTCTTCATATTTAGTTTTGAAAAAGCGCAGCCGACGGGCAATATTTGTCCTGATGGTGTTTTCGCTGCTTTATTTCGGCTTCTGGCGCAGGGGCTGTGTCTGTCCGATAGGAGCAGGTCAGAATATCGTTCTTTCGATTTTTGACCGTGACTATGCTGTGCCGATTGTGGTTGCGGTGTTTTTCCTTTTGCCGCTCGTATTTACACTTTTTTTCGGAAGAACGTTCTGCGCAGTGGTATGTCCCTTGGGGGCGATACAGGACTTTGTGTTATTAAAGCCGGTCTCAGTACCGAATTGGCTGGAAAGTGGACTTCGGCTGTTTGCATATCTGTACCTTGGAATGGCGGTTCTATTTGCAGCAACCGGCAGTGCTTTCATAATATGTAGATATGATCCGTTCGTTTCGTTCTTCCGTTTAAGCGGGAATTTTAACATTTTAGTACTTGGTGGGTGTTTTCTTGTTATAGGTCTATTCATAGGACGTCCCTATTGTAGATTTGTTTGTCCGTATGGCGTAATCCTCCGGCAGCTCTCGCGGCTTTCCAGATGGCGTGTCACTATTACCCCTGATGAGTGTGTAAAGTGCAGACTGTGTGAAGATTCATGTCCCTTCGGTGCTATTAGGCAGCCGACGGTAGACTGGCCGGTACATGACTATAAAAAGAGCAAAATGAGACTGGCGTTTTTGATTATTCTTTTACCTGTATTGATTTTTTTAGGCGGCTGGCTGGGAACCGGCCTAAAGTCAGTGACGTCCCGTATGCATGCCACGGTTAGATTAGCTGAGCGTGTATATCTGGAAGGAACCGGCAAGGTGGAAGGGACAACAGATGCCAGCACAGCTTTTCGGGCTACAGGGGCGGATGCTAAAGAACTTTACAAAGAAGCGATGGATATCCGTGCCCGTTTCGGATTTGGTGGCTGGCTATTTGGTGGATTTATTGGATTAGTTGTTGGGCTTAAACTCATTGGCCTTTCTGTCCAGCGGCAAAGAACGGATTACGAAGCCGACAGAGCAAGCTGTTTAGCTTGTGGTAGATGTTTTCAGTATTGTCCCAGAGAACACGTCAGATTAACGAAGGCAAAAGAGGCGGTTAGTCAAAGCTAATGAAAAGCAACATCGATAATAATTCCAGTAAAGCTAAGCTTACATGTTCATGGTACCATAGCGCGGTCACAACGGCTGTGTTTTTTCTCTTATTGTCTTGACATTGCTCATTGTAAATTTTTTCCAAACCAGTGTCACTTTGCCCAAGTGGGAAGAACAGTTACAGACTTTAAAAGACGAAATCCGTGGTAAGCCCGACGACCAGCAGCTTTTATCCCAGATTCGCCAGTTGGACCTTCAAATCAGAAAATTCCGGGTTCATCGGCTGGATTTCTCTTATAAGGGGACCTTTCTACTTTTTAGCGGAGTAGCGGTATTATTGATCGGTGTTAAGTGGGCGGCCATTTATAAAAAGAAAATGCCAATGCCCCAATTACGCTCCGATTTGCAGGATGAGCAAACACGCAAGGCAATGTTTGCTCGCTTGACTGTCACCATTGGTGCGGTGGTTTTGGGATTGGGGGCATTATCTCTTTTAATGATTTGCGATTTACGATTTACAATTTTCGATTTTCAATCGTCATTCGACAATCGCAAATCGGAAATTAGTAAGAACTGGCCTCGATTTCGTGGCCCCAGTGGAAGTGGAGTCAGCGCATATACAAATATTCCCACAAGCTGGAACGGCAAAACAGGTGAAGGAATCCTCTGGAAGACCAAGGTTCCTCTGCCGGGAAATAACTCACCCGTAGTTTGGGACGACCGGGTTTTTCTTTCCGGCGCTGATAAAAGTAATCAGCAGATTTACTGTTTCGATGCTTTTTCGGGCAAGCTCCTGTGGTCTGGTGATGTCACGCGTATATCGCAGGATGCCAAGCAGGCTGAGGTATTTGAATATACCGGCTTTGCAGCGTCTACAGTGACAACGGATGGCCGTCGAGTTTATGCTATTTTTCCCACGGGTGACGTCGTCTGCTTTGATTTTGAAGGTCGAAAGATTTGGCAAAAAAACTTAGGCATACCCAATAGTGCCTATGGATATGCGTCTTCACTTGAGATATATCAGAACTTGCTATTGATTCAATATGACCAGGGTGAAGCGGAAGATGGGCTGTCTAAGTTTATAGCTTTGGATGGTTTTTCAGGTTGAGTTGTTTGGGAAACGAAACGTCCGGTTGCGAACTCCTGGATCACACCTATCATAGCTGATTTAGATGGTCAATACCAGCTAATAACTGTAGCTGTTCCCTGGGTCATAGCTTACGACCCCGCCGATGGCACAGAAATCTGGCGAGCTGAATGTATAAGTGGTGACGCTGCCCCTTCGCCGATTTACGCCGCAGGGCTGGTATTTGTTGTAGAGCCGGATACCAGGCTGATCGCTATAAGGCCGGACGGCAGGGGGGATGTGACAAAAACTAATATTGTCTGGAAAACTAATGAAGGTGGTCCCAATATTTGTAGTCCGGTCTGCAACGGAGAAGTTGTATTTATGCTGTTTTCAGAAGGACTTATTAGCTGTCATAATGTCAAGGATGGTAAAAGATTATGGGAGAAGGACCTGAGAGAAAATTTCCAGGCTTCGCCAAGCATAATTGGAGATAAGCTATATCTTTTGGACGAAGAGGGTGTCATGTACATTATAGAGATCGGCCCCGAATATAAAGAATTGACTAAATGTGAGCTGGCACCTGAAGGGCTGGACGAGAAGTGTAACGCGTCGCCGGCTTTTGCCGATGGCCGCATTTATATTCGTGGCTTGGAGAATCTATACTGTATAGGATTAGCTGCTAACAGACCGTAAAATGGTTACTTTTATCCTTACTCAATTACGTGGATGTTTTTCTTTTTGCACATGTCTTTTAGGATTTTTGGCCAGACGGTTGCGCTGACTTCGCCGAGATGAGCTTTTTTCAAAAGCAGCATAAATGTGCGCGATTGGCCTATACCGCCGCCGATACTGAGCGGAATTCCATCGTTCAATATAGCCTGATGGTATGGCAGCTTTAGAAAATCAAGCTGGCCGGAAATTTCAAGCTGCTGCTTAAGCGTTTCTTTATTGACTCGAATACCCATAGAGGTCAGCTCGTGACGGCGTTTTGTTACCGGATTCCAAACCAGGATGTCACCGTTTAAGCCGTGCATCGGTCTTCCGTCTTCGGAAGTTGTCTCTGTTACCCAGTCATCATAGTCGGCGGCCCGCATCTCGTGTGGGTATCCGTCCTTGAGCACCCAGCCGATGCCGATGATAAAGATAGCCGGGTATTTCTTTACGATTTCTGTCTCTCGATGCTTTCGCGGTAAATCCGGGTACATATCGAGAATATCCTCTGCGTGAATGAAAGTAAGCTCATCCGGCAAATCCGGGTATTTGTCGGTTTTTAGCTGTGGAAACATCTCCTGAATATGTAATTCAGCGCCTTTGAGAACCTTCCAAATTTTGCGCACTACATCTCGGAGAAGGTCGAGATTTCGCTGCTGTTCGGTAATAGCCAGTTCCCAGTCCCACTGATCGACATAGGCGCTGTGGTCATGATCAAGAAAATAGTCTTTGCGTACCGCCCGCATATCTGTAAGCAGCCCTTCGCCAACTTTCATTCCAAATTGCTTAAGGGCCATTCGTTTCCACTTTGTCGCCGCCTGAACAACCTCGGCATCAATTGGATTCTTATCGTGGTCATTCGAGATGTGGAATCCGATTGGCGTACGTGAGCCGTCACGGTCAAGGTAGTCGTTGATACCGCTGGCGACATCAACAATCAAAGGGACCTGAACTCGAATGAGATTAAGCTCTTTGCAGAGGTTCTGCTCAATGTAGTCTTTAACGACGTAAATTGCGATTTGTGTTTCTTTTGGTGATAGTAACGATGTGTAATCCTGCGGCAAAATTTTCTCTAATTCATTGTAGTCCCCGATTCCGGGACCGGCTAAATCTGCTTTCTTGTCTGACATTGGGTTGCTCCTAAATTTTTAATAAACTAAACGTAAAAACCCCCAGCATTGCTGGGGGCTAAAATTAAATATACTCGATAGTTGCCGGCGGCTTCGGAGTAAGGTCGTACAAGCATCGGTTGACGTCTTTAATCTCGGTGACAATACGCTCGCAAATGCGCTGTAGCTTTTTCCATGGAATTTCGGTTGCAGTTGCATTTCTGGCATCGGTACTCTCTACGCAACGCACGACAATTATCTGGCCGAACTCGCGTTTATTGTTACGAATACCAGTCGCTCGGTCGTCAAGTAAGACAGCTAAATACTGAAATGCTCCACTGTTGGCAAGCTCCTCCTCGACAATAGCTGTCGCTTTGCGGACGGTAGCCAAGCGCTGGCGTGTGACTTCGCCGACAATTCGAGTCGCTAAAGCCGGGCCTGGAAATGGTATGCGATGGGTAATCTCCTTGGGTAAGTCCAGGAATTTGCAGACCTCGCGGACGCCATCTTTTCGCAAGGTTTTCAACGGTTCAATGATTGAGTAACCGTAAGCCTGTTCAGGATCGATACCGATTTGAGCGAGAATATTATGCTGACGTTTGATACCGGCTACGGTTTCTTCAATATCTGTGAGGATCGTGCCGTGAAACAAAAATTTCGCACCGGATTCTTTTAACAAACGCGCAAAAACCTTTGAATAAAATGTATCCGTGACGGCCTGTCGTTTTTCCTCCGGGTCTGTCAAGCCTGCCAGAGCCGAGAGAAATTCTTCCTGGGCATCGATTAATTCCACTTTAATGCCCAATGAGGCGAAAATTTTCACAACCTGTTGTGGCTCGCCTTGGCGCATTAGCGCGCTATCAATAAAAACCACTTTTAGCTGGTTACCCAGGGCACGGTGTCCAAGCACTGTGACTAAAGAACTATCCACTCCGCCGCTCAAAGCGGTAATTGCCTTTGCTGTGCCTACTGTCTGCCTGATTTCAGCGATTTGCTCTTCTACAAATTTTCTGCAATCCATTACATCCTCCCGCAAAATAATTTTGAAATATTTATGTTTGGCTTTGAGGGCAGGAATCTAACAGTTTCGACAAGACCTGTCAAGAATTGCCAAAAAGATTTATACGTTGGCAGTGGAAATACGCAATGAATTTATTTATGATTGTAATCAGAACCTAAGGTAACAAGGCTGAATATATGGTATGAGAAAAATATTACTTAATAATGCTGCTTACTTATAAGAGATAAGATTTTGGAGGTTATAGCCGTGAGAATGAAAAATTTGCTATTGGTGATAATAGTTGGTGTTTTTTCAGTAGGACTTGTGGAGTACTCATCAGCTCAGCAGCAGACCTTCAGTAGAAGAACACCTGTTGTGGAAGTTTATGAGAAAACACATGATGCGGTAGTAAATATTTCCGGCGAGCGGACAATATCAACCTCTATATGGCCGGAGTTCGACCTGCCGGGCATGTTCGATTTCTGGGGGCCGAGACAAAGGCAGGTTAAAGTGCTCGGCTCAGGCGTTATCGTTCACGAAGATGGCTATATCATTACCAATGCACACGTGGTAGAGGGCGCTAAAAATATAAAAGTAATGTTAGGTGATGGCCACGAATTCCTAGCCACGGTGATAAGTGCGGACCAGAGCAAAGACTTAGCAGTTTTGACAATAGAAACCCAAGATAAGCTGCCTTTCATCCATCCAGGCAGAAGCAATGATTTAATGATAGGTGAAACTGTGATAGCAATCGGCAATCCTTATGGCTATTTAAACACTGTTACCAGCGGTGTAGTCAGTGCCGTGGGACGAGATATTGAAGTGTCAGAAGATTTCTGGCTGCGAGGACTAATTCAGACAGATGCTCCGATTAACCCCGGCAATAGCGGCGGGCCACTTTTGAACGTAAACGGCGAGCTTATAGGAATCACTACCGCTATCAGACCGGAAGCTCAAAATATTGGTTTTGCGATACCTGTCGATACTTTGGTCGACAATCTGACCCAGATGCTCATGCCGGAAAAGCTGCGTCGTGTTCAACTGGGTTTGATAATGGGTAGATTTAAAACAGCCAGCGAATATACCGGCTTGGAAGTAGAGTCTGTGGTAAAGGAAAGTCCAGCAGAGAAAAAAGGCATGGCTAAGGGGGATTTAGTTCTGGAAATTGATGGGCGAAAGTTGAGCGGAGTTATCGACTTTTATGTAAAAATGATGCACAAAGAGATTGGAGAGCCTATAGAAATCAAGTACGTAAGACTTCAAGGATTACAGCCGGAGACTCGAACGGTCCGATTGACAATGGAGGCTAAGCCGTTGCCTGACGGCCGCAAACTTGCAGAAGAATTCTTTCAAATGGAAATTTCAGAGCTAACCGATGCTGTAGCAAGAAAGTTTGGTTATGATAAGGCTTATCCAATACTAATTATAACCGATGCAGAAAGGCAGGGTGTGGCAGCACAGGCAGGACTTACCGGCGGTGATCTTATTTTAGAGGTGAATAATACCGCAGTGCGTAACCTTAAAGAATTTTCTCTGGAAATGGAAAAAGTCAACGAAGGTGATATAGTTAAATTGAAAATAATGCGTATCAAGGTGAGTGCTTTTGGGCAAGTACGGCGTATAGATACTGTGTCATTAAAAGCGCAAACTCAAAAAACAAGCCGACACAGATTTTTGTAGAAGACAAATCTCTGGGCAGGATTAATCCTCGGAGAGTAAACTCAATAGCGTTTGTTTGATAAATGCCGAAAAATCTCGATTTTGCTTTCCCACTTGTGGGAGTCGATCACGGATGAGTTATTTTCACAGCGATGCCAGGTTTGGCACCACCATTTCCACATAAATCGAAGAATTTTCATGTCATCACCCCTTTTTGAATTGTTATCTTATGATAACAAATAAAGAGCTCTAATTCAACGTAAAAGCCGTGTAACAAGGCACTTTATAGTATAGAGGCAGCAAAGACGATTTTTTATGGGACATTTTTAAAAAATTTTTATATGCGGTAAAAAAGCCTGCTTTCGCCGAAGCGGCTACATGCAAGTAGGTCGATAGAAGGTATTACATTTTCGATGATATATACCCCCCTCTAAGGCAAAAAAGTGAGGTTTACCCTAAGGGCTAATGATTATCCCCGTCGGGAGTCGAACCCGAAACCTCTGGCTCCGGAGTCCACGATGCTGCCCCTAAGTACTTGCATTTACAAATGTTACAAGAGCAAAATCGGCTGTTTTCGAGAGTTACAAGTGAATGGTAAGTCACTAATAATTCAATAACAAGTGGCTATCACGTGACGACTGACCCACTCAAACCCCTATGACCTGATCAGCTTAATCGGGGAGACCATCCTGTCAAAATGACCTCCGGAAGGATTTCTAATCAAAAGCTCGGCTGGGCCTTTCATAGAACCTGGGTTGCGGTCTTTTCTCGGGCTTTATCCCTGGGCTGATTTGAACGCTTCTTGTTTTCCTTGTAGAAGGACTATCCACTTCCTTCCTTGGCCTTGCTGTTGGAGGGATCTGAGAGATTCGTGATGCCATGTTTGGGAGACCCTCAATGGACATCGGAGACTGCTCGTTCCTCTTGTGAGTTAAGGTGGGAAGGGTAACCTTCACCGGTGGGACCAAAGTCGTTGTATCTTCAGAGAGCACTGCCGATTCCTCTACATTTGTTTGCGTTTTCATAACTAATTCTCCTTGAAAAAAGTATGGTTATCATTTCGTTTGTACGTATACGACCGTTCTCAAGATGTCCTTGGGCTGATTACTAAATATCCAAGAACTTCGCAATCCCACGATAATCAAGGAGGCATTGCTATAGCAGGGTACCAACAAGGTCTCTTGGGTATCGCCGACAAGAATCCGCATACACACGGATGTCACAATGTTAGATACGAAGGCTGTATCACATCCCAGGGCTATGGGTTTAGAGATCGTTTTCCGATTTCGTCTGCCGACGATCTCAGAGATTCTGCACGTTATTCCCGGAATACTAAAATCCGTCAATTCTTGGAACAGATTTTTTATTGACGAATAATATGCAATTGATTTTCTGGCCGTCAAATGAAGTTGCTTTTCTTCGGATGGTACAGAAAAAACCTGGATAATGTTTAATCGGAAGCTGCTTTTGCATTCCGATTACTGCAAATAGTGCAGTTCGTGAAGAGAAAGGGTCTAGGAAGAAATCGAAGAATATATACAGATTCTCATAAACAAAGCTTCAAAATTCTTACGAGAAGCGAAGTTACCTGACCAAGGGTCGAGGCTTCTTTAAGAACCCCATAATGTTAGTTGGTCATATGAAAAACTGAGTTTTTTATATACCGCCTTATTACTTAATCTATCACTTACTTATCTACAGTTCACATTCAATGAAAGCATACGGACTCTTTCCAGAGCAACCAATTACCAAACAGTCAGCAACCTGACAGTTTGTTCAGGCAGTGGAATTGACTGCAACTTATAATCCTTCGGGTGTCCAGAACTATACTAAATCACGCCTTGTCTTATAAGCTGTGTACAATTCATTTAACTCAGAATCAATATCTTGCCAAGTCTTATTCATCTCATACCTTAATCGAAGCCCTATAGAATATAGCGTCACTACGTATGCCAACCATAGGAAGTCAGGAGCATAACTATAAATCTGGTGAGGCTTCTCGTGCTTAATATACTTTGAACATTTAGACCTAACTTCAAGATCAGGATCCTCTTGCAAGGATTGATATTGTTACTAAGGTGACCTCTTAAGATGGCAAGATTGAAAAACTATCTAAATGTCTTCAATCCCTTGTTTGCTATTGAAAGACCGATGCCTATTTTACGATGCAAACTCCAATTAAAGTATTTATTTTTTGAAGCAATGAATGAAAAAAAGACAAAGTATAAAAATATTTAGACTTTTTGAGCACACTTCATATGTTTAGCTGTCCAATTTTTCAGATAATATTTTGTTAATCTACTATCACCGCCCCCCTCGTGGCTTTCAAGACCTCCTCATATGTAGTTATTCCCTGGTGGACTTTATTCACACCGGCAAGAAACAAGGATGTCATGCCTTCTCTACGGGCCTGAGCATCAATTTCGCTGGCGTGACTTCTGGATATTGTTATTTTCCGGATTTTTTCAGATAATAACAATACCTCAGCTATAGCTGTTCGGCCCTGGTAACCGGTGAAACGACATTTTGAACAGCCACGGCCATGATAAACCATCGGCAGCTCCTTAAGTGGCACTAAAGATTTTATCGCTGTTGCTACCTCATCGCTTGGCTCGTAAGACTCCTTACAATTCGCACATATTACACGTACGAGCCTTTGGGCGAGAATCGCTTCAATAGAAGAGGCTGCTAAGTATGGTTCAATACCCATATCCAGCAAGCGTGTTATAGCACTGGCGGCATCGTTCGTATGCAAGGTACTAAAAACAAGGTGGCCAGTAAGGGCGGTTCTTATGGCGGTTTCGGCTGTCTCCAGGTCGCGTATCTCACCGACGAGCATGATATCCGGATCGTGCCTTAACATCGAACGCAGAGCACGAGCGAAGGTGAACCCAATTTCAGGATGCACCTGCATTTGAACAATACCAGGCATGTCGTATTCTACAGGATCTTCAATAGTTAGTATCTTAGAGTCAGTATCTTTGAGCAAATTCATACAAGTATATAGCGTAGTGGTTTTGCCACTGCCGGTAGGTCCGGTTACAAGTATGATTCCGTGCGGTTTGAAAATTAGTTTTCTTAGCTTTTTAACTTCATTTTCTGCTAATCCAAGAGAAGGTAGATCCGATATCAAAGTACTTTGAGGCAGAATGCGAATGTTTATTGCTTCACCGTATCTGGTAGGTAAAATGGAAACTCGAAGATCAAACTTATAGTTCGATATATCAACCTGTGCTCGTCCATCCTGCGGTAAGCGTTTCTCTGCTATGTCCAAGCCTGATATTATCTTTATTCTACTTGTAATACCTTCTCTGAAGAATCTCACAGTGTTTGGAACGCCTGCATCATGCAACAGGCCATCAATTCTATATCTTACTCTAAGCTCACTTCCATAGGGCTCGAAGTGGATATCTGTGGCACCGGCGCTAATGGCATCCGTCAGCAGTTGGTTTACCAGTTTAATTACAGAAGCCTCGCGCGCTTTACTTTCGTCTATTAAATCATCTTTATGGGTCGAAGTATTATTTATCGCTTCAGCAGTGACCATCTGCTCAACTGTGGCAGCTCCAACACCATAGGCTTTGCGAATGGCTTTTTTTATCGATTCAGATGTGGACAAAATGAATTCCACATTGTGCGAGTTATCTAAAATCAACTCAATTTCGCTCTGCAGATCTTGATTGAATGGATCGGAAGTTGCAATCTGGAGTATGTTGCCGTCGATCTTAAGTGGAACTACATTGTAATGAGATGCTACATTTGCAGTAATAACCTTGAGAGCATTACTGTTAATATCAGCAGGTGATATATTTAAAAACTTAAGTCCGCTTTTTTCTGCTACTGCCATTAGCAGTTCCGTCTCACTTACTAATCCAAGCTTCAATATGCTCTCACGTAAAGATATTTTCTGCTTAGTAGCTTCCGAGCGAGCAACGTGTAATTGCTCTTTGGTGAGACCCGCTAAACCAGGCTCAATCTTCAAAATTCGATGATTAGTTTTGTGACTTATCATATCCTATTTCACACATGACAAATCTGAAGCTTACGTAAATTAAGGTAAAAACCTGTATACACATTTACGTAGCGCATCAAATGTAGAGCGCGTTGATATCAAAGGGGTTAAAAATTTGGCTAATATAGGCAATCTGGCAGGCATGGAAAATTGCAAAAGACGAAGCTTGGGCACAATAGGATATTTCAAACAAAAAATAACGATTTTATGAATTTTTTTAATCAACATTTATTTAGTTAGATTCGCTTGTTTGCGTAGGAAGAGGGGGGATTCCCATTTGATAATTTTCTCAGAGGATTTTGCGCCCAATGTAAAATCCGAAAAGTAATACCGATTTTACAAGGTGTTTCCGGATAAATTGGTAATTTGCCTACGAAGAAACGTATGAGAAAGTCGGATGCTTTTTACACCTGAGCAGAGCATCGTTTTATCGTCGTATTCTTCAGGGCGCTACCAAGCCTTTCCGGAGTGCGAGATGGCGATGCTCTTTTTACATCTGTGGATGAGGGCTTCTTCAAGAAAACTAAAGGGCATCTTTTAATGTAACATTATACCAAGGATGTACATATCTTATAGAGATGAATCGGATGCATTAATAGTAAACCCCGTTATAAACCCTCCGTCCTTCTAACGTTACTTACACGGGGCATTCTAACGGGGTAAAAAGAAAAAGACTTTTACTTATGTATCTATCACTACGGTAACGCTTATAAAATAAGAATTGGCGGATTTATAGTGAACCTACTCAAGTGCCGCATGATTAACCAAATTGCTCTATATATTGACCGTAGCTCTGAGAGGCAAATGTATTTTTGCCAAAGTCTCGAGGTATTGGGATTAAAAGTATACATGATGCCAACTATAAAGATAGCAAAAAATATTGTTAAACAGTTCTACCCTCATGTAACAATAATGCATTTCAATACCGTAGGTAAGGAAATATTTAGCTTTTGTTCGTTTCTCCGCTTTACCTATGCCCATGCAATCGTGATAGTGTTGATGGAAAAGGCCAGGATAAGCATCGAAGAACGTTTGTTTGATTGTGGAGCGAGTGATGTGGTAACGGGTGAAGAAACATCACCCCGAATTCTGGTAAAGCGCATAAAGACACATCTTCAACGAAGCGATACCCTCCCATCCACGACCGCCAAAGTAAAACTAGGCGATGCTATTGTTGATTTTCACCGCAGAGAGGTATGGTGTAACGGCGATGTCCGTCCACTACCGGGTATTCTGGCGGATTTACTGAAATACTTCTTAGATAACGCAGACCATGTTATATCAAGAAACGAGCTGATGAAATCTCCTATCTGGTTTAATTCGATTTGTACACCCCCTGAAGAGGGCGGTAAGACATTTGATGTTAACGTAAGCAAGCTGCGTAAAATCATAGAATCCAATCCAAGCAAGCCCAAAATAATAAAGTCAGTACGTGGAATAGGGTGGAAGCTTGAAACACAAGCTATTTAACATTAAGTATAAGATAGCATGAGTATAATAGTAACAGTTGGATTTCAATGGTTTTACTAACTTTGAATTACACGGCCTAGGAGCCTGTCCGAGTAAAGTTGAAAACATTTTAGATTACCGGTAGAATGCAATGAACGTTAATAAGGGAAATTCAATTTTTGGAGACTCACGGATGGGTAAGACATATCGGCCTTGGAATCCC
>Ga0315532_1001513_pt1 | contig 17144 bp, 15 predicted proteins | sample SalMarWE160370MG_FD_203082 | JGI IMG/M metagenome (GOLD analysis project Ga0315532, IMG submission 203082) | Salt marsh sediment microbial communities from the Plum Island Ecosystem LTER, Massachusetts, United States - Salt Marsh Sediment WE1603-70 ... | reverse complement strand
AGAAAGTAAATACCGACAAAGGCTGCTAAGATAGCTATTAAGCGAATAGTGCCGATTTTTTCCTTCAGAAATATCGAACTGAAAATGCTGCCGAAAATCGGAAACGCATATATTAGAACAGTTCCCTTGCCTACACCGAGTTTCGGCACGGACATAAAGAATATCAAGATAGCCGTTCCGCCGAAAAGTCCACGAAGGAATAATAGTGGACCATGCACAAAGTTTAGCTTTACTTTGCCAAACAGCGCCGCTGTGCCCAATATGCCAAGCCCGACGATGAAGCGAAACAGCGTTGTTTTATACGGATCGATATCTGAGGCATATTTTACAAGTGACGACATCAGGCAAAAAGCCACTGTTGACATCAGTATCAATACTATTCCTTTATGCTCGCCTTTTGTAACACGTTGTTTCATTTTCATTCGTCTTTTTTGGTACACAAATATGTCGCGAAGAAGTCATCTTTGTAATCAGCCTTATCTATCCTGAATCCTGCCCTTTCGAGCAGGCCTTCCATAATCCAGCCAGAGGTGCTGTACTCCTGGCGGAAATGTGTCTCTAAGTCCCATTTCATCCCAGGCTCGGTACGATTGATCATAATCTGGATAAAGGCCTTGATACGGGATTTGTAACGGGCCAGGTCAAATGAAAAGACCACATCCTTGATGTATACTTTTCCACCCGTCTTGACCATCCGAGCAAGCCTTTGCAGCCCTATCATCTTCCAGAAATCGGGCAAATGGTGCAGCGCTGTTACCGAAACGATGGCATCTACAGGTTCGGCATTATGTGTATATGTCAGGAAACCGCCTTTGCTGAACTCAATATTGCTGAGCTTAGCTTTTCTGGTCTTTTTGCGAGCACGTCTTAACATCGCTTTTGACACATCAACAGCATAGACCTTCTTTAAATGCTTTGCAGCGTTAATTGCGAAAGCACCCGTGCCGCAGCCCATGTCAATTACTGTTTGATTTTTGTCCAGGCCGAGGAGGGCAATTATATTTTTGCTTTCGGTCTTGTAGTCTCTGAATCCCTGCTGGCGTCGATCATAAACCCAAGCACGCCAAATATCGTTATAATTGACACCGCATGGTTTTGTTTCATCGTACTGCCATGCTGGCTCGGCTTTTCCATTGAGGTCACTCATATATTTTCTGTATAATTCAATATCCATTTCTCTTACTTTCATTTTAATCACTTTCTCGCAACTGCTATTAACCGTTTTGCATTATGGTCATAGTCGGCACCTTTTAAATCTCCATATATACTCACAGAGCTAAAACCACATTCTTTCAGCAAGTCAGTAATTTCAACTGCAGAATAGATTCTATGACCGAATCTAAACTCCCGTATTTTCCCATTTTCGAGCACGATCCATCTGTTATCAGCCCATGACCAGTTCTGCTGCATCTTGCATTCCCGCAAAAAGATTCTGCCATCTTCCTCATGCCAGTCACGCTCTTGGTAAATTCGAGCAAGGACTTCTTTGCCAATCATGTCTATAATCAGCGTCCCGCCTTTACGCAAAGAACAGTGTATATTTACTAAAACACGCTTGTTTTCTGCTTGGGTCTCGAAATATCCAAAAGCAGTAAACATATTGATTACCACATCAAAGTTCTCAATTTGGCAAAACTGTCTCATATCATTTCTGACAAACTTAACATTCAGACCCTCGCTCTCGGCCTGTCTGCGTGCTTTTGCCAGATATTCTTCCGTAAGATCAACACCGACAACCTGATAGCCTCGCCGTGCAAGTTCCAGCGAGTGTCTGCCAATTCCACAGCACAAATCCAGAATTTTTGCACCTTTTTCCAGAGCTAAAAGTTTAACGATGTGATTAATTTCTTCAGCAGTAACATCTAATCGCTCTTGATTGAACATCGTAGGTGCAAACGTTTTCCAGAAGCTTTCATCTTCATACCACGTTTTTTTCTGCGTTTCTTGCATACCGGCTCCTTTGTAAATACCTAAATAAAAAAGCCTTTCAGGTTTTTTGCTCCCTGAAAGGCTTTTTAGTTTTGAAATATATAATACGTCCTTTTAGGGAGCAGCCTCCTTTGTCCAGGCTACGACAATGTCAAAACCATAAGTTTTTGTCGCTCTGGTCGGAAGGTTGGCGCACAAAAGCACCATAGTCACCACGTGACCTATCAAATGCTTCTGTTTGTTTTCCCTAATCTGGACCATTTAAAAAACTCCACAGATTTAATATAAACCATAATTCTATGAATATAAATATTTGATGTCAAGTAAAATATAGAAAAAAGTTATCCTGAATATAAAAATTTTTTAAAAGTTACCCTTGTCATTATGAACTTCCCCCGGAAATATCATCACGCTAAAAACCGGAGTATAATGTTTTTGTAATATGTAGCGGCTTTCTCCAAATCAGAAATGTCTATATATTCGTCCGGTTTATGGCACAGTTCAGGTTTTCCAGGGCCAAAAATTACTATAGGCGCACCTAATGGACGCAGGTGTGGTGCATCGGTTGTGAAACCAACTGCTTTTGTCTCGTTTGCACCAACAACGGCGCAGAATTCTCTAACAAATGTACATTGCGGGTCCGTCTCTATTGCTTCAACAGCTCTATCAACTGAGACCTCGGCACTAAATGTCAGATTTTGCTGTTTTAACCGTGTAAATATCTGTTTGAGGTCATTAACAATCCTCTTGTGATTCTGCCCGGGCAAAGTACGAATATCTATACCTACGGTACACTGGTCCGGCACGACATTCATAGCCTTACCGCCTGATATGGTGTTGATGCTCATCGAGTATGAACCCAAAAGCGGATGCGGCTGAATATCAATTTTGTAGTTATCCAATTCGTCCAGAAAGGCTCTCATAGAGCTTATTGCATTTATGCCAAGCTCCGGAGCCGAGCTATGTGCTGCTTTGCCTTTAGTTGTAATTTTAAGCCATATCATTCCACGATGCGCGGTTACTACGGCAAAGTCCGTCGGCTCAGGAATAACAATACCGGCAGGCTTGCTTAGCCAGCTACTCTCGTGCATAAATCTCCTCACACCGCAGCTATCTGTTTCTTCGCCGGCAGCGCAAAGAAGGATTATGTCGCCTTGTAATCTCGTTCCGGAATCGACAACTTGCCTAATAGTAGCAGCGATTGCCGCGATGCCGCCTTTCATATCTGCCGAGCCTCTGCCGTAGATTTTGCCATCGCTTTCGACGGCTGCGAAGGGCGGATGGCTCCAGGCAGTTTCGCCAGGCCCAACAACGTCGATATGACAGACAAATAAAAGTGGAGCTTTCTGCCCCGCTGATTTTATATGGACAATAATATTTGCTCGCGTTTGATCCCAGCTATCTATGCGTGGCTCTATCCCCGACCTGCCAAGCTCGGCTGCAATAATTTGAGCTGCAGCTAACTCGCCCTTATCAGAGGTCGTATCGGCTTGAATCAGTTTGCGAAGAAGCTCTTTCATAGGGTAGCAATTATATAGGCCAAAACTCTAAAAGAAAGGGTTAAGCTTCACGTTTCACCCGGGTTTTTTGCTGTACTACAAAACTGCAAAATAAAAACCAAATTTTTTGTTGCAGGTTGTAATATTAAATAGCATAATAAAGGATTAAACGATTTAGCCTAGCAATCTCGTGCAAAGCAGCGATTTCGCAGAGCAACAAAGGACCCTGCTTCGCGGGAACCTAAAAGGAGCACAAATGGGACCGGTATTGAATGGGCTGATCAAGCTTCAGGATGTTGAAAATCGCCTGCGAGATGCACAGGCATTACTGGTAAGATGCAGAAGAAGCGTAATCATTGAGGAAAATCAGGTCCGAAGCCTGCAAAACGCACTTGAAGCCAAAAAAGAGGAGATTCAGCTAACCAAGCTACAGTGCGACCGCCTGGAACTGGATTTGAAAGCAAGAGACGAAGAGATAACCAAATTCAGAGCAGCACTGAACGCCTCCAAGACGAACAAAGAATATGCAGCACTGCTGACCCAGTTAAATACCACCAAGGCCGACAATTCCAAGCTCGAAACACAAGTTCTGGAATTGATGAAAGAAATAGAGGCCGGTGAAGCCGAGTGCAATAGCCTTCGTGAGCAGATAGAGAAGCAAAAACAACAACTCGAACAGACGAGGACAAAGGCAGAAAAAGAGGCTAAAAATTATCAGGCCGATATCGATAAAATCCAGAGTGAATGGGATCAACTCGCAAAGACCATACCTCCTGAGCTACTAAATATATTCAAACGTGTCGCTGAAACGTACGATGGCCAGGCAGTCGCGGTAGTTGAGCAGCAGGAAGGCAGAGCAGCGGCCTATAGCTGCGGGGGCTGCTTTATGAATATAGCTGCCGAGCTTGTAAACCTGCTTATGATTAAGGATGATATAATCCGCTGTCCAAATTGCACCAGGATAATTGTACTTGGCAGCGGATCTAAAGAGTAAAAGGTTCCTAAATTCCGATTTTCAATTTCAAATCGACAATTGGCAATCGGAGATCGAAAATACCTCATGGTCTTTCTCAAGGGGGAAAATAGATTTGCCGGAAAAAATAATTATTTACACAGATGGCGCCAGTAGAGGCAATCCAGGTCCAGCGGCTGCTGGTTTTATCTTGAGAGACGGCGATGGAAATCAATTGAAGGCAAAAAGTTTTTTTTTAGGCCGAGCTACAAATAACGTAGCAGAATATACCGGCTTTATAAAGGCACTCGAATCTGCGCAGGAATTTGGTGCCAAACAGCTTACAGTTTTCAGCGACAGCGAGCTGCTCGTCAGACAGATAAACGGCAAATATAAAGTAAAAAGTGAGCAAATCAGGCCACTCTTTCAGCAGGCTGTCCAACTGCTTGGAAAGTTCGAGGGCTACAAGATTACTTTTGTCCCCAGAGAGCAAAATAAAGAAGCCGATAGTCTCGTAAACCAGGCGTTAAATCTCGAACGTGATATTGAGGAGCAACCGTTGCCTACAGCGCAGAACACAAAATCAATTCGATTGGGTGTTTTAATCAGCGGTGGCGGTACAACGTTGATGAATATTCTCGAATACATCAGGAAAGGCCGGCTAAATGCCGAGGTCGCCGTGGTAATAAGCTCGCGCTCAGAAGTTAGCGGTGTCGAGAAGGCAAAAAAAACGGGATTAAACGTAATAATCATCCGTAAAAAAGACTACCCAAATATCGATGAATTCAGCAAGGGTATCGAGGATGAGCTGGTTGCTGCAAACGTTGACTTAGTAATCCAGGGTGGATGGCTGTGTCTGTGGAACATACCAGCGAGATACGAAAATCGTGTGATGAATATACATCCGGCACTGCTGCCGAGCTTTGGCGGACAAGGCATGTGGGGACATCACGTTCACGAGGCGGTCCTGGCAGCAGGGTGTAAAATAAGCGGCTGCACAGTACATTTCTGTACTAATGAATATGATAAAGGACCAATAATCGTCCAACGGGCCTGTGAAGTTAAAGAAACAGACAGTCCTGACACACTCGCCGCCAAAGTTTTCCAGCAGGAGTGCATCGCATATCCACAGGCTATAAGGCTGTTCGCTGAAGGCAGAATATTGATTGAGGACGGCAAAGCGAAAATCCGTGAACTGTAATTGCTTATGAACCCCGTTAGAAAACCATTAAGAAACGGGGTAATGCAATAAGGTGAAAAAAAAATTAAGAATGGGAGGTTTCTAACGGGGTGAATAAGCGTCAAAAAGCACTGTTAACGGAATCCATAATCATAATAGTGATAACGGCGGCAGCTGTAGTAGCGATGATTAACCTCAAACAGTGGGTCAGCCGTTCGGAGGCGATACAGGTTATGGAGCAGCTCGGTCAAGTTGTCCTGCAATATCGAAAGGAGAATGGCTCATTGCCCTCAGGAGATGATGTAAAGGGCATCCAGGAAAAACTGCAGGAAGAGGTTCGCCTGGATAGATTACAGTATCGAGCACAGTGGATTGACGTTGATTCAGCTCCTGATGAGATTCTGGCCTATACAGAAAAAAGATTCCGGGCATCACTGCTTGATGATGGATACGTAGTACTCCATCTGGATGGGCGTGTAGAGTGGATGAGTAAAGAAGAATTCCAGAAACTGCTGGCTCAGCAGCGAAGATTAAGTCCGCAGGATTTGCAGATTCTGCAGGATTTGTAAATCCTATTGATGGGATTTCTTTTCTGCAAGGTATTTGTTGATTGCGGCTGCGGCGATTCGGCCCTGGCCCATAGCTAAAATTACAGTTGCAGCACCAAGGACGATGTCACCACCGGCATAAACACCTTCCATCGAGGTCTTGCAATTTTCGTCAACAATGATGTTTCCCCACTTATTAAATTCAAGACCGGGCGTCGTCTGGCGAATTAAAGGATTTGCAAGATTGCCTATAGCTATGATGACCGTATCCACATCAATTCTGAACTCCGAACCTTCGATGGGAATCGGCCTTCGTCTGCCTGATTCATCCGGTTCGCCGAGCTGATACCTCAAACATTCGATTGCTATAACGTGGCTGTTTTCGTCGCCGATGATTCGTTTTGGACTTTGCAGTATATGGAATTCTACACCTTCTTCTTTTGCGTGATGGACTTCCTCGATTCGAGCGGGCATTTCCTTTTTGGTTCGCCGGTAAACTAAATAGACTTTATCGGCACCGAGCCTGATTGCTGTTCTGGCCGAGTCCATAGCGACGTTGCCGCCACCGACGACAGCCACTTTTTTCGACAGCGCAATCGGGGTATCTGCACCTTTGCCGAAGTCGTAGGCCTTCATAAGATTGGCTCGCGTAAGATATTCGTTTGCGCTATATACGCCGATAAGTGATTCGCCTTCGATACCCATAAAGCTCGGCAGTCCCGCTCCGACACCGATATAAATAGCATCGAAGCCGTCTTCTTTTATCAACCGGTCAATGGTTCTTGTTCTGCCTACGATGAAATTGCAGACAATTTTGACGCCCATTTTTCTGAGCGTGTCAATCTCCTTTTGGACGATTGCTTTAGGGAGTCTGAATTCAGGGATTCCATAAACCATCACGCCGCCTGTCTTATGAAAGGCCTCGAATATTGTTACATCGTGACCTGCTCTTCGGGTGTCAGCGGCGGCGACAATGCCGCCGGGGCCTGAGCCGATTACGGCGACTTTCATTCCGGTCTCAGAAGCAACGGCTAGACTTGTCTCCGGTTCCCCTGCCTCCGCAGGGGCAAGCCTGTCCCCGCGAAAGCGGGGATCAATCGTCGCCGTGCCGGCGACGGCTAAACCGCGGTCGGCAACGAACCTTTCGAGCCGGCCTATGGAAACGGCCTTCGTGGGGTCTTTAAACTTTTTGCCGACCGTGCAGGTTTGCTGGCACTGAACTTCCTGTGGACAGACCCGTCCACAAACGGCAGGTAATAGCGAGTTTTCTTTAATGATGTCCAAAGCATTTTTATAGTCGCCATCGGCAACAGCGGCCACAAAATCCTTTATCTTTATTCGTACCGGACAGCCCTCGACACAGGGAGCATTTTTACACCCAAGGCAGCGCAGAGCTTCCAGCCGAGCCTGCGTTTCGGTATAGCCCAGTGCCACTTCATTGACGTTATGTGTTCGCTCGTTGGGGTCCTGTTCGGGCATCGGCTGAGGCGGGATGTTGTATCTATCGGCTGGTTTAAGTTGACCTGCCTTGTGTTTTTCCAAAAGTTGCTGCAAAAGTTTTTGTTTATCTTGTTCCATTACTTCATCAGAAATATAACCCCCCCCCAATAAATTGGGGGGCTAAATATATTTGTCTAAGCCTGTTTTGCATCGGTGCTTTAAATATTGTTCATGTGCTTTCTGTTCGTATTCTTTATAGGCGTTTAGTCTTTTGATCATCAGGTCGAAGTTTACCTTATGGCCGTCAAATTCCGGGCCATCCACGCAAACAAACTTTGGCTTGCCGTCAATTTCAACTCGGCAGCCGCCGCACATGCCGGTGCCGTCAACCATAATTGTGTTTAGTGAGGCCTGCGTAGGGATGTTAAACTGCTTTGTCACCTCGCAGCAAAATTTCATCATTATCGCTGGGCCGATAACGAAAGCTTGGTTCGGTTTAAGCTCGCGCTGGCAAACTTCTTTTAGTGGCTCGGTCACAAGTGCCTTGCGTCCGTATGAGCCGTCATCGGTTGTGACTATCAGCTCATCGCTTATCTTAGTGAACTGTTCTTCGAGGATTAGCAGTTTTTTTGTTCTGGCTCCAATAATGCTGATGATTTTATTTCCAGCATATTTTAGAGCCTTTGCGATAGGCAGCAGGGGGGCATTGCCGATACCGCCGCCTACGCAGACAACGGTGCCGAAGTTTTCGATATGCGTGGGCCTGCCCAGCGGTCCGGAGACATTGGCAATTTTATCGCCTTGCTGCAAGTCAGCTAACTCAGCGGTAGTTTTGCCGACACGCTGCCAAATCAAGCTGATGGTACCTTTTTGTGGATCAGTATCGGCGATAGTCAGAGGAATTCGCTCGCTGTATTCATTGTTTATACTGAGGATGATAAACTGGCCGGGCTTTCTGGCTTGTGCTATAAGCGGAGCTTCAATCTCAGCAATAAATACATCCTCGGAGAGCTGCTTCTTGGCCAGAATTTTGTGTGGCATTGTTCCTATAGTCTAATCATAAAGCTTGTGTATTTCAGAGCAATTCATTGATAGCTGTAGTAAGTTCCTTTTTGCCGGTGAGACCCACCCATTTCTTTTGCACCTGACCGTCTTTGAATAAAATAGTTGTTGGTATCGCATTTATGCCGAACTCTATAGCACTATCACGGGCATCATCGGTGTTTAGCCTGCAAATTTTGGCTCTGCTGGCGTACTCATTTGCGATATCTTCTACGATTGGGGTCATCATTCTGCAAGGTCCGCACCAGGGCGCCCAGAAATCAACCAGTACCGGAACGTCAGAGTTATGTACAACCTCGTCAAAAGTAGAATCTGTTAGCTCAGTTATATTACCAGCCATTATTTCATCCTTACTATTTTACCACCTTGCCGGTTCGCAAGAGCAAAATTAGGTCGCGAAAGGAAGCATAATTTATATTTGTCGAAAAGGAAAGTGATATGCTACTTATCAATCGGTGGTTTGTCAAACACTAATTTGCTGTTTGCTGCTGGTTTTCAAGGGCGGCTTCTATTTTGTCCTTTTTCTGCTTTTTAATGGAAACCGCCGGTTTTTTTGTAGATGGTAATTCTACAATCGAAATAGGGGGTTGCCGCTGCTCGATTCCGACAGCGGTATCGCTGACGGCCCCACTAGTGGCAATGATGGTCTTTTCGACAACTTGTTCGGCAGGTTCGTCAGTTAGAGCGCGTAAATAAAGTTGCGACGAAGAACCGCTTTCAGCGGACTCAGCCCAAACTAATTTTTCTCGGATTAATTCCAGAAGTGCCAAAAACAATCCGATCATCACGGCTCGGCCGGCTTTGGCCTCGAAAATACGTTCAAAAGTCATTGCACCTTCCGTCTGCAGGCGGTGCAGAATCTCTATTTGATATAAATCGATTGGCGTATCATCCTTGATGTGGCTTATATCCCGACCGACACCAGTAGCTCTGCATATAGCGTCAAAGGCTTCGAGCAGATCCCAGACGCTTACCTGTTCAATGTCAAGCTGGGGTTCGGCTTCGGGTTTCAGTTGTTCGATAACAGTATCCGGACGCGGAAAACGCTGGCTATGCTCATCCGCAGCGGCATTGAGCAAATTGGCTGCATCTTTGAATCTCTTATATTCGAGAAGCTGGCGAATGAGTTCTGCACGAGGGTCGGCCAAATCATCTTCCGCAAGTTGTGCAGGTGACGCCTTCGGAAGTAGCATTGCAGATTTTATCTCCATCAACGTTGCAGCCATTACTAAAAAATCGCCGGCCAGGTCAATGTTAAGGCTTTTGAGTATCTCGATGTACTTTATGTACTGGTCGGTTATTTTAGCGATGGGGATATCATAAATATCCACTTCTTCTTTACGGACCAGGTATAAAAGCAAATCCAAAGGCCCTGCAAATATGTCAAGATTTACGCGATAATCAGTCAATTTATGCCCTCTGTATTACTGTTCCTGCTCCATTAGAAACGAGTCCTGCCCGCCGTACCATCCTTCGCAGGTGCCTTCTTATTCGCTGGATGCTCTGGGCAGGCGGGTATTGTCTTCTGGCTCCTCAAAATCGTTATCATCTTTTGAGGTTTCCTGTTGTTTGTGTAATTCAAGAATTTGCCGTGCCTGCTCGGCCTGACTCTCGAGGACGTGAAGCTCCGGCCCTTCTATAGCAGGTATAGGATATACATTTGAAGCATTTTCACCTGTTGCAACTGCTTTGATGCCGTAGTCCGCGAGTAACTGTAGGGCCATCTCCGCTTCTATATAATCTGCAAATTCTGCGATTTTAACAAGTTTTTCGTCCATCCCTACGTACCTAAGCCTACGGCTTTTCGGGCCTGAGTAAGAGTTACTGCTGCTACGGCTTTCGCTCGCTCGGCACCTTTGGCCAGCACTTCTTTGACATAATCAATATTTTTTTCAAGCTCTTCTCTTTTTTGTCGGTAAGGCTTGAAATAATCTATAATCAGCTCGGCCAGGCGTTTTTTAGCTTCGGCATAACCTGTACCGCCACTGCGATATTTATTTTCCCACTGTGCTAACTCATCGGGCGAGGCGACAAGTTTTAAAAGCGCAAATACATTACACCTATCGGGGTCTTTAGGCTCTTCGACAGGTGTGGAGTCAGTGACGATTCGCATCACTTTTTTTCTGATTGTTTCTTGCGGCTCGAACATCTCAATAGTATTTCCGTAGCTTTTACTCATTTTTTGCCCATCGGTGCCGGGGATCACAGCTACGGACTCGATTATATATTCCTTCGGCACGGTGAAGATTTCACCGTAATTGTTGTTGAAACGAATAGCAATATCACGTGTTACCTCGATATGCTGTTTCTGGTCAGCGCCGACGGGAACGAGGTCGGATTTGTAAATCAGGATGTCGGCAGCCTGAAGCACAGGATATGCGAACAGGCCGTGATTCGGGCTGAAACCGGCAGCTACCTTATCCTTAAAGCTGACGCACCGCTGCAATAGACCCATAGGCGTTACGCAGGAAAGCAGCCAGGTCAATTCAGTAACCTCCGGCACATCGGACTGTCGCCAGAAGATGGTTTTGTCGGTATCAAGGCCTAGCGCAATATAATCCATCGCTACGTCAAGTGAGTACTGAGCGACATCAGCAGGTTTTGGGTTGCTTGTAAGAGAGTGGAGGTCGGCGATGAAATAGAAGCAGTCGTTGTCAGCCTGGAGCTGAAGATGCTGGCGTATGGCGCCGAAAAAGTTGCCTATATGAAGCCTGCCGGATGGTTGTATCCCAGAAAGAACTCTCAAATTTACCTCTGATGTCCAAAAGTAAAAAACTTAAAATGAGCAATCACTTGTTGCAAAAATAACGATAGAATCGAGGAATGTCAACACTTTTGCGACAAAACAAAAGGTCTTAAAATCTCACAGTAAATCACCCACAATTGGATAAATTCCGCTTGTGACCCGCCGGTAAACTGTGGGACTAAATACTTTTTTTGTTTAGTCCCACAATTCAATTTATTGGGAGGTTATTTAAGCCTCGGTTTCATTGAGAAATTCATCTTTAAGAACATCTTTTGTAACTTAAGCTCTGCCGAGGGACTTCATATATTTTTTCGACTTGCGAAGTCCCATCCTGGATGCTTTCTTCTTTACTGCCTCGGTGGGCCGGCGGAGCTTGGCGGCTATAGAAGCTGTGGGATTATTCGGGAAAAGTTTTTTGAGCAGATTGACATCCGCCTTTGTCCAAAGTCCTTTTGCCTTTTTTGATTTTTTGTTTTTTTTCTTCTTTGCCATTTTCGCTTCCTTTCATTAAACGGCATAGCCATAAAATTGTTCTTTTTATCCTGGTAATGTCACCTTATGGTATAATTTATGGTTGGTTTTTCAAACTGTCAAGAATTTTTGAAAAAATTAAGAGAGAAAAAATGAGAGCTTGGTAATAGGCGTAAGGGACCAGCCGGCAACAATATGAATATGACAGCGTGACAGTCCCCGAAGTAAACTTGTCTGATGACAGTCAAGATTCGATTCACAACTTCCACAAGTCACCAACCTATATCGTCCTTATAACGAGTCATATCATGGTCGTGATGGTTGTGCTATCGGCGGTTAAAAGAATAATAATTGACAACAAGGCATATCTGCTGTACAAGACACGTCCAAAACAGGAAACAGATGGCAGACAACAGAAGACAGAAATTCAAAGTTCTGGCCTCTGTACTCTTAACACAAGTGGATAGAAGGAGATGAATAGTGCCTAAACGCAAAGATATTCATAAGGTAATGATTATAGGCTCAGGGCCAATCGTAATCGGACAAGCCTGTGAGTTTGATTATTCAGGCACGCAGGCATGTAAGGCTCTTCGGAAATTAGGCTATAAAATCGTGCTGGTCAACTCAAACCCCGCAACCATTATGACCGACCCTGGAATGGCTGATGTAACATATATCGAGCCGCTCAATGTCAAAACTATGGAGAAAATCATTGAAAAAGAGCGACCGGATGCACTATTACCAAATCTCGGCGGACAAACAGGTCTTAACCTCTCTGCTGAGTTGTCACGCCGAGGTGTCTTAGATAAATATGGCGTACAGATTATCGGCGTCAAGGCTGATGCTATCGAGCGTGGTGAAGACCGTCAGGCATTTAAGAATACTATGAACCAGCTCGGAATCGAGATGCCGAAAAGCCAGATTGCAAACAGCCTTGAGGAAGCGGAAAAGGTGCTGGAAAAGATTGGCTTACCCTGTGTTATACGACCGGCTTATACCTTAGGCGGAACCGGCGGCGGACTGGTTTACAACATCGAAGAGTTTCGTACTATTGTCAGCAGGGGTCTTTCTTTTAGCCTTGTCGGACAGGTGCTCATCGAGGAATCAGTGCTCGGCTGGGAAGAGTTAGAGCTTGAAGTAGTCCGTGACGCAAAGAACCAGATGATAACAGTGTGTTTTATTGAAAATGTCGATGCTATGGGTGTTCATACGGGGGATTCATATTGTACAGCACCCATGTTAACCATAGATCCGAAGCTTCAAGCACGGCTGCAGAAGCATTCATACGATATAGTAGAGGCTATCGGCGTCATTGGTGGAACCAATATCCAGTTTGCCTATGATCCAAAAACCGGAAGGGTCGTCGTCATTGAGATTAATCCAAGGACATCGCGTTCGTCGGCACTTGCTTCAAAAGCTACCGGCTTTCCCATTGCACTTGTTTCTTCAATGCTCGCGGGTGGCCTAACAATGGATGAAATCCCATACTGGCGTGACGGCACACTTGAAAAGTATACTCCTTCGGGGGACTATGTGGTGGTAAAGTTCGCCCGCTGGGCTTTTGAAAAATTCAGAGGGATTCAAGATAAACTCGGCACACAAATGCGAGCCGTAGGGGAGGTTATGAGCATTGGAAAAACCTACAAGGAGGCCTTTCAAAAGTCAATTCGCTCCCTTGAAATCGGCCGATACGGCTTGGGCTTTGCCAAGGATTTTAATAAGAAAACATTAGATGAGCTTTGGGAGCTTTTGAAAGAGCCTACCAGTGAGCGTCAATTTATTATGTATGAAGCTCTGCGAAAAGGCGCGGATGTTAATGCGCTCTATGAAAGGACATATATTAAGCCCTATTTTTTAGAGCAGATGAAGGAGCTTGTGCAGCTCGAGGAAAAAATCTTAAAGTATAAAAGCAAGAAGCTGCCGGACGAGCTTCTGATTCAGGCAAAAAAGGATGGATTCGCAGATAAATATTTGAGTAAACTGCTGGGGATTCCGGAGAAAGAAGTACGCCAAAGACGGACCGCTCTTAATGTTGTTGAAGCCTGGGATGCTGTTCCTGTAAGCGGTGTTGAAAATGCCGCCTATTATTATTCCACCTATAATGCACCTGACAAAGTTAAAGTCAGTGACAGGCCAAAGGTAATGGTATTGGGCGGTGGACCCAATCGTATCGGTCAGGGTATTGAGTTTGACTATTGTTGTGTGCATGCGGCCTTTGCACTTCGTGATCTTGGTTATGAAACTATTATGGTCAATTGCAACCCGGAGACCGTTTCAACCGACTACGATACGTCTGACAAGTTATATTTTGAGCCGCTTACAGTCGAAGATGTATTGAGTATTTACAATAAAGAAAAACCAGAAGGTGTTATCGTCCAGTTCGGTGGTCAGACGCCTCTTAATATCGCCTCGGAGCTTGACGAAGCGGGAGTAAAAATACTCGGTACTTCACCGGAAAGAATTGACCTTGCAGAGGATAGAGACAGATTTCGCAAATTGATGAAAAAGCTCGGCATTCCTCAGCCTGAATCCGGCATGGCAAGCACTCTCGATGAGGCGCTCAAAATCGCAGAGAAAATCGGTTATCCGTTGATGGTCAGGCCTTCTTATGTGCTTGGCGGCCGAGCTATGGAGGTGGTGCATGATGAGGAAATGCTAAGATATTATGTGGCTCAAGCCACAGATGTTTCGCCGGAAAGACCTATTTTAATTGATAAATTTCTTGAGAATGCTCTCGAGGTCGAGGCTGATGCTATCGCCGACGGCACAGACGCCTTTGTTCCAGCGATTATGGAGCACATTGAGCTTGCGGGTATTCATTCGGGAGATTCGGCTTGTGTGCTTCCGCCTGTTAGCATCCCTGAGAAACACCTCAAAACAATATATGAGTATAACCGTAGAATCGCCATTGAGTTTAATGTAGTTGGTTTAATGAATATCCAGTATGCCATCGCCAATAATGTTGTTTATATCCTTGAGGCAAATCCACGAGCCTCAAGGACCGTTCCGCTCGTTTCCAAGGTCTGCAATATTCCGATGGTGCGTATTGCCACGCAACTTATGCTCGGCAAGCGCCTTGCGGACATGGATCTAAAGAAACTAAATATTCCCCATTTTGGGGTAAAAGAAGCTGTATTTCCTTTCAATATGTTTTCTGAAGTTGATCCCTTATTAGGTCCTGAGATGCGCTCAACCGGCGAAGTCCTTGGCATGGCAGATTCATTTGGACTTGCTTTTTATAAAGCTCAGGAAGCAACACAATTGCAATTGCCTTTGGATGGAAACGTACTTATTACCATTTCGGATAGGGATAAATCTTCTGTGCTTGATGCAGCAAAGCGATTCCAAAAGCTCGGTTTTAAGATTAAAGCTACCGAAAGGACGCATTCATTTTTATCTAAAAATGGCGTGAAATCAGAAATTGTCTTAAAAATGCACGAGGGTCGCCCGCATATTGTTGATAGTATTAAAAATAAAGAAGTACAGCTTATTATCAATACTCCCACTGGTAAGCAAAGTAAATATGATGATTCTTATATTCGTAAATCAGCTATTCAATACAAAATACCTTATATAACGACGGCTTCCGCAGCCGTTGCGGCTGCAAAGGGTATAGAGGCCTTTAAAAAAAAGCAGGGTGAAGTTAAGTCGCTGCAGGAATACCATGCAGATATAAAATAAGAATACAGAATTCTGAATTCTGGAGGTTTGATTTTATCCTCTTTGTCATATTGAGTCCTATTTTATCAGGATCGAAGCATTCGTCCCAAAACCAGGTTAATGTGCTGGAGACAATACAGGTTTTCTGGACAGCCAGACCGCCATCTCGCCCGGGCCACGATGCGACCATGCGTAATAAGGAATAGCGGTTAATTTCCGTTTGCTGCCGGATGCGTCCAATACATTTGTTGTAATTACAGTGACGCCGTTCAATAAATCTTTTTTATATTCTGCCTGAAGTTTAGCATCATCGGGAATCACCATATCGAGAACTTTATTATCATTATCGACCCATTCGGCACAATAAACAATCGGGCCGCGAACCAGCGCCGTTTTGTTAAGGTCGTCTTTAACTTTCTCGTTTGCTATGACCCGCCGAATCGGCATGGGCAGGTTCAGCTCGATGGTGTCACCTTTTGACCATTTCCTGTCGATTACGGCAAATCCCTTATCCATATTTAAATCGATGGATTCACCGTTTAATGTCAGCGTGACTTTTTTGTTAGTTTCATTCAAGTAACGATATAAATCACTCGGTACAGGTTTGTCCACAGCCCATCCGGGGATGCGAATATTAACCGCAAATTTTTGACTGCTTTTCGGATTGACTTTTATAACCACTTTTCCGTCCCACGGATAAGCGGTCTCCTGGCTGATCTGGACGTTAGTTTTATCTATCTCGATATCGGCCTTGCCGGCGATAAAGAGGTTTACATATAAAGAATCGTCCCGATGTGCATAGATATAATCTGGCACCGAAGGCAGAAATCGAATGATGTTCGATGGGCAGCAGGAACAGTCGAACCACGGCTGTCGGGTTAGCGAGCCTCTGTTAAACTTATATTTGCCGTCCGATTCCAGGCAGTTCGGATAGAAAAATAAATTGCCCGACAGTGAGACTCCCGAAATCATACCATTATAAAGCGTGCGTTCCAGGACATCGATGTACTTGGCGTCGCCGCTGAGCAGGAACATTCGATGGTTCCAGTACACATTTCCAATTGCCGCACAGGTTTCGTTATAAGATGTTAGGTTGGGAAGTTCATAATTTTCGCCGAACGCTTCCCCATCGTGCCGAGCGCCGATGCCTCCTGTAATATAATATTTCTTCGAAACCACGTTGTCCCAGATTTTCTCGACCGCGTTACGGTAAGCCGAATCGTTCATAATCCCCGCGATATCCGTCATAGCCGCATACATATAAACTGCACGAACGGCGTGGCCGACCGCTTCATCCTGCTCGATTACCGGCTTATGGTCCTGGCTATATGCGCCGTAAAGCCTGTGGCCTGCCGCGTTGCCTCTTTGGTCCAAAAAGAATTTCGCCAGATCGAGGTACTTTCGGTTGTTCGTTGCCCGGTACAATTTTATCAGGCCGGTTTCGATAATCTGATGGCCGGGGACATCGAGCTTTTTTCCCGGGCCGAATGTTTCTGCTATAAGGTCTGCATTTTTCAAGGCTATATTTAATAAGTTCCTCTTGCCGGTCGCCCGGTAATGGGCGTACGCCGCCTCGTACATGTGGCCTGCATTGTATAGCTCATGGCTTGCTGTCAGGTTATACCATCGCGGGCCGGGTCTTACCCATCGGGCCGGA
>Ga0315532_1001512_pt1 | contig 17152 bp, 11 predicted proteins | sample SalMarWE160370MG_FD_203082 | JGI IMG/M metagenome (GOLD analysis project Ga0315532, IMG submission 203082) | Salt marsh sediment microbial communities from the Plum Island Ecosystem LTER, Massachusetts, United States - Salt Marsh Sediment WE1603-70 ... | reverse complement strand
TCCGCCAGTAGTAGGTTTGGCTGAGCTGGAGGTCCAGGGCACTGGTATCATAAGTACCATAGGGTGAACCTGTAACCGTGTCGACCTGGGGCAGGTCGTTGGCGTCAGTGCCAACATACAGCTCGTGGGTTTGGGCCTCACGACCGGCCCGCCACGTCAGGACCACGTCAGGATCCACATCGTTGGCGCCGTCCACAGGAATAGAGGCCCAGGCATCCGTGGGCAGATAGGCGCCGTTAGGATCATGCGTCCAGGCATACGTGGGCACATAGTAGAATCGCACTTCACTGAGGCTCGAGAAAGGCGCGCCGCCCCAGTTGCTCTGTGCCGTCAGACGGACAGATTTGGCTACTATGCCGTTCATGTCTACCGGATCGTTGCCCGTGTAATCAGCAGTGCCGGGCGCCTGTGCGAACTGCGTCTCGGTGACCAGGTCCCAGGTCTCGCCGTCCTCGGAGTACTGGATGGACACGTCCTTGAATCCGTAGCCCATAAAGGACTCCCATGCGGAGTTGGAATTCCAGACCTTCATCTTATCCAGCCTGTACACCCGGTCGAATGCATACTCGATCCAGGCCGGTTGGTTAACGTCGTCGCTGACCCACACATCCACCAGAGCCACAGAGTGCGTGTCGTCCTCGTTCAGGCCCGAGCGGTTGACGGTATTGGTTCCGGAGGTGCCGAAGCTGTTGCCCGAGGTGGTGGCCGTCATGTTTGTCCCGGGTAAGGGATACGAATACAGCTCCACCGTAAAGCTCCAGACCTCACCTTTGAAGATGGTGGAATCCGGCGGGGCATTTACTTCATCGATACGCCAGTAATAGGTCTGGTTGAAATCCAGCAGGTCGGGCGGATCATACGAATTGGCATCCACCGACGCATTCGCCGTGGTGGCGTCGTTGACGTCATCGAAGGACGTTCCAATGTACACATCGTGGGTAGCGGCCCACTTACCCGGGGCCCAACTTAGAGTCGTATCCGGAGGAACATCATCAATATTATTTTCCGGGACCGGTACTTTCGCTCCTCCGGGATTAAGTTCTGCCGGTTTCAGTTCCCCATTCATTAAGCTAACTATTTCTTCTGCTGAAAAAATTGTGTTGAAAAAATATACTTCATCAATAGCACCTTCAAAGATATTGCTGGCAGCCTCAGAGGCACCGATTCTGATTGTTGACTCTGGAGTGTTGCCATACTGGGGGGATCCGGTACCAACCTCCTCCCCGTTGAGATAAGCCAAAATTGTGTCCCCGTCGAACGTAATGGCTATATGCGCCCACTCATCTTGAGGCGTTGTTCCGAGACCGTATGCCGATCCATTTAAACTCCCGAAATAAAAAGAGCCGGAATCCCCCATGATCTCAAGCGCCCAGTACATCTGGTCTGCGCTATAAGCAGTTCGATTGGACACAATTCCTTGGTACGTTGTCCCACCAGTAGAAAATTTAACCCAGCAGCCAACTGTCATTTCTCCGGTCCCTAACGTGTTATCCCACATTCCACAGTCGATTGGATTGCTCCCTTGGGTTCCAAACTGCACAGCAGTGCCAAATCCGGGAGGACCCTCTACCCAGGTCGGGTTGCCTGAAATCGTGCCGTCATGACCATTGCCGGAGCTGTCAGCTACAACATTGCCTGATCCCTCATCCATTGAGTAATAAGCCACGAGTTCAGCCATTGAATTGCTTGCCAGGCTTAGTACCAACAGCATGCAGGAAAAATAAATCAATCTTTTACACATAATAGTCCTCCTTCAAAAAAGTTAAAACAGTTATTAACGTGCTTTGGCCACACACTAAAATACCAGTACCATTTCGAACAAAAACGAAATGAACTACAAAGTGAACTAAAATTTAAAGTGATCCAAAGCACCTTAAGAAATTAAGGCTATACAGAGTATTCGACCCTGTAAAAACAGGGACTTTTAGATAATTCAAACTTTAGTTCACTATTTCCGCAGAATTTTATCGATTCCTCCTTCAACTTCTAATTCAGAATAGCAAAATATCCCAAATTTTATTATATTATAGTTTAAATCGGCTAAAATTAGCCGTTATTTTGCGCAAAAAAAATCTTCATTATGCGCATTATCCTTGCGGATGAAACAATTAGCCGGCATGAATGGTTTATGACAAGGATACCCAAAGTCATATTTTTAGTGGAAACATCAAGAGCATACGGCAGAGGTTTGCTCCGCGGTATCGCCCAATATTCCAAGCTTCATGGGCCATGGCTTTTCTTCATGGGGCCTGAATTTTACATAAAGGGCATAGAACATTCATACAAGTGGATAAAAGAGGTGGATGCCGATGGAATTATTGCCCCACTCTGGGACGCCAAAATCATTGAGATGATCGTCGATCTTGGGCTGCCGGCGGTAATCTGCGGCATAGAAAGGCCAGCTTTAAATATATGCCGTGTAGTAACCGATGACATTGCCGTCGGCCGGATAGCCGCTGAGTATTTCATGGAACACGGATTTCAGCGGTTTGCCTTCTGTGGTTTTGACGATGCGATTTGGTCTGGCCGGCGAGGCGATTGTTTTAGCAAGAAAATCGCCCAGGCCGGTTTTGCAGCCCATCTCTATCGGCAGCCTCGGTCAGGACGTCGACAGACTATAAAAGAAGAACAAACCATTATTGCCGAATGGCTCAGGGCGCTACCAAAACCTGTCGCAATAATGGCCTGTAATGACGACCGCAACAGAGACGTCCTGGCGGCATGTAGAATCGCAGGTATTGAAGTACCGAGGGAAGCAGCTATTTTGGGCGTTGATAACGATGAATTGGTTTGTGATTTATCTTATCCACAGCTATCAAGTATAGCCACAAGCACTGAAAGAGCAGGTTATGAAACCGCCCGAGTCCTTGATAAGCTAATGAGGGGACAAAAAATAGCAGAGAACGAAAAAGAAGTGGTTATTTCTCCTTTGCATGTTGTCACCAGACAATCAACGGACATTATGGCGATAGAGGACCAGAAGGTCGCTGAGGCGGTACAGTTTATCCGCAAACATTCCAAAAAAGTAATTCAGGTCGGTGACGTAGTGGAGGCTGTGGGCTTATCCCGCAGAGCCTTGCAGCAGCGATTCCGAAAAGTGCTGTCGCATTCAGTACATGAAGAGATCAAATCTGCACGCGTGAATCAGATGGCCAGCATGTTGACCAGCACAAATTTAACGATATCTCAGATTACACGGTTATTGGGATATCCGGATGTGAGCAACATATCAAGGTATTTCAAAAAACAGAAGGGTATTAGTCCCTCAGATTATCGCAAGCAATTCGGACCCAAATAAACTCCCCTCTTCTGTATTCTGTCCCCTGTTAAGGCAATGCTTTAAAAACAAACAGGGCCTATACCGAATAAATCAGTATAGGCCCCATGATGTTGGAAAACTAACCGTCCTGATTCAGATATTTCCTTACTGAGGATCCGCTGCGTACCTGGCTGCAACCTCAGCCTCAGACAGAGCAACATTGTAGATATTGAACTCCTCTATAGCACCAATCCACTCCGGATCACCTCCATAGCCACCCTTTGCCAGATAGGCTAAAAGTGTAGATACACTTCCTCCACAGAATAGAAACTACCTTACCTTCAGCGGACTCACTTGAGCCGTTACCTTGTACTCATCGCTAAATTGGTGCCCAGGAATTGAAATTTATATATTCCAAATCAGGTATTCTTAATTCAAGAAAATTTTCCTGTTTTTTATAGGACACAGACCATAATTTCTGTAGCATCGCCTTTCGGAAATACCTTTAATTAGCCGCGTTTAAGTCCAATATAAGTGGCAAGTTCAAGTAAAAATAGGTAGTTTTGAGTAGATTAGCAAAGACAGGTGATATTGAGCTTATTTTTAGTTTGATTCGAGCAGATTTTTCCAGCGGTTGATATGGCCGTATTCGTCAGCCTAGTCTTTTTCGATTATTCTGCGAGAATCCTCATCCCAATCTATCGAGCTTAGAAGCTCGGCGTAATGGTGGACCGCTTTCGTCTCAACCCAAATGCCTGTTTTAAGAATTGCCTTTGTGCCTAACAGCCGCGAACCGAAGCCAAATATAAAACCGACAATCCAATATGCCCATCTTAAGATGCTGGGCTTGAAACCATACTCAAGGAGCTTAACCTGAAAGTCCTGATAGTGCGTCATCTCATTGCACATCGCGGCAATCAACTTACGATTAAGCTCGCTGGGCTGTTCTGTGATCTGAAACTTGTAGATATTTTGCGCCATCAGCTCCAGAGTGTGCAAAGTGAGAAACCCTTGTTTGATAGCTTTTAACCTTGGCTTTGACATCTCTCGGCCTCTGAGTTTGAAATCTCCCTGCCTTAACTGAGGGCGCACTATAGAGATACCATAATCGCTCATAGGTTCTGTTTGTTCGCTTGCGGTCTTCATTTTTCTAAAAAATATCTTTTTTTAGCGCTATCCTATTTGAAAAGCGCTGGCTCAATTTAAGTCTGAACTACTAATTTGTTACGAATATAAACTTATCTCATTATTCCCCTACTGCGATGACAGCCATATTGTTCAAAAGCACATTGAGAGCTCTGCTGGTCCTGTGTTTCATTAGCTTTACGAGCACCGGAATCAGTACTGGCCGGGAAGCGAACGGCGCCAAAGAGATAAAAAGTGTGGCTTGTTCGGATTATTCTCAGCAAGATTAAAAAATCCATTATTTTGTCGTCGGACTTAAATACTGAAAAAACTCCGAATCACTGGGCAGAACAATGGTTGTGCCCTTGCCAAGTGACCTCTTATAAGCTTCCAAAGTGCGGACGAATGAATAAAACTCAGGGTCCTTTTCAAAGGCTTGAGCGTATATCTTGATAGCCTCCGCGTCACCCTCGCCTTTTAATTTCTCAGCCTGCCTGTAACTTTCCGCAAGCAAGATTATCTTTTCTTTATCCGTCTGCGCCTTAATCTTGACCGCCTCTTCCTCGCCTTCGGAGCGGTATTTTTTCGCGATTCTTTTTCTTTCTGCCTTCATTCGGGCATAGACCGAATGTGTAACCTCTTCCGGCAGGTCAGCCCGCTTTATTCGCACATCGATAACCTGGATTCCGTAGTCGCCTGCTTTTCGGTCACACTGCTCGGCCACCTTGTCCATTATCTGCTTGCGGTTGACCGAAACTATTTCCGTCAAGCTGTGTCGGGCAAGCTCTTCGCGCATCTCAGAAAAGACAATATCATCCAGTCTCGACTGGGCGCCGAACTCGTTTCCTACGGTTTGATAGAATTTAAGTGGGTCGATGATTTACAACATGACTATTCCCACTCTAATCTACCAACTATCGACAAAACCAAAGCTATAAACGTTTCAGTACTGTTAAAAGGATCATTGTTGTTCTTCTGCCTGTTATTGGTGAGAAGCGCTGAAAAGGGGGCCGGGAGGGCAAGGAAATTCTGGTTGGACTTTAGTTCAGGATATGCCTCCCGAAGTAGCAGCAGCCGTGACAAAAACCCGCTTAGCTCGTTTGAGGCCTCGATTTTGCCTGCTTTGGTATCTGTCTGAAAAATCTTGGAGTAGCAGCTAAAGAAAAGTTTGATTATTCAAACAGACTTGATATTCTATTAGAAATGAGGCCCAACGGCGTAGCTGAGCAGGTATATATGGGGAATCCCAGACTAAACAACTAAGACTTTTTGCATTATAATTGCCGGGGTGTTTAAGAAACTGTATTTTTGACAATTTATTTGGAAAGGGGACTATTATGGACGCTACATGGGAACGAATACCTATAAGTAAGGTCACGGCAACTTTGATACTTGTTGTGGTGGTTTTGATTGCTTTGATTGTTATAATTGCCAGTTCGGTTGTGAAAATTGACGGCGATGAAGTCGGGATCGTAGAGAAGAAACTGTTCGGCGGAAATCTTCCCGAGGGAAAAGTTCTAGCGTTAAACGGAGAGAACGGCGTTCAGGCCCAGATTCTGGCGCCGGGCTGGCATGTCAAATGGAAATGGCAGTATAATGTTACCCAGATTAAGATGATCGAGATAAAGCCCGGGTTTGTGGGACTGATACAGGCGGCGGACGGGCGAAGTCTGCCTGCTGGCACAATTTATGCGCCGGAATGGAAGGAACCGGAGAAAATGCTCAATGCCGAGTATTTCCTCGGTCAGGGCAAAGGCTACAAAGGCCCACAGCTTTCGGTCCTTCCTCCAGCTAGGTATCGCATCAATACCAAGCTGTTTACCATAGCAGTTGTGCCGATAACAAATGTTACGGTTGGCACGGTTGTGGTTATTAAAAGTAACGTGGGCGAAGCAGTTGAGGCTAAAGACCGCCTGGTGGAGGTAGGCCAGAAAGGGGTATGGAACAAGCCGTTGACAGAAGGAAAGTACAGACTACATACGCAAGCTTATGAAGCGACACCTATCAGCATTCGGCAGGTCAAGGTCAGCTACACCGCCGAGAAAGAACAAGGTGAAGGCGAAGTGTATCAGCCTATGAAGCCAATAACTGTTCGCAGTAAGGACGGCTTTACGTTTCCTGTAGACGTTCGCTTGACCTACAAGATAAACAGCGACGATGCGCCGCGAGTGGTTGCCACTGTCGGTGATGATGCACTTGTTCTGAACAAGCTGGTGACGCCGGCAGTAAGAGCAATATTTAGAAATAATGCTGAAAAGGTTAAAGCGCTTGAATATGTTCAGAACCGCTCCAAGCAGGAAGCGCAAAGTACATCAATGCTCAAAGAAGAACTCGCCAAATACGGAGTGACCGTTCTTGCTGTTCGTATCGGCGATATCGGAGACGAAAAGACCCTGGGTTCGCTCCTGAAGACCCAGACAGACCGTGAAATAGCACTTCAGGAACAGGCAACGTTCGAGGAACAGCAGCGTGCAGCGGAAAAACAAAAGGAGCTGACAAAGACCGAGCAGGAGGCGGAAGAGGAAAAGCGGCTGGCAACTGCCAAGTACAGCGTTCAGATTGCTGAGCAGGAAAAGCAGAAAAAAATTATTGGTGCGCAGGCTGAGGCTGAATTAATTAAGGTTACCGCTGAGGCCAAGGCTCAGGCTTATAAGAAGATTTCCGAGGTGATCGGCCCAAACAATGCCGCTCTTATCGAGATTATGAAACTGGTCGAGACCGGGAAAATCAGGATTACGCCGGAAGTAATGGTCGGCGGTACGGGTGCAGGTATGACCGATGCGCTGATGGGAACTGTTCTGAGGGGGATGCTCGACAAAGAGGCTGCTTCCGGGAAAAAATAAACGGCATCTATGATATAGATGCTGAAAGCTCAAAAGCCTTCACTTTTTTTCAGCTTAATAGTAGATAAATTTGTAAAACTTGCCTTTTGGACGGCTAAATGGGAGGGTGTCTCAGATCAAGTTTCTAAGGGAGTTTTCTATCTAAATTCAGATTGTTTGTCTTTTCAGCCATTTTTCACATCCTTTTATCTTTGAAACCTAAACACAGGCATAATCTACAGCATTTAACCCTTAAATGCAATCAGTTAGAATCTGCCATTTATCTACCAACTACCCCCTGCTCATCAGGTCTTACGATATATATCCCTGACAAAAGCCACAGGATCAGCAAAATCGGAACTCCCAATTTGAGCCATGGGAGCCAATCCCCGGGAAGTTTGAGTTCCATCTGCCTATTACCAACCCACCAACTTATCCGTTCCATACGAGGCCCTTCACAAAAAATAAGCGACGCAAAATTGTGTATCTTTTTTGTTGATTATAGGTAACCTCGACGCAGCGTCAAGAAAATCCGATATTATCTCGGAAAAACAAACTTGCTTTCTGACATTGGACATACAAAAGACTTGCGAAAATGCAGAGGGATTGCTATCCTATGCCGTTCGTTTTTATAGCTTGAGCCTTGTGTCTTATGAATAGGAAGTAAACAATGCAAAAATCTGTAAAGAACCCAGGTCTATTTGAACTTGATGAGCTTTGTATTCAGACAATTCGGTTTTTAGCTGCAGATGCGGTCCAGAAGGCTAAATCCGGCCATCCTGGTATGCCGATGGGCATGGCGCCGGCAGCGTATATACTCTGGACTAAATATATGAAATACAATCCTGATAATCCGAGATGGCATAATCGAGACCGTTTTGTTCTCTCGGCGGGTCACGGCAGCGCACTACTGTATAGTATGCTGCACTTGACCGGTTTTAATATTAGCTTAGATGAATTAAAGAACTTTCGGCAATGGGGCAGTAAGACGCCAGGGCATCCGGAATACGACCTGGACTGCGGCGTAGAGGTGACAACCGGACCTCTGGGCCAAGGAATTTCCAATGCCGTTGGGATGGCCATAGCGCAAAAATATCTGGCTAATTATTTTAACCGAGACGGTTTTCCCATCATCGACTACAAAATATATGTAATCGCCAGTGATGGTGACTTGCAGGAAGGTGTCGCATCGGAGGCCAACTCATTGGCGGGACACCTGGGTCTGGATAATCTGATAGTTGTCTATGATGACAATCACATCAGTATCGATGGTCCCACTGAGCTTGCCTTTACGGAAGATAGAGCCAAGCGCTACGAGGCCTACGGCTGGAATGTACAGGAGGTCACCGGTGACGGCAACGATATGGCTGCATTTGAAAAGGCCCTGGAAAATGCAAAAAAAGAAAAAAAGCGACCGATGATTATAAAGCTCCGCACACATATCGCATACGGCAGCCCAAATATGCAGGATACCGCTGAAGCACACGGAGCACCGCTGGGTGAAGACGAAATCAAATTGATGAAAAAGAAATTCGGCTGGGATCCCGACAAGACTTTCCATGTGCCGGATGAAGTGCTTACCCATACACGAAAAGCGGTCGAGCGAGGTAAAGCAGCCGAGGCAGCGTGGAACAAACTGTTTGCCGAGTACGCAAAAAAATATCCGGAGTTTGCTAAGCAGTTCTATGATGCTGCGGCTGGAAAACTACCTGTCAAGTTTGATGAAATCCTGCCGAAGTTTGAGGCGGGTAGCTCTGTTGCTACTCGCAAGGCCTCCGGCAAAGTGCTGGACGCTTTAATGCCGAAGCTCCCCTTTATATTAGGCGGCTCGGCCGACCTGACACCCTCGAACAACACCAAATTTGCCGGCGCAAAGGACTTCCAGAAAGATGCGAGAGATGGCAGGTATCTCCGCTATGGGATTAGAGAGCACGCGATGGGGGCAATAGTGAACGGAATCTCGGTAAGCGGCTTAGCCAGGGCATACGGCGGAACGTTCCTTGTTTTCTCAGACTATATGCGGGGGGCAATTCGTGTTGCAGCTCTTTCAAAATACCCGACTATATTCGTATTTACTCATGACAGCATCGGAATAGGCGAAGACGGGCCGACGCATCAGCCGGTGGAACACTTCGCAGCATTGCGGGCGATACCGAATTTGATTGTTATCCGCCCTGCCGATGCGAACGAGACCGCACAGGCGTGGAAGTTCGCTTTAGAGTTTCGAGATGGCCCTGTGACTTTACTTCTTACCCGACAGGGACTGCCTGTTTTAGATCAGAATAAATACGCTTCCGCAACAAATCTTGTTAAGGGCGCTTATATCTTGACCGGCGCGGGTAAGCCGGACGTTTTGCTCTTGGCAAGCGGCTCAGAAATTTCTATCGCTTTATGTGCTGCTGAAGGATTAGAGAAAGAAGGAATTAAAACTTCGGTGGTCAGTATGCCCTGCTGGGAGCTTTTTGAAAAGCAGGATCAAAAATACAAGGACTTGGTTATTCCGCCGAGTGTCACCGCAAGAGTCGGCATCGAGGCCGGCATCGAATTAGGCTGGCACAAATATCTCGGTGACAAAGGCATCTTTATCGGCATGTCATCGTTTGGCGCATCGGCTCCGGCAAAGGTCTGCTTCGAGAAGTTCGGCATTACGGTAGAAAATGCTATTGCTGCTGCAAAGAAAGTAACAAGCTAATACGGCGCCTAACAAAAAACGGCGAGATGAAGAAAAAGACCATAAAACCCGCCTGCCCAGAGTATCCAATGCAGGAGAAGTCACCTGCGAAGGATGGTACGGCGGGCAGGCCCGCCTGCCCAGAGTTACCTACGAAGACCAAATGTACCATCGGACGAGTTTCGGCGGGCAGGTCTATTGCGGTAATGACCGGAGGCGGAGACTGTCCCGGCCTAAATGCCGTTATCAGAGCTGTTACCAAAACCGCGATAACCAAGTTCGGCCTTGAGGTCTGGGGCATACAAGACGGCTACCTGGGCCTGATTGAAGACCGGATGGATGTACTCAGATACGACGATGTGAGCAATATTCTAACGGTTGGAGGCACGATTCTCGGTTCGTCTAACGTGGCCAACCCGTTTAAACATCCGGTGACTGTCGGCAACAAAAGACAGTTCAGAGATGTTTCGAACAAGTGCATTGAAACGCTTCACAATCACGACATCGATGCGCTTATCTGTATCGGCGGCGATGGTACAATGGCCTCGGCAGCCGGCTTCGCTAAAAAAGGCGTTAACGTTATAGGTGTGCCCAAGACGATTGACAACGACCTTTACGGCACAGATATTACCTTCGGCTTTAACACGGCTGTCACCACCGCCACCGAGGCAATCGATAAAATTCATACAACAGCAAGCTCACACCATCGGGTTATGATTGTCGAGGTCATGGGCAGATACGCCGGCTGGATCGCCCTTCATGCAGGCGTTGCCAGCGGCTCGGATTGCTTGCTCCTGCCGGAGATTCCATATCGCTTGGATAAAATCTGCGATTTTGTGCTCAGCCGGTCGAAACGGGGCAGAAGATTCAGCATCATAGTAGCAGCAGAAGGAGCTAAAGAAATGGGTGGCAAAATGGTCGTTGCCAAAAAGCTGCCATTCAGTCCTGACCCGGTTCGGCTGGGAGGCGTGGCAGTCAAGCTGGCGGCACAAATCAATGAGCGAACGGGCCTTGATTGCAGAGAGGTTGTTCTCGGACACATACAACGAGGAGGGACGCCAACACCTTTCGATAGAGTTCTGGCGACGAACTTCGGCCACGCAGCTATAGAACTTCTGATGAAAGGCGTAAAAGGTCACTTGGTGGTGTTGAAGGATGGTAAACTCTCCAGCATTCCACTTTCAAAGGTTGCCGGCAGGATAAAGACCGTTCCCAAGAACCATCACCTTATAAAAGCAGCTTTAGCCGTTGGAACACATTTCGGAGTCTGATCCGTCATCTAACTTCTATTCCGGCACTATCGCCTGCCCGCCGTACCATCCTTCGGATGTACCTTCTCCTGCATTGGATACTCTGGGCAGGCGGGGCTCCCACTGCACCTTTGCAGCACCCAAAAGAGTGCCGGTTGCATAAGCCAAATCGACCAGCGCTATTTGATACTCAGTCAAAGCGGCGATCTCTGCACTTTGAGCATCGGCAAAAGTGGTTTGCGCCTGAAGCACATCCGTTGATGTTCTTAATCCCAGCTCAAACTGCCGCCTTTCGGCTTCGTACAGGCGTCCATCCAGAATCGCACTCTGTCTGCTTGCTAAAATACGCTGCCAGTTTGCCTCAAGCTGGTCTATTGCATTTAGCACCTCAAGCTCAATAAGCTCCTCACGATTCTGGCGAGTGACCAATCGCTGCCTTCGCTGATACAAAGCCGAAAGCAATCGACTCTTGGCAGCTTTGTTTCCCAAAGGCACTAAAAGCTGCAGCCCGACTCGATGGTCCTCAAAGTTCTTATCGAACAGCAAATCGAACGAGTCAGATCTCGTTTTTCCAAGACCGCTTATATTATACGTGTAATCCGCTGTAACCAAGGGAAGCGCCTGATTACGCAGATAATCAATTGTGCTGATGTCCTCAGCGATTTGCAGCTCCAGCTCGAGCATCTCCATGCGATTATCAATTGCTTTTTCTACCAATTGCTTTCCTTGAAATTCATAGTGCACCGGATCCGGAACAGTGGCAGGTATCAGCACCGTAGGCGTTTCCATCTCCAGACCTGCTTTTTTTATTACTCGTTTAAGCTCACGTTCCCGATCGCGCAAATTGTTCTCAGCTACGATAATAGCCTCGAGCTGCTGCGCTACGCCGGCCTCAGCCCTGATTACCTCAACCTGTGCCCTCTCGCCCAAATCAACAAAACGCTGGGCCTGCTCAAGCTGAGCTTTGGCCAAATCATATTGTTTTTTCCGTACCTCCAATTCCCTTCGTGCCGCATAAAGCCGCCAATACACACGGTCCAAAGCGGCGATAACACTTATTACTTCCAGCTTTGTTCTTGCTTCGGTAATCTGCTGATCATATCCGGCAATACGAATGGCATAGGTATTAGCACGCCTGCCGGCATTTCTCAGCAGCGGCTGACTAATCGAAACCGAAAAGCCGGATGTGTAGTAAGGATTAAAAGCCGTTAGTGTAGCGTTAGTTTCAGTCCGGTTGTCAGCCACATCAAAGTTCACAGTTCCACCGCCTCGCAACGGCACGCTAACACCCAGGTCCGTACGTAAATTCTCTACCTGTGAGCCGGAAATGTCACCCAGATACGAAGGCGATGGTGAATCAGTCTTGCTAAATGTCATGCTGGATGTAAACGAAGACTCAAAGCGAGCCTCTTCTTCACTGACCCGCTTAGCAGCGATGGCAGGATTAATAAGCTCAACCTTAAGGTCAAGATTATTTTCCAAAGCCATTGCCCGACATTGCTCCAGTGTCAGCTCAAGTTCTTTTGGTGGTAGCTCATTTACATCTGGAGGTTTGTTTGGCTCAACCCGTGTTTGTTTTAATTCAAGTGTTTCTACTTGTCGTAATTTTTCAGGTCTAACCTTAATTTCATAAAACTTTTCACGCGCATATTGCTTTCTGCAGCCAGCCACAGTGGTAAAACCGAATGTAAAAATCAAAATATAAAATGCAAAATTAAAGAATTCCACAATTTTGATTTTTGATTTTTGATTTTTGATTTTCAAATTACTCATGTCTAAGTGCCTCAATAGGATCGAGTCTGGCGGCCTTAATCGCCGGGAACATTCCAAAAAAGATACCTACCGAACCCGCAAAACCAAACGAAAGCATTATCGCCCAAATGGGGACATAGGCTAAATCGAGATTGGCGTGAGGAATCCTGGCTATCAGGGTCGTAAGCATTTGTCCGAGACCAGCGCCTATCAACCCGCCGAACAGGCACAGCACGACCGACTCCACAAGAAACTGAAAGAGGATAGCCGAGGACCGGGCCCCAACAGCCTTGCGAAGGCCGATTTCCCGGGTTCGTTCTGAAACCGATACCAGCATGATGTTCATAATGCCTACGCCGCCAACCAGTAAGGAAATACCTACCACGCCGCCAGCAACAGCAGTAATGGCCAGAGCCATCTTGTTGAACGACTGGAGGTACGCCTCAATCACCTCCAGCCGGAACGTCTCCTCATCACCTGGTTCCAGACGACGGGCTTGTCGGAGAAAAAACCGCAGCTCCGCCTGGGCTTCTTCGGAAAGCTCCGGCTTGCGACAACTCGCTATCGCATATATCCAGGGATTCCATTGCTTCCACGCGGTGGAAAAGGGGATGAAAACCTCTTCGGAAGAACCCATCCCACCAAACATCGACGATTCCACACGTCTTTCTACAACTCCCACAATTCTGAAACTGCGGGAGCCTACGACAATCCTTTTGCCGATGCAGTTCTGGTCGAGCCTCAGCTCATCTCGCACCGTAGGCGTAATCAGACAGACCTGCCAGCCGTTCTCCTCATCCGTCAGAGTAAACGGCCTTCCCATGACCACGGAGCGATTCTCGATCTGGTGCCATGCGGGATTAATGCCGTATACGCGAGCTCCGTCGATGCCATGAATACCGTAACCAATCGCCTGGCTCCTCTCCGTTATCATGGTATAATTTTCTATGGACGGACAACGCTCCAAGAGTCCATCAAACAGCTCCGGCCGAAAACGAATGATCCGCCAAGATGCGTTCTTGAACCGTCCGGTCCTGGGCCAGTGAGGGATGATATAGATCTTATTTGTACCAAAAGACTCAAAATCACGCAGCACTTTTGTTTTTAGACCGGTTAAGGCAGCTATCACCGATGTTACAGAAGCCACCCCAATCACTATGCCAATCGTTGTAAGTATCGACCTTGTCTTGTTTGTCCAGATTTGCCCTAACGCAAGAAACACGCTCTGATAAAAAAGACGGAAAAAAGCCAAGAATGTTCGTATCACAGCAGCGGGGGCTTGATAGATAAAACGAAAAACAGCCTTAAACGCCCGTATAAAAGCGGTCATGTCAGTTCCTCTTGCCTATTATTGGTATTGGCTGTCAAAGGTTTTTTCCGCGGATGCCGGTTATTTTTCACATCGCTGCAAATGCGTCCGTCTTTCATGTGAATTATTCGCTTGGCATGATGCGCCACGTATTCTTCATGGGTTACTATGACAATGGTCTGGCCTTCCCGATGAAGCTGATCAAATAGTTCGAGGATTCCCCCGCTGGTTTTACTGTCGAGGTTGCCGGTCGGCTCATCAGCAAGCAAAATACTCGGATTACAGACAAGTGCACGGGCGATAGCCACGCGCTGTTTTTCACCTCCGGAAAGCTGGTTCGGCTTATGTTTCACACGGTCTGCCAGTCCTACTCGCTCAAGCACGCCTTTAGCACGCTTATGTCGAGACCACCAGCCGTCTTTCGAGTAAATTAACGGCATCTCGACATTCTTTAGCGCATTTAATTGCCCGAGCAACTCAAACGACTGAAAAACAAAACCTATTCGTTCGTTGCGGACATGAGCCAGTGCCGTGTCGCTCATCTTTGTTGTGTCCTGCCCATCCAGCTCATAGTATCCTGAGGTGGCCCGATCCAGACAGCCCAGAACGTTCATCAGAGTGCTCTTTCCCGAGCCGGATGGACCCATCACTGCAACGTATTCGTTCTCGCTAAGTTCAAGATCAATTCCGTCAAGCGCATGGATACGCTCAACACCGACTTTGTAAATCCGCATCACGTCTTTAAGCCGAATTATCAGCCTATTATTTTTCTGAGTCATCTTTTTTCACTTCGTTCGGCCCGCCTGCCCAAAGTATCCTGCGATAGAGAATAAGCTATCATTTGATGGTACGGCGGGCAGGCCCGCCTGCCCAGAGTATCCTGCGATAGAGAATAAGCTATCATTTGATGGTACGGCGGGCAGGCCCGCCTGCCCAGAGTATCCTGCGATAGAGAATAAGCTATCATTTGATGGTACGGCGGGCAGGCTCGTTTGCATCTGTTTTTGTTTTGGCATCTTTCTTCTTTTTTGCTTCTACCTCACGCTCGTCCTGTATTTTCTGGTCGTGCTTGAGTTTTTCGAGTTCCTTATAAGGCCCGACGACAATTTTCTCTCCTTCCTTTAGGCCGGCCTCGATAATCGTATGCGTCATGTTACTCGGCCCGATCTTAACAGGAGTGATAACTGCCTTGCCATCGTTGTAGCGAAAGACAATCGTGGCATATGTCTTGGCCTTTTCTTCCTCGCTAAGCTGATCTCTAATATCTACCGGCAATTCATCCACCTTTCGCCCCAGGACCGCCTGGCTCGGCAGAATTAAGACGTCATTGTGGTCAGCCACTTCAATGTCCACATCCGCCGTCATGCCTGTAAATATCTGCTCGTCCGGCTCTTCGAGCGATATCTCGGTTTCGTAGTACTTCGATCCCTGGTTACCCATCTTGTGACTAAGGGCGATGGCTCGCACAGTTCCCGGAAAGACCTTATCCGGCCAGGCCTGAATATGCGCTTGCGCATGCTGGCCAACCTTGAGTTTGCCTACATCTGCTTCATCTACCTGTGCCGTGACCAGCATCTGCGACAGGTCCGCCACCTCCATAATCACAGTCCCTGGATTATTCATTGTTCCGAAAATCACAACCTCGCCAACCTCTGCGTTAATACGGGTTACTATACCATCAATAGGCGAGGTGATAGTCGTATAGCTAAGAGCTTCGCGTGCCTGGTCAATCCTTGCATCAGCCGCTTCAAGATTGTGCTGCATTACCTGCAAATTCAATTGCGCCGATTCCAGCGTGTGCTTCGCTGCCTCATACTGGGATTTCTGCTCATCGACCTTAAGCCGGGTCTGGTCAAATGTAGCCTGGCTAATATCCTTCGATTCAAGTAATCCCCGCTGGCGAGTCAAATCGGTCTCAGCTTGTTTAAGCGTCGCGGCAAGACCCAGAAGACTTGCCTGCTGGCTGGCTATCCTCGCTTTTTCAACCTCGATTTGTGCCGCCTGGGCCGCGCGGGAGGCTTCGGTCTGCAGCAATTGACTTTCCAAGTCCTTGGCGTCCAGACGCAACAGCACCGAAGGTGGAATCGGCGGATTGGCATTGGGATCACCACAGGTCACCCTATCTCCTTCCTCAAAGGGAAGCTCAATAATTCGTGCTGAGACTTTTGCGCTTATCTCGACCTTCTTCTTGGGCTCGATCTCGCCTGGAGCGCTGACAAATTCTATTAGTTCCCCATGCTCAGGACTCTCAATTCGAACTGTTGTGGACTTGCCTGAAGCAGTCTTTTTGGCCTTAAACATAACCCCGACAACAAGGAGCACAGGTAATATTATTAGAATTGCAATAGTTATTATCCGAGACTTTTTCACTGTGAAATTTCTCCTGAAAAATAGACTACTATCGATGTAAAATTAAACATTTATTCTATCAAATATAGACGTTTAATTCCAGAATTTATTGCGCCTTCTTTTAAATACAATTATTGCAATATAAGCAATTATGCCGGCCAAATGTTACCGTTTTGTTACGGATTTGTCCTCTTCCTGTTATTTTTCACTCGTCTCGGCGAAGGCCGAGCCGTAGCCGGGAAGGAAATCAGACACGGAATTACACGGACGAAAACACGGACTAACACCGAGTTCAGTGTCCTGCCCGCCGAACCATCCCTCGGAGGTGCTTTTTCCCGCATTGGATACTCTGGGCAGGCGGGCCTGCCCGCCGAACCATCCCTCGGAGGTGCTTTTTCCCGCATTGGATACTCTGGGCAGGCGGGCCTGCCCGCCGAACCATCCCTCGGAGGTGCTTTTTCCCGCATTGGATACTCTGGGCAGGCGGGCCTGCCCGCCGAACCATCCCTCGGAGGTGCTTTTTCCCGCATTGGATACTCTGGGCAGGCGGGCCTGCCCGCCGAACCATCCCTCGGAGGTGCTTTTTCCCGCATTGGATACTCTGGGCAGGCGGGC
>Ga0315532_1001510_pt1 | contig 17177 bp, 11 predicted proteins | sample SalMarWE160370MG_FD_203082 | JGI IMG/M metagenome (GOLD analysis project Ga0315532, IMG submission 203082) | Salt marsh sediment microbial communities from the Plum Island Ecosystem LTER, Massachusetts, United States - Salt Marsh Sediment WE1603-70 ... | reverse complement strand
ATTTTATAATCCGGCTGCTCAAGTTCAAGCCTGGCAATCGCTTCATCACAGTATTGATCAAAATGATTTGCCTTTACATTAAACTTGCTGGTATCAGCTATTTTGTCGGAATAATGAAAAACATAGTACCTGGAAGTCGTCGTACGATTAAGATATGTTTTCCTTTCCTTTCTCAAATCAATATGTCCGCGTGAATTAAATTGGCCTCTTACAAAGTTTCCGTAGTGTGCAGGGATGCTATTCTGAACAATCGTATATTGATACAATCCGCATATTGTTCTAAGAAGCCCATATATTGAACTGAGTGTATTTCCTGTGTACGCAACTCGTGTCGTATCGCTACTGATGAAGAATATCCCGTCATTCGCATCATCGAAGGAATCAGGACCAAATTGAAAACCATCCTGAATTCGTTTTATAGGCAGACCAAAAGTATCCCATTTCTTAAAGCAATGGAGCGGTCCACATACAAGCATATGTTTACTGTAGTCGTCTTCAGTAAGCTGATTTTCATGCTTCACAACAATTCTGACATTCGGCATCGAATGTTTCTTGCACAGCGTCCAGATATTCTTGTATGTTACCGAATCTTCAACATCGGTGATTACAAACACAAACTCAGCTGTCTTAAAGAACGATTGGAGTAATTTGAATTTCCAATCCGGCTGAGAAAGGTCTTTAATAGAACGTCCTTGTGCAAAGATTTGAGGAGGGAAAAGACACATTAAAATGATTGGTAATAAGATTTTTTTCTTCATGATCTATTACTCCTTAATTTGAAGGTTTTAACCTGCTATATCCGTTTGTCTTCATTGCAAAATGCTTTTAATCTCGTCTTCACTGAGGGCGTAGTTATAAACCCGCACATCATCGATAAGGCCGTTCCAGAAACGTCCTGTTTGTTCGGCATTTTCGCCGATATAAACAGGATAGTTATTGATATTAATCTTGCCGGGAGCATTAACAGAAACATCTAACTTACCGTCAACATACAAAGAGAGCTTTTTGCCGTCATATACTCCTGTTGCGTGATGCCATTGGCCGTCGTTAACACTAATCTTTCCACGGATACCGCCCCATTCTGTACCAGGAACGGCCAATCCTGAGCAGGCAAATTCGAGACAATCGGTTTGTTCCACTCGCTGCATTCTCCATGCGCTATCACCTTTGGCGATGACGGCCTGCCATTCCTTGTCAAACCGATTTACCTTTATCCATGCTGCTATGGTAATCTTTTCAGCCACATCAAAATCTGGACTCTTGCCAAGATTTACATAGTCACCGTCACCATCAAGCTCCAGAGCACCGCCAACCTTGCCGCCGGTCGGTTGCCACTTCGGACTACCTATGAGCGTGCCGGCGTGTCCATAGCCGGACGAGTCGGAAGCAGTGGCGCCTTCGGCCTCATCAAACTTCCACCAGCCGACCAGATCAACTAACATGGCTGTCCCAAAGGCTCGTGGATTCTCCCAAGCATTATCTTCTTTACTCCGCCAGGTGAGCTTGGTATCGCGGTCACCACCATCATCGTCATCATTTACATGAACGTCCAGACCTATTGATGCTCCTGCGGATGGTTTTGTTCCCAAGGTTGACCATGGAAACTTAATCTCGGTACGATATCCCTTATCAGTTGTCACCATAGCAAATTCGATATTTTCCAGCCTGCCGTGCTCATTATGCCTGCCAATTGTGGGATTGGTTTTGTCCCAGTCGAAGTGATATTGTGCATCATCATTATCATACTGATTCGATTTGCTGTCATCAGCATCGATATAGACCTCGATGCAATCATCCATATACCACTGATCTGGATCTGAGTCATTTGCAAGCTCATCATCTGTCACATCAACCAGCACATATAGATTATTTTCGTCCCACATGGCTTTGTAGTAAGCTGAGAGGTCTTCATCAGATGAAATTGGAGAATATATCACGTTTTCGAGCTTGTACATCCTGGCATCAGACCATGTGTCCTCTTCTGTGCCGTCTATTACGGGAGGCTTACTTGCCTTTTTAATATCAGCAGGACTTGCTTTCTTTCTTTTTTGCTCCCAGGCCTTAGCCTTAGCCTTGTGCAGAACCTGGGTAAGTTGCGTGATTGGGCCGAATACCTCATTTACAGGCGGAAGTCCGCTTATGCCAGTATGTACATTGAAGCTATTAAGCTTTTCTTCGGTACATAACTGGATAGTGGTTTTGTCGCAGCTTTGTGCCAATTGAGCAAGCTGTTGGTGTGGACCACTCTCGGCGTCCCTGGGACCGAGGTTGATAATGGAATTAGCAATCCGTATTGCTCCACCGACATTAACCAGCAGCAGTTTGCTGGTATTGGCAGATGTTTGCTTAAGAGGCTCCTGCAAAACACCGGCAGTTAGGGCAGATTTCTTATTCTCAATAGCCGATAGCGACGCCTTGAGAACTTCGGGACTAAACGCAAGCACAGTAGCCTTGCCGCGCTGACCTACATAAAAGGAAATCTGCTGGTCGGGTCCAAGTGGAAACACATATCTGCCCTCAACAGCATCGGTCTGGTCAACTAATTGTTTAGCTCCTGCTACAATTGCCACCTTATCAGCTATCTCCAAAATCTGAGTTATGAGCTGACGAGTATGTTGAGGATTGCGGCTGGTCAGTGCCAGGCCGAAATTCGATGCTATTTGTCCGATAGTCCCGCTTTCACTAACTGTCCCCTGGCCCGGTACTGCAAAGATATTCACCTGCTCAATATTAGCAAAGATTTCACGTCCAATGCTCAAACTGGTTAGCTTTTCGAGTGCTTTTTGCGCAGTATCGGTACTACCGCTTTCTGATTCACCCAAAGCAAAGCTGGCCACGGCAACCGCTTCAGATGGAATGCCAATAAAACCATTTTTGCTCAGGTTTGGAGTTTGAATCATTTTATACGGCAGGCAGTTATGATTTTCTTTGAAGTTAATACCAGCATCTATAGCAATACCCATCTGCTCGATTGCAAGTGTGATTGTTATATCTTCGATGTTTTTCAGATCAGCAAAACCATCAACCATATGAAGCTGTTCTGCCTGCCCCCATTGTTCCAACATTGCAGAAACACTCGAATAGGTGCGGGCGCAGTCTACCCAAACCGTTAGAGCATTAGCTTGGCGCTTTTCCTTGCTAATCTTAGCAAACACTTTGTTCTGAGAGGCAAGTGTTGGCTCGCTGGTAATGCCCTTATATTGCTTCACACACCAGTTCAACTGTTCCATAGGCTGTGCAATGATTATTACTTCATCATCGTGAGCTATGCCTGCAGCATTCTCAATAGTGAGTGTCTGCATACCTTCGATAGGCTCGCCCGGTTTTCCTACAAAACTTAATCCTGCTAAAAGTAGGCCGCGTAGTACATCGCTTTTGCCGGGATACAATACGGCAACCATTGGTGGGTTATTGTGTTTGATAGCTGTAACACCAATAGCCATGCCTTTTATCTTCTTAAATTCGGCCATCATACTCGGATTAAATAGGGCACCCATTATTTCCGCGGGTGATTTACCGCCTGGTCCAATGGATGGTCCTGACCCTCTACCGGCACCGATAGCTGCAAGGGGATTTTCAAAGGGAGTTCCCTTAAGCATGTTAAGTATGGTCTCGATCTGCCTTCCGGGACTGCCTAGTTCTACATAGACCAGTGTATTCGGCGGCATTAAGGAAGCAGGGTCGTGGTTCATCATATCAGCAAGCAAAGGGGTGGCTTTTTCAACAAGACTTGTTTGATCTGCGTACTGTTGAACCAATTTCTGAAAAACCGCTTTTGCCTGCTGCTCATCCCTTTTCTTCATATAGCACATGCCTTGCCGATATAGCGCCTGCGCCACATGTGACTTGCTGGCTGCGGGGTCGGTTATTATTTGCTGATAAACCTTGATCGCCGTATCAAGGTTGCCCTCAACCTCCTCAGCATAGAGGCCTTCCTGCAATAACACGCCGGAAGACTTGGCAAGCGCGACTGTGCCAAGCAAGCCAACGGCCAGCAGAAAAATACATGTCCCGAGCGCAGTCGAGGGAAAGGTAATTCTTTTCAACATTTCCATAATTCTGCTCCTTTCAAAATAGATTAACAAAAAAACTTTATCTTTGACAATCATAATTATGCAGAGCGAATGTTACGGTTTTGTTACAGTTTTGTCCTTTTTTGGAAATTTTTTAATTTTCCATCGAGCTGCTTTTGCCTCAAATACTGGTAACTGGAAACTGGTAATTGGTAACTGGAACCTACTAATTACCAATCACCAATTACAAATCATAGAGCTTGACCTAATCGTAATAGTTGTTTATCCTGTCACAAAAGCCTGTCCCGAGCGTAGCCTGCCCCTTCGACAAGCTCAGGGCAGGCTCTGAGCAGAGTCGAAGGTCGAGGGAATAGAGATTCTATCAACATGATGAAGCTGCATAGTAAGAGTGTGAAATGAGTGATGTGAGACATTTGACAAAAGTAATTGTGTTTCTAACGATCTGCATTTCAGGAATTTCAGCCACGGGTGAAAGCAGCGAATGGCCTTGCTGGCGAGGACCTAACCGGGACGGCAAATCCCCCGATACGGGTTTGCTGAAAGAATGGCCTGAAGGAGGACCTAAACTCCTGTGGCAGGCGAATGACCTCGGCGAAGGTTTCTCAACTGTCGCTGTAAGCGGCGGTTTTATATATATAACAGGCGATGCCCCCGATCCAGTCGGGGGCGGCAAGCTGCTGCTGTTTGCATTCGATATGAATGGCAAGCCTATATGGAATGTGCCTGTGGATAAAGCCTGGACTAAAGACCGCCCCGGTGCACGATCAACTCCGACCGTTGATAGCAGCAGAGTGTACATTCTTTCGAGCAATGGAGTGCTGGCCTGTTTGGACACAAAAACCGGCAATCAGCACTGGACGAAGGACCTCACAAGCTTCGGTGGTCAACCCGGCAGGTGGGGATACGCCGAGTCGGTTCTGATCTACAAGAACCTTGCTGTCGTTAAACCTGGCGGTGAAAACTGTATTGTTGCATTCGACAAAATCAACGGAGAAACAGTATGGCAAAGTAAGGGCTTCAGTGCGGGACCGGAATACGGTTCATGTGTTTCTTTCACATATAACCAAGTTCCAATGATTGCTACCGGTACTCGCGCAGGCATCGTATGCGTATCAGCTAAAACTGGTAATGTATTATGGAGCAATGATTGGTGTAAGAACAACGTCGCCAATTGTCCCGACCCGGCATACGTGGATGGATACGTTTTCTGGGCAAACGGATATGGCAAAGGCGGTATTTGTCTGAAACTGAATACATCAAATGGTAAAGTCTCAGCCGAACGAGTCTGGACAATCAGAAACATGGTTTGTCACCATGGAGGATATATCGTCCATGAAGGCTATATTTATGGCAATCATAATGGTGGCTGGTCGTGCTTGGACTTTAAAACCGGCCAACTAAAGTGGCACGAAAAAGCTGTGGGTAAGGGCTCATTGTGTTTCGCCGATGGCATGCTCTATTTATTCGGCGAGAAAAACGGTCAAGCGGCCCTTGCTACATGCTCGCCGGACGGAATGGAGATCAAAGGAAGGATACAGGTTCAGGGTAGTGGGCCGAGCTGGGCTCACCCTGTTGTTATTGGCGGTCGGCTGTACCTACGATATGCTGAAAATCTATATTGTTTCGATGTAAAAGCTAAAGAATCATAGATGCGATACTTGTTATCATTGATCTTTGCGCTCGTAGCTCAGTAGGATAGAGCATCGGTTTCCTAAACCGGAGGTCGCAGGTTCGAATCCTGCCGGGCGCATTTACCAGTCCGCGGCAACATGCAGCGATAACTTCCGTCATCTGTCCCGCCACGCCGATGGCGGGTGAAATTCCCCCAGGCACAGGTCCTGGGGCTAAATTTGGGTTTGTTTTGGCTTTGTTTTTGCCAATCTACAAAATTGTAGATTTCTCTTATTTACTTGTCACAAAAGAGCTTACGTTATTTTTTGCCTTACGTGAATTGGCTTTGTTTTGCATAAAATAGTCAAAATCGGTGTCGATTTTGAAGGAGCAAAAGTCCAAAGGCACATGGGCAAAGAGGGAATTTTGACAATATTGTGGTTTTACGCTTTGCATTTTAACCCATTCGGCTTCGCTCAGGGCAAGCTTTTGATTTGTTTTTGTCCTCCGTCTTTCCGCCTTCTGTCCTCCGTCCTCAGTCTTCCGACTTCTGATGAGTATTATACCAAAAACGGCTTAATTTTCAAATGAAATTTCTGGAACAAAAGGCGAGTAAGGTTTAACTATTCTTGATACATAAAAACGCTCCGTTGCCGGAGCCTGTTATCTCACCTTGAATTCATATAGGCTGATACTAATGGGAGCGACCTCTAATATCTTCGGAACCTGCTCAGGCCAGGTTGCGGGGCTAAATGTTGAAATGTTCCCTGCCAGGTTATTCAGTAATCTTATAGACGCAGTCACAGGCAGGGACAACACCTTGCCAAACTGGCTGTCCTTGACATAAGCGGCTTCAGTCCCATGCAGAGTCGCATGATAGTTATTCCTGGACCAGTCTTTCGTATTGCCATTCAACACATAACGTGCAAACAGCACCGTCCCCCCGATGCCATCCAGAAACTGATCGCCTCCCACGGCTTGGGCAAAGAGCGGACATGAGTAAACCAACAAGCTGACGATGAGTATTAAAACCGACACGAGTGCTATTTACCTTCTTTCCATTTTTGAACCTGTTCAATTTATTCGGAACTATGATTTTTAGTATTTTATAACATAGTAACCGTGAAGAAGATTAAAGGGCACTGCCCGACATTTAAAGTGGGGGACTTTTTTACCCTTAAAGCATGTTATCAGTTGGTAAGTGGCATTCCTGTATGTATGCACGCCCTGGCGGCCTTAATGCCGTTTTACAACGCTTTGCGGATTTCCGAGCCTGTACAATGGGGCCTTGACGGCAAAGAGGATAAAAGCAAAGCATACATTCAATGTCCCGACCCCTTCGACTGCACAGATGGAGGAACGGTAATCTTTGAGGTAAGCAAAGTCGGATAGAGGTGGTTTTGGAGCAAGTCAGCGAAAGATACATCTGCGGATTTCGTTCGTCAAGACGAAAAGACAGGCGATTAAAATCAGTGCTGCTGTTCCCACTGCACCTATGCGAGTAGTAAACTCCCATTTACAATAAGAACAAAGCAATAGAAAAAGAGGATGCCAATATCAACCACGCTAAGACTTGTCAGCATAATTTATCCAATCGTGTCCTATTCTATTAGCTTTCCATTCTGTTATTAAACTGGCCCAACAATTTTAGTATAATTGTTTTTATGATTCTTTCGCAAGATATAAAGTGCAAAGCGCAGGAGCTGGGTTTTGATTTGGTCGGCATAACCGATGCATCACCAATAGATGCCGAGCAGGTTGAATTGTTAACTAATTGGCTGAAGTCTGGCTTTGCCGGCCAGATGAGCTTTCTGCAGAGAAATTTCCAGATGCGGATCAATCCAGCTAAACTCTTAGAAAATGCACAATCTGTAATTGTTGTAGGATTAAACTACAAACCACCAAAATACTCAACGTCATTGCGAGCATCGCGAAGAGATGCGCGGCAATCTCATCACGGCAAGTTTGAGATTGCTTCGCCCACCTCCGGTGGACTCGCAATGACAGTACCAACAGGCAAAGTAGCCAGCTATGCTCGATATGAGGACTATCACATATACATAGAGAAACAATTACACACATTAACCGAATTTATCAGTTCGATTACCAACTCAAACCATGAATTTAAAATCTGCGTTGACTCGACGCCGTTGGCTGAGAAGGCATTGGCTGCCAGGGCCGGCCTTGGCTTTATTGGTAAGAATCATTTACTAATCAATCCAGAACTTGGGCCGCAGATATTTTTAGGGGAAATAATTACTAACCTCGTACTTGAACCGTTAAACGGTTGCGGTCCGCTTGGGGATGGCTTACGCCATTGCGATGCTCGTTTCGTTGTCCTTAGGACTCCTTACGGAGAACGTCAGACGTTAAACGCAGCCGATACGAGTCGCGCAACCGTTAGACGAAACACGCGACCTGCCGCTTTGTGCGAATCCTGCTCCAACTGTATCGCTGCATGTCCTACAGGTGCATTGAAAGCAGACGGCCGATTCGACGCTACCAAGTGTATCAATTATTTGACAATCGAATACAAAGGCCAAATACCTGCGGAGTTGGCTGAAAAGATAGGCGATAGGTTGTTTGGCTGTGACGAATGTATCCTTGCCTGTCCTTATCAACAAAATGCGCCGGTTTGTAAAAATAAGCAATTCAAATTCTACGGCGATAGAGCGGAACTCGATTTGCAGGAGATTTTGGAATTAACAGAAGAAGAGTTTGAAAAACGATTTGCCGATTCTGTGATTAAACGTTTGGGCCTTGTCAGACTACAAAGAAACGCCCGAATTTGCCTTGCAAACGTTTAATTATTTAGCCCCCAGTATTACTGGGGGTTTTACTTAAACAAACCAGGATACAATTCTCAACACAAGACGAGTCTTTAAGCCGTAGGCGTAGGAGCTTGCGCGCAATATAGCCTTAATTGCTTTGGCAGTATCAGTGCCACTTGTCTGTGGTAGAATAGTATTAGAGATATTTTCTGTCTCGTTAATTTCGTACTCGTAGCCTCTTATTATCACAACCGGGATACCGGCTACCGTCTGGCCGAATACAAGTGTTGCAACGGCTGTCATCTCGTATGCAACCAGGTCTATTCCGCCGAATTTGGCTTTGCCGTGCAGGTCTTTTTGGCCGAACATTCTCGACATCGGCCCAATTCCGGATGAGCCTACAGCAAAATCTATTGTGCCGTACGGTATCATCTCGGTATCAGCCAGGATGACAGCCAATTTTTTGCCGGTGAGTTTTTGGATTTGCTCTCTGATTTTTAGTGCTTGGCCGTCCGGGTCTTCCGGCAGCAGGCTCAAGATTCCAGCCGGGTGGTTTGAGCCGTCGATACCCGCATCGCAGGTGTGGATTTGCCCGTCCCTGCCTTTGGTAATACATAAAGCCTGCTCGTGGTCAATAAGTTCCTTACCAGTCTCGGCATTGTCACAGGTTCGCATAATGTGCCGTTCAAGGACGCCCTTGAGTGGAATAATCGCCAGAATTTTGTGGCCTTCGTCGAAAATCATTTGTAGCCACTTAGCGTCTTTGCCGGTTTTTGCCGATATTGCCAAAGCCTTTTTGCCCGGCGTCACTTCACTGAATTTTCTAAGTCGTCCGGTAGCCTTGGATACAATCTTGCTGGTCAAGACTATAATATCTTTTTCTTGCAGGCCACTGATTTCTTCTTTGCCGGCTTTTACGATTATCTCAGCTAAATTGTCCCCTTCTTTAATTTCAGGTATCGTCTGCAAACCCAGAACTTCTATCTTTTTCATGGCTCATCCTTCGATAATTGAAAGTGCACTCTCTGTCAAGCCGGTTAGGCGGACATCGCCGCCGAAGCGCTTGATATCAACATAATTCAGGCCGACCGCTTTGGTCAATTCAGTCATTAGCGGAGTTATATCTGCACCACCTTGTGAGCCGAGTATCTTCGGTGCGATGTAAACGATAATCTCATCGGCTAATTGCTCTTTCAGCAATGTTGTCAAAACCGTTGGTCCACCTTCGACAAGCAATTGCTCAACGCCGCGTCTGCTTAATTCACCAAGCAAATATTTTATGTCACATCGTCCTTGCACCGCTGGAACAGTTACTATTTCAGCTCCCTTTTTCGTGATTTTATCTGCAACCTCCGGATTTGCCTGAACGGCTCTCTCACCGGTTACGATGAGCACAGGAGTCTTTTTCGCTGTAGCCAGTAGTCTGCAATCCAAGGGGGTTCTCAAAGTGCTATCCAATACGATTCTGGCAGGCCTGCCCGCCGTACCATCCTTCGTAAGCTCCTTCTCCTGCATTAAATACTCTGGGCAGGCGGGCTTTTTACCTCTGGCTGGTCGGGGCGTCAACAGCGGATCATCAGTAATTACCGTATTGATACCAACCAATATCGCTTGTGCCCGCCTTCGCAATTTGTGTGCATCTTTTCTGCTTAACTCGTTGGAAATCCAAAGTTGTTTACCGATTTTATCAGCATAGGCGAGTTTGCCATCAATAGTTTGTGCCCATTTCAGTGTCACCCAGCATTTGCCGGTTGTGGCAAATTTGAAAAAAGGTGCATTTAAAAGCCGTGCCTCTTTTTCACATAAGCCAACTTCCACTTCGATGCCAGCATCACGCAGCTTTTCAATACCTTTACCATTTGCATGCTCAGATGGGTCTATCGTTGCGATAACAACCTTTGCCAAGCCGGCGGCAATTATTGCATCTGTGCAAGGTGGAGTCTTTCCATAGTGGCAGCATGGCTCGAGCGTAATATACATCGTCGCTCCCTGCGGACTTGCGCCTTTCTTTTTGCAATCTTCAAGAGTGTTTATCTCTGCGTGAGGCCCGCCGAATTTCTTGTGCCAGCCCCTGCCGATAATTCGGCTGTTCTTTACGATAACAGCTCCAACCGCAGGATTCGGCTCAACCGAGCCGATACCCCAAGCAGCGAGCCTTAACGCCGCCTTCATATATCTTTCATCAGACACGGAACATCACCGACTTTAACATTTACACTGACTTTTACTGACTTAAATACCAACTGTCACGGACTTTAGGTCAGTATCACAGTTTTTTAATTGGCATGCTTCTTTCTGCTATAGTTTTATTGTTCTAACTTGTTCAAAATCGCATTTTCTAAATTTTTCTTTGCTTTTTCTACATTTCTCTTTGCTTCCTTTAATAGATCTTCAGATTTCTTTATTTCCAATAACAGCAAGGGAATCTGTGTCTTCTGCAAATGATTGCCAATTTTTTCCAATTCATTTTTTTGATTTCTGTCATAGAGAATTGAGTCATCACCGGCTATAATCCTCCTTACATGCTTACATAGTATTCGATATTCTCCAGCACGACAGGAGCAAAAAAAAGATATTTTATTGTCTTCAAGGTAACATCTGACAATATATGGTGTGTCGGAAGAGCTACTTTTTGCTAATATCTCAAAAGGTTTTACTGTCCCCATAAATTAACCTTCTCTCCCTTACTTATGTTTTTCTGAATGAGTTTAAGAAATTCATTCTCGTCAATTACCTCAATTTGTAACTGTCGTGCATTCTCCAGTTTCGAACCTGCGTCCTTGCCCGCAAGCACAAAACTGGTTTTTTTACTGACCGACGAACTGACCTCCCCGCCATTTTCTTTTATTACTTGTTCGATTTGGCTACGGGTAAAATTTTTAAGTGTGCCGGTAACAACAATTGTTTTGCCAGCGAAAACGTTGGATTGTTTTCGTTTCGGCGCAGATGGTTTTACGCCCGCATCAAGAAGCTGCTGTATTATCGAACAGTTTTGTTTGTCGCGGAAATATTCATAAATGCTTTGAGGTATTACGGGGTCGGGCTTCTTCGACAATATTTTTTTGAGTTCTTCAAATGAAGCATTGAGAAACTTGTCGATAGAACCAAATTCTTCAGCTAAAAGCTTAGATCGTTTTGGTCCAATATTCTCAATACCAAGTTTGTTAATTATTACCCAGAGGGGCTGGGCCTTATACTTCTCGATGATCCCTTTGATGAGTTCTTTTTTTTCCAGATTTCTCAAAAAATCATAAATTTTTGTAGGTATAATGGGAGCAACTGCAACCGTTAACGCATCTTTAAGCTGTTCCAATGTTGCATTTCTTAGTTTATCGAGCGAACCAAAATGGTCAGCTAAATCCTGCGCTGTCTGTCCGCCTATATGGCGAATACCCAGTCCTGCGATTAGCCTCCATAGAGGTCTGGTCTTACTTGCTTTTATAGAGTCGATGACGTTCTGTGCAGATTTGTCAGCCATACGTTCAAGATCGAGAAGGTCTTCCTTTGTAAGCTTGTATATGTCGGCAAAGTTTTTAACCAAGCCAGCGTCAACCAACTGGTCAATCAATGCCTCGCCTAAATGTTCGATATCCATTTGTCCCCTGCCAGCGAAATATCGCAATCGCTCCTTCAACTGGCCAAGACAATGCGGATTCAAACATCGCAGAAATACTCCTTCCGCGTCCTTTTTAACCTTGCCGCCGCAATTGGGGCACTTATCTGGCGGCTCGAATGGCTTCGTTCCCTTGGGCCTTTTTTCTTTTTTGACCTTGACAACCTGTGGAATGATTTCACCTGCCTTTTCGATAACGACTGTATCACCGACACGAACGTCCAAGCGATTGACCTGGTCAAAATTGTGCAGTGACGCCCTTTTAACAGTAGTGCCAGCCAACAACACCGGCGCTAGATTGGCAACAGGCGTTAAAATTCCGCTTTTACCTACCTGGACATCGATTGATTCAATGACAGTTTCGGCACGTTCAGCTGGGAATTTGTAGGAGATACACCAGCGAGGTGCTCTTCCGGTTGCACCGAGGATGTCACGCTGGTCAAAACGATTAATCTTTATCACCATTCCATCAATCTTGTAATCCAGCTCCAATCGCTTTTCGCTCCAGCTTAGACAAATTTCCAGCGCCTCGTCTATATCTTTGGCTCTTTTGATATGGGGATTAACAGGCAGGCCGAGCTTTTTAAACTTCTGGAGAGTTTGGTAGTGATTGTCAGCCAGGCCCTGCGAAACCTCACCAATAGTGTATGCGAAAAAAGAGAGATTTCTCTGGGCGGTGATTCTGGCATCGAGCAGCTTTAAAGAACCAGCAGCAGCATTACGAGGATTGGCAAAGAGCGGCTCGCCGGCTTCGGCCCGCTGCTCGTTTAGCTGAATAAACGATTTCGTCGGCATAAAAACTTCGCCGCGAACTTCTAGTACATCCGGAGGACGGACTCCCGGTCTTTTGTCTTCTGTCTTCTGTCTTCTGTCTTCTGAAAGCAATACCAATGGGATTGCTTTGATGGTGCGGACGTTAGCGGTGACATCGTCACCTACTTCGCCGTCGCCGCGAGTAGCAGCGGTGACAAGTCGGCCATCTTCGTAGCGAAGGCTTATCGCCAGGCCGTCGATTTTTAATTCGACTACATAATCGTAATCTTTGTCCCCCAGGGACTTGTAAATTCTCTCGTCGAAGGCTCGCAATTCATCGGCATTGTAGGTATTGTCCATGCTTAGCATGGGTACAGCGTGTCTAACGGTGGCAAAACCCTCCAAAGGCTGGCCGGATACACGCTGGGTGGGGGAGTCAGCCGTTATAAGCTCAGGATGGGCTTCTTCCAATGATTTTAGTTCTGAAAATAGCTTATCATATTGCAGGTCACTGATTTGCGGCTGATTGAGGACGTAATAGAGGTAATCGTGCCTGCGAATTTCAGCTCGCAACTTTTCAATACGTTTTTTGATATCTTTAGCCATAACAACCCATTTTATATTGTTTACAGCATATTTTGCAAGAGGCTGATTTGGTAATTGGTAACTGGTAATTAGTGAATATTTATGGAATTTACTATTTAACCAGTCCCTAAGGGACCATTTAACCAATTACCAATTTCCAATCAGGATTTTTCTGTAACTGTCCCAAAGAGTGTGGTTGAGGTGTAAAAAACAAGGTCTCCTTGCCGATATTAACCAAAAAGTCTGTAAGGAGACCAAAAAGTGATTCGATATATAGTTCCTTCGGTCGGTTCTCGTCTAAAACTTGAGCGCCGCTGCTCACATTGCAAACGAAATAATGGAAATATCCACAGCAGCATTAGATATCGCCGCATCAGTGATGTAAAAGTAACCGCTACTGCTCAACGCCGAATGAAATGTCCTCACTGCGGTACAACCTGGACTATTCGATCCTGTGGAGTCAGCCATGGACGGCAAAGAAGCGACAGGCTTATCTCGTTTGGGATATTCTTGTATATGCTGGGCTTGAGTTACCGTAACGTAGAGAAGTGCCTTAGGTTTTTGTATTGTGCTGGTTCTAAAAGCGCCATAGAAAGAGATGTTGCTTGCGCAGGGCAAAAAGCCAAAGCTCTTCATCTGCAGGAACCACGGATGCGTGTTCGAGCTTTGGGTGTTGATGGTACGGGTGCTAAGCTTGTCCTGAGCGTAGTCGGAAGGGATGGCTGGGCAAAAGGCAGGACTGTATTTATCGGAGTACATTAGAGCGGTTGATGGAGTATGCGATTTGCGAAAAGTGGTTTGATAACAAGCGGTTAGCAACCAGTTGCAAAATTTTCCCACAATATTTGGGACAGTTATTCTCACGGGGCGAGGTTGACAAAACTACGCTGGTTCATACAATAGGGCAAAATTTTTTGTTTGAGAGACCTGTTAATATGAGCACATTAGTACTGGAGAACGTGAGCAAATCTTTTGGAGATGTCCGAGCGGTGGACGAGCTAAGTGTGCAGGTGCCGGCCGGTAGTGTCTACGGCTTCTTAGGGCCAAACGGGGCAGGCAAGACCACTACTATCCGTATGATTATGAACATCATTCAGCCGGACAAAGGCCACATAGAAATATTCGGCGATGGAGCCCCCGCTGCTTCGTCTTTGCGAAGCAAAACGGCGGGGGTTAAAAATCGTATCGGCTATATGCCGGAGGAACGCGGCCTTTATCGAAAGATGAAAGTAGGCAAAGTATTAGCCTTCTTCGGCGCAATCAAGGGCCTGTCAGCGAGTGAGCTAAACTTTCGTGTGCCGCAATGGCTTGAGCAGGTCGACCTGGCCGGTTGGGCAAACAAAAAAGTGGAGGAGCTTTCACGAGGAATGCACCAGAAGCTACAGTTTGCAGTCACGGCAATCAACGAACCTGACCTTTTGATTCTTGATGAGCCGTTCTCCGGCCTTGATCCTGTGAACCAGGATTTGCTTAAAGATATAATCTGCCGAATGCGGGACGAGGGCAAGACCATCCTTTTCTCCACGCATGTTATGCACGAAGCGGAGCGTCTTTGCGATTTTATTCTTTTGATAAACAAAGGAAAGGCGGTCTTGGACGGCAGACTGGATGATATTCGCTCCCGCTATAAATCCGGCGCGGTCTCCGTCGAGCTTGAGGGGGACACGAGCTTTGTTAGAGAACTGCCTATGGTAAGGACAGCAGAGACTCAAGGTCGGCGTATCGAGATAACCCTTAAAGAAAAAGCAGACCCTCAAGACCTGCTCAAAGCTTTAGTGGACCGGGTAAGGGTAAAAGCCTTCGAGGTAAAAATGCCATCACTGCATGAAATTTTTGTACGCTTGGTTGGAAGAGACAATGCGGAAAATTCTTAAAATTGCACAGCGTGAGTATCTTGACGTCGTCAAGACGAAGACGTTTATTCTGAGCATATTATTTACGCCGGCCATTATAGGGATAATTATATTTTTCAGCAGTCGAACCCAGCGTAGTGTAACCGGCCCGCAGCCGCCCAGGAAAGTTGTCATCGCCGACCTGACGAATCAAATGGCAGACGATATAAAAGAATCATTTGAGCAGCACAACAAGTTACATCCCCAGCGGCAAATCCTGCTACAGGAGATCCTTACTGATAGCTCTGCCATAGGTACCGGCTCGGATGAGCCGATCAAACAAAAGGTGCGCGATGGTCAACTAAATGCTTATTTTGTCTTAGACAAAGATAGTATTGAAGGAACCGGTAAAATCCAATCCTTTACACGCGGCACGAAAATAATCGACCTTGAACTGATTTCAAACGTGGAGAGCCTGCTCAATAGCGCCATTTTCAATCGGCGCTGCAAATTGAAGGATGTGTCGCAGGAGCTGCTGGCCCAAATTGGCGAGCTTCGCCGCCGAGTGCCGAACGAGATAATAGACATCGGCTCGGCTTCGGAGCAAAAAAAGATAAAGAAAGGTGAGCAAATCGCCAAGACAATGGCTTCTTTTTTCTTTATGTTTATGATGTTCATGGGCATCTTTGGCATGGGCCAGCACATGCTTACCAGTGTTATCGAGGAGAAAAATTCTCGTGTTATCGAGGTGCTGCTGTCAGCGGTAAGCCCGTTTGAGCTGATGGCTGGCAAGATTCTGGGCTTGGCCGGCATCAGCTTAACCGTGATGGGTTTGTGGTCCGCGGCGGCGATTGGCACCGCTTATTATGGAGCCATTCATTGGTGGAACATTACTTTAGAGCTTCCAACGGGAATACTTCCGTATTTCGTTATTTATTTCATATTGGGCTTTCTCCTGTTCAGCTCAATCCTGGCGGGGATTGGTTCGATTTGTAATACGCTAAAAGAAGCACAGAGCCTTATGATGCCTATCACCTTCCTCTTTATTTTGCCGATGTTAGTCTGGTTCAACATTGCTCAGCATCCGGATGGGCTGTTGGCCAGGGTTCTATCGTTTCTGCCACCTTTGACGCCTATAATAATGACCTTACGGCTGGCTGTAAGTCAGGATATATCATTGCTCGAGGTCTTTGCTTCAATCATTATGCTGGCCTTGTTTGTGCCGCTCGTGATGTGGTTGGCTGCCAAGATATTTAGAACCGGCGTTTTGATGTACGGTAAACGCCCCGGACCGCGAGAAGTTCTGCGCTGGCTAAAGTCCACATAGGCGGATTAAAACTAACCTTGTTGCATACCCAACTGTAATCTGGTATAAATATTCCAATAGTATAAAGTCTGTGTCCGTCAGTATATAGTCAGTGCTCGTCAGTGTTATGGAAGAAGTAGAATTAAAAACAGCAATATCGCAGCTTACGGCCCGGGTTGAAGAAATCCGGGATTGTCTCAACCTATCCGACAAGAAAACCCAATTACAAAAGCTCGAAGAGAAAATGGCTAAAGCGGGATTCTGGGATAATCCCGAGGCGGCTCAATTGGTGGTCTCTCAGCTCAGCGCGCTTAAATCGGCGGTAGAGCCGGTGGAAGAATTGCGGCGAGAAGTGAAAGACCTGCAGGAGCTGTGTGAATTAGCGGCCGAGTCGGACCGGGATGAGCTGGCGCAATTAACGGAGGATTTGGCGTCGCTGGAAAAAAAGTGTGAGCAGATTGAATTAGCGGGCCTGCTGTCTCGGCCTGATGATATGAAAAACTGCTTTTTCAGTATTCACGCAGGGGCCGGTGGAACGGAGAGCTGCGACTGGGCCAATATGCTGCTTAGGATGTATACGCGATATTTTGAAAGCTGCAAATACAAGTACAGGGAGCTTGATATCACCCCAGGCGAGGAAGCGGGCATAAGGTCGATAACGCTGGGCGTCAG
>Ga0315532_1001505_pt1 | contig 17228 bp, 12 predicted proteins | sample SalMarWE160370MG_FD_203082 | JGI IMG/M metagenome (GOLD analysis project Ga0315532, IMG submission 203082) | Salt marsh sediment microbial communities from the Plum Island Ecosystem LTER, Massachusetts, United States - Salt Marsh Sediment WE1603-70 ... | reverse complement strand
CATGCTGAACCCCTCAGTCGTGACATTCGCAGTAAAGAATTCCTGTCTATAAGCATTGTCTGAGAAACTATCATCCACCCAGCCAGCAGGATCATCCCACTCTAATGCTACGGAACCGCCCGAAGGGCCTATAGTAATTGTCAGTCCGTCAGGGCAAAAGGTACTATTTTCAGAGAAAGTCTTTACACCGGAATAACTCACGTCTTTGTAAGGACCTGTGCTGAGTGACACGCTGACCGTGGCAGATGATGTGACTGATACGGTACCAGCGGACAAATCCCAATTACCGGCATCACCAGCAACATAAGCCATCACAGTCAATGTCCTGCGAACCACGAAGGGGTCACAAATTGGACTTTCATAACCTATCCACTCCCAGCTCCTGGTTTCATCGCCCCACCCAAAAGCCCAACCTGACGTTTCGCTTTGGGTATCCCCACGCAAATAGTAATATCGATCGCCTATCCACTGCCAGTACCAATACTCGCCGTCTGCGTAAGCGCGAGTATCAACAGCAGCAAAGCCATATCCGCTACCTCCCTGGCCATAGCCACCAGACTCAAAAGCTCCTTGCGAGGGAATAGGGCCTATATCCTCATCTGCATCGTAGTCGATGGGATCAGGTAGTACTATCTCATGCCAGTATGCATTAGCTGCACTGGAAAGAAATATGCACATCAGGGCCAGTACCAAAAGATTCAAACGTTTCGTATTCATGATTAATGTCTCCTTCAATTACATCAATTACTTACGTCCTCAACAACCTCCATGCATCATTAACAAATCTACTTTTTTCACTATAAAATCTCATATGTTTAGCTGTTTACCATTGGCACCATCTCCCTTCAAGATATAGCGAATGCGTTAAATGTTCTATTAATAAAAAATCGCGATATTTCTGTTGTTTCCTGCATTTTTGTCATCTGCAATACTTTTTGCGCAATCTTAAACGTCTGTCCTAAGCCATCTGAGAAAAGGTCTTCCATTACCAATTGCCGAAAAATCCAAAAGCGCCTGAAAGAAAATCAGAATTTCAGCATTTTTTATAATTGCTTGTCTGAATAAAACTGCAGATTGAAGAAACCATAAACCGGCTTTTTAACAATCTACTATAAGCTATAAATTTTTGGTCATTTTGTGAGGTGATAAAGGAGTCGATATGTTGCAGCATAGAAGGCGTGGAATTGATTTTATCCGGCAGCTCCGTCCTTCACACGAGCTTGCAACATGACCAAACTAATGTATGCAGCAACGGCCAGTAGTAATATTACACATGCTCGAATCAAGGTCATGTAACTTATAGCTTCGCCGGATGTGCTGAAGCAGCCGCAGCTAATCTCAAGACCTCGATACAAGACTGAGGCCAGCACTGATGTAAACAGTACCGCCATTGCGATACTGGCCAGAAGTGCACCGCTTACGAAAATACCGCCGACCAGACACACGCCAACCAAAAGTTCCGCCCATGGAAGTGCCATCGCTGTGAGCATACCGAGCTTTGGGCCGACCAGCTCATAGTTATAAACGCTGGCAAGAAAATCATAAGGCTGACGAATCTTCGGCAAACTGCTGTAAATGAACATACAGCCAAGGCCCAATCGCACAGCCAGCGTAAAGCCGGGCACAAATCTTCTTCGTATTATACGCATTATTTTGTCGAGGTTCATGACGCCGTTTCCTTTTTCTTGCCATTCTTTGCTACCCATTCCTGCCAACCGCCTTTGAATATAGAGATATCAGTAAAGCCATCGGCAATCAGCTTGATTGCTACAATCTCGGCGAACTTACAGCTGGCACTTTGACAATAGAGCACAATACGAGCATCTTTGGCAATCTCAGCCGTTACTTTTTGACGCTCTACATCATTAGCATCCACCGGCAAGCTGATTGCTCCTTCCAGGTGTCCTGACTTGAAATCACGAGCAAATCTGGCGTCAATAAAGACCGTATCGGTATCCAGCAATTTTTGAACTTTGCTTTCGCTTATCTTCGGGATGAAATTTCCCTGATTGGCCTGCTGGATTGAAGCGGTGGCATTTGCATTAGCTAAGAAGCATTCATCATTAGCGAAATGATAGAACATACCACACAGCAGTGCTGCAATTGCAAAGCCTGCTGCCTGTGTTGCAGAAAGGCTAAATAATTTGATTCGAGAGTTTAGAATTGCTTTTTGCGGCAGCCAGCGTTTTGCCCAGTGTAGCACCAGAATAACCGCGATGGCGATTGCCGCATATATTACAAATCTTTCCCTCGCAGGTGCAAAAATAGATGCAAGGTCAATCGGCTCAGCCGATACGATTAAACCGTTGCTGTCCCAGCGGGGTGCCAACTCGGCAAATGCGACTAACTTGACCGGCTCCGGCGGATTAAATATCTTTGCTTTACCGTTCTCTGTTCCCAGAAACAATTCATAATGGTCATATTCTCTGGACGTTGGCTCGGATTTAACGTGCAGAATAACCGGATGAGGACAATTCCTAAGCACCCGGCTGGTCAGCCTGCCAACCGGTACAGCATACAGTCCATTATCTTCCGCTGCCTTTTTAAGCTCCTCTAAAGAGCTTCCTTTGCGTGAGCCAATATACTCAGGCTTGACTAATTCTCTGAAGTCGACTTCCAGCTCAGATAATTTCATCGCGGCATAAAGACAGTATATACCACAGTAGGGACCAGATGATTTGAGTTTAACAGAAGTAGCTTTAGGTGGATTTTGATTGCTCTTATCGGCTGCAATTGCACTATCAAAGATTATGATAACTAATAAAAAAATGAATAACGTAAAACAGAAATTCCGGGATTGTTTTTTTACGCAATTAAAGCCTTCCATGGCTATCCTCTTTTAAGTAGAAACACTCTCCACGTAATAAATCCAATTACGAGCAGACCAATCGGGATTAACAACAGCATTGGGAATGGACGAGATTCTGATAGAATTTCTGGCTCAGCGTCCAAAGTATTGGTCTGCGCACCTGCAATAGCAGAGGATTCGTCAGGAGAAATCTCCGTTTTTTCTTCAGTTGGTACTGCAGATTCAGCTTTCGCTTCGCATTGTAACTGACCGATCTGGTTATCCAACCCATCAAGAAATGCCTCATCTACCTTCGCCCTCACCTTGCCGTTGAACCATTCATATCTGACACCGGATAGCCCGCGTTCATCTTGAAAGAAAACCGGTGTTCCCTCAGGTATATCTGCTAGAAAGGCCTCCATCATAGCATCAAAATCCGGATTAAAGTTGATATTTGTCCGCCTGTATGTGCTAATCCACTCAGTGAACTGACCGTTTTCATAATCCATGTGTTCTACAACCTTTGCCGATACGGGAACAAAGACTTCGCCTGATTTTTCAATTTTGATAGAATCAACGGTCAGCTCGGTTCTAACTTTCGCACACCATGGAATAGCCAGATTTAATTTAGGTGACAAAGGAGGTGGCGTATCTCCAAGTTTGGTCTTATTATAAAAATCTCCAATAGCCTTGCGAATGACCATGCGTCTTGGATTAAAACCATACTCAGGGTCAATCCATAGAATATGCTGCCCATATTTGTTATCGGCTTCAAGTACATAAGTGGCGTACCCATCGATAATCTCCATTTCCTCTCTGAGTCGCAAGGAAGGAGCTTGCTGCATTACTTCGACGAAAGATTTATTGTCATCTCCAAATGTGATACCGTCCAAAACCCTACCGAAACCAACATTCAACACAAGTCCCGTATCAAGAGTTTTAGGCTGGGAGTCGACAAGTAAAGACCTTGGTGGCTTTCCAGGAGGTGCGTTGTAAGACATCATTTCCTCACTGCCAACGATAGACCTTGTCTTGTTATGCCATATCATTTTCTGTTGATCATCAAAACCTTTTGTCTCCACTGATGCCCCAAAACGGCTCCCATCTCGATACAAGATTCTCTTCTCAGTTACTCTTTTCTGCTTAAGTTCGAACGCTCCATTAAAAGTTGTTTCTGTCTCTGCATTGAAGCTCACTCTCTCGGTCATAAAAGAGAGGGAATGCTCATATCCCGCGAGAACTTGTTTGGCACTTAGATTATGTGGAGGACTGGGTGCATTTCGTTGGGGCTGTGTCAACATAAGTACAAACATAAATAAAAAATATCCCTTACCCATTGTAAAAACCTCCTAGCATTTGTAGTATAACCTTTTAGCATTATTGCTGGATTGTTTTACCTTTGCTTTAGCAGAAAAAGATTCAAATAACGAAAGAGCATGTGGTCTCCATATGCTTATACCATATGGAGACCACAAAATCAAAAGTTTTACACGTGATGTCATCCACATTCTTCCCAGTTGGGTGTACCGCAGCCAGGAGCACTGTCACAAGTACAATCCTTAGATGATGTACATGATCCGCTGTCAGGTGGGTCGCTGTAGCATGTAGGGCAACCATAAGTACTGGTGCAGTCACCGCCAACCAAGCTAGCACACGATGGATTTTTCGTACCACTACAATCGCATGATCCACCGCCGGATATCGAATTTTCGCTTAGCGGTTGCGGCGTCCCAGTGCCCCATGCCACCAACAATCCCAAAATCAACGCACCAACAAGATACATTCGAGAAATACGTATTGCCAAAAAATCACAAAATATTGGACAGAAAATTTAAATTTTTTAATAATTTTTATAACTGACTTTATTAAAAGAACTTATAAGACAAAAATTTTCAAATGCTGCCGAGCTTCTTTTTGCCTATTTTAACATCAGCTCTTCCAATTGTTTCTGAAGAACTCGTACCTCATCCGGGAAATTATCTGGAGGAATTTTTCTCTGCTCGCCCGGGTCATCCGTCAAATCATATATAAATGGCCCGCTATCTCCCTCCCGACAACACTTGTAGCGGGCCGAGCGGGCTGCATAGCAATCCGGAATAGCTCCACCTGTGTATTCAGCAAATATAAATTCACGAACCGCTTCCACCTGTCCTTCAATAAGGGGCTTAAGGCTTCTGCCTTGACATGTCTCGGGAACAAGCATTTTTAAGTAATCCAGAATAGTTGGTAAGATGTCCACTTGGCTGACAAGAGAATCAATGATTTTCCCTTTTGATTGTGTGCCTGGAATGAAAACAGCTAAAGGTATGTGTATTAGTTCTTCATAAACACCATGATGGCTGGTATGGCCATGCTCATAAAACTGTTCGCCGTGATCCCCCAAGATAATAACGATAGAATTCTCCAGAAAACCGTTATCCCGGAGATATTTAAGCATTTCTCCCAAGTCATCATCTGTTTGTCTAACTTGCCCATCGTACAAGGCAATAATATGCTGTATATCCCTCTTACTTGGGGGATTGCTGTATAGCGGCTCTCGAGCTATCTCAGTCCCGTCAATTGGACCATCATACTCAGGGTCATACAACTCATGGTAGGGCGATGGAGGAAGATAATCCCAGTGATTATCGTAATAATGAATGAATATGAAAAACGGCTTATGGGTGTTATTACGCAGCCATCTGATTGCTGCATCGTTAATAAATGGATTGGTCCTTTGTTTGTTAATGTCGAAGGCTTGCTCATTTCCGAATGTCAGACTTTCAAGCATTATAGAAACGCTATAGTCGTCGTAAGTATCGAATCCCTGTGCAAAACCATGTTTCTGATTCAATCGAGGATTGCAGGAAAAGCCGGCACAATAATATCCATTGTCCCTAAGTATTTCCGCTAAGGTGTAATGCTCATCTCGTAAACTATTGTCGATGTGAGTTGCTCCGTGAAGGCTTGGATAAAGCGAGGTAAAAATTGACCCATGGGCCGGCATCATCCATCCAGATGTGGCAAAGGCATTGCGAAATAAGATGCTCTCTTTGCAGAATGCGTCGAAGTGTGGCGTCGTATTTCTTTGATAGCCCAGGCAGCTAACATGATCTGCTCTCAGAGTACTAATAGTGATTAGCACCACATTACTCGGTGGCTCTGATACCTGGAATTCACTGATAGCTCCATTTACACTTTGCAAAGCAGAAGCTACAATGATGCAGACAAATACTATAATTGATAGTACTATCCTCCATTTCATTTCTTTACTACTCACGTATAAATTCTATTCTATTCCTTTCGTAGTTTTGAGTTTGTCTAACATCCTCTTTGCTTGAGCTGCGGCATTGGTCAAAGGGAATTTTTCCACAAGTTGAGTTAGTGATTCGTACGCACCATTGTAATTTTGGCTTGCCAAGGAGTCCGTGGCGCGAGAGAGCAAAATTGGCGCTACCATCGGGTCATCGCCGTATTGTTTGAGCAATTCGTATTCCAAGGCAGCTACTCGCGCAACTTGATCCCGCTGACGACGAAGCGCCCACCACTTAATATACATTAACCTTGCCTTGTACACTTCGCACCGACTATCACTTAAGGCTGTATCTATATCTACTAATATCTCATCAACATTGTTGCTTCTGGATAGCGCATAATAATAAAGCCAGATGGCTTTACCCGATTCCTTGTGTTCTGGATATGTCTTAAATACCTTGCGTGCTTGGCCCGCTGCAAGAGGATAATTTTTTGAATCAAGCCAGAGTTGCACTATCTCAAATTGTAAAGTTATAACCTCTTCAGGTTCTTTTTCTGTGGCATGATTAATCGCTCTTTGCAGACAGTCGGCTGCGATATGAGGCTGAGAAGTTCCACTTTTTTCAGCCGCGGACCTATAAAAATCGAGTTCTGAAAATGAGCTATTTTGGAGTTGTGCAGATCTCTTAGCCAAACTCATAGCATGAAAGGGAAAACCAAAATGCAACAAACATGAATCTACAAAAATGTCTAACTGCTCTGGTTGACACATCCATCGAGGCAGAATATCAATGTTAACAGATTTCTGGTCAGATACGTGCAGTAGCGGTAGCACAAGGACATAATCATGCGTCCCTTTAAAGCTTGGCTCTGCGATTGCGAGCGCCTTTCCAGCTTTTGCTATATCGCTTGTGAAGATTCTAAGCCTTAGGTCATAATATTGCGCCAGGAAGGATTTTTCTTCATTTGTAAGATCATCTATTCTTACAGGCATTGAGAACAGCCTAGCAGATGTTTCATAAAAGCTTTTAGCGGGAGCGATCGATAGCTTATTATTTTCTGCTGATGCGTTATTGTTATCAAAGAGTTCGTTAGCAACGGAAGAAATCCGCATATTTGTAGCTTTATGCAGTTGCAGTTGCATTTGTTTAGCTAAGAATTCCGCTGCATCTAACTTGGATTTAAAGGCCCTGAAATCTTGATTACTTTTATATTTCTGCTCCAAACGTGCAAGTATCGTCCTGCCTATCAACAACGCTTCTGAGTCATCCTGAGCTTCGAGAGCTTTGCGAAATGCCGTGAAGTCAGCCACTTCAGGAGCCACCTGGGCGGTCTTCTGTGCAGATGCAGAGAAACTAATGCTGACAGAGAAACAAACCAACGATACTATGAAGAAAAACAACACAAAATCTGAGACAAATCTACTTTTCTTCGCTTTCATTTCTGGGAACCTCTCTTTTAAGAATTTGCATACCTTCGGTGACATTTCTCGCTAATACAGATATGTGAGATTCATCCGGATGGGTCCGTAAGCTACCCAATGCTCTCAATGCTTCTTGATAATCGGCCTTCTCCCCGGCCATAATAGCGTATTGGATTTTTGAATATTCTTGAACGATTTCTACAATCGCTTTTTTCTCAGATATACCGTTCATATTCACAGCGTTATCTGAGGATATCTTAGCAAATATTTCTACAGCTTTGTCTTTTTCGCCGAGCGCATCCAAGAGCCAGGCATAATGATATTGCAATAAAATTCCCCCATAGGTGTTTTTATACTCTGCGCATAGTCTATTGATTTTATCAATGGCGTGTAGCGCTGAAGCTCTATCCCTTGTATTTTTAAGGTAAGCGATAAAGAGAGCCGGTGCGACAAAGCTGCCGTTCGGAAATTCAATATTTGAAGGGATACTTTTGAGAAATTTAACACATTCTAATTCAAGTTTAATAATTGGAGTTCGGCGATATTCTGGATAATCTTTAACCAACGTCTCTGCCAGATTGATATATTTGTCAATTTCCCTTTGTCTCAAGTAAAGCTGAGATATTCTATCATTTACCAAGGGTGAATATTGTCCTAATATGTTATTGTTCTGGCCTGATATATGAAGTAGGCGATTATATTCACTGATACTTGCGGCATAATCGTGCTGTGATTCATAAATTTCTGCTCTGCTGAACAAAGCCGAGTGCCATAGTGTTGCAAATGCTGAGTTAGCAGTAGATTTCCTATTATCACACAAATGTCGTTCAAGAAGATCTGCCACTTGCTTAAAGGCGCTTAGAGCTTCTCTATTTTTCCCTTCCAACCTGGATATTTGCCCCACCATATTTAAGCTGGATACTCGAATAAGTTCGGGGCACTTAGGAGCGTTTGCGATTTGCAGGAATTTACTCTTGGAGTTTTCCATCATATGAGACTTAAAATAAATCACTCCTATTCTATACTTTATCCTAAAAACGAGATAATCGTCATCGCAATCTGCCAGTGCTTTCTCCAAGTCATTAACCATCATCTCAGCTTCTGCAGGATTAATAGTGGAAGCCAACTTATACGTCTCGGCAAGAACACCGATCGCGCTCTTGGATTTTGAAGAATATGCAACCTCTGCTGTTATTGTGATAATACTAAAAATAACAAAGCATAATGCTGCACTACTCCAACTTTCGTATTTTTGGATATCCATCCCTTATCCTCATGCTATCAAAAGTTATCACTTCAATATTCGTTTCTTGTTCATTGTTATCTGATTTTAGTAAGAGGTCTTCCGAAGAAGAGACTTGGACCCACTGAAATTCAGCTGAACCTATGCTACCTGTGAGTATTGCCTCCCAGGAGTTTTCCCAACTGCCACCCCGCTCGGACAAATCATAAATCCCCGATTCAAACTGGCTCAAGCTATATGAATATTCCCACTGCCAACCGTTTAATATAGTCAGCGGCAAGTTCCGTTCATAATAGCACGCTACATACTCAGCCAATAATCTGGCCACTTCTTTCGGACACAGTTCGGTTTTTGTATGATATATACTCGCAGGAAGTACACAAGCATACGTACAGTTCTTCCGGGAACGACAGGATCTGTTAATTGTGGGACCTGTTTTGTCGGCTGGCACCCATATGTTGACGTTTTCTAATCCAATTGGCTCCAGGAGCGAGGTTTCAATTGGTGGTAATTCGTATGAACTTAACGTTCCATGATTATCGGTTGCCGTAACAAACATAGAACACATGAGCAAAATAGCGATACATGTTATATTTGCAAGCCTGTTTCCCATAGATAGTACCTTTCAATGTGTCGAAAATGCTCCGAATCTTCTTGCTCTGCTCATACATATATTGTTTACGAAAAAGGTTACAGGGAACAAAGCTGCCATGAAAAGGAATAATGCTAACAGATTAATACGAACTTCCTGAACTGATGCACCCACTAAAAGAAATTTCCTCATAGCTTCGAGCGAATGTGTAAGCGGAAGGCAAAGTGCAGCTACACGAAGCCAATTGGGTAACACCGAGATTGGAAACATTGTCCCGGCAAGAAGGCCCGAAGCACTTGAAAAAATCCAGTTAATAGGGTCGCCCCTTTTGATAAGTACTAATATGCTGCATGAGATCATGCCAAGCATTAAAAATATAGGTATAGTTAAAATCATAGTAATTGACGCGCCCAGCCAGTTAGCATTACTAAATCTTGCTCCAAAAATGACCATTCCAACAAGAAAATAGAACGTAATACGAATAGTCTCAAAAATGAATGGCCATAAGGCAGTACAAAAAAGCAGCAATTTGTATCCAATCGGACAGACGCACATTGCCTCCAACACTCCCTGATTCATTATCTGCCTCATATCATTTGTTAATGTAACAAGCCCTGCCTTAAGGTAACTGGCCACAGCCAATCCGACCAAGGCAAACGAGAAGTAATCAGTTCTATATGATTTTAGTAGAGATGAGGTACCCAACATTTTCCCAATGAAGAATATCGTCGCTATACTGAAGAAAACCTGTAAGAACTGAAATATGAACTGAAATTTGTAGCTTATGGCGATTGCCATGTCCTTTCTAACAAATCCAGCAGCCTTGGTCATCCCATCGATTAGCCTGTAAAGCGCCTGGCTTTTTATCTTTTTGCAACCACTTAACGTATTAGATAAAAACATTTCTATAGCCCATGCAAAAATAGGATTGCCGAGTTGTTTTCCGGTCCGAAAATAAAAAAACATGGCCTTTCAGTGCCTTGCTTATGCCATTAAGAACTCTGATAATATGCCAATATCTACTTATTATAAGGGCACCTCACCTGTGCCCGCTTAAACCTTTGCGAGCAAGCACAGGTGCGGGCAAGGGCTATCAGCTAAGATGTTATTTATACACTAAGTTGCTTATTCCACAAAATTTCCATCTATAAAATGAAATGCTTCACTGCCATACTTTGCTCTCAAATCACTGACAGAACCTAAAAACTTCACTTGCCCCTTCCTAATGATAAGTACTTTATCACAAATTTCGAATATCTCCTCGAATCGGTGTGTGCTCCACACACCACTACAGCCATATTTCTTAGATACATACTTTCTCACTAAAGATTTGACACTTTGAGATGAGGCAGAATCCAGACTGTTAGTAACTTCATCAAGTAATAATATCCTGGGTTGATGGAGCAAAGCCCGTGCAATAGCAAATTTTTTTCGGGTACCTGTTGAATAGTCACGAAATAATTGGTCTGCTATTCCCTCCAGATCAAATAGGCCCAGCAGTTGCTTAATACTTTTGCGTGCTTCTACCTTGCTTATCCCATAAAGACGGGCAAAAAACTCTAAGTTTTGTGTGCCAGTAAGACGCCAGAAAAAGCTTCGCTCATCATTTGAAACATAACCTATTTTAGCTCTCAAGTGGCATTCGCCGTTCAGTTCCTGACCGCATAGTCGTATGCGCCCGCTGTCTGCCTCAAGCAAATTAGCGAGTATTCTCAGCAGAGTAGTCTTACCTGCCCCATTAGGGCCGACAACTCCCAGGATTTCTCCCGACTTTACGCTGAAACTTACACCCTTAAGCGCACAGATATTTTGTCTTGTTGCAAATGGAGCAAGGACTTGCTCATAAAGAGGACGATCCATTAAGAAGTACTTCTCAATACCATGGGCTTCTACGACAACAGATGACATTTTTACCCTCTACTATTAATTGGTCATATTCTTAATGCGGTTCAGACATATGCTGGCCCTATTCGCATAGCTGTTTTCCGGGTAATCCTTGACCACAAGATTGAGCGCTTCTCTTGCTTGTTCGAACTTGCCCTGTAGCATATAACAGTATCCAATAAAAAAACTAGTTTCGGGCGCTTTCTTAGTCTCAGGATGCTCGATCATCAAGGTTAAAAAAGCGTCTATAGCTTTGTCTATTTCAGCGAGCTGAATGTGGGCGCGTCCCTTCATTAGCATCGCTTCCTTCACAAGACTTTTATGCATTGCTTTGTTGTTAGCGATAAAACTCTCAAATTTAGCAATAGCTTCGCGATATTGGCCTCCTTCAAACAAACACTTACATAATTGGAACTCAAACGCTCCTTTGTCATCCTCAGGTCCACAACGACTTACAATGTCCTGGTATAATTCAGCAGCTTTCTTGAAATTTCCATCAGCCATATATTGCTCAGCAGCTTTGCAGTCTCTGCCAAACTTTATTGCGGGTTTGGTATTAAGATAATTGAAATAAGCCTTCGCCCATCGATTCGTTTTATCATTAAGGCAAGATTCCACAACCATTGCCCAGTCGTAAGGATACTTTGCCTCAGCAAATAAGGTATTCAGGAACCGTTCAAAAAAGTCCCAATCCTTTTTAGACTCAAAATCCTTGCAAATTTTACGCACTACATGTGTGAAATGGTCTTCGACATCTCGGCTCTGCGTAAATGACTTGATTATTTCTCGGTACTCGTTTGTACATCCATTCTCGAATAACCATATCAAAGCGGCACTTTGCTCCGGCACATAGGCAAATTGCAAAGGTTTGAACGCTTTGCTGTATGCGTCAGTAATTTCCTTCTTGGGAGCACCACCAGCCTCCTTTGCTTTAGCCAACCAAAAATATATCTCAGGCAGCGCATGCTCTGCGGATACGTCATCATATGGGTGCTTCTCTCGCCAATGTGCATACGAAGTTAAATTGTCCTCCAGAAATCTGACGGCTGCCTTAGATTTCTGTTGGCGAACCATCATCTCTGCCTTTTTGGCTGCCTCCCTTAGATAGTTACTATTATTTTCAATAAAAGATTGAACAATATCTTCATAGTCCTCTATATCTACATTCTCATATAACCATATCAAGACAGAGCCCAGCCGTGGTGGAAGAAGCCCGCCTGATTCAACCGCTCGTTTATACGCAGAAACAACATCTTCCTTTGGTACAGCAGCAGTCTCTTCAGCTTCCGCCAATAGGAAATACAGCTCTGAAGAAAGTACTTTTTGAGCCAATCCGCTATCATCTGTTTTTGTCCACCGCTTGTATTCAGCAATCTTCTCCTCGATAAAAGCAAGTGCTCTTTTAGGACTTTTCTTTTTGAGGATTACCTCAGCATCTCGAACTGTTTGGAGCAATATGTGTGACGGCGGAAAGAGGGACCAACAGAATAATCCGGTGACCTCGTTGGTGCTCAGCGCGTGGTTGTATATCCGGAAATCATCCAAAGAACCATTAAAGTACGGATCCCAAGCATACTGAGACCTACCGAGCCAATTGTAGGTTGTATTACCAAGGTCGCTCGGCTTAAGTGTAGCAGCGGTGTTTTTAGCGATGACCTTCGCATCGAGGTACAGTAAAATGGTGTTGTTATCTGCGTCAATTGTCACCGCGACGTGGTGCCAGCCACTTCCCAGTGTACTGGGCGCAGTCGCCTGATCCTCAGCGTTCACCCCTCCTGTTGTAATAACAAAACGCGGTGCTTTAGTATCATCACCACCACGGTTGGGCGTAAGGAACATATTGATCTCCGTACCGCTGCCGAAATCAAAAACCCTCTGCCAGGTGTCGCCCTGAGTGGACCAGTTCACCCATGCGGCGAAGGTGCAGTTAGTCAGCGAACCAATGAGTGAGCCAATGGGCAAATCTACATAATCATCGACACCATCGAATTTAAACGCACCGTCTATTTTGCCTGCTGTCCAGACCGGCTCACCATACAATGTCCCGTTGTTAGCGTTATCGGATGAGTCAGCGGCGATATTGCCACTTGTTTCGTCCAGCTTCCAGTGCGCCACTAACTCTGCATTCGCGATGTTTGTGACCATCACCAACACTACAGCCAGAATCATCAACTTATCAAATTTAGCTTTCATCTTTCACTATCCTTTCATAAAAACATCACATGTTTTCTTTAAATACACACCTGCCGATTTAAAATATGTCTAATTTAAGACCATCTAACTGAGCATCGATATCTAAGCTTTTGTTTCTACAAAGGTAAGCTTTCAATAGAGGAACTAAGTAAGCCTCTCCTACAATCTTATAATCTTTTAGTACCAGTCCTATCCTTTGGCCATTAATTAACTTCTCAGGTATTGCAATCGTGTACATCTTGCCATTTTCCAATTCATTTATTCCCAGAGTTGATCCCTCAGAACCTCGGTCCATTTTCACAAAACTCACGCCATCTATAATAATCGGTGCGTCGACTTCTCTCTTGGAAATATCATTAAATGGTACCATCAATAGTTTTCTTAAGTCGTTACCATCCAGCTTGATTTTCACAATCCAATCATTTCTAAAGGTGTTGAACAGGTTGCGATATGTGATTTGCTCGGTAGGTTCTGAATCTTTAAACATTAAAGGAGCCTCACAAACCACTACATCAGTTTCAAGCTGTTCTCTGATAACCTTTGCTACCCATTGACACCATTGCCATTTAGGGTGTTTTTTATCTACCACAGCCAATACCTGGTCCCATCCGCTGTGCCAATCCCATACAGTATTGAATTTCTCAATTATGTGCCATTTGATGTTGCCTGAATCAGTGAACTCAAATATGCCCACATCAGCCGGTCGTATCGCTTTCATTTGAGAATAGACTTCAGAAATATTCGCGATTACTTTCGATGATGTGCCGGAGAAGACCACTACATATTTCTGGGGATTTATTGGATTGGGATAAATAATGATAAGTCCCACATCACGTCCATCATAACATTTGCCTTCAGCGGTGATCTGACCTTGGTCGATTTGTACGGGCAATTTCTTACATATTTTTGACAGCCGAAGATTTGATTCTGCCGTACCAACAAGAATTAAGTTGTGACTATTAACCAATATTTCTGGCATGTTGCTATCAACAAAGCATAGACCTCCATTTGATATCGACTTAGCGGCTTCTTCGCTGACTTTAGAGAATTTTTTATCACGACTGTCATTACCCCAAACAACCACGTATGGATCCGCAAAAGCATCCCAGACGGGGCCATGGAGATGCTCATTCTTGATATAGACAGCATCAATGTATTTTTTCGCTCTCTTGGTGAAGATTTGATCATTTATTAAACCCAAGCTATAACCATTCTCGATGATTTCGATCGGTCTATCTATATCTATGAGGGCCTGAGAAAAATAAAGACTATATGCATCAACATTTTTCGTCTTTACAAGGATGGTCTGGCCCCAGACGCAGGCGTCGATGGTCCCTGGGAGATTTTCATCTTCTCTACCTTCGATCTTAATCCAGTAAGCCCTCGGATTACCAAGCGATTCAATTGTATATAACACCCTTTGAGGGGTTCTATCTCTGACCTCTTCTGGTAGTAGTGTTCCACGAACATGTGCGATATTCCGAGTTTTACTATGCTTAAAACACCTACAACCATAGTACTGAAAGCATTTCACAGCGAAGTCATAATAACCTACGAGAGGTTCCTCGCTGTGCGTACCTTTGACAAAAATCAAAGGCAAATTTAGCGCATTTCCCGCTAAATGGCGATAACTGTTTCCTAACGAAGCACCACACTCAGCCCACTGGTCTGGATAATTTAATGCTAAAGCTATCGCTGCAATCCCATTCCCACAATCGCCATCCACATAAACTCTGTCCAGGTCAATATTGAGTTTCTCCTCGATTATTTTCATAATCGCTTTATATTCTTTCCATCTAAGCTCCTTATAAGAAACCGTGTGCCACCATATATCAATCCACCCAGAACGGACAGAATAATTGTTTTTGGTTGCCCATCGATTATTATCTACATGCAAGAAAACAGGCCAAGCTTTTGAATCCTCGTAGCCATCTGGAACGAAAACCACAAACTCCTCAACAGGTGCACCTTCAAAACTTTTGAGTCTGATTTTATTCAGACCTATGACCAGATCAGAACATCTGCCTGCATCAAAATCCTGCTTGCTCTGCACTGCGTCTGTCAATGCCTTGAGGATGTGATCAGAGAGCAAAGGCGTCCCGCTAATCATATCCATACAGTAATCAAAATGGGATATGACTATGCAAGACCGAATAAGCTGTGCATCCCGATTTAACTCAATCTCTTCTTTAAGATTACGGCAAAAAGCCAGGGTGTCTTTTTTCCAATCACTACAGACAATAGCGTAAGCCAGAAAGTTGTATGGTTCCCCGTCTTGAGTTTTAAGAGTACACGATAATCTGAAAAAGCCCTCTTTTTCGATTCCATTCGTTACGTTGATTTCGTTGGATTGTGTATTTACTGAAGCTTTGCCAATATCACGCCACGAACCTTCGATCAATTCAGCGACATTGATCCCGGATATCTTTAATGAAACTATATTACTTGTCTCCTCCGGGAGCTTAATTACGATTGGCTGGTTGGGTTGATGCGCATAATTATCGTTCGGATCTATTCCAACCGATTCACCACTCTTGTCCTCTGGCGTTTTAATATGAGCTATATCTTGGAGACTGCAGAACTGATTTCCCTTTTGGAATTTCTCCACTATTATTTGCCATGGCAATGTGTGTGTCGATTTTCCCAAAAACTCCATTGAAGCTCCAAAACCAACACACGACATCATAGCTTCTACAAAGATGATTATAAGTGAAAAGCGGTTTCCCACTTGCTAACCTTTCATTTTGTGCCTGTGAGCCCTTGGTATCCCAAAATCCTACTTAAAAATGGTGGATACTATCTCTCAATAAATAGGCCTTTGGATCGAGCTGAAAAACCTTGTTTTTATCAGCTTAGTAGGGATTTTTTTTAATACTACAACCTGACGAGTCTCTTACCCAATATAACTTTTAATCTTCTTTTACTTTCAAAATCTTTTCCGTTCGTTTTTCCTATAGCAATCAATCCTTAGCTGGTAGCGAAACTAATCAAGCAAGTGTTGAACTGAAATTTTTGGTTTTGTGTTTTTTTTGCACCAACATTGCAATGTTAGAAGGGAGGTAAATATGAAAAGCAGTAAGGAAGTGGAATTAGCTTGTAAAATCTTTGATGAGTATGGAGCTTTAATCTATGCTGTAATACATCTTCAAGTGAACAATAAGTCCGACATAGACGATATTTACCAAAACTTATTTTTATCGCTTATACACAAACCTATTCCTTCGCACATTCAGAACACTATGGGATATATCTATAAAGCTATTACAAATGATGTTATAGACTGTACCCGACGAAGAAGGGCTTACAAAGATGCAATCTCAAGATATGCTAAATGCGTGAGGTGCGATACTGTGCAAAAAGATCCCGAAAAAGTTGCAATCCAGACCGAAGAAACACAAAGAATTTTCCGGCTAATCGAGACTAGACTACCCCGCCATGAAGCTCAGGCAATCACTAAGCAATATGGCCAAGGCCGCGATCCGAGTGACGCAGCGAGGAGGATGCATGTAAGTAGAAGGACCTTATCACGCTATATTTGTACAGGACTCAAGAAACTCCGCCAATTTATTAATGAAAGTGAAGGTAATATGGAATTTCATTCCTAATCTAAATTTAAATTGTAAAAACGCTAAGCCGAACTACTATTGATTTCTAAGGAAACTTGTCACGACCTTCTTGAAGGTACTTTTGAAACGCGTGACTGGATGGTAATATTGCGAGGCCAAGAAAAAAGACCAAAGATTGTATTTACAGAGCTAGGAGCCTGTCCGAGTAAACCTTTCGAATAGCAATTTTCCATCCCTTTTTGCTTTCAAGGCTTGATTGTCCGTGGAAAAATTCTCGGCAGACCCAACCTGGCAAAAGATTTTCT
>Ga0315532_1001502_pt1 | contig 17233 bp, 16 predicted proteins | sample SalMarWE160370MG_FD_203082 | JGI IMG/M metagenome (GOLD analysis project Ga0315532, IMG submission 203082) | Salt marsh sediment microbial communities from the Plum Island Ecosystem LTER, Massachusetts, United States - Salt Marsh Sediment WE1603-70 ... | reverse complement strand
CCAGGATAAAGTACACAGTTCTAAAGACCATCGCCGGTGATAAGCTATGTGAGGTGATTTTTGACCAAATGCCAGTACCTGAAGCTAACATTTTGGGACAACTGGACCAAGGACGGAGCGCAGTGCAGAAGATAATTGAGCGGGCAGCGGTGGGAAAATGTTGTGAGATGGTTGGTAATATTCAACGAGTGTTGGAGATGACCGTAGACTACGCCAAAGAAAGGAAACAGTTTGACCGTCCCATTGGCAGCTTTCAAGCTATACAACATTATTGCGCCGATATGGCAACCGATGTTGATAGCGCCAGGTTTAGCACCTACCAGGCAGCCTGGATGTTAAGTGAGGGACTTCACTGCACCAAAGAGGTAGCCATAGCTAAGGCCTGGATAGGTGAGGCATCCCAGCGCGTCTTTGCTCTGGCGCATCAAATTCACGGTGCTATTGGCGTCACCATAGAACATGACCTGCATTTTTACACCAGGCGTGCCAAGGCTGCAGAGCTTGCCTTTGGCGATGCCGATTTCTATCGAGAAGTGGTAGCTAGTGAGATGGGATTGTGACTGTTAAGTCAACACTAAGTTGGAACAGAGCCTGAACGATTGACCCGTTCATCAGGGTTGAGTATGCTTCTGCCGTTGTGGCAGCACGATGGAAAATCCTGAGGAATTGCAGAATACAGCACGAAAGGGGTGACTACTATGGAAATTAAGAAAGTAGGTGTAGTTGGCTGTGGGTTTATGGGCGCTGGTATTGTCCAGGTCTGTGCTCAGTCTGGGTATGAGGTGACGGTTGCAGAAATTAGCGAACAGATTCTCAGCAAGGGCATAGCAACCATAGAATATTACCTGGGCCGGGGTGTGGAGAAGGGCAGGATATCTCAGCAGGATAAGGACTCGACTCGGTCTCGTATCAAGGGGAGCATCACTCTGGAGGGCCTGAATGACCGCGATTTGGTTATAGAAGCTATCCCTGAGGATATGGAACTCAAGAAAAGGATTTTTGTCAAGCTGGACAGGATTTGTCCTGGACATACCATCCTTTGCTCCAACACATCTTGTCTATCCGTTACAGAGCTTGCTCGAGCAACCAGCCGCCCGGATAGGGTAATCGGGACACATTTTCTCTCCCCGGTGCCGCGCAGCAAGCTACTCGAGATCGTCAGGGCGGACACCACCAGCGAGGAGACCCTCGCGTCAGTAAAGGAATTTGGTCGCTCGCTTGGAAAGGAAATCCTTGTCGCAAAAGATACTCCTGGGTTTATTTTCAACTATCTGCTGATAGCGCTGACGGGAGCTGCTGAACGCCTGCTGGAGAACGGAATAGCCAGCGCAGAGGATATTGATAAAAGTATGACCCTTGGGCTGGGTCACCCTATAGGTCCACTGGCCCTAGCCGACTTTAACGGGCTGGATGTTGGCTATATGGTAAGCTGTGCGATGTATGAAAGGACTAAGGACCCCTGCCTAGCCCCCTCTACTACCCTGAAAGAGCTGGTCGATTCCGGTCGTTTGGGACGTAAGACGGGAGAAGGGTTCTACAAGTATAAAAAAGAAAAGTAGTGCACTAAAGAAGATTAGCTAAGGTCATCGAGCTTCGTTTCCAAATTTTTTTGCCTTAAGGATACTGTTAAATCTCCTCGAGTTCTTTCTATAATAGCTCGTATAGTGTCGGTAGTTCGCCTCAAGCCATGAGCGAGCAATTCCGGGAAGTCCATGGTTATTAATATTCCGTAGATTTCATCCATTATGGTCAGTAATTCCTCGCAACGTGAGAAGTCATCTTGCCTTAGACTATCTAATATATATCTCCGCAACTCCCCCACGGCTTCGCCCAAGCCATCAAGGTAGGCAGCATTGCTTACGCCCAGTGCTCTCGGCTTCGGCAAGTCTTCCCCGGTAATCAAAGCTAAGGTTATACATCCTTCAGCGAACTCTTTTTGAGCGTCGTGAATGAAACCTGAATGCAGTAGCTTTCCATATCTGGCCAGGTCGTGGTTTAGCTCTAGAACTAATTCGTGAGCTGAATCAAGGAGTTGTTTTGCCTTATCGTGCTCTTGACGATGCACGGCACGTATGGCATCAGCGCTGTAGCGGATGACCTGACGGCAACTGCGCAAGGCTTTCTCTCGCGCCTCATCCTCAGCTACAAAGTAGGGGCGAAGCTTCGCAGCGATGATCTCCAAATCTTCTACTGGTTTTGACATTTCTCTTTCGTCAAGTCCATTCTTGCGACCAATTTCCGCACAGCTCCCCTAACATCCTTCTCGCCTAAGACAGCACTAATCACGGCTACGGCATCAGTGCCAGCAGCCACTACTTCACCGATGTTATTCTGGTTTATGCCGCCAATGGCTACTAGAGGGGTAGACACTATTCGCTTGACTTTTTTGAGCATATCTACTCCCACCACAATGGCTTCTTTTTTCGTTGTCGTGGGGAATATAGAGCCCACGGCAATATAATCCGCTCCTTCATTTTGAGCTTTTGTGGCCTGAGACGGCGTGGTGACGGAACAGCCAACTATCTTGTCTATGGGCAATTGCCTGCGGACTACAGGCAGGGGTAAATCCTCCTGCCCAATGTGAAGTCCATCGGCATCAACAGCCATAGCTAAGTCGAGATAATCATTTATTATAAATAGAACACCCGCTTGACTACAGAGCTCCCTGAGCTTTTGCGCTATAAGTAGCAGTTCCCCCTTTTTACTTTGCTTGTCGCGAAGCTGGATTACTCTGGCACCTCCCTCAATGATTTGGCCGGCAATGTCCAGCTCATCCCTGCCTGCCAGAAATTGCCGATCCAGAATAACGTAAAGCCCGTGCATCCCTTCTATTTTGTCACGGCGTGATATTCGGGAAATCAAATCTCGCTCTAAGGTATAAAGGGCAAACCTCGTCTGCTCAAAGCTGGCTGAATTCAGCATTGAACTTAGCTCTGGCAATTTAGCTAGCTCCTCTGCCACGCGAAGAGACTCTTCTACCCTTTTAGCGTTGGCGGTAACTAGATCCAGCAAGCCCTGCAGCGAGGTCGTTTTTATATTGAGTTTCTTCTCCCCTGGAGGGATAAGGTAAGGGTGACCGACATCGTGCTCGGAATCTCTGTGAGACAAGAGCCCTACACTCAGTGATTTAGTTTCCCGGGCTAAATCATGACGTAGAGTTCTTAACCGCTGGCTCAACTCAGCATCGTTGAGAAGAAAGCGCGCGACATCTTCCAGAACCCGCAAGCCTTCACTGGAGCGGTTTAGATTGGCATCAATCATACGCAGCGCTTGGTGAGGCACTTTCTAGGTCCTTCAGCGGCTCAGGTAACACGCCTTCCCTGGCTGCTTGTATCTTTTCCTGAATCTGGGACGGTAGCTCCTGTCCCATGTCCTGGAACTTCTTTTCCACCCAGCGACCGATATTCCGGGGGTCTTTGTAATAATCCTCACCGGGGTACATTGTAGGCTCGCCGCTCTCTTCCCATACCGTCTTCAACGGCTTATGGTAGGCAAAGCCAGAAATGGCACGATATAAGTTGGTATTGCCACAGGATGAACATTTTGGAGTAAAAGGAGCAGAAATATCCCTTACCAAAAAAGACAGTCTTTTGTGGCAGTTCTGACAAATGAATTCATAAATGGGCATGGAACACCTTCTCGTTCAACCACTCTCAGACTTGTCTTCCCCTTGGCCAGAAAACTCTTTCCTTTTTTCTTCTATCGGGGTAGCGGGCCATTCGCCTCTCTCCATTCTCTCAGTTATTTCCTCATATTCCGGAGGAGATTTCTCACCACTACTCATTCTCTTATTCCATTCGGCTATTGCTCTGGGGTCGTCGCGCATCATGCCCTGGGTCAGCTCACGGTCGGAAAGTATGTCTTCATAAATATCCCTGTATGTTTTCTGTACGGAAAAGGTGGAGAATATCCGCTTGAGCTCGCTGCTGCCGCAGCGAGGACAGAGTGGTGGGGGCACAGAGGAGCTCTGCCGATATGAACTAACAACTCGGCGACAGGAATTGCACCAATACTCATAAATAGGCATTTTCCTTTGGCGAAGAAATTTTAGCACAACTCCTTTCTTCGACCAAACCGTGCTGGAGAAATATAACTCGTCTTCCCTTTCCTTTGTCTTTGCGAGAAGTGTAGCGACGAAGCAATCTCAAAGGAATTATTTGAGATTGCCACGCCCCGACAAGTCGGGGCGCGCAATGACAGTAGTGAAGGAGCTCGTGCATCCTCGCTTTTCTTATGGAAAAGTTATGGGGCAGCTAGATTTGGTTAAGGATAGCCTAGCTCTTTGCCCAGAACTGCCACTGCGGCTACCTGAGGGGGGCCACCGAAGGTCTGTGATATGCCAAGCTTGGCATCCTTTAGTTGACGCTCAGGCGATTGAGCCTTGCCCTGGAGTTGTTTGTAAACCTCGTAAGTCATCCTGAGGCCGCTAGCGCCTACCGGGTGTCCAAAGCATTTCAGCCCACCGTCGCTATTTACAGGTAAGCTACCGCCAAGCTCAAAGAAGCCAGAATCAATATCCTCCTTGGATTTGCCCTCCGGGCTAAAGCCAAGGAGTTCGTAAAGAAGCAACTCTGTGCTGGTAAAGCAATCGTGAACTTCAGCAATGTCGATTTGCTCTCGGGGATTCTTTACCCCAGCTTGCTCGTAAGCTTGGCGAGAAGAATTTGTGACCTCCTCAAAATGGAGCCAATCGAAAGCCGGGCGGTTCTGGGGAAGCAGAGCGGAATGAGCCGCACCTAGGCCCTTTATATAGATAGGATCATCTCTGTATTTTCTAGCCTGGCTGGCGGGAACCAGGAGGGTTGCGGCACCGCCGTCACTATTGCCACAGCAATCGAAAAGACCCAGGGGCCAGGCGATAATAGGAGCACTCATCACCTGTTCCAGGGTTACTCGGTTGTGGAAATGAGCCTTGGGGCAAAGGCTGCCGTTGTAATGGTTCTTAACCGCAATCTTGCCGATGATGCGTTTACCTTCTTGGGGGCTCAGTCCGTATGAGTAGAAATATCGAGTGGCGATCATGCCAAACGAGCCCGGTGCAGTGCGACGTGCCTCCAGTACTGTGCTCATGCCTCGTCCGGTTCCCAGGCCAGGGAAGCCGGTATCTTTGAGCTTCTCCACACCCAGTGCCAGAACTAAATCGTACATACCACAAGCGACACCAAAGCAAGCATTCCTTAGAGCTTCATGTCCAGTTGTGCACCAATTCTCCACCCGGCTCATGGGTATGCCGTGTAGTTTCAATGGTCCCGCCAGATGAGTACAGCCAATGCCGACCACCGGTTGGGTGACACTCCCGTACCAACAAGCCTGAATATCCTTGGGGTCGATCCCGGCATCTTCGTAAGCCTCATAGGCAGCTTCTATGGCCAGGTCATCGAGCCCAGCGTCCCATCTTTCGCCAAACTTAGTGCAGCCCATACCAATAATGGCAACTTTATCCTTTATACTCTCCATTTAGCTATCCTCCCTTGTTTATTAGCTCACGACTCTCTCCTTTCCTCACCTTCATAAACTTCGGGAAATATTTCCTTCCTCCTAAATATTTGCCAGTCCGGCTTCTTTTTCTGCCAGAACGCGTTTTTCCAATGTTCAGCTTCCTCCGAAGCGTAATATTTCCAGAGATATTGAGCTGAAACTGCCTCTATGCCCCGCATATAGGTAGTGGCAGCGTTGAAGCATGCTTTGATGCCAGCTATAGCTCCAGGACTTTTCTCCAATATCTCGTCGCACCATTTGTCCACCTCCTCTTCCAACTTATCTGCTGGCACTACCTTGTTCACCAGTCCCATCTCCAGGGCTTCTTGGGCAGTATACCGGCGGCAGAGATACCAGATTTCCCTGGCTTTCTTTTCTCCCACTACCATCGTCAAATCAATAACACCTAAACCCGGGTCGAAACTTCCCACCAAGGGGCCAACCTGGCCAAAGACGGCATTTTCTGAAGCTATGGAGAGGTCACAAATCTGCTGATAGACTTGCCCCCCTCCTATGGCATAACCGTTCACTGCCGCGATAACCGGCTTGGGCATCTCCCGTATCAGGGTTTTGACCATTAAATCCTTTTCCAGCATTCCCTTCCGATAGCCGGCTTTTGCTTCCTTGGCATCACCGCCGGTACAAAATGCCTTATCGCCAGCGCCAGTAAACACCATCACCCCTACAGTAGCATCGCTTGCCGCATCCTCAAAAGCTTTTATCAATTCGTCCTGGGTAGAGGTAGTAAAGGCGTTATATGTCTCGGGTCTATTTATGGTTACCCTGGCTACTCCGGGCCTCTTTTCATAGATGATATCTTTGAAATCAAATCCTGGGACCTTTCCCCATTTTCTCTTTGTCATGGCTCATCCTTTCATCTTGATAGTTCACCTTATAGGTCGGCATTTCCAAAAATAATTGTACATGCCCGCACCTTCATAGAGCTTCCTAAAAGTCATCTCTACTGGCATATCCACCTTCACCTCGCCGGGGTCACAATCCGTCATGGGAAGATAAGTTCTGGTATCTTGGTAGTCAAACTCTATCCCTATCTGTGGTATTGTGGGGTCGTCACTTCTGCCAGCCAGGTTATCCAGGGTAAAAGTAAACACCCTGGCTTTGCTATCTGAGAGCCTGACTTCCTCAAAATTATCCTTGCTTCGGCAGTTATAGCAAACCCTTTCTATGGGGAAAGTGACGGTACCGCAATTCTTGCACTTGCTGCCATGCATGCGAATGGCCCAGTTGCGCTCCCTCCAGCTGGTAGTCGCCGCCGGAAAGAGCCTGAAGGGTTCACCAGGTTGAGGCTCTAGCAGTCCTCTATAGCTGAGATATCTTGCATAGCTAGAGAGGGATCTCTTGGAGTTCAAGTATCCCTTCACCCCCCTTCTGTTATCCTTGACCCTTTCAATTTCTTCCGTCACGCTGAGCAGGAAGGCGTCGCAACCACTACCATAGCTAGCCACCAGGATCTTGTCACCAGCCTTAGCTTCCTCCAGAGCAGCTACAAGCATAAGCAAAGCGTGCGCACAACCCGTAATGCCTACATTGCTGATAAGCAGGTCTTGAAGCTGCGTCTTAACGTCAAACCCCAAGCGGCGCGCTAGCCCTTGCAGTGCCCTTGAATTGGGAGCATAAAGCACAGCTTTGGTGATATCCTGGACGGAGAGAGCCTTCTTTCGCAGTAAGCCTGAAATTGCCCTCTCCATATTCTCCATATAACCGTGCTCGATGATGAAGCGGTCTTCCCAAGATTGGACATAGATATCTTTGTCTAGTCTCCACACATCGTATAATTCGTTGGATAGGGAATTACTGCCTTCCACTATGATGGCGGGTTTGGCAGTGTTGCCAATCAGCAAGGCTGCTGCAGCATCACCAAAGGTCTGTTCATAGTTTGACCGGGGATAACCTATGCGGCAATCAGAGGTGGTCACTAAAACTTGGCTGGCAGAGCCGCTGACCACGGCATCCAACGCTGCTCTGAATGCCGCCGTCGCTGCCCTCAAGCTGTTGCCAAAATCAGCAGTGATAATTTCCGGTCGTAAGTCGGCAGCCATGGCCACCAAGGTAGAGCATTCCTTCTCTTTATAGGGTGAGGTGGTGGAGGCAAAATATAAGCCATCTACCTTCTCCCGTTTCAAGCCAGCTAAACAATCAATCGCAGCCTCACTTGCCATGGTGATAGTGTCTTCGTCGTTATTGGCGACGCTTCTTTCACCCCCAGTTGAGGCGCTTTCCCAAGCCTTGGCGATAATATCCCTAGAGAGTCGCCATAATGGTATATAGGCACCGTATGAAATAATGCCAGCCATGAACTGACTCCTCCTTTTATTTGTATTCGTCGAATCCCTGCCCCGTCTTCCTGCTAAAATCCCCAGCTCCGACTTCAAACAGCCACTTTTTGGTATGTCTCGGCCTGCATATAGATTATGCCCCTTGTCCTGAAGTTGTCAATGGTGAAGGCTCTCTTCATCTACGGTAGATTTGACCAGCGGCTGGTGGGAGTGGCTGGAAGTGTTTTGACGCGAACACGATTCTGTATGGGCTACTCCAAGTACAGTATCCTGCTGCAGTTATTGCATTGGATTAAATCACCAGCTTTGGCTTTCTGCCATTGACTTGTAGGTACGGTGATGTGACATCCCAGGCACCTTCCTCTCTCCACTTTGACTACAGCTTGTCCCCTTGTTAGCCTGATGCGCTCATAAATGTTGAAAGCTTCAGAGTCAATTTGTTGCGCTAGCCTATTACGGTCCCCGCTGAGTTTAGCAAGCACGGTTTCAATTTCGCCTTTCCTTGGCCTAAAAGTTTCTTGTCTCTGTTCCCACTCTCGCTTCAATCGCTCAATCTCTTCGGCGGTAGTTTTTACTTTGGCTTCTGTCTCTTCTACCTGGCTCATTAATCCTAAGAGGGTATCTTCTTTCGTCCTAATTTGGCTCTTAAGACCTTTAGCTTCTTTCTCAAGATTAACCAGTTCCTTGGGATCCTTGGTTTTGCCGCTATAGAGTTTGCTATCAATCTGCCTGATTTTCTCTTGAAGGTCTTCCAGTTCCCAGTCAGAACTCTTTTGCTTTTTCTTAGCGTCTTCTAGTTGTTCTTTCTGTGAAGCAACTTTGGATTCGGCGACAATCAAGGCCTTATTGTCGCTTAGCTGATTTTCAACCTCATTTAGCTCTTGTTGCTTCTTTTGAAGCTCTAGGTCAAGCTGCTGCAACTTATAAAGTTGCCCTGCTAAACTCATAGCGAGGCTTATTGTAGAAGTGAAGTGGGGATATTGTCAAAAGTGCAGGCAATTCCTCGGAAAACCGGGAGACTAAAGTTTCACAATACGGGGCTTCACACGGCGTTTTTCGGCGGCGATAATGGCGTCTATCTGGGATATAACTTCATCAAGTTTATTTGGGTGGCTTGTTATGACATAATCGAAAAGCAGCAGGCTTTTTATTTCCCCTTTAGCCCTTTCCAACCTTAGAGCCAAATCTTCTGAAGACTCGCTGCGCCGCCTCCTCAACCTTTTTTTAAGTTCTTCCATTGAAGGAGGCATGAGGAAAATAAATACTGCTTGAGGCAGGATTTTCTTGATAGTAGCGGCACCCTGGACATCTACTTTGACTATTGTATCTACCCCTTGGGATAAAGCTGAGGTTATATCGTTTTTGGGCACACCATAATAGTTGCCGTAAACATTTGCCCACTCTAGAAACTGGTGTTTATCTATCATTTGTTGAAATTCTTTCAGGGAAAAGAAGTGATAGTCCACTCCATTCTTCTCCTTGGCACGCTTAGGACGTGTGGTAGCGGTAATGACATAGTGAAAGGGGCGCTCCGACCTTTTCATTCTGGCAAGCACAGCGTCCTTGCCTACTCCCGAAGGTCCGGAAAGGATGACGAGGAGAGGTTGAGAGCTTCTGGCGTCTCTCCGCTTCGTTCGAAGCCTCGACTCAAGGCTTCGATCAGATACTTCCCAGCTCAACTTTTTCCTCAGACGGCATGGATGCAGTGGCTAACCTATGAACGATGGTCTCCGCTGTCACGGCAGCCAACATCATGTGACCAGTGTCAAAAAGAATAGCAGTCTTGGCTTTCCTTCCGTGAGTGGCATCAATTAAAAGTCCCTTTTCTCTTACTTCCCGAAGGAGTCGCTTGATTGGTTGCTGGTCTATGGAGAGGAAAGCAATTACCCTATTTACAGCTATGACACTACCAAAACCGATATGAACTAATTCTGTACACATGCTGCCCTCCTAACTATAGTGCTTCAACATTGCTCAGGATTTATCAGTATTTAGTGCTTGTTGCAAAGTCTGCCAGAAAGCAGGATATGATACCTGTGCCACCTGGGCATGCTCGATGGTCGTTTCTCCTTTGGCTACCAAACCAGCTACTGCCAGGCTCATCGCCAATCGGTGGTCAAAATGGCTGTCAACCTCTGTACCCGACAAAGGTCTACCACCATAGATGACCATGCCATCCGGCAGAGGCTCAATTTTAGCACCCAGGTGGGAAAGCTCACCTGCCACAGTGGCAATCCTGTCTGATTCCTTCACCCTCAGCTCCCCGGCATCCCTGATCACAGTCTTCCCCTTAGCAACACAGCCAGCTACGGCTAACACGGGAATCTCGTCAATGAGGCGAGGGATAATATCGCCACCGACCTCTATCCCCTTTAACTCGCTAGATTCTACCACAATATCGGCTAAAGGTTCACCAGCCTCCAGTCGCTCATTATCTATTTTTAACCTGGCTCCCATAGCCAGGAGAATATCGATGATTCCCGTTCGTGTGGGGTTAATTCCACAATCCCTTATCACTATCCTGGCGTTAGGGTGAATAGCTCCGGCAACCAAAAAGTAGGCTGCTGAGCTGATGTCGCCCGGGATGTGAAGGTTGAGGGGAACTAAGGGGCTGTTCAAAGGCAGCAAGGAAATCGAATTCCCTTGGCTTTCCAAACTGGCTCCCATCTGTTTAAGCATCCTTTCCGTATGGTCCCGGGAAGGAATTGTCTGGTGTAACACGGTATTGCCGCGGGCAAAAAGACCGGCTAGCAGAATGGCTGATTTAATTTGAGCACTGGGAACAGGCAAGGCGAAATCTATACCACATAACCTTTTCCCCTTAATGACCAGAGGAGCAAAGGAATCTCGCCCCCTTCCCCACACCTCAGCACCCATCAACCTCAGTGGCTCAATCAACCTGCCCATGGGCCGATTACGAAGAGAGGCATCGCCGGTGATAACAGATAAGAAAGGCTGGCTGGCAAGAAGGCCGCCCAGAAGGCGCATTGTAGTGGCGCTATTTTCGGCATTAAGCACATTGCTGGCTTCTTTAAGGCCATCTTCGCCAGTTCCTGAGACTGATAGAGTAGGTGAGTCCCGAGATCCTTTTCTGCCGATTTTCACTCCCAGGGCCCTCAGACACCTAACTGTGGCCAGACAATCTCTCCCCGGAGCGAAATTATCAATCTTGGCTTTACCTTTGGCTAAGCTATTCAGGATGACCGCCCGGTGGGAAATAGACTTATCACCAGGTAGAACTATCTCCCCTTCCAATTTGAGACAAGGTTTGATGATTCTCGTTTCCGCTTTAGCCGAAAACTTATTGTAACTTTTGATTATAGTCTTCCCCATAATTCCTGTATAAAATCCCTCTCCCTATTTACAAAATCAACGATATACGCATCTAAAGGCTGTTGCCTTCGGAACTTCACGCCCTCTAGCTGCTTGTTTCTCAATTTAGCCCAGGGAGCCTTCTCGGCATCCGTATTACTCTGACGAAGCTTACGAGCGAGAGCTATGCGCCTTCGGATTTCCTTCATTCAGAACCCCCTCACCCTAACCCTCTCCTGCAGGGGGAAAGGGAATTATACTAGATTTTACGGTTAACTATAAATTTCTCTTTTTTGGCGGGTTTAAGCCGACAAATTGTTCAGCCATTCTTGTCTTGCTTTGTTAGCCTCAGCGAAGGCTTGTTCCAAGCGTTTATCCCCCTCAGCCACCAGTTGGCGATACCTCTCCAATTCCTGGCTGAATTTATCTATCCAGTTAACTATAGCCTCCTTATTGCTAAGGCAGATATGAGCATTTACCTCGGGATTCCCCGAAGCCAGGCGACTAAGGTCATGATAGCCAGAGGCCGCCAGTTTGGACATTTTAGACCAGGAAGGATTCTTGGTAGTTAGCGATACCAGAGCCGCCGAGAGCAACATGGGTAGATGACTAATACCAGCCACCAGGTTGTCATGCTCTTGAGCATCAATGAAAAAAGGTATGGCTCCCAGCTTCTTGATCATGCTTGTCACCTTATCTATCGATTTTGGTGAAGCTTTCTCTGATGAGGTGAGACAATAAGTGCACCCCCGAAATAATTCGGCTTCAGCAGCCTGGATGCCATAAGTTTCCCTCCCGGCCATGGGGTGTCCGCCAATAAAGTCCACCGCTGGCGGCAGTACTTCTTCGGCCCATTTCATAACCTGGACTTTCGTGCTGGCGGTATCGGTAACAATACAACCAGAGGGAAGATAGGGAGCTATCTCGGAGAAGATTTCCTTTACCGTCAGAACCGGTGTGGCGATAATGACCAATTCGGCTCGTTCTACGGCATCCTTCAAGTTCGTTTCGCCCCGCTCGATAGCGCCCATACTTAAGGCATTAGCTATAGTCTCCGGGCGACGGCTATGGCCGACTATTTTCCAACTGGACTTCTTCCCCTGCCTGAGAGCTAACCCAATCGACCCGCCGATTAACCCCAAGCCAATGATGGCGATCAGCACGATCTCATTATAGCAGTGCAAGGTTCGCCTGTCATCGAGAGATCTTGTTTTCCTGTCGTTCTGAGTCGCTTCCTCATCGAGTTGCAAGGCACGAGATACGCGTCAAACCGGGTGATGGTCTTGACGCAGCGATGATTGCTTGCTACCATATGCATTAATGGAGTTCGTCGAATCTCATGATAGGAACAAAATGAGGATGGCGTGGGGCTCTGTGGTAAGGGTGAGCAGAGGCGGATTTCTCTTTCTCTCTCCGTCACTCGAAACCTTGAGTTTAGCTCTGAGATCAGGAGATTAGCTTGACGACGCTTCGGTCCAAACCGCTTACCTTGCTGGTGGCAATTATCTTGCTCGTCACACTGGGGGCATGCGGTTCTCCACTACATACAGCTTATCCTCTTTCATCCACTACGCTCAGTTTGTCTCTCCCTAACGACCCTTACCTTCTGGTAGATTCCAACAATCCTGCGAGTGGTCCACAGGTTGCTCTGGCATATGCCATTATCAGCAACACGGGTGCTGCCACAGCCCATGACGTGTATATGTATATAGGCAACGGGGCAACACCAGGCACGTTTGCACCCGGCAGCGATGGCAACTCACTGTCGATGTTGGGCGGGGCGGCCGATGCCACTAGATTCATCGTCGATCTCGCACCTGGGCAGTCGAAGACTGTGTACTGGATGCTTACCTATCCGCTCAACGATGGAGAGACTTATCCCACGACTATATGGGCCGACAGCACAGAGGGTGACTTCGTGCAAGGCTCGCACACTTACACCGTTCAGAGCACGATAAGTGCTGCGGCGGATAAGATTTTGGGCATTGTCACCATAGATCCCCCAAGTGGTGTCGTTAGTGTCGGCAACACACTTACGGTCACAGTGACTGGTTTCAATCTGGGCACGATTGGGCATGACGGCGATGCCTGGTTCCAGCCAGTGGGCAACGTAGACTTCTGCCCCGACTGCTTCCGGCTCGTCAGAAGCGAAGTGTATATTCACAGTATTGCCAATCAATGTGGCTATGGTGCTATGCCCTACATCGACCGGTTATATTTCTCGGGAATCAAGACATGCTATTCAAGTAATCCTACCGATTACGTTAAATACTATTTTGTGGCTCTGCAAGAATGCACCACCACAATGAAGGTTTACCAGAAGGCGGCTTCAGGCGCCCGTCAGAAATACAGTGGTGACTACGGCGTGGCTGGGGCCACGTTAACTACAACAAGCCAGGGTGGTAGCGTGACTGTTGCCAAGTCGGTCTCACCCTTGTCCGGAGGAGCTAACACAACTTTTACCTGGACGATAACATACACCAATAATACCGACTACCCGGTAGGCGACCCTCAGAATGGCAATGGTCTGGTAATCATCGATGAAGCCGTTCCGGCGGACACCACTTATGTGGCGGGCAGTGCTACCTGCGCCGGCTTTAGTTGCCTCAAGTACTATTCGACTGACAACGGTGCCACTTGGAACCAAACTGAGCCCGTGCCAGCAAGCTCGGTAAACAAGCTTAAATGGTATATCAATCAGACTATACCCGCGCACAGCAGCGGGACGGTGAGCTTTCAGAGTAAAGTGAACTGCGGAGTACCAGGTACGCCGGTGATATGCAACAGCGCCTCGGCCCAAATAGATAACGGCGCGTCAATCGGGGCGGACGGTGTATGCGCCAATGGAGGAGTAGACCTCGAACTTAGCAAGGTGGTTGATGACCCGATTCCTTGCGAGGATAGCAGTGTAACCTACACGATTACGGTGAACAATCCTAGCGCGGCGAACGCTACCAACGTGCAGGTTACGGACCTGCTTCCCACAGGCCTTACTTACAACTCGAGCGTGCCAAGCCAGGGCAGCTACAACAATGTGAGCGGTCTATGGAGCGTAGGCGGTGTGAATGCAGGAGCCAATGCTACGCTTCTACTTGCAGCTACCGTCAATCCTGGGACAGGCGGCCAGATTATAACGAACACGGGTAATATAACCCATGTTGACCAAACAGACCCCCTTGTCACCAACAACTCTGACGATGCCGGCATATTTGTCCCGTCTAGTGTAGCCACGGCCTCCTCTAATTCGCCAGTGTGTGAAGGAAGCGCCATAGATTTAGGTGGTGGCCCTGGTGGGATGACTAGCTACAACTGGACTGGGCCGAACGGTTTTAATAGTACCTTACAGAACCCGACCATTCCCAACGCCACCTCGTTGAATGCGGGGACTTACTATCTGACGGTAACCAATGGTGGCTGCACCAGCGATCCTGCCAGCACGATAGTGACAATCAACGCCAGCCCCACAGCCGATGCTGGAGTAGACACGGGGTTTTGTGCTGGTAGTAGCGTACAATTAAGCGGGTCGGCAAGTGGCGGTACTACACCTTATACCTACGACTGGACAGGACCTGAAAACCATCCCAATACCCAGAACCCGACGGTGAGCATGCCGGGTACATATACCCTCACTGTGACCGGCGGCAACGGGTGTAGCGACACCGATGATGTTAATGTGAGCCAATATTCCAGCCCCACAGCTAATGCTGGAGGAGACACAGGATTTTGTGCTGGTGGTAGTGTACAGTTGAGTGGGTCGGCAAGTGGCGGTACTACACCTTATACCTACGACTGGACAGGACCTGAAAACCATCCCAATACCCAGAACCCGACCGTCAGCACGGCAGGTACTTATACCCTCACTGTGACCGGCGGCAACGGGTGTAGCGACACCGATGATGTTGTTGTAAGCCAATATTCCAGCCCCACAGCCGATGCTGGCGCAGACGCAGGGATTACCGCAGGAGGTTCTGTTGTGATAGGTGCCAATCAAACGGCTTCAGGCGGCACATTGCCGTATACTTATAGCTGGACTCCGACTACCGGTCTGAACGATACCGGTATTGCCAATCCAACTGCTTCACCGGCCGCGAACACGACCTATACCGTAACTGTAACTGATTATAACGGCTGCACAGACAGCGACGATGTGACGGTGACTATCACTCAGGGTTGCTGCATCTGCGGCTTCGTGTATCGGGCCGGCACTACGGAAGCGCTGGCAGGATGGGAAGTCATCCTGGAGAAACATACGAGCCCATGGGTTAAAGTAGGGAACACCTTTACGGATGCCAACGGCAAGTACTGCTTCTGCGGACTTGGGACCGGCTACTACAGGGTGAGCGAAGTGGCTAAACCCGGCTGGAATCAGGTTTCCCCTTTGCCTAATCAACACCTTGTGACACTGCCGGGAGGCGCCAGTGACCCGGTGCTCGGGCCATTCTTCAACTTCCAGAATGAGCAGGGTGACCCCCTTACTGTGGGCTGGGAGGCTTCGCCCATAGACAAGCTGGCTGTCCTGGCACCCTGGATTGCCCTGTTTGCAGTCATTGTCGCCGGCGCGAGCCTCCTGGTGCTAAGGCGTCACCGGGCTTAGAGCTAAACCGTGTAAACCACAAAGGGCAGACTCCTTCAGAGAGTTTGCCCTTCCCATCTGGCCGTTCCTGCATCCGCTAAACGTCAGTTGTTGACTGCCACATGCCCTTGCAACCACGTAAAAAGTTGATAGAGAGATGAGGCAGGTCGCAGATGCGGTTAAGCGATGAGACGGGCTGTAGCGGGCCTCTTGGCCCTCAAAGCTCGTGAAAGACTGAGGGTGGAATGGATGCTCTTGTAGTATAAAGGGGGCAGAGATAACGCCACTGTGACCACCCAGCACTAGTGATCTAGTTCAGATAGATGGGTGACACTTACATGTTTCTAACACTGGGCAATAACCTCCCTGTCATTGCGAGTCGCCTCTTGTCGGGGCGCAGCAATCTCTTGCTACCGGCGAGATTGCGGAGCCTGTTCCGCAGCGTAAGCGAGGAATCTGGTTCCTCGCAACGACAGAAAGAGAAGTCTTACGAATCATGTGAACTAGTACGCTTCATCACCACCGCAGCCTACGGAACTCCCACCGCTAAACAAATCGATGTGCTGCGAGAGTTCCGGGACGTGGTGTTGCTGGAAAGCGCGCCGCGGGCTCCCGATTTGTTGCCCTGTGCTACCAGCTTAGCCCCCCTGTCGCGGATTTCATATCAGGAAGTAGCTTTTTGAGGATCCTGGTCAGGGAGCTCCTGGTTGACCCCATTGTTTGGGTTGTTGAAGCTACGGGGGATATATGGCGGAACTAGGGTGATGTAGTGCCGAGTTTATACGGAGAAGCTTGCCTGCTGGTACAAGGTGTGTGAGACACCAGCCCCAGCATAAGACACCACACCTGCCATACTAATAGCCGGCCGTGCCACTCAATATCAGGCACGGTCGGCTCTTTTATCGTTGTTGTCTCCACATATTGGCGAATCCACTGACCTTGATGATTGCCTAGGAACGAAGATTACATGTTTCGGTTCCCAGGTCTCAGCAAGGCTAGAGGCCATCCCATAAATAGGTTTCATTAGATGAAGGACGGGGCTGCCATGTCACCCTGACCCTGAGTGAAACGGAGGGGAAATGAAAATTACTGAAAACCACCTTCCTTGACAGTAGGGGGTGGGGCTGCTACGCTATTTACTGGGAGACCCCAACAGGTTAGGGAGAAGTAAATTCTTACGGAAATGGGCGGTTTTGCGTCGTGAAATGGGGTGATGATTTTTGGGAAACAAGAGTTGATACACAGATTGGCTGCTATGCCTGAGGTTGACAGGCGATAAGGCAATTTTGCAAGAATGAAGGGGGAAAGTTGAGAAAGATATTGAGTATTTTGTTTACCGTGATGCTGGTGCTGAGCTTCAACCTTTTGATGGCAGTACCAGCGATAGCCGCGCTTAACGGTAGCGCCAGCATCTCGCCGGCAGAGGCTAACTACGACCTGTCTCACCCCGATGATGTAGAGACGACCATCACCTGGAACGACGCCAATTCGATAATTTCTATCGTGGACGACGACGACACTCTGGTGAAAGGCACCCACTACACGGTGGGTTATTTCAATGGTACGGCGAGAT
>Ga0315532_1001501_pt1 | contig 17237 bp, 20 predicted proteins | sample SalMarWE160370MG_FD_203082 | JGI IMG/M metagenome (GOLD analysis project Ga0315532, IMG submission 203082) | Salt marsh sediment microbial communities from the Plum Island Ecosystem LTER, Massachusetts, United States - Salt Marsh Sediment WE1603-70 ... | reverse complement strand
CGAATACGCATGGCGTATGAGTAACCGCACGATCCTGAAACGGCTTGGCCATGTGCTAGATGCGACGGGCTTGCTGTCACATTACCCGCGACTGTTCAGGGGTTACAAGCCTTCTGCAGGTTTTCCCAGGTTAGACCCGCTATCTCCAAAATCAGGAAGGTATAACAGCAGGTGGAACCTGCTGATAAACTACCGGCTGGATCCGGAAGGGTGGAGATATTGATTGACAGACGTGAACTACTTGTAAGAGCGCGCGAACGGCATTTACCTTTGATGATGATCGAGAAGGACTACGTGCTGGGCTGGGTTCTCTTCGGTCTGATGTGGGTACCTGAGCTTGTCTTCAAAGGCGGCACGGTCCTGGCCAAAGTATACTTTCCAAGAACCTGGCGCCTCTCAGAAGATTTGGATTTCGCCGCCGGAGCACAAAGATGAGATGAATTACCAGGGCAAATGTCAGAGGCACTGAGCGAGGTTGCAGCTAAAAGTGGGATAGGATTAACCATTAAAAGCCAGCACTCTAACCCAGGCTATTTGCAGTTGAAAATCCAGTACTCAGGCCCCCTTGGTAAAAACTGGCTCAAGGTGGACGTGACGCTGGATCCGCCCATAGCGAAAGTCCTAAACAAGTCGTTGTCTCGCTCGTATTCAGACTATCCTGATTTTAAGGTAAGGGTTGAGGGCATTGAAGAAATATTTGCTCAGAAACTTCGTGCTCTCGTGGAGCGGAACAAGAGTCGAGACTACTACGACATATGGAAAATGGGAGGACAAGAAATTGACCAGGCCGAACTTGCCCGGTTATTTGTCAAGAAGCTGAAAGCGAAGGGATTAAAATGGCACGGGCTTCAGGACGTATTTCCGTCCGACTTAGAGGCGATCCTCAGTGGCTACTGGGAAAAAGAACTGGGACGGTTGGTCTGGCCTGTTCCCGAAATGAACGATGTCCTCGGACAGTTAAGAGCGAATCTCGGCTGGCTAAGCAGTGTAAGGAATCGTTGACACGATTTCCTGCAGGATGAATATATTTGTATATAGATGTATTTATTTGGTCAAGTCCTCGACAATCTCACTGAATTTGGGATGGTCTAATATCTTCTCCCATACTGGTAATACTTTTTCAAAGCGGGTTAGTAGACCTTCGGACTTATCTACAACCAGTTTTTTGTTACATCCTGAACAGAAAACCAATGATGTCGGATTTACACACCCACAATGTTCACACTTAATCTCCGTTTCTATTGGCGACTCCCCTCGTGTTTCGTTAACCCTATTGCTCTCTATCCCATGTGTCCCAAAGACAGCTGAGTCCGTAGATTCGCTGCTCAGCTTACCGTAAGTAGCAAGCATTGTTGAGTCTTCTCTTAATCCGTGATATACTTTTATCTGGCTGTCTGTCCAGTTAGGGTCTTGTTTCTTTCTGAACATCGAACTATGCCTGAATAAATGCAGGAAAACCTTCTTGTTAATACCTGCGTCCTTAGCTATTTTATGCAACTTATAATTGGCGGTATCATAGATAATAGGAAATAGCTAACTCTCGTTGTCAAATCTATCAGGATGCTCGTTTATCCAATTCCTTAATGCAAAGCAACTTGAAACTGCCCGGATGGTTCTTGCTCCTGTCTTGGTTTTGCCAGGCACGTTGGGAATAGATATAATGGCTGTTTCTAATCCTGCTACTGTTTCAAATTTTATGTCTTTAATTTTCAAGGCTAATGCCTCGCCAATTCTCATCCCCGTCTCGCCCAGTAATGTGAACAAACAGGCGTCTCGCTTTTTGGTTGTATGTTTAACTATGGCTTCTATCTCTGCCACTGTAAGAAAGTCTTTCGTACCCAAAGAACGCCCTTTCATCGGCCCAATATTAATCCAGCGAACATTATCAGGATACTCGCCCTTTTTGAGCCCGTGTAATACTTTGTAGCCGGTTTTTATTATTGCTTTGTATCGCTTTGAAGTACTGTCTTTAACCTTCCTTCCATTTCTGGTTTCCATGTATTCTATAAATTCCGCTAAATCTTCTTGTCCTGCTTCACGTATCGTTTTGCCTCTGTTCTGGAGAAAAATCGCCAGATGTTTCAGCATAAACTTATAAGCCTTTTTAGCAGCGTTACCTGCACGCGAACCCTTCAAGATAACTGCTATTATTTGCTCGTTAGCGTGGGCTATTTTTGGCTTTCCCTTTTCCTGCTCCGCTGTATCTTTCATGTTCCACCCCCTCTGATTTTGAGGAAGAAGTGAATTTATTTGATATCTATAAAAATTGAAAACGCCCTATATATGTCCGAATAAAATCGCACGTTTTCAGTTTTTCACTTCTTCGAGTTATAATCGTATTTGATATTTATAAAATTTTTGATGTCTTACAGCCTTTCCTGTTAAGGCCCGACAAGATTCCCATTCTTATCGAACCGAGAAATTATGATTTCGTGTGTCTCGACACCTTGCTTAATTTAAACGCAGACCGTAGGTCGAAACCCTGGAAACCAACCGTCTCTGTTCTAAAATTTTAATCACCTGCCCAAACTCATGACGGTTAATCTTAAATACGTAACCCAGTCTGTACCTTGCCTCAGCTATAGGAATATACGACTTCTCACAGTCTTGCCAGAGCCTGCCCAGAACCTTCATAATCTTTGTAACAAACAAATCCTCTATGTTCTGGCTTCTATTAACCTTATAAATATGCTGAGCAGAAATATTATCAGAGTAAGTCACTGGATATTTACCTCCAGGTTTTTGTCATTTGTGTTGCTACTATCGTTAATCTTCTTTTCTTGTGCTTCCCTGATTTTTTCCGCTGTTTGCACAATTTTTTCAAAAACATCAAGATTTCTCTTTTCCATGTTGTCCCAACTCACGCCCGGGGTCTATTAGGCTGCCGGCTTTGCGTACCTTATTCGTTATGAGATTTATGTAAAAAACACTTTCGAGGGGACAATGCAAAACGTGCCGTTAACCCCTGCATTTTCCTACTCTGCCACGATAAACTGTCTTACCTTTCCTTGAATAGCAGCTCGTTTTGCCTGCACAAGACCAAGTTCCACAAGTTTGTTGCAGTACTTTGAAAAGGTTCGCTCCGCAATGGGTTTGGTGCCCGTTTCACGGCACGCCTTCAAATACGAATGCCAGAGCTCACCGGAGAAAATGGATGGTTTCTTTGCAATCAACTCATAGAGAAGGCAGTGGTGGTCGGTGAGGTTGCTCAGCAGATAGCTCTTTTTCACGACCCTGGCCGAACTATACGCACGATGCACGTGGTGTTCTCTGACCTTTTCGTGGTTCTCTTTCTCGGCCATGTAAGCGGCATTTTTGAGGGTCTGAATGGCTACTCTTGCATCACCTTCAGCAACGCAGGCTATTGTTCGCAAAACCTGCTCGGTATACGCCCCGGGAGCAAGGGCGCACTCCGCCCGCCGGTTTAAAATCTTGAACAGTTCCTCCTGTGAGTACTGCTCAAAAAATATACGGGACGGATTGAGCCTGGACTGTACCCTTTCCTCAAGGTCGAAGTAAACGTGTTCGGAGTTACAGACACACACCAAGCCAACACCTGGAAGATCGTGCAGGTTGTAGAGAATGGCATTGCGTTCCTTTGGTGGTGCCTGGTCTATCTCATCGAGGACGATAACCACCCGGTCATCAGCAACGTGTTTTTTGAGCCTCTCAAGCTTGAAGAATGTACTGAGTTTCTCTGCCCCGAGTATTCGTAAGTCCCTGGCAATACAATCCAGTACTGAGAAAAAGGTAGGATTCTCCCAACAATTGACGTAGGTGCCGCGAATACCGGCTTCACTTTTAAGTTTTTTCAGGAGCCAGCGAGCAGTAGCTGTCTTGCCGGCACCCGGCTTGCCATGTAGCCAGGCGTTCATGGGCTTCTTGCCTTCGGTGATTGGTCTAAGACAAGTCCCGATCTCCTTTAGATGGGCTTGCCTTGCGTGAATTTCCTCAGCTGCATAGCTTTCGCTAAGAATGTCCGGGTTGGCAAGAATAATCCGTTCGTTCTGCCACTGCATAGTGAGCAATTAGTACCCATTAGATTTAAAAGACTTACGCTGCCAGTGCGGTTTGTGCGGATAAAAGTTTAAACAAATTGCAAAAAGATATAAACTATAGAGCGCTATCTTTCGGTTTTGTTTGACATATCCAACTGAGCTATAGAAGGTTCAATTTTCTTACGTAGTGTAAACCTTTTTCTTGTTCAAGCGCTCTCTACTGTAAAGGTGAGCTATCCTATAATTTGGTTGCCTTGAACCTGTTGCATTATCAGCTAATTTCTTGCCCCCGGCGACTATCTTGCATATTTATTACCTCTGACAGTCTCTTGAGTGGTACTTAACCGACCGTTTGCAGAGTCGCCAAGGCAGCGAACTTATCCTCAGCAAGCTCGAAAACTCCGTCAAGGCCAGTTACTGTAAGGATGCCTTTAGTTGCAGGGGCAACGCTGCAAAAGACAAGCCGGTGGCCACACTCGGCCAATAATTTGCGCAATCTCAACAGCTTGGAGAGGCTTGACGAAGTTAAAACATCGACGCGGGAAAAATCAAGTATCACATCACATTCACATCTGTCCTGGACAACTTCGGCGATGGTTTTTAACTCATCCCCTATTTGTGGTTCCGGAGGCAGTTCAACAAGAACAGTATCTTCGGACCAATTTTCGATTCCCATTTTCACCCCCTTTTTTGACTCAACTGAGCTTTCACAACATCGAGCGTTTTGCTGCGCCACCCTTTTGCTTTGACTATACGAATGTGAACTTTTAAACTTTTGGCACACGACTCATAATCAGTTTTTCTATCTGGGTTAGCAATTCTTCTATATCATAAGGTTTCGCAATGAACACATGGCCAGCAACAACGTGGCCTTGTTCCTCTTCTTTTCTTTTTGGAAAAAGAGCAGTTAAGAATATGATAGGAATATCTTTTGTTGAAAGACCTTCCTGCAATTTTTCAGCTACCTGTCCACCATCCATGACCGGCATTGCCACGTCAAGTATAATAAGGTCAGGGTGTTCTGACCTTGCTAAGGTAATAGCTTCGTTGCCGTTGTCTGCGGTGATAACCGAATATCCCCGTGCAGTTAATCCTTTCTCAAGAATGAAGAGCGCGTCCCTTTCATCATCGACAATCAGTATTTTTTTCTTTTCGTCCATTCTTACCCCCCATATTTTTTGTGAGTCTCATTATGAGCGAGAGTACTTTCCAAAAGTTCGTCTGTTTCTATAGGTATACCCTCTGTTACATCTTTCGGAGCTAACGGAAGAGAGATAGTAAAGGTTGTGCCTTGGCCCAGTTCACTTTTGACTTCAATTTTGCCGCCGTGCATCTCGACTAATTTCTTTGCGATTGCAAGTCCCAAACCTGTTCCTTTTTCTCCCGGACCTGCTTTCCTGCCGAACTGAGTGAATTTTTCAAATAACTTTGGGATATCCTCTTTTGCGATTCCCACACCCGAATCCTGGGCGCAAATCTGAACTTTTCCCCCTTGCTCGCGGCAGCTTACCTTAACACAGCCCCCTTCAGGAGTAAATTTAAGACCGTTGGAAATGAGGTTAGTTAAGACCTCTTTAATCTTATCCGGGTCAAGGTAAATATCGACACCCTGTTGGGGAATCTCATAATCAAGAGAGATACCTTTTTCTTCGGCGAGAGTTTTATACTCAGAAACAGTCTCTTTAATAAGTCCACAAATGTTTACAACGGTTTTTTGCAAATCCAGCTTGCCGGATTCTATTCTCGATATGTTCAATAAAGAATTCACAATTCTGCCAAGTCTTTTCACATTTTCCATTGCCGTATCTAAAACATCCCTTTGTTCTTCGACTATCTTGCCTGGTATTTCATCGAGGATAAGCCGTATTGCGCTCTGAATTATTGAAAGCGGTGTACGAAGCTCATGCGAAGCGGTGGAGACGAATTCATCCTTTAGCCGATTATATTCTGTTAGTTTCTCGTTTGCCTCTTCGAGCTTTTCCTCTGCTAATTTGCGCTCGGTAATATCCTTAGCTATATGGACAGAGCTTGTGACTTCGTCTTTCTCGTCAAATATCGGTGAGGTTGATACACCGAGATGGATGCCCAATCGTGGTTCAAAAAGTTCGAGTGTGGCTGGTTTTTTGGTTTTGAGGCTCTGCATATGAGGGCAGTTCGGACAAGGCTGCTTTATGCCATGGAATAATTCATAGCATGTTTTGCCGATAAGCTCTTTAGGCTCTTTTTTAAAGGCATCGGCAAGAGCCTTGTTGACCCGGGTGATTTTGTATTTCTTATCGTGAATGGAAATCATATCTGCAATGGAGTCAAAGGTTGTTCTCCACTCTTTTGCAGTGTGCTCTATCTGTTTCTGTGCGCACTTGCGCTCAGTGATATCTCGAAGCGATATAAGTTTGACGCTCTCACCTTCCCACTCAACTTCGGCTACGCGCATTTCTGCCACGATAGGTTTTCCATCTTTGCGCATAACATCAATCTCTGTCGCTTCATCTACAGCTATTGGAAAGCCGAAGTTTTCTCCAATAAATTCTTCGGGCTTCCGGCTGAAAAGAAAACATGCTGCAGGATTGACAAAACGTACGGTCCCATTGTTATCCACAATAACAATACCGTCTGCATTTTGTCTTATCGTATTGTGTAAATTTGCTTTGGTAGCTTGCAATGTCTTGTTGGCTTTGGCGAGCTCTGCTGTTCTTTCTTCGACCCGTTTTTCCAATTCTTCGTGGGCTTTTTCTAATGCCCTGTTTTTTTCCTCAAGCTCTTGCTTTGCATTAAAGAGTTTTTGTGTGGTTTCCTGTAGTTGGCGGTTTGTTTCCAATACCACATCTTCTACCTTCTTGCGCTGCAAAGCATAAAGAAGCGTCCGGGCCAGCAAGTCTTCTAACGGCAGGTTCTTGACAAGGTAATCCGTGGCGCCATTTTTTATAGCAGAAAGCCCCATTTCCTCACCACCTATCCCGGTCAACACTACGAGGGGTGTGCCTGGAATAACTTGTTTGAGCTTTTGAACTGTCTCAATACCGCTACTGTCAGGAAGTCCCAGGTCAACTAACGCAATGTCGTACTCTCTGTTGGTCAGGTACTCGATAGCTTCTGATAGGCAACCTACTGATTCAACAGCAAATTTAGCATGTAGCGAGCATTTGGCCAGAAGGCGTTCAACTAATCGCCTATCAACTGCGTCATCCTCAACCAGTAAAACTTTTATCAGTTCTTCGCTCATATATCTCCCGCCTTTAGTGCCTGCCTATCTGTGCGCATCATTCTCGTAATTCCAATATATAATCTTTTGTCCCGTCGGTTAGAATCACTCTATTGCGCTCAATCTGTTTAACAGTCTTGTCAGTAATTTTGTCACCCACACGTACGATTGATTCGTTTATAAATGCCTGGGCATCTTTATCATTCCAAATAATACAGGAAAGTGATAAATTGGACACACTACCTACCTCTTCTTCTTTTCTCCGCGGCCGTGCAAAAGGGTCCCTTGCCCAATTAACAAATTCAGTTCTCTTCCTTCTTAGTGCTGCTCTGGTCACAGGTGTTACTTGGCCAAGGGTGACTGCAGAAGTGGTTGATGAAACATCTTTGGTTTTCCTGCCCTTTGGTATCCAGACAAAGATTGCTGCAGTAATAAGGACTATCAAAATAGTTAACTTTCTATTGCGTTGCATTTTCTACTTCCACATATAGATTGAGTACAAGTTCCACGCTTAGTTTAGGTAGATTATTTTCTATCGGGCAAATGGTTAAACTTTCTACTTCCGCAACACTGCGAGTGAATCCTTCGACATACACTAGGAACTGCCCTACATTTTTGTATTCTGATTCTATCGTAAAGCTAAGGGGTAAATTCTGGATGCCGGCTTGGGTTGTCTGCTGTAACTGGCTCGGCGAAATAGAGCTAAAATTAAGCCTAAGCTCTCTTCCCTTATCAGTTAACTCAGCGATCGCGAGAGGAACCTCATTTCGCTGCATTATCTCACCTTTCACATCTGACTTTTCCGATGCGGCAATGGCACCATGTTGATCCAAAAGCTCAATTTGCACCTCACGTAGTCTGTTTGCTGCATCGTGTAACTTAATCATCAACGGCCTGTATGCAAAGATTAGAATAATCAGGCCGAATAACGCACAGCAGACGCAGAGAATAAGCAGTGTCTTAGAAGGCCCTAAGCTTTCTTTTAATCTAATCATTCTTTCTGTTATTTTTGCCTCAGTTTTCATTCAATCCTTAACCTTAACTCAAAGGTATTGAGTTTATCCTGGGATGAACCCTTTGTGGATATCAAATTTACTTCCTTAAAGATCCCTTTTTCTAATGAGCGCATAAATTCAGTAAGAGCTTTCTCTCTCGCCAGACCGGGCGACTTTATTTCTCCTTTCAAGGTGAGGATGTTTTCTTTAGCGTTCATTCCAGTTAGACAAATTTGCTCAGGAGCAAGATTGGATATTTCCTTTAATGCGTCGCTCCAATAAATTCGTTGGTTTAGGATGCTTTGCAGAAAGGCCTGCTTTGGCAGTTCTTCTATTTGGGGTGATAAAGCCCCAAGCTCAAGTTCCGCTGCAGCAATACGCTTATCATAAATGCCCAGTCTTATCGTCATTGCCACATACACTAATACCAGGATTACGACAACTGCCGTAACCAGGGCCTTAATTGAGGATCGCTTAATCAGCAGCCTGGTTTGCTGTCTTATTTCTATAGGCAGAAGGTTGACATCACCCGGCGAAGCCAAAGCCACGCCTAAAGCTGAAGCAAACCTGTTTACTGTCTCTGGCTCATCGTTGAGTAAGGGAGGTTCACTTAACTGAAAAGCTGCAACAGGATTAACCAACTGGACAGGAATACGCAAGCTCTCGCTTAAATTCTTTGCCAGATTCTTAAGGTTGCTGCCTCCTCCCAACAATAGTAACAACTCAACTGGTGCACCTTGTTCCTTTTCGCGATAATAAGCAAAAGAGCGCTCAATCTCTGTTACAAGTTTTTCTAAATTGGGACGCAGAAAAGAAGTAAGCTGTGCACAGGTAATTATGCCCTCTAATACTCCAGAATCATCAGAACTTAGGATGCCGTATTTTTTCTTAATGCTTTCGGCCTCTTCCAATGTCAATTCTGTTTTTCCGTGATCAGACGCAAGCGCTTGTGTCATCTCCAGCGTGAAATCCTGGCCAGCCACGGGCAGTTTCCGACTAAATACAAGTTCTCTTTCTTGAAAAATTACAAGCTCACTGAAAGTGTAGCCAATATCCAAAAACGCAACTGTCTTATTCTCTTCTGGACAAAGACTAGCAGTGACATTCTTTAAGCCGAAGCCATGTTGGGTAAATACAGAAGGTGCGATCCCGGCCAGGCTTAATAAATTAAGGTATCTGTCGACTGTCTCTTGAGGGCAGCAGGCTACAGCAACTTTAAGTTTTTTAACTCCACCCTCGGCAATTTCCTGAAGGATTTCGTAATCCATGACTGCCGTCTCTATTGAAAAAGATATAAAGTTCCTCATTTCCCATTTCAGGGCCTGTAGGATTTCAGATTTGGGCATGAAGGGGATGACAGATATTTTCGTACAGCTCTGGGGGCAGTTTATGACCACGTGGAGTTTTGCATTTTGTGTTTTGATGTCCCTGAACAAATTTTTTAGCGCATCTAATTGGCCATCTTGATTGTCCTTGCGAGAGTCTATTTCCTGTAACTTAAGGTTCAAAAGAACTGATTTGCCTTGATGCCGGGTAAGTTCTGCTAACTTTACCGAATGTGTTCCTATGTCCAGACCAATAAGTCTGTCTTTTTTGGGCAAAAACTTAGATATTTCAAAAGACATCTTAGTCATTTTCGTTCCAATCAATCTGGTCGTAGGCTTCCTCAGAGGCATCATCAACAGCGACCGTCTGCTCTATCTCTCTACTAATACCGTCAACTGTACCGGTAACAGTAATTTTGCTTCCTATGGCTTCCAAAGTTGCGATTATTACACCATCACCACCACCGCCAATTCCAGTTACTTCAAGTCTAAGATGATTAACACCTGTTTGAGCAGTGGAGAACTCATCTATTACATCTGTTGCATCATTACCGGGAGCTTTCACCTCATAGGCAGTCGTATAGGTAGCGCCATCGGTAGATACTTGCCAAGAATAAATTTTAGGTCTCTGCTGGAAAAAGGCCGAGGGTAAATAGAAACGAGCCTTATTAACTGTAAGGGTATAAGGGAAAGTGATGGTAATTTGTTGAGCTTTGCCAGCTTTGACAGGTCCGGGCTTATCTGCAGATTCCCAATATGTGTCATTATTATCGTCAATAGCTTTTGCGGCTTCAAAACCTACTACCTCTGAAAAATTGCTATCAGCAATGCTGTTGTTTGCAGCCAAAGCCCAATCCCATCTTTCAACGACCATCGTATAACTGCCCTCGCCAAGGTTTTCTGTTGTTCCCGGCGTTGTCCAGTCTTCCCCTTTACCTTCGCTGATTTCTGGTGTCTTAAGATTCCATATGGCCTTCTGCAAACCCGCCTCGGCTAAATAGATAGCTTGACTGTCTGAAATTTGTGCTCCGGTGCTTCTTGTGCTGTACTGAACAAAACCAAGATACGCCCCAACCACCGAAGTCAAGCCAATCATCACCATTAAAGTAAATAGCAAAACCGCACCCTTTTCGTATCTCGCATATCGTGTCTCGTATACCGTATTGAAAATGCTCATAAGTTTCTCGGCCTGACTTTTGTTCTGATCCTCACTATTTCGTCGCTTCTTTGTACCACGAAGTCGAGAGTGACTTGATTACCACTTATGGTTAAAGCTGTTGCCGGCGCAGTAGCATCAGGAGAAACAAGATCTTTTAGAATCAGCGTCCCTTCTCCTGAAGCAGGGTCATCTCCTGAAATATCGGCTTTCCGCAAATCGTAAAAACTTTCACTGTAGGTGGAGTCGAAAGAAGAATCATCTGCGTTATACAAATAAAAGACATAGGTGTTTCCATCTAAATCGGTAAATTCAATAGTGTGAGCAATATCACCTCCACCTGGATTATACTGGTCGAGGCTTCCATTGGCCATTTCTTTTAAATCTCTGACCACTTTCTCCATCGCATAACTTACATCTTCCCTGATGCCACCACGTATATAGCCTGCGTCCCATGCATGCAAACCCACCACAAACAGAGAGCCGCTTACTCCTAACAGCATTGCCAGAAGTAAAAGCACTATAATCGTCTCTATGAGAGTAAAGCCTCGATTTGTAACGTTTGTTTTTCCCATGCTTGCACAGTTCACTACCAATTTGCGGTTCAATAATTAGCGATATATGCCCGCACATTAACAGATTGTTGACCGCCTTTTTGCGTCCATCGTACTTCTACCTGCACATCTTTTAAATCAGGATTGACCTCGCTTACGGTTACTATGCGATCATCTACGAAAGCGAAGCCTGATATCGAACTTTCTGTAGCCGAGACAACAAAGCTATAATCAATATCTTTTAGCTCCTCAAGTTTCTCATTAGCCAGATTAAGAGCTATCAGACTATATTCGAGGTCAGCGTCAGCGCATATACCGGCGCTCATTGCTGCCATCAATGCTACCAACCCAACCACAATAAGGACAAGAGAAATAAGAATTTCAAGCAGCGTAAAACCTTTAATATCCAAATCTATTTTTCTCTTCATCTGTAATCATCTTATTGTTCGTCCACCCCAGGGGACACTTTCCCGATTGGGTTGAGAAACGGTCCCCGAAGGGTTTTAGAAACGGTCTTAATTAAGGTGTAGTATCCTGTCCAGCATTTGAAACATAGATACAGCTGTCGCCGTTCTCTGTCTCATCCACCTCATTATCGTCATCGATCTCGGCCTCTCCATCGCCCTCTGGACCGACCGAATAAATCACATAATATTGGTCGTTTGTGCCGCCTACATAGTATCCGTAATCCTCTCCTGGATTGAATGGGTCGGTAGGAAGTTCCGGCACAATTAAAGGTTCGGCGTCCTCTAAATCATCAAGGTCATCAGGATACTCATTATCGTTATGAATATAGTAACTTTCCAGCGCAGTTTGCAGCGTCTTCAATTCACTCTTTGCCTGCGAAATCGATCCTTCTTCCTGCATCCCCCTGAATCGGGGAAGAGTTATTCCCAACAAAATCGCAATTACCGCTATGACTATCAAAATCTCAATTAAGGTAAATCCCCTTTTCATTTTCATTTTAGTTGCTCCTTTCTGTTCCTTAAGTGAACATAATTTTTGGTTTTTCAAACTCTACGTGGTTCTATCTTCTTAATACCTTGACCATGTTAAACATCGGCAACAGCATGGAGGCCATCGTAAATGCCACGACCACCCCCATCACAACCAGCAAAATAGGTTCCAGACTGGCGACCAGTTTCTTGATACTGTAGCCAGCGGCGCGATCGTAAAAGTCGCTAATCTTGTTTAACATTCTTTCGAGGTTTCCGGATTCTTCACCTACGGAGATCATCTGAACGGCATCCGGTGGGAACTCTTCGCTGACTTTAAGGCTTTCCGCAAGGCTTTCACCCTTTTCTACGGATTGGCGCATCTGCCTGATAATCCGGCTCAATACCTGGTTATTCACCACATCGCTAACGATGTCCAGGGATTCTAAAATAGGTACACCGCTGCCGATGAGGGTTGCCAGTGTGCGAGCAAAACGGGAAATACAACTCTTGCGAACTATCGGCCCTATGATAGGCAGTTTCAAACTGGCTTTGTCAAATCTGAACCTGCCTGTCTTAGTTCTGATATACTTTCTGAGGCCTAAGACGATTAGTACACCCGACAGAATAAACACATACCAGAATTGCCGAATAGCTGTACCCAGACCAAAAAGGATGATTGTGGGCAGGGGTAAGCTGATTTCTGCACGACTGAATATTTTTACGAATTTCGGAATAAGAACAGTAGCTATAAAAACAATTACCCCGGTGGCGGCCACGATTAAGATTATGGGATAATACAGGGCTTCTTTTATCTTCCGCTGTAAATCCGCCTGGGTCTCGGCAAATTCGGCGTACCTATCCAGTACCCCGCCCAAATCCCCACCGGCCTCAGCGGCCTTTACCATACTTACAAGAAGATTCGCGAAGACCCGCGGGTGTTTTGCAAGCGCCTGCGAGAAACTCTCTCCCGCCTCTACGCTTCGAGATACGCGGCCTATTACGTCATTAAGCTTCTTGTTTTCATTTTGCTTCTGCAAAGTGTCAAGACTGCTTATTATACTTAAGCCGGAATTTAACATATTGGCTAACTGAACGTTGAACATGACAATATCTTCAGTTTTTATTCGCCGAAAAGTCCATTCTAATTGCCCCAGTTTCAAGCCGGCGAATACCTTGGTGATTGTTACCGGGGTATACCCCATCCGCTGTAACTTCTCTGCCACTTCTTCTTGTGAAAGAGCATCTATTACACCCCTAACCGATTTACCTGTGTTATCTCTGGCTCGATAGTTGAAAGCAAACAACGTTTATATCTCCTCAGTAACACGCATAACTTCCTCTTTAGTAGTTATGCCATCGTTTATTTTCTTCTGTCCATCTTCGCGAAGCAATTGCATACCTGCTTCAACTGCGGCCTTGCGGATTTCATCAGATGATGCTTTTGCGGTGATTAATCCTCTGATTTTTTCATTGGGTATCATTAACTCAAAAATCCCTAATCGGCCTCTAAAGCCGGTCTCAAGACACGCCTTGCAGCCTTCACCTTTACATTCGGCGCAAATTGTACGTACCAGCCGCTGCGACAACGCCCCAATAACAGAGGACGAAATCAGAAACGGCTCGACTCCCATATCCAAAAGCCTGGTGATTGCGCTTGGAGCATCGTTGGTATGAAGAGTAGAAAAAACAAGATGACCGGTTAATGCTGCCTGAACCGCCGCTTTGGCAGTTTCGGCGTTACGAATTTCTCCAACCATAATGACATCGGGGTCCTGTCTTAAGATAGCAGACAAAGCGTCGGCGAATCTAAGCCCGACTTTAGGATTGACTTGCATCTGACGAATGCCTGCGAGATGGTATTCGATTGGGTCCTCAATTGTAATAATATTTTTATCTTCAGAATTTATCGCATTCAGGCAAGCATACAGTGTGGTAGTTTTGCCTGAACCTGTAGGGCCGCAAACCAATATTATCCCGTGGGGACAACAAATCAATTTCTCATATTGAGCAAGAATAGAAGGCGAAAAGCCTAATTGCTTCAGTTCCAGAATTACCTGGCTTCTATCCAGAAGACGTAGAACCACATTTTCACCATAGATAGTAGGAATACAAGAGACGCGAATATCGATATCGCGGCCTTTCATCTTCATCTGAATACGGCCATCCTGGGGAGCACGTCTTTCGGAAATGTCCAGGTCAGCCATTACTTTAATGCGGGAGATAACTGCGGACTGCAAATACTTAGGCGGCCCGGTGCGCTCGTGGAGCAGACCATCGATCCTGAATCTGATCTTAAGCGTATCTTCCTCTGGTTCAATATGGATGTCACTGGCTCCCTGATGCACCGCCTCGATAACCATCATATTAACCAGTTTTATTACCGGTGGCTCTTCGGCAATCCCTTGGAGCTTCTTCAACTCCGTCTCCTGGCCAGGCTTAACTTCCAGCTTTTCCCGGTCCAAACTCCCGATTACTTCTTCCAGTGTACCTTTAGCCGAGTAATGTTGATCCAGCGCCTTTTTAACCTCCGTCTCTGTGGCCAGCGCCGGTTCAATATTAAGAGCGGTCTTCATACGCAGCTCGTCTATCGCAAAGACATCTGAAGGGTCAACCATGGCTACGGTTAAGTCGTTGCCGATCCTTAAGATGGGAATAACAAGGTGTTTTCTGGCAAGGTCCTCCGGCACCAAATCAATGACCTCCGGATCAATAAGATAATTGGCCAAATCGACAAATGGCAGGTTGAATTGTTGACTTAAAAACGCAGCTAAATCTTCCTCGCTGATTAAACCTTTTTTAGTAAGAATTTTCCGCAAGGGCTTCGCGTCTGCTCTGGCCTCTAATTCTGCCTGTCTGAGTTGTTCCTCAGTAATAAGCCCTTTTTCCACCAGGCTTTCACCAAGCAATTTTTTCTGGGCTATTGCCATCGTGCACACTACTCCTTTAGGAGTTCTTCAATTTTCGAAAGCAAGACTTCTGGTTCAAATGGCTTGGTTATGTATGCATCAGCGCCGACTTCTTCACCGAGCTTTACATCTTTCTCCTGCGCTTTTGCCGTAAACAATATTACAGGAATCTTCGCGTATCTTGTATCTTTCTTAAGCAGTCCGCAAACCTTATAGCCATTCATCCTGGGCAGCATTAAATCTAATACGATTACATCTGGTTTTTCGGTTTTTGCCTTATCGAGCCCTTCCTGACCGTCGCTGGCAGTTATGACTTCATAGTCATGATACTCAAGATACATTTTAACCACCTTGACAATGCCTTCTTCATCATCAACGACAAGTATCCTCTTAGTATCTTTTTCTGGTTTTTGGTCTGAAGTGGCTTTATCTTGAATAGAGATTCTTTGTTTACTGTCGGTGTGCACCGTTGCAGAAGCGCCGTCAAGCAGGTTGTCTTTCTGCTTTGAACTCACAAAGCCCCCCATGAATGTTCAATATACCCCCAAGGCTTTTACAATACTTGCTGTTGTTGCCCTATAATGTCCCGCCCCAAATTATCAAATAAAACTGAAAAAACCCGCAAAAAACACTTAAGTTTATACAAAAGCCCTCGATAAAGAATTGGGTAAGTGTTTTTAAAATTTATATATTTAACCTACTTTTCGTCAATTTTGCTTACCAGGTTTACATAGAATTTTCGCTCAAGGTATTGGGATTCTAAGGCAGGTTATAGGGCTTCCGTGACTAAATCTCTCTGACAACAGGACATAAAAAAATAGTTTAATATGAATTTTTTGATTACATTACACTTAATCCCGCCCGATAAAGCGTATTAGGAACAATAGATCATAAACAACCACAGAATCGAATAGTCAAGTAATGGGGCGGCAAATTGGACTTTTCCAAGTTTGAAGAGTTTTTTTAATGTGCTCAATGGGGGTATATATTTAAAGACCTTACCATTTTCATTATCGAAGCTTTTTACTTAAACTTAAGCGTTTTTTGTGAATTTTTTTCGGTGATTTGCTATAGGCTTGAATCATAATTTACAGCCTATGTTATGTTGTTGGGCAATCACTTAACTTATGACAATATGAGATAAAAGATGGCAGCGAAGTATGTTTTAAAACTTTACGTTACAGGCCAGACAACTAATTCCATAAAGGCGATAAAGAATTTGAAGAGCGTCCTTAAGGATGGATTGAATGATCTTTACAAACTGAGAGTCATCGATGTCTTAAAGAATCCCCAATTAGCTGAGGAAGACAAGATTCTAGTAACCCCTACGCTGGTAAAAGTTCTACCTCTGCCGGTTAGAAAGATTATTGGTGATTTGTCGAACAGAGAAAAGGTCTTGTTAGGTCTTGATTTTACGACCGAATGAAAAGGAGATAGGAAAATGGCGGATAAATTAAGCAAAGTTGCTTCCGGAATTCCCGGATTCGATGAAATCTCTCATGGTGGGATTCCCAAAGGCAGAACTACCCTTGTCAGTGGAACAACCGGTTCGGGCAAGACAGCTTTTTCTGCTCAGTTTCTCTATGGGGGCATTGTAGAGTTTGATGAAAATGGTGTATTTGTAACCTTTGAGGAAAACCCCCAGGATATCATCAGTAATACGAAAAGTTTTGGCTGGAATATAGATAAGCTGGTAAAAGAAAACAAATGGGCTTTTGTGGATGCTTCTCCGGATGATTCCATCAGTATTGAGGTCGGCCAATATGATTTAGGTGCCTTCCTGGCAAGAATTGCCTATGCCGTAAAGAAGGTAAAAGCCAAAAGAGTCGTGATTGATTCAGTATCGGCTCTTTTCACCCATTATCAGGACATGGGGGGCATCCGGCGGGAGTTACACAAGCTTACTGCCAACCTCAAAAAGAGCAATGTAACATGTATCATGACAGCAGAAAGACCACTCGAAGACGGACAAATCAGCCGTTACGGCGTTGAGGAATTCGTTTCCGACAATGTGATACTTCTGCATAACCGTCTGAATCCACATGGAGAAAGGGAACGAACGATTGAAATCCTCAAATTCCGCGGTTTAACCCACGATTCCGAAGAATCTCCTTTACTTGTAAGTGTTCAAGGAATGAACATTTATCCCAGACCCAAGCCAAA
>Ga0315532_1001500_pt1 | contig 17255 bp, 9 predicted proteins | sample SalMarWE160370MG_FD_203082 | JGI IMG/M metagenome (GOLD analysis project Ga0315532, IMG submission 203082) | Salt marsh sediment microbial communities from the Plum Island Ecosystem LTER, Massachusetts, United States - Salt Marsh Sediment WE1603-70 ... | reverse complement strand
CATAGGCCATCCTTTCCTAAATGTGTTTGTTTTCTTGCTGAACACATCGGCAAGGATGAGCCTTTTTTATTACCATATTGCTTTTTCAAAGAACCGAGCTGAACATTATTTTTTTGGAAAGTGCAGTTTCAAATACAATTTATTAAAAAATATATTGCTTCTTTCCTTGCTGGCATGCTCTAAACGCAGCCAAAAACTGCTTCCATTATTGCTGACAATGTACGCCACTGCTGCAGGCCAGCCTCAAGTGAGCGATGTCCTTTGTTTGTTAGATGATAGTACTTACGCCGCCTACCATTTTGGGCTGTACTCCACTTTGCGGATATCAGAGCCTTTTTCTGCATTCGATGCAGTACAACGTAAATGGTGCTCTCCCCAAGCTGCAGGATTCCGTGAGAAAAATCATTTAGCTCTTTGCTGACAGCGTAACCATAGTTTGGATCTCTTTCTAAAATTGCCAATAGTAGGGTTTCCACATTTCCGTCAAGAGTTTGCTTGCAGAGCTTTACAACTTTGTCAATTGCTTTTATGGCACTACCCAAACAAGAATAACAATAATCAGCCGATGAATCTCTCTGCAGCAAGCCGCAGGTATCAAAAACTTCCGTAAGGAATCTACATACTCTTCGCCCTGTGGCAAGCCACATAGAATTACCAAGTTAATAAGCTATACCTTACACTGTAAGGTATAGCATAATATACATTATTAAATGTGGTCGTGTCAAATTTTTAGAAAAAAGATTCTCACACCTTGACAGTCATAGCACTTATCATTTCAGACTTCGCCTGTCCAACAACTGCATTGCTGGAAACTGCTCTCACCACCGTATTCACAGGCGGGTAATTCTCGCCTAATTAGATTGCTTCGTCGTCCCGATGTATTGTGACTCCTCGCAAATACAAATAGTGCACATATTGTGAGGAGTTCACCATGGATACGCGACAAAGAAACTTCAGAATATGAGCGCTTACAGAAGTAATTATCTAAAATCTATTTGATGTCGGCGATGTCGCTCTGCGGCTGACCAACTAAATATATCCTGTTTTTGCCGCTGCGTTTTGCTTCCAGCAGTGCTTTATCCGCCTCCTGAAAAAGCTCCTGCGGATTAGAACCATCGCGTGGAAAACCTGCCAGGCCGCCACTTATTGTAAGAACACCCTCGCCCTTCGAACCTAATAAATTTAGTTCCGCTTTCTCCAATTCCCTTATAAATCTCTTTGCTATGAAAATTACTTCCTGCGGATGGTCCCGTCCCTGGCGGGATGCAGAGCGTCTCTCAGTTTCCATATCGGTCGCTTTGGGTCGCTCATCCAAGGCGGGATCCCAGAATACAACCGCAAATTCGTCGCCGCCAATCCTGCCCACCACATCGTGTGTTCGGCAGCAGCGCTGCATTAAAACGGCAGCCTGCTTTAAAATTTTGTCCCCTACCGGATGGCCGTAAACGTCATTATAATGTTTAAAGTTATCGATATCAAAAACAAGCAGCGTCACCTGCCCCTTTTCCTTCTCGGCATGCTCCAAAATCTGCCGGCAAAATTCCCATATATATCTTCTATTCCTCAATCCTGTCAAATCATCCGTCGTAGCCAATATTTCAAGCTGTTTTATTCTCTTCTCCAACTTTTCATTGATAGTAATAATCGAAACGGTATCAACACGTCCATAATCTACAGCAGGCATTATCGATTCATAAAGTTTCTTTACCTGGACAGGACAAATCAGATAATCATCTGCCACGCTTGTGCCGTTGGAAGAGGGATTGATGAACTGTCTGGCTATCGGCTCCTCATACATCTGCGCTAAAAGAATAATCTTTGCTTTCGAGTTGGCTTCTCGTAAGACCTTAAGGGCTGAACTCAATCTGGCTGATATTCCAGCCATCACAATACCAATTGCTGTAAAGTTATTTTTCGCAGCAGCATTAACCGCATCGGGTATATTGTCGGAGACTTCACAGAGTTCCGCCGTAATGGTGTCTGCATCAAAAAAGGCTTTGTTGATGTCACCCACCAGTAGAATCTTACCACTCACTCCTTTGGAGGAAATAGGCACATTAGAAGTTTTCATCTCTCTGCCCAAGGAAAATAAACTAACTACTTTATGATAGCAAATTAACCGGAAAAAATCAATCCTCCCCTCTGCAGAAAACAGAATGCAGAGAACAGAATAATCGAACAGGTTATTTCTGTCTTCTGCCTTCTGCTATCTGTTATTCCGCTGTCGGCAGGTCATTCAGATTCTTTTGGACCTGTTCCATATAAATACTGTCGGGATATAAGCTTATGAAGCTCATTAGAGTTGCTCTGGCATCAGCTAAGTACTTTTTATTCTGCTCCAAGCTTGCTTTATTGTGCTGACGCCACAGGACAATTTTCAGCAATGCCAGCTCGTATAGAGCCTGCATTCCACCATCGGTATTCTGAAATTCTTTATGGAGCTTACTCAATTGTTCAGCCCGCCGCTGCTCATCAGCAATCATCTTGGCCTGTGCAAGCAAAACATTGTCACGAAGTGGATCATCCTCACCCATCTGTTCCAACAGGTTGTTGATACGCCTCGAATAATCCTGGCTGTGCTGATTCAACATAACAAATTCCACTAGGCGTTTTCTTGAATCAGCCTGCTGGGTTCGGTTTTCCGATCCTATGAGAACGCGGAGCTGAGCCAGCTTTCTTTGTAATTCAACCAGCTTGATTTCCGTCATTGCAGACTCTGCCGGTTTGGTGAAGACGGAAAACTGACTAAAAAATCTGTTTTCATCCGTCTGTTTTTGTTTGAGCAGATTCAAACGCTCTACAAGAATGTTCTGCGCCTCAGCAAGAAGCTCATCGGCCTGCTCAAACAAATCCAGGCCTACATAATACCTCGCAATGCGCCATCGTGCTTCAAGCGACTCAGGACTCTGGGGAAAGTCGTCATAAAGACGATACCATATCAGCATAGACTCGCGATGTGGATAGTCATTGTAGAAATGCAACAGCTCTTTTTGCTCCAGCAGCTCGATATCAGGCTTGTATTCATTCAAAAGCGCTTTGTAGTATAGCGCTATGGGCATTCGGTCACTCGCATGACGACTTTTCTGAAACTCAGTATAAAGTAATGACGGCATCCACCAAGGTTTGGGCGGATCAATAAACAAATCATACTGCCTGTCGAGCCATTGCCTTTTTATCTGATACTTTAACTCGTTGGGTACTATGAACCAACTTGGCCAACGGTCATAATTTAGTTGAACCTGTATTTCCTTTTTAAGCTCTTTCCGTAGTGGAATTGGTTCATCAGGATAAAAGAAACCTGTCAAATATTTTCTTACAGTCGGGTCTTTGATTGTTTTGTCCAATGCCTCCGTTATACTATGGTCATGAAATTCGCTCACGTATTCAGGATTATTTTTGGCCACATAGAGCTGATAATCTAATTCATTAAGGCCCACTCTAATCTCAAAGGTCAGGACAGCTAATAAAAAGAAAACAGAGGTAAACATCCAAACAAGGCCCGGCTTATAACGTGTAAAGTGACCTATGCCAAGAACCAATCCCGCTATTGCCAAAGCAATAAACCAAGCGCAAATCCAAGGCGCAAAGGAAAATCCCCATTTAATAGGCTCTACGCCTCTGGCACCGCCGAAGCATCCCCAATAAAGAAGCTGGGGAGCTGTACATAAAGCTATTGCAGCAAAACGGGAGCGAAAACGAAGAGGACGGCACGCCGCAGCAATACAGCTTATTAAAAGACACAACGCAAAGGCCGGTAAATTGGCTAAGAAAAATACCTCTAAGATAAAAATAAGACTGTATTGAAGGCTCAAAAGCTGTGATATCAACACCGGCACAATCGCAAAAATACCCATTAGCAGTCCCAATACAAGGATCTGCCACGGATACTCAAATATACTCACGCCAGCCATACTAAACCGGTCAAGACGCCAAAGTCTTGGAGAAGTTACTGCTTTAAGACTAAACGACCATAAAGAACCACTTACTATCTCTGAGAAGAAAAGACAGGCCAAGCCAAATGCCACAACAGCAAGCAGCCAGCACCTCTGCACATTTTTATGGCTGTAATGAAGCGTAGGTCCAACCGCCATAAAAGACTTTGCCCGCCGTGATTCGACCGAGCTTGCCAAGGTCTCGTCACTTGTCGTTCGTCGCCCGTTTATTGTTCCTTGACCTTTGTACATAAAGAAGAAAATTCTAAATTCGAATATCTAAATTCGAGACAATATCAAAATTCAAATGTTCAAAACACATATTTTGAATTTAGGATTTCAGTCATTTGAATTTGTTTCGTATTTCGGATTTAGTGCTTCGAATTTTTAATTAGGGATGGGGCTTATGTCCCTTCGCTACTGGTGGCTAAATATTCAACCTGTTCAGCAGTTAGCTTATCTATGTCGATTGACATTGACTTCAGTTTGAGCCTGCTTACCTGCTGCTCTACCTGGCCGGGGACATCATGCACTGCGACAGCAAGCTTTCCTTTTCTTTTTGTTACATATTCAGCCTCCAACGCTTGAGTCGCAAAGCTCATGTCCATTACACTTGCAGGATGTCCCTCAGCCGCTGCGAGGTTGATTAATCTGCCGTCACCGAGAAGATAAATGCGCTTATTGTTTTTTAATACATACTCATCAACGTGTCTGCGTACCTGACGAGTTATCCTTTTGGCCAGTTTCCTTAGGGCCGGTATGTCTATCTCTACATTGAAATGCCCGCTATTGGCAACCACCGATCTATCCTTCATCAAGCGGAAGTGCTCCGAGCGAATAACATTTTTATTACCGGTTAGTGTTACAAACAATTCGCCGACCTTCGCCGCCTCCGTCATCGGCATAACAGTGAAACCATCCATAGCAGCCTCAAGCGCCTTGATTGGGTCAATTTCCGTGACGATGACAATAGCTCCCATACCTCTTGCCCGCATGGCAAAGCCCCGGCCGCACCAGCCATACCCTGCAACAACAATCTTCTTTCCAGCCATCAGCAAATCGGTTGCGCGAATGATACCATCAACTGTTGATTGGCCTGTGCCATAGCGATTGTCAAAGAGATGTTTAGTTGCAGCGTCGTTTACAGCGATAACCGGAAACCTTAAAAGTCCCGCTTTTTCCATCGCCCGCAAACGAATAACGCCGGTAGTGGTCTCCTCCATACTGGCTAATATCCGGCCGGCATCTTTAGTCCTGTGGGTATGCAGCTCATTGACTAAATCAGCACCGTCATCAAACGTAATAACCGGTTTGTGATCTAAAGTCTGGTTTATGTGTTTGTAATATGTGTTGCGATTTTCTCCACAAATCGCAAACACCGGTATCTTAAAATCCTTCACCAATGACGCAGCCACGTCGTCCTGGGTGCTCAACGGATTAGATGCACAGAGTGCTATATTCGCTCCCGCCGCCTTCAGAGTTCGAGCAAGATTAGCTGTTTCAGCGGTTATATGCAAACAGGCAGAAATATTCATGCCCGTCAGCGCCTTGCTTTTTGAAAACTTCTTACGTATCAATGCCAGAACCGGCATATCATTATCAGCCCAGAGAATACGTTTTTTGCCCCCTCTAGCCAAAGACAAATCAGCTACATCATATTTCATGTATATATCCTTTCACAGACGCAAACAAACCATAGATAATAGGATAAAGCTATAGATTTTGCAACTTTTTATTTTATGAAATTATACCCGCCCCCAGTTTTATATTGTGTCTGTGAATGGAAACCAATTTCCGTCAACTCTGCAGTAGCCGACGGTAAAGCTGTTTTGTCTTTGCTGTCATAGCGATATGGCAGAAATTATTCTCAGCCCACTTTCTTGCCTCCTGGCCGATTTGCCTGCACATATCCGGGGAATCTATTAACTGATTTAAGGCCTGAACCAAGTCAGAATTCCGCATTGAGGTTACAAGTACGCCGGTACGGCCATTTTGAATATGCACCGAATCTTCCTCCCTGCTAAACCCCGCTGAAATGACTGTTTTGCCACAGGCCATTGCCTCGAACATCACGGATCCACCGGAAAGGCTCACCAATATATCCAGAGAAGATAACACCTGTGGCATATCTTCGCGTCTGCCGGTTAAGATAACATGCTGCTGTAAACCTTTGTCTCTAATAAAATGCTTAAGCTTTTCAAAATATTTTCGAGAATGAGTCTCGCCGATGATAAAAAAAGTCACATTCTTTTGCAAACCACGCACGACTTGTTCGGCAGCCTGAAGAAAAGCCAACTGGTGTTTAGAGGGGTCAATTCGCCCCACAATACCTACAAGAGTACGACCATCCACAGAAAAATCTCGCCTCAAAACATTTTCTTTAAACCCTATAGACCTGAAGATCTTCAGGTTTACTGCATCATCGATCTGTGTGATTTTTTCCGGACGGATTCCGGCCTGGAGCAAGTTTTGCTTTGTCCGGTGTGAGATTGCGACAATCGCTGTAGCCTGATAACAGTGGTGTTTGTAGACCTCATCTGGGTGAACCGGCGTACGGACATGCAGAACTGACGGTATCTTCAGTTTCCTCGCTACCCAAACCATATAGCCGCTGAGCCACAGGTCGGAACTGTGTACCAGAGAAACCTGCTGTTCTTTTGCATACTTGGCAAGGCGCTCGGCATCTATGTAACGATAAAGAACGGTTGAAAATGTCCTCCATGGACGAAGCGTAAAAACGCTTGTTTTAATACCGCAATCACGTAACTGACCAAAAAACTGGCCATTCGTACGACAGACTACAATCGGTTCGTAGCTATGATCAAGATTTGTAACGACGTAATGGAGTTGCCTCTGGCTGCCGCCGACCGCTCCCCCGCGAGAAAGGTAGAGAATTCGTTTCATTCTATCATTTAAGACAAGCTCGTTGCTATCTTATCAGCTCCTGAACTTTTAATTATTATGTCATTCTTACCATATATGTCAAATAAAAATATATTTCGCCTCAAACAAAATTCAGAGACTTTTGTAAGGATTCTTTTCTACAGACACCTGTTTCATTTCTAAAGTCACTTTCTTAGCTGTATAGATTTATTCCTTGCTTGAAAATCTCCTTGTCATCATGTATATACATAATTTAAGTGTGAGTACACCTTGGCTTTTAACATCGCAATAAAAGTGACTGAACACCTTAACGTGCGCATGACGCCGGAGGGGACAGAGTCCAAATACATCTGTGCGATAAGCTGCTTCAGATAAACGGTCCACCCGGCAGTAACGACTCCAAAAAAGCTACGAAATGGAGTCAACAGTTTTTGAAAGGCTTTATATAGTGAAATTCAGGTTTGTAAAACGTCTTTCTGAGCCGATAAAAAGTCGTCTGAAGTTCGAGCTTGCTAAGAGATATAGAACTGCGCTTGGCATGTTTGGGAATGTATGCTTTATAGGTGTCACGGGAAGTTGTGGCAAAACGACAACCAAAGAGCTTATTGCTACAATCTTAGCAAACGAAGGTCGAGTCCGAAAGAGCAACCAGCTTATAAACACTACACACTATGTCACCAAAACAATCCTAACTGTCTACCCGTGGCACCGCTTTTGTGTTAGTGAAGTCAGTGCTCCTTCGCCGGGGATTATGGAGAAATCAGCAAAATTGTTCCAGCCACGCATCGGCGTGGTTTCGCACATCGGTCAAGACCATTATAGTAACTATCGTAAATTAGAACTGACATCCGCAGAAAAAGGAAAACTCGTGGAAGCACTTCCGGTTAGTGGAGTGGCGGTACTCAATGCAGATGATCCTTACGTATACGCCATGCACCAGCGCACTGAAGCTCAGGTTATCACCTACGGTTTATCAGCTGATGCGATGGTCCACGGGGAAAAAGTGTCTTGCGCCTGGCCAAAGCCAATGTCGCTTGATGTTTGCTATGCGGAAAAACGGCTTCATGTTCAAACACAATTGTTAGGTGAGCACTGGGCTTATGTTGTACTGGCAGCGCTAGCTACGGGGATTGCTGTAGGCGTTTCACTGGAACGTGCTGTTCAGGCAGTCAAGACATTCGAACCAGTGCATGGTCGCATGAAACCACATAAAAGCCCTGATGGCGTTACCTTCATTTGTGACGATTGGAAGGCACCACTGTGGACTATACCTGCATCCTTAAATTTCATGAGAACAGCAAAGGCAGAGAGAAAAATTGTCGTGATAGGTTCAATCTCAGATACTCCCAAGAGCTTTTATGATAGATATCGGGCTGTTATTCGACAGGCATTGGATGCGGTTGACAAAATAATTTTTGTTGGCGATCATGCTCGTTCAGCCCTCAAAGCAAGGCCACATCCCGAAGATGACCGCATCGTGGCATTTGACACACTTTACCACGCCAATTCTTTCTTAAGTAATTATCTAAAAGCAGGTGATCTCGTTTTACTAAAAGGTTCACAACCGTCTGACCATCTCCAGCGAATCGTACTCTCGCAGACTAATGATATCGCCTGCTGGCGGGAAAAATGCAGGAAATTTCGTTTCTGCAGTGATTGTCGCCACCAACACACTCCCTTTGTGCCAAACGATAAAGTGCAGGTTAGTTAGTTTTACCTTTGCGCTGGGAATCTTCACTCCAAATTTTATGTTAAAAACAACTCAGACAAAATGAGGCGTATCACAACACTAATTATTTACTCAAACTGACCGAATTTTAATTGGAAACCGACGTAACTACTTACTTGACAAAAACATATTGCAATTTGTCATTCCCGTGAAAACGGGAATCCATTTCGCCATAAAATTTAATGGATTCCCGCCTGCGCGGGAATGACACGAAGAATCGGTCAGTTTGAGTTATTTATCTAATTGGCAATTATGACCGTCAGGCGAGCAATCAAAACCTTTCAAGCACTATTTGAGGTAGCCAAATACTGCCGCAAGCTCGTTCCACTCTGGAGTCCCGTCTATCCGGCTATCCTATTGCGAGCAATCCGCCTATGTCGTCGGCAGCGTTTTTTACCTGACGAAGCATTTCGGCTCGGATTATTCAATCCCAACCTTGCTTACACTGAAATGTCTAAGTTTACCAGCAGAAAGAACCTAACAAAAATCCAGGAATCTACAAATCCCATTTCTTGGACCCCTCTTTTAAAAAATAAAGGTATCTTTTACCGCTATTGTATGGCATTAGGTATACCTATCCCAAAGTTGTACGCCATCTTTTTTAAAAAAGCTGCGGGATGGTCCTACGATGGTTCGGTCCTGGCAAGCCGTAAGGATTGGAAAAAGTTCTTCGACAACCAGTTGCCAGCAACATTCGTTGTTAAGCCCACACAAGGAGCTTGTGGCAAAGGATTAAACATATTCAGCAGGTCTAATAAAAAATTTATCGACGTTTCCGGACGAGTATATGAATCAGCCGACCTATATGATGCGCTACTTTCAGATCCCCAACACGAAAGCTTTATAATTCAGGAGCGGCTCAAGAATCATCCTGAATTACTACGTTTGACCGGCATTGAGTTTCTTCAGACAGTTCGAATCATCACCATTGTAGCCTGTGGTGAGCTTGCCCCTAAGGGGCTTGCCGAATCCGACAGAAAAAACCAGTGTCGTATCATACATGCACACCTCAAATTGATTACCGGTCAAAGAGTAGTTGACAACTTTGAACACGGCTTGAGTGGTAATATAGAATCGCTTGTTTCCCTAACTGATGGTCAGTTAAAACCAGCGGTCACGATGAGCTTGGATGGTTCGGGTGTACATACCATACCCAACCATCCAAAAACGAAAATTGTTTTTAGCCGATTTCACCTCCCACTATGGGACCAAGCATGCAAACTGGTCAAAGAAATAGCACCTAAGTTTTTACCTGTACGTGCAATTGCATGGGATGTGGGTTTAACGCCCGACGGGCCTTACATCGTAGAAGGCAATATCTGGTGGTACCCGCCTAATCAGCACAGGCGTATGGACGTTATTTTAAATGAATTAAGTTGAGGCGTCTCAAATACTACTCTGCAAAGTTCTCTCTCGCAGCCACTTATGTTACATAGCATAAGTTCTACGGAGAACGGACTAACGAAGTCTCCTTCCTCCCATACCCTCATACATCATATCATCATACATACCCTCAAGCCTCTCATATCCTTCCAAACCGCGTACAGGCTGCCTACCGCGGCGTCCGCCTGTTCCACCTGACCATGCGCGCAGCGGCTCTTTGGGCTCTCTTTGCAAAGTTCTGATATTAGCATAAGCAGTCTGCAAATCCTGCGACCAATTCATGCTCGAAATTGCCGTTCGTTCAATAACTGTTCCATCGAAACTGTAAAGCATATCAAAATAGCGTCTGGGACGTAAATTCTCTTGGCCCGACCAGTCATTTACTGGCACCGCATCAACTAAAACAGCTCCAGTATTATAATCGATACTTTCAGGCTCTGTTTGTAACTCATAACCCATAGCTCGTCGATCGTAAAGGGACCCTTGTGGAGTGCCTCTGCGAAGCGGTGCCCCAGGGGAAACCCTCGCGAGGGGCCCCGCTCCACGGGGACCTACCCGTAATATGGAAGACAAAGAAGAGGTCTCAGGCTCTAATTCCACAACCTTACCGATAGCTTCGCCCTGTCTGACCGCAAAATCTTCGCTATACCAGTAACCCAATATATACTTTGAGACCTGAACTGTTACCATCTTTGCAGCTTCCTGTATATCCTTTGCAAAAAGATACAGCTTCTTTGGAATGCTTACAGGCTCAGTAACATCGGAAAACTCGCTCCATAAAACAACTGTATCCTTGTAAGATTTGCTTTGCTCTTTGAACTTATTAGTCCCAGCAATTGGATTAAAAACGCCTAATCTAATCCTATATCGATAGCTCTTGCCCGGTTCAACCGTATCATCAAATGCCCAGAACAACAAAGGCTCACGCATCTTGGACATGTCTGTCCATCCTGTAATCAACTTTTCCTCAAATTCAAGATAGGCATCATCCGGCGTCGGTTTCGGTTTTATCCGAGTATCTACACCTTCTCCTCCCAATAAATAATCCGTCTCGAGGTTACGATCATCTCGGCTTCTTGTTCTGAACCCGCCACGTGTGGACTGTCTTCCACCAGCCAGGCCTCTATCACCGTAAAGACCAGTATCACCGCCGTAAAGACCATCAGCCCGACCGGTTCTGCGATCTACACGACCTCTTTGCCTGATCCCTCTTGTACGTCCCTCCATAGTACCACCGCCCCGCGGTAATGCACCACCATATCCCCCCATTCCACCAGCCCTGCCACCTGCCCTTGTTCCAAATGCACCTGTAGCAGTCCCTCGTCTATCTTCGAGTCGCTGTTCGCGCTCACGCTGCTCCTCTTCTTTCCTCGCCTCTATTTCCTCGCGCCTTTGCTCTACCTTTTCCTTTTTTTTCAGGTCCTGGTACTTTCTGTGTAATGAGGGAGGAAACCATTCCTCATTCGCAGATGCAATACTGTAAGCGGCTGGCTGCAATATTTCCATTTTCACATCCAGCTCGTTAAATTGCAGCATGCGAACTGCTATTCCTCCTGGTGGCAAATTTTCAACATCTTCTACAACCTCAAACAGCCTTTTGCGATGGTCAATCTTGCTTCGAGGTACAGTTACCCAATCGCTCCAACCGCCGTTATCAAGCTGCTCCTGTTTTTGCAACTGAACCGCTGCAAAAACCGGTGATGCCAGACACGGATCACGCCATTCCTCTTTGACAAAGTCACTATTAAAACTGTCCTGAAACCTTTTGTATAATTCCACAACATCAAACTGTGCCTCAACCGATACCAGGTCGATATCATCTGGCTGAGGCATCGCATTTTCATAAGTAATCTCCTCAGTAACCGGCAGCGTAGGAACATAAGCCGCAGCTCTAATGTGCTCAACTGCAACATCCTTGACCTCACCAATAACTCCATTAGTCAGCGGAAGAGCGTATTTCTTGCCGTCGCTTACCTCACTCGAAATTAGTGGCGGCATTGGTATAGACATACCCGTATCAACGCCGTTTATAGCTGAGGCCAATAAGCCCTGGAAACCATTTTGCAGATCGCCCCATATTCCTTCTCTGACAGGATCATTCGGGTCCAAAGCACCGGTTAATCGCGATACGTAAGCCGGTTTAGGCTCAGGCGGCTGTTCCAGTTTGTACTCCAAATCCTTAGCCTGCCTTTCTATGCGCTTATCAACCTCGCTGGGGCTCAATTTCTCACCACCATAGCTAACTACGTTGGGACTTATAAGAACACGGAAAATTAAAAGCCAGATACAAACCAGTCCTACAACAGCAAACACTATCTTCTCAATATGCTCCTCTAAAAAGTATCCAACTTTTTTTATTATCATCATCTTTTACGCCTTTCACCGCAGAAAATAACCCCGTGTAAAACGCGGAGCTAATTATTTATCCTCTTCGCTCTGTAACTCTTCCACAATCTCTTCCGGTATAATCTCCTTATAACCAGCCTTATTAAAAATATATTCGCAGATCAAATCCAGCTCCACTACAGCGTCCTCGCCATAACGGTATAGATAGTGACTTGGATCATTCTGAGTGTCTATCGGCTCGATATTACTTTCTAAAATCGATATCTGGTTATGTTTGAAGGTTTGCTCCGGACCATCGCCGAGAGGATAACCTCTAAATTTATGTTGCTTGGCGCTACAAAGTTCCTCCATAAAAGGCAAAACAGAATCTGCACTAACCAGAACCGCTATATTAAAATGTATAACATCAATATCTTCATTGCAAAACCGTCCTGTACAGGATTCGGTAAGTCCATCTTGCGCTGAAAGAACATAGCTGGGTTTATCATCCGCTGATTTTCTTGCAGCGCGCCGGCCCATCCGAAACGATCGGGCCCTCATAACTCCCCCTTCGCTAAGAGTGAAACTGACCCTCATAAGCCGTTTAACCGGTGAAGTTAGAACACTTTTCGAGCCAGTATTCATAGCTGCTATGGTATCGATAACATCTTCAATAATCCAATAGCCCAATTGCCAGTACCAACTATCCTTAACCGCCTCTTCTCTGCCGGGATGCTGATATTCCTTCCAAAATTCGTACCCACTTACATCAGCAGGATTTGCATAAACAGAACCGGTTTTCGCCTTCTCTAAGCAAATCTCATCCACTATCGTAGCATCGATACCACTTCTTATCCCCAATGAGCCTCCCCTTAGATATCTGTCGGATGGATAGGGGTTCATTAAAGATGATCTTCCTGCCCCCTTGGGACGGTTGCGTAAAGATGAGCTCTGCAAGCTTTGTTGCAGCTCGGCTTCACTGGGAGAATCACAGGCACGTATCCCGGCAAGCAACCCTTCCACAGTCTTGCGAAATCGGTCGCCAAATTCCTCGAAAATCAACGCTGATATATCTGTCGGCTTAGGAAATATCTTGTAGCTTAGTAATTCTCTTTTGGAGCATTGCTCTGCCAAGAGCTCTATCTGATTGGCATCATTCGCATAAGACTGTTGGTACTGCTCCTCCATCTTCCACTGCTCACGCGAAATGGCAGCCATATTCTGAACTGACTTTCCTTTGCTAAGGCTCTTATCTTCTATCTGTCTCTTTAGCCTGCTGCTGATTAACTGCGTAGGGATAAAGAGAACGATAGCAACCACTGCTATGATAATCGCTACAAGTATCGACGAATTACTTCTGAGTATGCTTAATTTTTGCAGAATACTTTTGAAATTTGGTATATTCATTTTGTCTCACCAAGCTACTTTGTTACTTAATTTTCTTATTTCATACTCCCCTATTCCACAGCATAATCAGTCTGTATCGGTTTTAGAAATCAAATTTTCCTCCTCCAAGACCTTTTGTGCTCCTTGAGGAACTCGATGAAGGCGAGGATACAGGGGGTCGAACAGGAGCAGTTCCATAAGGTGACATAGCACCCGCAGCAGGCTCAGGCGGTTTGGGGGCATCTTCCCAGACTACTTTAAAGTTTAATACGAACCAAAAGTCATTGTCTTTATACATAGGGCTACCTGTTCTGCGGTCGATTACCTCTTTTCCATACTCGTCCAGTACAGGAACTTTACTGATAATCTCTTTTGTCATTGGGTCCCGCAGAAGATCTCTGCCACCTATACCTATACTACTACCCCTGCCGGGCGCAGCAATCTGGCTGCCCATTCCGGGTATAACATCCAGAATCCCTATACCCGCAGGCACATCGGCAGATAAATCTACCGGATCTTTGTCCAGCTTGTAATGCTCCTTGCTGCCCTTTTCATACAACTTGAATGGGCAATTACCGTCAACGATTTCATCAAGGCGCTGCAGCCGAGTAACAAATCCCCATCTATCACGCCTGTCTCCAACTCCGGGAGGGTCAAGCAACTCACCTATATCCTTATAGGGACTGTACCCGGCTATAGTTACAACAAATCCTGCACTTTTTTCAACCTGTTCTTGACCACCATAAGTAAGGTCTGGAGCATATCTGGATCGCATAACCGGATCCATCATCCTCGGGTCATCCATAAAGTAACCTTCCATTCCTTCCCCTCGTTGATCCAAGCCCATTGCACCTTTTCTCATCAGAGCTGTTACACCAAATTGTGCTTGGTCAAGATCATTCGAATAATAAGCAGACATGCTGGTTATAAATAACTGCTTTCGCTCCTTGCGAGGAGTGAGCTTAACGGTTTCTATATCGCCGTTTGCAAAAGCCTCGTAAAGCTCCTTTTGCGCTGGATTGTTTTCTGCATTCGGTAAAACCGAAAGTATAGTCTCATGCAACAGAGGAATGACTTCACGATATTTAAAAGGTTCAAAATACTTTTTTATTTCATCTTGTAATTCAGAACCCATTCGCTGTTGTTCCTGGAGCTGGTTGCGAGCATTCTTAGCATCGTCAAGAACATCGCCGATCTCGCTCCGAATCCGATCATTTTTTGCATAATTGATTTTATCCAAACCGGTTCTGGCTAGTGTCATAAGTGAAACCAGAAGTAACAAGCAAGCTGCCGCAGCAAAATATCTTCCTTTGCTCGCCCATGCCATAGACCTGGCGGCACTCTTTGGGAGCAGGTTGCCTGATATTGCTGCCAAACCTAAGCCCTGAATGGCAAGACCATAAACAACGCCGAAGTCACTAACGTTCTCATGGAATTTTGCTGCTGAAACACGTGGGCTCATCGTAAGTTTTTTAAATGAATCCGGCCGTTCAACTGGTAACTGCAAACTCTGCTGTAAATATTTCAGCAAGCCACGTAATTTGGTTCCGCCGCCAAGAGCAATAACCTTTACAAATTTAGCGTTGGGATTGGAGGTACTATAAAAGCCTAACGAGCGCTGCACCTCAGACACTAAATCGGTAAAAACCGGTTTCATCGCCTGCAGAATTTGTCGCGCATATTTGCTTACCGGTGCTGTACGTTTTAACTTTTCCGCTTTTTCAAAACTCAGCTTGAACGCATCCGCTATCGCCTTAGTAAAGGTATTACCACCTATGAGGATACAACGTTGCCAGACCATTGACTTTGTGCAGACAACCAAATCGGTATTTTCCGCCCCCACGTTAAGAACAACAACGGCTTGATCATTCGAATTGAGCAATTCAGCATGGTCATGCACTATATAGTTATATAGAGCCATTGGCGCCATCTGAATATAGCTAACACGCAGATCTTCTCTCTCAAAATGCTCCATTGACGAATTTACCGCTTCCCTTTTAATAGCAAAAATACCGACCTTTTTTTCGGGACTGTCCGCTTCTGTCATCAATTGCCAGTCCCACTCTACTTCGTTGATATCGAAAGGAATCTGCTGGACAGCCTCAAATCTTACAATTTCCGGAATGCGTTTCGGTTCAACCGGCGGCAGGTTCACGAACCGTGCAAAACTATTTTGGCTCGGCACAGAAATAATTATCTCATCACCGCCCAAATCGTTTCGCTGTACAAATTGGCGCAAACTCAATGCAATAAGCTCGTCCCTCTCAGCAGGTCTGATCCCACTTCCTGAAAGAATCTTGCCGTGCTGGATATGATCAAAGCCGATTACTTGTACAACGCCGCCGACATTAGTTAAACGCAGTGCCTTTAGAGAATTACTGCCTAAATCTATCGCCCAAACCGTATCAGATACAGCCGCCATAACAAACCTCCCACTTTATGGCCTACCAATTCATTAACCTTGTCAATCTTTATCTTCCCCTATAAATTATATCATATTATGAAAACTTTTTCCATAAATACCCTCGGCTGTAAAGTTAATCAGTATGAAAGCCAGCAGATTCGCCAGTTTCTTGAACGGCTTGGCCTCGACTATGCCGAAATGTCGCAGCGACCAGACCTTGTGATTGTCAATACTTGCTGCGTAACCCATACCGCCTCAGCCAAGAGCCGACAATATATCAGAAAAGCCCAAAAACTAAATCCTGATGCTATAATCGTGGTCTGTGGATGCCTTCCAAGCATTCAAACTGGTGAACTTAACGGCCTTGCTGAAAATCTCTGCCTCATAAGGCACCGAGACGAGCTTGCCGGCAGTTTAAGCCGAATAGCAGCCGGCGAAGTTTCCACCTCTGATACTAAGGGAATTCCACACCGTCAAAACAATACAATTAAAACAAATTATTTTGATAACTTCAAGTGTAAAAACAATTTAGCCCCACTTGCTGTGCTTCCATCCTTAACTTCTTTCAAGGGCCATACCAGAGCCTTTCTAAAGATCCAAGACGGCTGTGATGGTTATTGCTCCTATTGTATTGTACCCAAAACTCGTCCGTTTGTTCATAATAAACCCGTAGATTTAGTCCTGCAAGAAGCGCATGCCCTTGTCTCAGCCGGCCATAAAGAAATTGTCATAACCGGCGTATTCCTCGGCGCTTACGGCCAAGATACTGTCAGAAGAAAAAACTGGCCAAATCAACAAAATGATAACTTAGCTAACCTTCTCGATAAGATTGCACAAATACCCGGCCTTGCACGAATCAGGCTAAGCTCACTTGAGCCGGGTGATGTCACGCAGCGGTTTTTAGACACTTTCTGCGAGCACCGTAACATTATGCCACACCTGCACTTATCACTTCAGTCCGGCTCAAATTCAATTCTTAAAAAGATGTGCAGACAATATACCGCTGAAGACTTCAGTGAAAAGGTGTCTTTGATTAAATCCCGATTGGATAGACCAGCCATAACGACCGATATTATCGTTGGTTTTCCTGGTGAAAGCGATGCTGACTTTGAACAAACGGTAGCTTTAGCTAAAGAAGTTGGCTTTGCCAAGATGCATGTTTTCGCCTTTTCACCGCGTAAAGGTACCGCTGCTGCAAATATGCAAGGCAATA
>Ga0315532_1001495_pt1 | contig 17278 bp, 15 predicted proteins | sample SalMarWE160370MG_FD_203082 | JGI IMG/M metagenome (GOLD analysis project Ga0315532, IMG submission 203082) | Salt marsh sediment microbial communities from the Plum Island Ecosystem LTER, Massachusetts, United States - Salt Marsh Sediment WE1603-70 ... | reverse complement strand
AGACACGAATAAGCTGGGGGATAAGGCTGCATGTTACAAGTGCACCAGCGACAAATCCTAGAGACTCTTCAAGAGACAAGACTGAACCTCCTTTTGGAATTACTTAGATTCATTATAGCACCGAGTAGTAGTTCTCAATATGGACTGCGCTATTTCCAGGCCTGGCTTCCTTTTTCATTTCAAAGCGGATAAAACTCATTTTGTCTCCTTTCCCAGCTCCTCCAGGGAAAGCTCATTTACTACGGTAAAGAACAAGAGGTGCGACTATCTCGCCATCGCACAATATAAAAGCTTGCATCCCGTGTAAGACGAATTCCGAGGTTTTAGATGCCCCTTGCTGCTTTCAGGCTTGAGAACCACCCGTCACTTCTTGCAGAGCGGAGCAATAGCTTTGGTAGGTTCGGGAATCGAAAAGAACAAACACGACATCTTTAAGGGATGTCGCTTGCTCCTTAAGAAACGAAACAACGGTGCTTACTGCTATTTTTGCCGCTTCATCAACGGGATAGCCATAGGCTCCAGTGCTTATAGAGGGGAAGGAAATGCTGGCCAATTTGTTCTCGGCAGCTAATTTCAGGCACTCGTAATAGGCCCTATCCAAAAGCTCAGCTTCATTTCTGCTGCCACCATGCCAGATGGGGCCAACAGTATGTATCACATACTGTGATTTGAGATTTCCCCCCGTGGTGATTACAGCTTTGCCTGTGGGCAATCTCCCTTGCTGGGCAACGATCTTCTTGCATTCCTCTAATATTGCTGGGCCCCCGGCCCGATGTATTGCCCCATCCACCCCTCCACCACCCATTAGGCTGGGATTAGCGGCGTTAACGATGGCATCGGTAGCTTGTTTGGTAATGTCTCCCTGGATTATGGCTAGCTTAGTCTGGTTAATGCTCACTTCCATAGACTGCTCCCCCATAGCTATTCTTTGCCGGCTCAAGGGCTTCAAGTGTTTATTTTTTTATTCTTTTTACTTCCTCAACTATCTTCGGCAAAATTTCACCAGTTTTCCCTTGAATTAGGTAATCAGAAATCCCTTCCTCAGTTAGGGGTGTTAAGTCAGCGTTCACCTCAATTATTGTTACCATCCCCTTCTGCTTGGCTACCCTCGGTAGGTTAGCGAACGGATAGACCACAGCCGAAGTCCCACAAATGAGCATCACATCGCACTTCCAGGCTTCCTCTAAGCTTTGCTGAGCAACATCAGCGGGAATTGGCTCGCCGAAGAAAACGGTATCGCTTTTTATTATTCCTCCACATTTAGGACAGCGGGGAGGCAGCTGATTCTGCTGTGCAAGGCTGGCTAAATCAATTTCGTCCCGCCTAAATCTCGAGTTGCAAGAAACGCACCTTAGCTTGGCAAAACTGCCGTGATATTCTAAGAGCTTCTTAGTCCCAGCCTTTTCATGAAGCGAATCAATATTCTGGGTGATTACGCCCTTTAAGATGCCCAGTTTCTCAAGTTCAACCAAGGCATAATGACCAGGATTGGGCTTAGCCTGTGCAAGGCCGCCTAAAAGACTGGCACGGGGGCGGGTCAACAGTTCTTCCCACCACCCTTTAGGGTCTTCCAAAAACCTCTCATAGCTTTGATAGGCTCTTCTTTCGGCTTCAGGATTTAATGTCCAGACCCCCTGGGGTCCCCGAAAATCACGAATCCCTGACTCGGTTGAACTCCCGGCCCCCGTCAGGGCAACAGCATATAGTGAGTTAGTTAAATCCCAAGCTGCCTTTGTAATTAGTTGTTCCATAGTTCCCTCCCTCCTTTCTCATTTAGCCATAGGCTTTTACAAATTTCTTAAATTATGTCAACTATTACATTTATGGAGCCTGTTTAACTTGGATTTCCCGTTCAAATTTGGGCATTTTGGAAGCCCTTCACCTCCAGATTTTTGTAGTTGCCTGATTTATCAGGCCTTCCCCCCGCTTAATTTGATAACTAAAGGTAACACAACCGATAAATGGGGGGCAAATTTCGGAGCTTGAAAAGAATGAAAAGTGCCTAGATATTAAATAAGAAGGTAACTACATCTCCATCCTGGATGATGTAATTTTTGCCTTCTGTCCTCAGCAGGCCTCTTTTTCGCGCCTCAGCTAGATTGCCGCAGCTTTCTAAATCGCTATAGCTGATAACCTCAGCTCGGATAAATCCCCTTTCCATGTCGGAATGAATCTTTCCTGCCGCTTTTGGTGCTGGAGTTCCGCCGGGGATAGTCCAGGCCTTTAGCTCAGAGGATACTGTGGTAAAGAAAGAAACCAGTCCCAGAAGACTATAGGAAAGGTCGATAACCCGGTCAAGCGCCGGTTTGCTCAGCCCCATAGCTTCACGGAATTCCTTGGCTTCATCATCGCTGAGCTGAGCTAGCTCCATCTCAAGCTTGCCGCAAAGGGCTACCACGGCAAACTGGGGGTAAAGGGAACTTATCTCGCCTTCCAGTTGTGAAGCCTGTGGTATTTGCCCCTCTCCGATATTAAGGACTACCAGCATGGGTTTGGCGGTCAGAAATTGATAGTTGGCTAACATTTTGAGCTCTTCTTTAGCCAGGCCTTGGAGTCTTATTGGTATATCTTTCTCTAACTCCGCCTTAACCTTTTGAAGCAGAATTTGCTCCTTTAAATAGGACTCCCGCTCTGCTGCTTTAGCTCCTTTTAAACTTGTCTCCAATTTTTCCAGCCTTCTCTCCATAATAGCTAAATCGGAAATAGCGAGTTCTAAATCTAGGGAAGCTATGTCTCGTTTCGGCTCTATGCTTCCTTCGGGATGGGGAACCTTGTCATCTTCAAAAGCCCGGACTACCTGGAGCAAGGCATCAGCAGTAGTCAGGTAGTTCAGGAATTCTCCCCCTGCTCCTTCTTTGCCGAAGCCCTTGATGGAACCGGCAATATCTATGTAACTCACCTCTGCGGGAACAGTCTTTTTGGGCTGGAATATACCTTCCAGCATTGATAGTCGGGAATCGGACACCTTGGCCACGCCGATATTGGGAGCCAGGGTAGGGGAATAAGCGGCAACTTCAGCCTTGCCTCTGGTCAGGGCATTAAAGATAGTCGTTTTGCCGCTCTCGGGTATCCCGATAATGGCAACCTTCATAGTTATATCCTAGCATATTTTGCTTTGGGCTTCTGCCAAGAAAAGCTGGTGCTGTGCTAGAATATGGTTAAATGCTCTATATTCTTTATGGTCAGCAAAAACCAGCAAAGAGGTGGACGAATCCTAGACTGAGTGCAGCTACCAATGGGATGGGGTTGACTTCGGTCCTCCAATCTATGAATAATATGCCAATATCATAAATAGAGAGGAGGGCTATGCGGCGCTTAACTGGCTGGTTTAGAAACCTCAAGAAGTGGCAAAAAGGAGGCCTCATCGGCTGTGCCGTGGGTCTCTTTCTTGTCTGCTTGGCGATAGCTTCATTTTTTATAGGCACACCTACCGATTTACCAGGGATAGTGCTGAAGGGGATATTATCGTTACACTTTTTTCTTTTCATAACATGCATTTATATGGGCTCTTGGATAGGATGTGTCGTGGCTATGGTAGTTCTCTATGGAGGGTTCGGGGCTATTGTGGGAAGAGTTCAACAGGTAACCAGTCCTTTCCGGAGGTGGCTGCTAACTGCTTTATTAGCCGTTTTCCTGCTGGTTGTTTACTCGTTCAGTTTTATAATAGGGTGGTGGTTTGAATGAAGCACTTTAGCTTCATTACACGGAGGATACTAAAACGGCTGTGGATAACAACACCGCCTACCACGCCCTGAGTCGCTGGTTTGCCATACCTCATGATTATGCTTCTAGGTCTTTCATTTCTCGCTAAAGGCCGAATTTGTTAAAGCTTCCTTCTTCATGATTATATCCTAGCATATTTTGGCTTTGAGCGATTGACTGACAGCAGCCGTTTGGCATATCCGAATCCTCCGCATGGTTCAAGACCAAATTTAGAGAATCGGGCGGGGACAAGCCCCGCCCCTACGAATTAAATTTTTAACCGTCAAAAAATGTCGTGGCTGCGTTCATCTCCACCCAAGCAAAACACATGTAGTGGCGGAGTTCATCTCCGCCTCGCCTTGGAGAGCACAAGCCCTACTCACACTCGCTGGCTGTGATAGAATATCGGAGAGATGTTCTACATTCTTTATGGTCAGGATGATTTCTCCCTTAATCAAGCTGTGGAGAAAATTAAAGCTGACCTGGGCGACCGGGAGATGGTAGCGACCAGCACCACCAGCTTAGAGGGTCAGCATCTAACTTTAAGTGAACTTAGAAATAAATGTGGTGCCGCTCCCTTTTTATCCTCACATCGCCTGGTTATAGTCGATGGATTATTAGGACGCTTTGAGGTAAAACAAAGCAAGCCGCGGTCTGGCAGAGGCAAATCGGGAAACGGGCTGGGGGAATGGGAAGGCCTGGCTTCCTACATCGAGCAAATGCCCGAAACGACCGTGCTGATGCTGGTTGATGAAGAGGTGAAGGGCCAAAATCCTCTATTAAAGAAGATTTCACCATTAGCTGAAGTAAGAACTTTCCCCTTGTTGCGAGGCAAGGATTTAAAGGCCTGGATACGACAACGGGTAAAGGCAGAGGGCGGCGATATCGCCCCCCAGGCCGTGGATTTGCTCGCTGAACTCATAGGTGGAGACTTATGGGCGATGAACGGTGAAATCCAGAAACTGCTTCTTTATAGCCAGGAGCGACCTATCAACGAAGATGATGTTAGACAACTGGTAAGTCATGTCCAGGAGGCTAACATCTTTGCTCTGGTGGATGCCGTGGCCGAAGGTCGAACCGAGTTAGCCCAACGGATACTTCATCGGCTGTATGATGATGGTGTGGCACCAACCTATATACTGGTTATGATTACGAGGCAGTTCCGCTTAATAGCTCAAGCCAAAGATTTGGAACCAGGACTGTCTCGCCTGCAGGTTCAGGATAGGTTGAGGCTGAAATCAAGCTATAGCTTGGATAAAACGCTTAGCCAGGCCAAACTGTATGACTTTGAAGGTGTAAAGTGGGCTTACGATAAGCTTCTGGAGACCGACTTAGCCATCAAAACTGGCATATACAGCGATAAATTAGCTCTAGAACTCCTGGTAACCGAACTCGCCTGCATATAGCTGACTGCATAAACCATTTTAATCCTCTCTCCTTTTGATGGGAGAGAGTTTTATGCGAAGAGTGAAAGCCTTGGGCCCCCTTCTGTCATCCTGAGCTAAGTGAAGGATCTCGGTGGGGGTATTCACTGGCTATTGTAGAAGTGCACAATTAGCACTAAAGCTCATCATAAATATCCCCAACCCCACGTTTCTACGAAGGTGAGAGATAGCAAGTTCGCTCGGTAGGCAGCTATTACCGCCCCCTCCTTTGATAATAGTCTATCACCTTATTGGCGGCTAAGGCTGCCCGCGATACGGTCGGATAAAAGGGTATTCCATGCTCAATAAGCTTGGCAGTTACCTCACAGGCATTTTTCCAACCCTCGTCGTCCTGCTCATTATCGTCGTTGTTCGGCGCGGGACTCCTGTCGTGGAGTAACCCCAGTACCGGCTTGTATTCAGCGATTTGCGTATACTGCTTGACAATTTCATCAGGAGACAGATTCATATTAGCCCATGGGGGAGGACCACCTCTGCCAAAAGGACTACCTCTGCCACGGTGGCCTCTGCCACCTGGCGGACCTCCCCAACCGGGAATATTTATAGAGGCAATAATCAGGTCGAAGCCCGGATGCATTGCCATCATTTTCAGCAGCTCTGCAGGACCAAAAGCGTCATCCCCCATATTTATTGAGAAATCCGCCGGGTTACTTATCCAGTCCCATATCTGGATACCCCGACTCCTTAGCTCCTCTCTAATCTCCTGTGGCAAAGGAGCAACATCAAGCCCGGCCTCTTCACACTGGTCAGCTGCCAGGACGGTAGCCCCTCCAGCACCTGCCATAACACCCGCTCTTCGGCCGGTAATTGGCGGTAAAAAGTAGAATGAGACAGCCAAATCCACCAGCTCGTCGATGCTGCAGGCGGAGACAGCGCCAGATTGACTTATCATCGTATTCCATACCTCTATGGCTCCAGCAAGGGAAGCGGTATGGGAAGCTGTCGCGCTGGTTCCTGCCTGCCCGCGGCCTCCTTTAATTATCACGACAGGCTTGGTCTTGGTTACTTCGCGGAGTATATTAAAGAACCGCGAACCGTTTTTAGGACCCTCGATATACATCATGATGACTTTTACTTCGGGGTCAGCGGCAAAGTATTCCAGAAAATCGGCTTCGTTGAAATCAATAGCGTTGCCGTAGCTTATCGCCTTATTGAAAAACGCGCCCCTTCGGGTGGTCTTATTGATTATCTCCCCGGCTGCCTGCCCGCTCTGGGAGGCGAATGCTATTGAGCCAGACAATTTGGGGAACTGGGGTTGAAAAGCCATGCCCATCTTGGGATAATAGACGCCCATGCAGTTGGGCCCGATAATACGCACACCGCCTTCTTTGGCGATACGCAGCACTTCCTTTTCCAGCTCAGCAGCATCCTCCCTGCCGGTCTCACTGAAGCGGGCGGTAAAAAGGTGAATGCACTTGACACCCTTCTGGGCACAGTCACGCATTATCTGAGGCACCTGCGGGGCCGGCGCAGCCGAAATCACAAAATCAACCGGGCCCGGTATGTCCTTGACAGTGGGGTAGGCTTTTATCTTCATTACCTCGGTGTATTTGGGATTAACCGGGTAAAGTTCGCCTTTAAATCCAAAATCAACCAGAGTTCCAAAAAACTGTGAACCGCGCCCTTCATCAGAGGCCCCGACGACAGCAATTGATCTCGGATGAAGAACCTCTTCTAACGAATACTCAGTCATATATATTCCTCCAACTAGATTCTAAATTACATCATAAAATTTTCCGAAACCGTGGTGATTAGCGAGCCTTCGAGTATCTTGTGATTACTACCTGCATGTAACGGTTTACGCACACTACTCTAGCACCCTCGGCTGCAAAGAGTTTCGCAATTGCTTTACCGAAGCCACAACTAGCCCCATTACTACTGTCACTTTACCATCAAGTTTGCCCATCGCGAACCTACTTTGCTTATTAGCAAATGTAAGTGAAATAGAAATGTATAAATGTACGTGAAATAGACTGGTTTGTCAAATCTCCTGCCACCTCTGGCCAGAATGACAAATTGGCTTTAGCTCCACGCAAACAGCGAAAAAGACTGCCTGAGATCCCTAGAAGAAGTAATGAAAATCCACATTATTCAATTTCCAGAGACATGATACCTCGTTTATGGTAGGCTTAATTAGTATTGTATCCTCGAATTTCAAGAGGAGGTCTGCAATGAAAGCATGTGAAGGACGAATCGGCCGGGTTTTTGTGATACGGCTGGAGGATGGAGATGTTGTGCCCGAATGTATCGAGCGGTTTGCCAAAGAGAAGGGAGTATCTGTGGGGCAGGCTATCCTGGTGGGTGGCATTGGGGGTGGCGACGTCGTTGTCGGCCCAAGACGTTCGGAAGAACGACCGCCGGAGCCCATGCTCCTCCCCATTGACGGAGCACATGAAGTAGTAGGGGTAGGTGTGCTCGCCCCCGGCGAAGATGGCAAATCAACTCTGCACATCCATGCTGCGCTGGGGAGGGCAGGGCGAACCATGACCGGATGCCTGCGGCATGGCGTCACCACCTGGCTTGTCGGAGAAGTCATCCTCTATGAAATCCTCGGCGCGGACGTGTTGCGTATTAAGGACAAACAGAGCGGTTTCGAGTTTCTGGAGCCTGGGGGCAACCACTGAGAGTTTTTTGTATTCAGGGGACATAATACCTGATTTGAAGTAGGCATAGTTAGTATTGTGTTTCTGAAATTCGAAATCGCTGAAACGCCTCCGAGCAAGCTTCTTAGCTGTAAATCTTGCCAGTCAGTTTTGATGTCCAGTACAATCCGGATGAATGAGCATGTCTAAAATTGACGAGTTATACAAACTATACGATGACATTGGCAACTGTCATATATGCCCCAGAATGGACAGAGAAAAGTCAGTACGCATGGTCCAAGCCGTTAATTCAAAAAGCGATGTTTTCATCATCTCTCAATCGTTGGCAGCTAACCAACTCCGACGTAGTGGCGTAAACTTTTTTGAAGTGAGTGGAAAACTAGGAAATACTGGGGGCAGCCTTGAAAGATTCCTGAATAAGTTTGATAGGACTGTTTACCCACATCGGGAAGTAAGAATGTTAAATGGCGTTGTGATCCCCAAGTGCAGGCATAGTTACCTATCTGTGTACAACACGGAAATCGCTCAATGCTACCCCGGCAAGAAAGAGACAGGTCATGGTGACAGAAGACCAGAAGGTGATGAAATTCAGAGATGTATCGAGCAAGAGTTTCTCATCAGAGAAATTAAGTTGATAAGACCAAAGTTGCTACTTCTTATGGGAAAATCAAGCCGCGATAGCTTCTTTAAGTATATCTTAAATATTCCCTGCCCTGATTCGCTTTCAAACCACATATCTGAAATTGTTCAGGCTGAGAGAATCCCACAATTCCAGCTGGACAATGGGAGCGTGTATGCGCTCCCAATTCAGCACGCTTCTGGAGCTAACCCACGATTTCGTAGTATGTTAGATAATGGTAAGATAATCGAATTAATTAGGGAGGTGCTGAAATGATTGACAAGGACAAATTACATAAAGCCCTGCGACAAATGGGCAAGAAACACGTAAAGCCACAGTATAGAGATCAGTGGACACCGGAGCGTCCCACTACAGGTTATTGTTACCCTGTAGCTGAAGTTGTCTACCACTATTTAGCACCAAAAGGAAGCAAGCCCTACGTCATGGAAACTGGTCCCAATGAGAAGCACTGGTTCATAAAGGGCCCTGATGGCAATATAATAGATCCGACCGCAGATCAATTCGATGAAGATGAACGTGTAGATTATGAGGCGGGAAAGCCCCAAAACTTCCGGACGTCGCAAATATCTAAACGGGGGAAAACGCTGGCCGAATTATTGGGGTTAACCGAAAGAGATTAAGAACTGCGACATATTTGACCTGATTTGTAGTGGGCTTAATTAGTATTGTGTCCCTGGATTCCATATCAGAAGTGATAAATCATCGTGAATTGCTAAACATTCTTACACCTAGATTTCTTTGGTCGCTGACTCCATAATCATTTCCCAAAAGCTGGATTAGCTACATGTACATATACCTTCTCATGTTTCGCAGCGTAAGGATTGTGTGACATATACCTTTTCAGATCAAGCTTGTCAAGTTCATACAGAAGCGACTCTTCCTGTAATTCGCGAACTCCAATAGGCAACGAGTAGTCGTGTATACTAACCTTCCAAAGATACTCGGAGAGCAGAACTATCAGTAGCTCTATGTCTTTGCCTTTCTGCCTAAGAAGTATGAAGTGTCTTCTTATCTCGGGATTGTCAAACCTTTGAATTGTTTCGATTAACTCTTCGTGTTTTTTTGCAGCTATCGTAATGTCTTTGTAGCTCGTACTTGTACGTCTATTCACGTCACGGTTAAACAACGATCTTAGACCCTCTAACTGACGGCGATTTACGAAGTTTTGATATTCGAATCCGTGGTGTTTGTAATTAAGGAGATAATGTATGCTTGAATAGGCCACCTTTGCTATACCTGGAATCACTTGCTTTATGTCTTCGAAGTCCCAAGCCAGAAATTTAACGTCTTTGATATGAGATTGCTGAACTCTGCCACCATCCGAATCCGTAAATTCAACAATGGAGTATGACCTATTATCGGTTCTTTGCTCAACAAGCTTTAGCACGCCTTCTACTCGGCTTCCGTCTCCTAGAGTTGCGATTCCGTCAGTAATGATAATCCCAGTCTTGTGGTATTCGGCAAATCTAATGTATTGGGGAAAACAAGCATCGACCAAAGCTCCCATGCGCGAGTTGCATTCTCTACATACCTCATGAATTATGAACTTGCCGTAGATATTCTTCGGAATAAAGTGCTCGTCAGTTCGCTTTTCCCAAGCCTTTCGATTACCACAGTATATGCAGGTAAAGGTCCTCATTCACACATTACTCCCAGCTAACAGAGTTAATAGCCATTTGAAACGAGAGCAGCGAGGATAGTATAGCACAAGCAAAAGGCCTGACCCACTCAAGCTGCAGCTTCTATTCCTTAGTAACAGGGATTAGATTTAAACCAATCATCTTAAGGTAGCGTGCCAGAGCACTGCCTATAAGTTGAACCATCCTTTCCGATTTCCTTTTGCTTTCTCAAGGTTTCCACCTCTGCCCTTTTAAGAAAGCCCGTTTTTTGCTACAATTGAGCGCCGAGCAATGAGTTACTTTCTGGGCGTAGATATTGGCTCTGTCAATGCCAAGCTGGCGCTCATAGATGAGAACGGCGGGGTTGTTGAGTTTGATACCGAGAAGGTAATCTCCAGCCCCAGGGTCGCCGTCAGTTCGTTTATCGCCAGGCTGGGCGGGAGATTCAATCTCAAAGAAATTGTCGCCGCCGGTGTATCCGGCTCAGGCAGGGGCGTTATCCCCAAGGAGCTTGGCTGGACGGAATACAGCAGCTCACTGGCGATTGCCTCCGGACTGCTTCACCGTTACCGCGACGTTAAAACTATCATACAAATCGGCGGCCAGAGCACCCTGGTTATAGAGCTGGAAGATGGCTTGAGAAAGCCATGGAAGGTGGAATCCAATCCCCTCTGTGCTGCGGGCACGGGAAGGTTCCTGGAGCAACAGGCATACAGAATTGGTATCAGCATGGAGGACTTCGCCAACCTGGCCTTGAAATTTAAAGGCACTGCCCCCAGGATAGCCGCCCGGTGCAGCGTCTTTGCCAAGACCGACCTCATCCACCTCCAGCAGAAGGGCGTCCCGCTGGACGCCATGCTCTACGCACTCTGCGAAAGCGTGGCCCGGATGGTCGGCTCTTTGAAGAAAGGAACTTTCCAGGAGCCAGTCTATTTTGTGGGCGGTGTTGCCGCCAATCCGGCTGTGGCCAAATCCCTCAATGACATGATTTCTGCCAGGAATGGGCATCCCGTTGAGGTAATCATTCCCAAAGACTACCTACACATGGAGTCCCTGGGGTCGGCATTACTGTCCATAGGGAAAACTTCCCAGGGCGTTATGCTGTCAGGAACAGATGTCGAGCAGCGCCATTTTGAAATGCCCAGGCTGGAAATTGTCGCCGTTCAGGACGGTAAGGACAGTCAGAGGATAGAAGAACCATGCGTTGGCTACCTCGGGGTTGACGTGGGCTCCACCAGCACCAAGGCGGTGATAATGGATGAAACGGGCACACGATTGCTGGGGAAGAACTACCTGATGACTGCGGGAAGGCCGGTTGAGGCTGTCAGGCAGGTCTTCAGGAACTTGCTTCGGGATGGCGCGGGCAAGGTCAAGATAGCTGGCGTTGGTGTTACCGGCTCAGGCAGATACCTGGTGGGTGGCTTCACCGGGGCAGACCTGATTAAGAACGAGATAACGGCACAGACCAGAGCTGCCGCCGAGATGGACCCTGAAGCAGACATTATCGAGATTGGCGGGCAGGACTCCAAGCTGGTCATCAAGAGAAACGGTGTCGTCGTGGACTATCACATGAACAAAGCCTGCGCCGCGGGAACAGGAAGCTTCATTGACGAGCTGGCCGAGATGCTCGGCGTTTCCGTAACCAACGGTGAGTTTGCCGACCTGGCATTTGCCGCCCCCCATACCATTGAGCTGGGGACGAGATGTGCTGCGTTTATGGGTCAGGCAGTGGCCTCGGCACAGCAGGAAGGCGTGCCCCTGGAGATAATCACGGCCAGTCTGGCTAACTCCATAGCCAAGAACTATCTCTCCAAGGTGGTGGAGCACAGAAAACTGGGCGACAAGGTTATCCTCACTGGGGCGGTATTCTACAACAAGGCCGTAGTCTCCGCCTTCCACCAGCAGCTTGAAGGTAAAACATTGACCGTGCCGGAGCACAAAGAGGTCAGCGGCGCCATAGGTGCAGCCCTCCTGGCAAGAGAGGCCATGGTCGGCCAGGAATCGAAGTTCAAGGGCTTTCAAGAGGTTGTGGATAGAGAGTGCAAGCTTACTACATTCGTGTGCAAAGGGTGCGACAACAACTGCACCATTACCCGGATGGAGATGCCCGGTGAAGAGTCTACTTTCTATGGCAGCAGGTGCGACAAGTACGACGCCATAGCCAGCCATGCCAAGAAAGAGACCTTCTTCGATAAGCGGGAACAATTGCTCTTTCGAGAGTACAAAAAGGATTCCGGCACGGGGCCTTCGGTGGGCATTCCCAGAGGGCTCTTGGTATATGATTATGCTCCGCTACTTATCGGGTTTCTCAATGCCCTCGACGCCAGGGTTGTCCTTTCCAGCCAGACCAACAACGCAATCATGAACCAGGCCATCGAGCTAGGCTACACCGACAGTTGTTTTCCCATGAAGCTTCTCCATGGGCACGCGGCAATGCTCAAGGATACAGATTACATCCTCTACCCCTGCGCCATTCGCCTCGGTAGAAAAGATGGGGATGAGAGCCAGCAATACTCCTGTCCCTTAGTCCAGGCCTCCCCGTTCATAATACGAAATGTGCTTGGCCTTGGAGAACGGCTGTTGATACCCATACTTGACTTCAGTCAAGGCGATGCCGATGTGATAAAGAACTTTGCAGATGTCGCCGTGAAGATGGGGTTCAGTAGAAGGAAAGGCAAGAAGGCGGCCCTGGCCGGAATTGAATCTCAGCGTAGGTTTGAGGCCGACCAGGCAGTGCTGGGCAGGGAACTATTGGAGCAACTGCGCCAAAGCGACCAGCTGGGCGTGGTCCTCTTCGCCAGGTCTTATATGTCGCAGGATGCTGGGGCCAATCTGGGCATAGCGGAGAAGCTCGCTCAGCTTGGGGTGGTGCCCATACCGCTGGACTTTTTGCCCCTGGGGTCAGTGAGTGCCAAGGATTACTCCGACCGTCCTTACTGGTTCTATGAAAACAAATATATAGCCGGCGCTGATATAACTGTCTCAGACCCCCAGCTTTATGGATTGTGGCTGTCAAACTTCGGGTGTGGCCCGAACTCCTTCATAATCCACATTGTAGAAGATATCATGGGGGGCAAGCCTCTGGGACAGTTGGAAATAGACGAGCATGCCGCTGAGGCTGGTATCGTTACCCGCCTCGAAGCCTTCGTCGACACCATTGAGGGATTTGCCCATTCTGTCGGGAAGCAGGAAGCGCCACATAAAGAAGACATCTATCGGAGAGCATTTCCGCCCGTCATTGATGTCACGAAGACCTTTATTATTCCCAGGATGGCGCCGCACATTGAGCTTGTAGGTGCGCTTCTAGAGGGCAGTGGCTTCAGAGCAGTTGTACTTCCCGAGGCTAATGAACGCAATCTATTCTATGCCGATAAGGTAACGTCGGGCGTGGAATGTTTGCCTTATCGGGTAACCCTGGGCGACTTTCTAAGGTTCTGTTACGAAGATGGCACCGACTTGAAAAACGTCGAGGCAGTTATGGCCGGGGCGTACGGTCCCTGCCGCTTTGGGAAATATGCCCTGGAACAAATCAAGATATTTAGGGATGTGGGCATCGACATTCCCATACGGACCACTGTGTCGAATAATGCTTATCGGGATACTGAGATTAGCCCTCGTTTTGCCCGCCTCGCCTGGAAGGGCTGCGTGGCTATTGACTATCTCCAGAGGTCGCTCTGGCGTACTCGCCCTTATGAAAAGAGGCCAGGCTCGACAGACGAGCTGTTTGACGAGTATCTCGGCAGAATTGTCGGTCGCGTCCGTAAGAAGGAAGGTTTTGATGATATCCTGAGCCAGGTAAATTCTGATTTCAGGTCTCTCATTGACCCTGAACTGCCCCGCAAGCCTCTGGTGGGCATTAATGGCGAAATCTTTCTGCGCTCCAACAGGTTTAGCAACCAGGACCTGGTCAGGGAGTGTGAAAAGGCTGGGCTGGAGGTCGTCGTTTCTTCCATAGGGGAATGGGTGAAATATATCTTCTACCGGCATGTTGAGGATGCTGTCAGGGACCGCAAATTCCTGAAGGCATTGATTAGCTACGTGATAAAGCGTGTCTGGGAGCATGACGACCACAAGGTAGTCAAACATTTCCAGAACCTGGTTGATGGGAGAGAGCCCTCAACGGAAGAGGTGCTGAGATGGACAAGCCAATGGCTTTCCCCAAAATGCGGAAGTGAGGCAGTTCTCAGTATAGGTAGTGGAGTCGAATGGATGGAGAATCCTGAGTTTGCTGGCGTGATATCGGTGATGCCCCATGGCTGTATGCCCGGGGGAATTGTGGCTGCTATGTCAGAGAAGTTCAGCGCCCTGTATCGCAAGCCCTGGATTAACCTCACCTATGACGGCTTTGCGGAAAGCACCAACCTTACGAGAATCAACAATTTTGCTGAGGTCATTAGATTTTGTAGCCAGGAAGGAAAGGAGGGCACTTAGTAGTTTCCTGATAACCCTATAAAACATTACTTGAGTTGAATGCATATTTATCCTTTTCAGAGCCCGGTTTAACCCCCTTCACAATAGGAATAACCGAGTTATATTTTTAAGTTTTTCGGTTAGATTTTTTGTGATTTAAATCGCAGGGTGATTTAATTTTTCAAAAATGGTATACTAAAAGGGCTATGGCTCAATCTTATGTTCGCCTATTACTGCGGGGTGTTGTGGAGCCTTTGTTGCTCTTTATTATAGGCGAATTACCCATACATGGCTATGAGATTGCCAGAGAACTAGACCGGAGGAGCGGAGGCTACTTTAATCTTACGGCAAGCACCCTTTACTCCGCATTACGCCGTTTGGAGAGCAGAGGACTTGTGTCAAGCTCGTGGCAGTACATCGCTAAGCAAAAGCGCCGATATTATGAGTTGACCGAGAAAGGTCGGCAGATTCTGGCTGAAGAATTAGCTCAATGGGAGAAGTTTCTTGGTGCTACCGACAGAGTTATAGACAGCCAGTGATGTGGAAATTCAAATCTTAGGGGCCCATCTAGCTGAGCTAAAAGGGGTACGTTTAACTTCTCTATTAATTGATGGTGCTTTGGTTGTAGATGCTGGTGGACTTACCTCGCCCTTTCTCTGCCCGAACAGAAAAAGATAAAAACCGTTTTGCTTACCCATCACCACTTCGACCATAGTCGGGATCTAGTTACTCTGGCTGCTAACGCCGGTTACTATTGGCGAAGTCAACTGGTAGTCTATGCCTCGCGCTATACGCTTGACATTGTCACTAGCTGCCTTCTTGATGGCAAGATATATACCAATTTTCTTGAATATCCCAGTAAAGAGAAACCGACTCTCATACTTGAGGCTATTGAGCCTTATAGCAGAAAAACCATTGCTGGTTATGATGTTTTAGCAGTGCCGGTAAAACATTCCGCACCTACTGTCGGCTATCAAATCACCTCTTCGGATGGTAAAAGCTTGTTTTACACCGGTGATACCACAGTGGGAATATCTGAGTGCTGGCAGTATATTTCTCCCCACTTACTTATTACTGAAGTTGCCGGACCTAATAAATATGGAGATTGGCTCAAGAAAGCTGGTCATCTCTGTGCCGGGTTTCTAAGAGAGGAGCTCATACAATTTCGCCGACTCAAGAGGTATTTACCTCGCGTCATCGTTATTCATATTGGAAATCCTTATGAACAGGAAATTAAGGAAGAAGTAGCTCAAGTAGCTCAGGAACTAGAAGTTGATATAAGTCTGGGCTATGAAGACATGAAAATCACCTTGTAATCTCCACCCCCTGGCATCACAATCCTGTATCTTTTTGTACTGGCCAGTATTTATGACTTGTGCCTCAAGGCTGGCGCCATGGCAGCCACTCTTACCACGGCGCCAGTCATTTTCTTCAGGCTACCTTGGGCAGTTCAAGCTGGGCCTTCCTTACTTCTTCCTCAGGATAGGCATAATCCTGAAGTTTGCCCGTTAAGTAGGCATCATAGGCAGCCAGGTCGAAGTGCCCGTGCCCGCTATGGGCGATAAGGATGGTCTTTGACACACCCTCCTTTTTGCACTTAAGTGCTTCATCAATAGCTACCTTGAGATTGTGGCATGGCTCAGGACCGCTGATAATGCCCTCGGTGCGGGCAAACTGTACCCCGGCGGCAAAGGCGGCAGTTTGAGGCACAGCTACGGCTTCAACCAAACCCAGTTTGTGGAGGTGGCATATAGTAGGTGCCATCCCATGATAGCGCAGTCCGCCGGCATGAATTGGCGGTGGAATAAAGCCGTGACCCAGGGTATACATTTTAATCAGGGGAGTTAACCCCGACAGGTCACCAAAATCATAGGCATAAAGTCCCTTGGTCACACTAGGACAGCTTTCCGGCTCACAGCAGATAATGCGCATGTCTGGCTTCTTGCCGCTAATCTTATCCCGAATCCAGGGGAAGAATTGCCCGGCAAAGTTTGAGCCGCCGCCAATACAGCCGACAATAATATCGGGGTAGGCATCAGCCATCTCCATTTGCTTCCGGCATTCCTCCCCGACGATAGTCTGATGAAGCAGGACATGGTTAGCCACGCTGCCAATGGAATATTTATACTCCGGATGGTCTATCATATACTCTATTGCCTCGCTAATAGCCAGACCTAAGCTACCAGGACAATCAGGCCATTTTTCCAGCATAGCTCGCCCTGACTTGGTCTCGGGACTGGGGCTGGGGACACAATTAGCCCCGTAGGTCTCCATCAAGATGCGGCGATATGGCTTCTGGTCATAGCTAATCCTGACCATAAACACCTTGCACTCCATATCAAAAAAGCGAGTCCCCATAGATAAAGCACTGCCCCACTGCCCGGCCCCGGTCTCAGTGCTCAAGCCTTTGAGTCCTTGTTTCTTGGCGTAGTATGCCTGAGCCGTTGCGGTATTGGGCTTGTGGCTCCCCCCTTGGCTTGTTCCTTCATACTTGTAGAAAATCTTGGCCGGCGTATCCAGAGCCTTCTCCAGCCGATATGCTCGATGCAACACCGTTGGTCTCCACGTGCGGTAAACCTCCTGCAGTTCCTCAGGGATTTCAATCCAGCGGTCTTTCCTATTGAGCTCCTGCTCGGCGCATGCCCTGGGAAATATACCGGCTACTTCATCTACGGTTACCGGCTTTCCCGTTCCCGGGTGCAGCATTGGTGGCATATCCCCGGGCATATCGGCCATAATGTTGTACCAACGAGTGGGCATATCCTTCTGGTCAAGAAAATACATTCCTTTCTCCATTTTGTTCTCCTTTCTATCTCATATTGGGGCTGACTCCGTTAAGAATAGCTAGCGCATGTTCAC
>Ga0315532_1001491_pt1 | contig 17300 bp, 18 predicted proteins | sample SalMarWE160370MG_FD_203082 | JGI IMG/M metagenome (GOLD analysis project Ga0315532, IMG submission 203082) | Salt marsh sediment microbial communities from the Plum Island Ecosystem LTER, Massachusetts, United States - Salt Marsh Sediment WE1603-70 ... | reverse complement strand
AGGAAGAAGAGAAAGAAGAAGACGAGATAGAGAAGGAAGAAGATAAGGAAGAGAAGGAAGAAGAGAAAGAAGAAGACGAGATAGAGAAGGAAGAAGAAAAGATAGAAGAAGAAATAGAGAAGATAAAAGATAAAGAAGAGAAAGAAGACGACGATGAAGACGACGAAGATTAAGAAAAAGAATATATGAAAAAAATATTTTATAACATTAACAAATAGGAAGTATATCGCTTTAATAAAATTAAATTATCAAATAAGTTTTATATTATTATTACAATTAATCTGATGTCATGGTTTCCGATGAGAATCCAGGATACATCCTCCGAGTAAGCACAGACGACTGGGTCGAACAGGTCTTCGAGATCAAAAAATACTACTCTGGGATCATGAGGAACTGGAAAAGAGGCACACCAATCCTACTGGCAAAGAAGACAGACGTAGGAGACAGCTTCCTCGGATACGGCATCACAGACAAGGTAGAGATGCTCTGGGAGATGACCCCAGAGGAAGAAAACTACTGCAGGGAGAACAACTGGAGATGCGCCCTCACGCTGAAACCCCTGATACGCTTCCAGAAGCCATACCCCATAAAAGACACGTTTCTGGCAGACGACCCGCGCAAAGGCAGCTTCCTGCACGGAGCCCTGCTCGTGGAGGGAAAGGTGGACGAGATACTCGAGCAGGCAGAGGACTACCAATAACAACAATATTATTCATCGATCACTAAAGACCCGGCAATGGGGTACATCGCGGCGGTAATAGGCAAGAGAAGGCAGGACGTAACCAGCCTCCTCAAGAGAATGCTTAGAGCCGCCGGAGGCCCCACGCCCTCTTTGTATGGCGTCGCCTCTCCGGAGACGGGTGATTTCCTTGACAGATCCCTTGACTCCATGCATAACATGGGGACACCTCTGATAGCGTACAAGTCCTCGAGTCTCGCAGCTCATCCACAACAGCCTATACTACAGCGGTCCGGTGCACTTGCCTTCGATGGTTTGTTATATGGAGCCGTTGAGCCGGACGTCATCCACGTGGCCGAGTTAATGAAAGACGGGATATCTGAGGGGATGCGTAACCTGGTCTCGGGTGGCGGTGGCGGGTTCTCAGCCGCCGCTGCTGACAGCGACAGCATTTTCCTGGCGAGAGACGTTGTGGGCACCGTCCCCCTATACTATGGTGGCGACGACGAGGTCCTAGCCGCCGCCTCAAACATGAAGGCGTTGATGGCTATAGGGGTGGAGCCTTCACCAGTAATACCTGGGACGGTGATGGAACTCACTAAACGGGGCTACGAGACCCTAGAAATGGAGAAGATCGGGCAGCCAAGGCAGACTAGGCAGTCTGAGACCCAGTGCATCGATACACTAAATGGCCTGCTGTCTGAGGTGTCCGAGGACATCGTAAGGAAAACACGGGGAGGAGCAGTCGCCTTCTCGGGGGGCATCGACAGCACCCTGGCCGCTCACTACCTGAAGGAGGCAGGCGGCGACATAGGGCTCATCTGCGTTGGCGTCGGGGACAGGCGTGAATACGGGGATGCGCTGAGAGCAGCCGAAGCCCTAGGCCTGGATGTGAACATACATCCCTTCACCAAGGACGAGCTGGAGGCCAGCCTCGACGAAGTGATACTGAGCGTGGAGGACCATAACCCCATGAGGATAGGGGTCGCCGCGCCACTTTTCTTCGCGGCGCGGCAGGCCGTGGAGGAGGGACACACCACAATATTCTCGGGTAACGGCAGCGACGAGCTCTTCGGCGGCTACCATAGGTACATGACTCAATGGCTGAAGGAGGGAGAGGAGGTGAGGGGCAGCATGTACAGAGACGTGGTGGAGTCATGGAGAAACAACTACGATAGAGACGCAAAGGTCTGTAAAGACCTGGGTGCCCGGCTCGTGCTGCCCTTCGCCGACGCCAGAATAATCGAGTTCGGTCTGGGAGTCCCGACGGAGTACAAGCTCCCTTCAAGCATGGGGGAACCGAGGAAGACCATCCTCAGGAAACTGGCTAAGAAGCTCGGTTACCCAGCGGAGGTAAGCGATAGGCCGAAGAAGGCTGCCCAGTACTCGACAGGGGTCCATAAGGCGTTGGCTAGTATGGCTAAGAGCAGAGGCGAGAGCCTTCCCGTATTCCTGAAGAGAAAATACGAGGAGCTGTTCAGCTATGGAGTCCAAGGCTAGCGCCGTTCTTGAAAAACTGGTCGATGCTTACCCGAAAATGTTGGAGAACCCTTCCAGAAGCGATCCGTTCCACACGCTCATCGGATGCATCCTCTCCCAGCGTACAAGAGACAGCAACTCCGAGAAGGCAGCCGAAACGCTCTTCTCACAAGCCTCGACTCCAGGCGACATAACCAGGCTAGACCGAGAGGAGCTCCATGATCTCATACGATGCTCGGGATTCTACCGTCAAAAAGCCAGGTACATCAGGGAAACCTGCAGAGAATTGATGGAGCGTCACGACGGCGTTGTACCAAATGAAAAAGATACGCTCCTAACGCTCCCAGGCGTGGGCCCAAAAACGGCGGACATAGTGCTGTCACACTGCTTCGACGAGGCAGTGATACCGGTCGACGTCCACGTCTCCAGGGTCTCGAGGCGGCTTGGCCTAGCGCCGAAGGGAGCCAGCCCCGAGGAGGTCCAGCGCTCGCTTCACAGGCTCATACCACCGGATAAATACCTGTTCTATGATCGCTCGATTGTGCGACTGGGGAAGGAATATTGTAGGAAGTCAAACCCCCTATGCGGTGAATGCCCGCTCAGGGGTTGTTGTGAATACGGTAAGCCTAGCACAGGGATATGACGCCCTTGGCTAGGTCGTCGCAGAACTCCGCGAGGTGGTCGAACTCGTATCCTATTATCTCCTCTATCTGGGGGTTCACCGTCTTCAGGTCCACGTCTTTCTCGGGGATTATCTGGGCCGATACCACGGTGGGCTCGTTTATGGGGAGCCCGATCCTGCTCAGAAGCCATACGTAAGTCTCCCTGACGCCGGGAACGTCGGCTATTATCCTGTCGGCTATCCGGTAGCACAGCGCGTTGTATATCTTGCCCACGTGGCTCACGGGGTTCTTGCCTGCCGCTGCCTCGCTGCTCATGGGCCTGTTCAACGGTATCACGCCCACCACGTTGTTGCCGCGCCCCACCTGGCCGCTGTCCCCCGCCTCCGCGCTTGTACCCGTGACGGTCAGGTAGAGGCCGTCTATGCCGCGCCCTTTTACGTCCAAGGCGTTGAAGTCTATGGATACCTCGTCGAAGACATGCCTCTCGTTGATGAACTCGGTGACGGCGTCGTATATCTCGCCCCGCTTCCTGAAGTAGTCGCCCTCTCCTTCGATGAACCTGTCCACGAAGGCCATGGCGACGGTGATGTTCAGATCGTTTTTGTTGCGGAGCCCCATGAGCTTTATGTCCTCCCCGGACTCGGGGTGGCTCCTCTTGAACGCCTTGGAGTTCAGGTGGTGCTCCAGCTCCATGATTATCTTCTCGGTCCTCGTGAACGGGGCGTACCCCACGGCCGCCGAGGTGTCGTTGGCGCCGAGGAACTCTCCCCTCCTCTCGAATATGTCCTGCAGCGCGATGGACCCCGGCTTGATCTGGCTCTGATACCTCACGTGCCTCTCGGGGTCAACGAAGCGCAGGTTCTCCCTCAGCCAGTCCTTGGCGCTTCTCTCGGCGATCTCGTCCACAGGTATCTCCTCGTCGCCGACCTTGAACGTGGCCCGGTCGCCGAAGACGAAGAGCATGGGCTCAACCACCTCGCCTCCCCCGAAGCTGGGGGCGGCCACCCCCGCGGCCAGGAGGCTCTTGTCCACGTTGTGGTGCAGGACCACGTCGAACTTCTTCATATACTCCTTTGAGAGCTCTATGGAGATCTGGTTCATGACCGAGTCGCACATGGTGTCCGGGTGCCCCAGCCCCTTCCTCTCACATATCTCCAGGGGCTGATCCTCCAGAGCCACGCGGCCCAACATGTTGATAAATACATTCTTCAAGTTATTCACCGAATCTGATAGACTACGTTGAAGAAGATACTATCCATAATTTATAACGATTTTTATAATCACAAATGTGTAAGGTAAAAATGATTTTAATATGTGAGGAAATAAAATGACTAAGAAGAATAAATATATTATTTTTGGAATACCTCTTGACCGAGTATAAAACCCGCAGGAATAGAACACGCGTAAAACCCAGATACGTGACACCTTGATGAAACTAGAGGCGGAGAACAAGACGATGCTCCCGTAGTTTTCATCGGGGAAAAGATGACGCTGAGAAGCTTAACACCTGGAAATAATGTGGTTAACTCACACCAACATTGGAGAAAAGAATAATAACATAACAACCTGCTATGTATTACTGAGGATATGCATGGACGATAAAAGCCTCGGCTACACCATCATGGCCGTCACCGCTGTCGTAATGTTAGCTTACTTCGTGTGGGCGTTCCCAGGAGTCATTGCGACTCTACCTTATAGCGAGTGGGCGTTCAAGCTGCCCGTGATCGCCGCTGTGTACATGATCCTGTTCATCATACTGTGGATCGGTTACACCATGGCCACTACTCCGCCGCCCGTTCCTCTGGATACGCCTCTGGATCTCGACAACGAGTTCGATCTGGATGACGACGAAGAGGAAGAAGTGAGCGAAGAGTAGCCACTTTATATTAAATACAGATCAGGTATATTGAACGTTTTTGTTAATCCCATGTAACTGAATTCCGTGGTATTATATATCCATTACAACATTAAATACCGAAGCATTTCAAGAAAGGATTAAAACACATTACAAATACGTTACATATTTACGTTTCTATATTAAAAAAGTGTACACAACTCATAGACACCCGTCTATATCACATATACGCGGGTAGCCCATTTTGAAGACGGCGTGGCCAGATGATCAACCATTACTATGGCTCATACCAGCTTCAGCGGTCTCATTGTTCACGTTGATAGGATTAGTAAACATGTTCCTGGATATACTTCCAGCGAGGCTAGCAACCATATTCATGCTTCTTTGCTCCGCCACGATGGGAACCGCGATATCGGCCTACATCACCGAGCTCAACAGAGGCAGAGAGAAGATAGTTGAATACACCATGTGGGCTACCCTCCTATTAGGAGCGATCATATTCTACATAGCCGAAGGTTTCCTGTCGGGCACCTTCAGTCCCGGGGTAAGGACCGCGCAGATGCCCGTGATAGGAAACACCTTGTCGACTCTGACGTTAACCATAGTTCCGGCGCTGATAACCGGCTCCATCTGCGGGGGGGTGGCGTGCCTCATACCCGAGATAGTCGAAGAGCAGCTGCCGCCTAACCCCAAGGCTCTCCCCAAGATAACCCCTGACAAGTGGCCGGGCTACGAGAAGCACTGCCTCAAGTGTGGGCACGTGATGCCCTTCGACTCAATATACTGCTCTTTCTGCGGGGCGACGCTGAGGCGGGAGAGGGCGCCCGAGGTGAAGTTCTGCAGGTACTGTGGGAACAGGATACACTTCATCGGCGAGTTCTGCCCGGACTGCGGCAGGGAGATAAACCTGATCTCGAAGCCCAAGGTCTACGTCTCAGAGTGACTAGTGGATCAACATATCGACGCGCACCTTGTAGACGTGGGGGCTGTAGAGCGACACCTTTTCGCCTCCGATGAACTCGGCTCCTCTCCCCTCCTCATCGGCCGCCTCAGAGACGAGCCTCTGGGCCTCGCCGAAAAGATCGTCTTCAGGCGCCCAATGGTAGAACTGGAGCACCCCGCCGGGTTTGACCATGGGTATGGCGACGTCTAAGAACATGTGGGCGCCCTTGGGGAGGGGCATCATGACGCGGTCAAACACCGTGTTCAGAGAGGGACAGACTTCGCGGACGTCACCCAAGATGGGCTTAACGCGGTCGGCCACCTTGTTCAGCCTGACGTTCTCTACCGCGTAACGATGGGCCTCGGGGTTGATCTCAACTGCCGTCACCGTGACGTCTGGATGTCTCTTGGCGACGCATATGGCGATGGGTGAGACTCCGCTGAACATTACCAGGACGTCTTCGCAGGGCTGCACCATCTCCACGATGCGCTCCCTCTCCGTGCTTTCCCTCGTCGAGAAATACGTTACCCGGGGGTCGAGCTTGAACCTGCATCCAGACTCCTTGTGGATAACTTCGGTGTCGGGGTCCCCGGCGATGAGCCGCAGCGACCTCAGCCGGTACTCGCCTTCCCGCCCAGAGTCTTTACTCAGAACGCTCCTGACGTTCCCGTGGACAGCCTGTATGGCCTCAGCTATCTCCTTCTCATATGATTCAAGTTCCTCCGGGATCTCTATTACTGCTACCGCCCCGTCTCTAGAGCCCAATATATCGAATGAGCTGGGAGTGCTCGAAAGGAGATCCTCAGGAACCTTGTCCTTTAGGTGTTGCCTTATGGTGTTACTCAAGCCTTCTCAGCTTCACGCTAGAAGATAGACCGTTCACCAATCTTCCTAGCTAGTTTTCCCCTTGGCTTTATCTCGTCTTTAAGGATGTCCTCTGGCCTCAGATCATCCCTCGTCTTACGTTTCACCGTCAGACCGCACACACCGTTGTCTAGTAGTTGGCGTTTAACGCACACGGCGTATGTACAGCCCTTCGGGTCGCATGGTTCACCGGTCCAGTTACACCAAGGGGTCTTGCCCCTGAAAGTCAAGGCCCTTTTAGTGCACTTGAATTCCCTGCATTTTGGGTAACACAGTTTAGATTCAGACAAAATGCTAAACTCCTAAAAAGCTATTACTGGTTCTTGTTATCGTACCTACCAGTTCAATTTAAACTTTATTGAACCCTCTACACATCATTCCTTCGTTTCGGTACGTTAAATAAAAGTAAACACTACATCTACATTCTGTAAACTTTAAAGAAAACGTAACAAATCACTGTTTTTACGTTTTAATATAAACTTGATTGCTATACCAGAAAACTTTATAATCTAAAATAGCTGGAACAGCCAGCCGAAACATACCTAGGATGAATCGTTAGCTATGGATAGGGGAAGAATACTTGTCGTGGATGACGACGACATGATACTCGAGTCTCTGGTCAGCATACTAGAGAGCGAAGGCTACATAGCATCCACAGCTAGAACAGGCTTGGAGGCGATCGCCAAGACAGAGAAAGAGTTCTTCAACGCGATGCTTGTAGACATCCATCTTCCCGACATGACGGGCATAGATGTGATCTCTCGGGTAAGCGAGACCACCCCGAGGATGAAGAAGCTCATCCTCACGGGCTTCCCGGAGACCCACACGGCGATTGATGCAGTGAACAGAAAAGCCGACGCATACCTGGTTAAACCATTCGACCCCGAGATTCTGCTAGAACTCATCGAGCGGAACCTTAAGCAACAGGAGGAGGAGCTCAAATACGCGCAGGAGAAGGTGCTTGACTACATTAGAACCAGGGTAAAGCAACTAGACGAAGCCGAGAACGCTGAGATAAAGGGTGCTACCTGATGGCAGCGGAGACCATCCGGTTTGATCAGGACATCGCCTATGAGCTTGATAATAGAGTAGACGAGTTCAACGAGAAACTCGTTGAGTCTATAGAGGAGGTTTTGAGCTTCAGCAAAGTAGTTCTGAACTTCCTCGAGCTAAACACCGCTTTCAAGAGAGGGGAGATCGTGAAAAACCCCGGGGTTTTCTCGACAGAGCTGGAGGGTCTCTTCGGTGACAGCGCCAACGGCATCGAGGAGCTCATCGTTGAGAGGTTCTACTCGAAGATTAAAATGAAGTACGTAAGAAGCAGAGAGAAGAGTTTTTCTGATTACATTAGTGAAGCCTTAAACTCGTATATATAATTGTGAATTATTTTGTGAACATAATTTTGACACAGTTATTATGTATTTTATTGGTATAGCATACGAGAATCTTTTTATATAGTATATTTAATAGGACCAACAACGAGTTTATAGAAGTCACGACAACGTGCTTCTATTAACTAGGCTGAAGGAATGTCAATTGCCCCAGAAGAGAGGTACACCTAAAACCGTGCTCTTGGCGACGAGGGTCACGCCTAGGATCCGTGATATCGTGGTTCAGATGGCTCATCGGGAGGGCCTGAACGTTTCGGAGTGGCTTCGTAACCTCATCATAGGTGAGCTTAAACGAAACGAGGCGTTACCCACGCTTTTACGTTCCCCCGACTTTCGGCTGGAGCTAGACGAGGATGAGTGAACGCATATCGACGGGTAACGAGCACCTCGACACTAGAGAGTGACGTAAAGAATATCAGGGTCAGAATATGTGACATCAACGTTTTCAAATCTACAATCCGATTCCACAGGCTCCTCGTCGCAGAAAATGATCTCCGTTTTATCCGGTTTATAGAAGATGAAAGAAAATAACCATAAAGCCAATCCTAAGGCAATGGGAATATGTAGAAAGCTGCGGAACGATTTACCCAAGTCAACTTTTTTTTATGACATACGAGATTTCACTGTTTCGAATTAATGGTGTGAATTTTCCATCTAGAAATCGAAGTCGAATTCCTCGTCTTCCTCGGCCTCTCCCTCAGGCATCTCCTCTGCCTCCTCACCTTTGCCTCCGAGGTAGCCGCGTTTCCGCGCCAAGTACAGCCCCCCGCCTATGGAGCCCCCGAGGGCGGCGCCGACGCCGTAAACGTAGGGGGGCTTGAACATGGTGGTCTGGAGGTCGCCCAGCCGTTTAGCGATAGTGGGTCTCCCCACCTCCAAGTGCTCGAAGGCACTTCTGCTGCCCGCCGTGTATATGCCGTCAGGCTTCACCTCCGCCTGCAGGGTCCAGTCCCCAGAAACCTCCGGCGTGAAAACCGTGAGATACCCTCCGTCGCTCCTCGTGATCGTCAGCAGCGTCGTCTGGTTTCCGCCGCATTTGGCGTATATGTAGACCTCATACCCGGCCCGTGCCTCGCTGAAGGCTCCTGTCAGGTTGACGCTGCTGCCGAGCCCTATCTCGGTGGCGCTCAGGTTCAGCGAAAGGGAGGTAGGCTTCCGCTCCACACGGAAGGTCTCCTTGTTAGAGGAGGCTGGGCGGTAAGATAGGTCTCCAGCGAAAACGGCCTCCGCCGTCCATTTGCCCAGGTTGTTGGGCATGAACACGTGGCTGAAAGCCCCCTCGGCGTCGGTGTCTAGATTATAGCTATTGGCTTTGTCTCCCAGGGTATACTTTACCTTGACCTTACCGGGCTGTGACAGCGTGCCTGTGAGACTGACCGTCTCTCCGCCCAGTATCTTCGACTCTTCGACGGCTATGGAGATGTCTGAGCTCGTCCTCACGCCGACGCTGCCGGACAGCTTGGCTGTGTTCCCCATGACGTCCGTGGCCTCCCATTGGTAGTCTATCACGGTGCCCCCGTCCTGGCCAGGGATCGTACCATTGTACTCGTCCGTCTTCGAGGTGTAGGGCGCCATGCTCCACGTCTTGCCTCCGTCCACGGAGTAGTGTAGGTCCACCTGGGTGATCTCCGAGTCGTCCTCGATCCTGCATTTGACCACGGCGTCGGTGTCTCCCTCTATGTCCACGGGAGACCCGGCGTCGGTGATTACCGGCTTGGTGAAGTCGGTCTGTACCATGAACCTGAGGGTGCCGTTGCAGTACTCGGACATGAAAAGAAGATGGTAGAGAAGACGGTTCGTGATAGGCTGCCAGTAGTTTATGAGCATGTCGTCGCCGCTGTGCTCGCAGCTGGCCGAGGCGTTCAGATGCCTGAACCCTTGGGGATCATTGTTGAAGCCCCCGTATACCCCACTGCGGTTGGCGTATAGGCCCGACTCCCAGGGCACCATGACCCCCATGATCCTCCTGCCTTTCCCCTTTGCGGGGTTGGCCATGGTATAGAGCCTAGCCTCGTACATGTCCAACGTGTCAGGCACCTCGACGATTATCTTGAGGCGACGGGCGGAGGACTCGAACTCGTAGACCCAGTCGGAGTCGTACAGGAACTCGTCCTCGACGGGCTCCTGGAGGAACCGGGTGTACCACCTGTCGGGCTCGATGTGCTCGACCACCACCAGCGTGGCGTTCTCCGCCGCCTCGCTCTCGTTGGGGTCGTTCCTCACCGTCAAGTAGTAGTTCCCGGACTCGGCGGGGGTGAAGTACCTTCCATTGCCGTCGTTGCTTACCTGCTCAGGGTAGCCGGCGGCCTCCGTGTGGCTGGAGAGGAACAGCGGCTCTTCCTCCGTCTCATTGTAGAGGAATATGTCGTAGTCTGTGAGGTGCCTCGTCAGGTTGGCGTACTCGCCTATGAGGTATATGTGGTACGTGTGGCCGCCCTCCAGCGTGTAGTTGTAGGTGACCACGTCCCCCGGCATCGTGAAGTTGAGCTCCAGCGCCTGGGGGTACCCCGGCTTGATGACGTCGATCCACTCGCCGTCGAAGGCATAGTCTGGTGCAGCCGATGCGCCGACCATGCCGAAGGCCCAGGCTACTGATAGAAACAAGAGCACTAGCTGTAGGGCATGGTTTAGCCTTTCTCCGCGTGGCTGCATCGGGGACACTCTTGGTTTGATGGTTCTTCCAGTGCTCCTCTGGTTAAAGTGATTATGAACGAGTGATCAGTTACAGGATTCGACGTTCAGCCCACGCAATAGTATTTATCAGTATATAGAACATCATGACAGCTTTTTTATAGTAAATGCAAGTAATTGCTTAACTGACTTTCTCCGTACAATTTTTGCCGCGGTAGAAGCAATATTATATGGCGTTCTTCATCCATGACGCCCCCATGATGTCGCCAACTAACATCCATGGTCATCATTCTATATCGTTGGATGACATAAACCCGTTTTGACCATCCTAAGATTTTTATAGATATGATTAGATTCTTGCCTCCATGGGCAAACTGTTATTGTCACTAGACGACGAGACGGATAAGAGGTTCCGCGAAATTGTGGCAGGGCTTTACGGCAACAAGAAGGGGGCCTTGAGCATCGCGGGTGAGCAGGCGATCAGGGAGTGGAACCAGCGAAACGACGTACAGCTCAGGTTCTAGGGATCAACGGTAAAACCACATATTTACAGATATAGTAATTCATCCACGTATATCGTTATATATCCTTTTTCTCGGGGTTTAACGCCGATGCACAGACCCAATACTAGATTAAAGCCAAGAAGCGGAAATCGTTCGCCTTAACACGGAGCACCGCCAAGCAGTAACCATATAATCTCATCGAACCCTTTTTCCATGAACCGAGTTGTCCTTCATAGCCGTGGATATAGGGGCCACAAATATCCGTGTAGCCTCGGGCAACAGGGAAGGCATGGACGAGAAGACGGTCGAGGCCACCGACAGGGTGAACGGCCCCGCAGGGGTGTCCACGCAGATGGTCAGGATGATCAGGGAGCTGACTGATACTCCTAGAGCCATAGGCGTGGGCTCCATCGGACCCATAGACCTGGGGAGAGGCGTGATAACGAACACCCCCAACTACCCCTTCAACGAGATACCCGTTGTCGAGCCCCTCCGAGAGGAGTTCGATGTCCCGGTGAAGATAGCCAACGACTGCACCGCCGGGGTCCTCGGGGAGCACTTCTACGGCGCCGGCAGAGGCATCGACAACCTGTTCTACGTCACGTTCAGCACGGGCCTCGGAGGCGGCGCCATGGTCGACGGCCACCTCCTGATGGGCAAGGACGGCAACGCCGTGGAGGTGGGGCACCTCACCATCAACCCCGAAAGCGAGATCATATGCGGCTGCGGATGCCCAGGCCACTGGGAGGCCTACTGCGGCGGCATGAACATACCGAGGTTCACCCGGACGCTCCTGAGAAAAGAGAAGTGGGACAACAGCCTCATAGCCGTCCTATGCGGCGGCGACGCCGAGGCAATCACCACGGAGATGGTGTTCGACGCGGCCAGGCAGGGAGACGAGGCGGCCCTCCGGGTGGTAGACGCGATAGGCAGGATAAACGCCGTCGGCGTGGCCGACATCGTGAACGCCTACGACCCCGAGTTAATTACCATCGGCGGCAGCGTGGCCCTCAACAACCCCGAGCTGATACTGAAGCCCATACAGCGCCACGTGGCCAGGCACGTCATCAACAGGCTGCCCGAGATAAAGATCACTCCCCTCGGGGAAGACATAGTCCTCTACGGGGCCCTCGCGCTGGCGTTGAAGGCGGAATAAACTAATCTACCTCCACGCCAAACGTATGGTATGTCCAAATTCTCAGATGAAGCAAGGTCCACCCTTGACAGTATAGCCTCGGGGGCCATGGAGAAGGCCCACGCCCCCGGCGTGAGCGTTGCCCTCCTCCGGGACGGGGAGATAGTCTACAGGAGGGGTTACGGCTCCCGGGACGTGGAGAGGAGCCTCCCGGCGACGCCTGACACCCTCTACGGGATAGGTAGCTGCACCAAGTCTTTCATATGCCTTGCTGTGATGCAGATCGTAGAGGAGGGGAAGCTGGAGGTATCCGACCCGGTGCGTGACTACCTGCCGCTGGGGATAGGGTTCGATGACAGCCCCATCACGGTGCACCACCTCATGTCTCACAGCTCCGGGGTGCCGAGCCTCGGCACGGCCAACATACTCATCGAGCGGATGAGCCTCGGAGAGGGCTGGATACCCCTCACGAGCGAATCGGACTTCTATGGGTACATGAACGCTGCCGGCGGCGAGGTGGACGCTAGGCCAAGGGAGAAGTACTTCTACCTAAACGCCGGGTTCACTCTACTAGGGCTCCTAGTGGAGAAGGTCAGCGGGCTGGAGCTGGAGGAGTACCTCAGGAAGCGGGTCTTCGGGCCCCTGGGCATGGATCGGACGACGCTGCTGCGTGAACGGTTCGAGTCGGACGTCGACGCGATGACGGCTTACTGGAAGGAGCCGGACGGCAGGCAGAGGGCCACGGTTCACCCGTTCCACCCCCTCATATACGCGCCCGGCGGGATACTGAGCTCCGTCGTCGAGCTGTCGAGCTACTTGTCGATGTACCTCCAGGGCGGCGACGAGGCTATCCTCGGCGAGGACCTGTTGAAGGAGATGCTCAAGCCCCACACTAGGCGCCCCGACAACGTTTTCGGGAGGAACAGCTACGGCTACGGCTGGGGGGTCATGGATTTCCTGGGGCACGAGCTGGCGGTTCACACCGGCTCCACGGGCGTGTCCGCCGCGTTCCAGGGGTTCATCCCCGACCTGGGCGTGGGGGTGGCGTACCTGAGCAACACTGGGTACTGGGGCAGCTCCATACCCCACGCGGCCCTGGCGCTGCTCATGGACAGGAACCCGCTCAGCGATGTACCGTACCTCGCCCAATGGGAGCACTGGAAGAGGCTGACGGGCACCTACTCGTCGTACCGTGGCGTATTCAAGGTGGAGGTGGAGCAGAAGGGGGCCACGCTCGTGGGAACGGCCAAAAGTGGGCTGGGAGAACAGACGGTGCCGCTGATACCCGTCTCGGATGATCCCGGCTGCAGCGAGTTCTGGGTGTACGGCAGCGAGACGGGGAGGATGAAGGTCTGGTTCGAGCTCGACGAAGAGGAGTGCAGGCTCTACTACGAGAGGTGGGTCCTCAGGAAGCCCCTCTAGGAGTCTTTCGTCATGGCGACACCGTTGGCGTCGTCTCTGTACAGGATGAGCTCGCCGCCGTACAGGTAGAAGACCAGGCCCATGTTGGCCTCCCTGACGACGCTGCAGTCTAGGTCCAAGCCGTCGTGACTCACCTTGGAGGTCTCTTTGTCCACGGTGAGGGTCATCCTCGCCGATGACCCCCGCTGGGGGATGAACGCGTCGAATATGTACCTCTTCTCAGGGGTGAGGGCGGTGGACTGGAACAGTATCTCCCAGTACCCGGGCATCTGGTTCTCGATAAGCAGGGCCCCCTCCGGCACCTCCTCGGTGAGCTCCGCGGCGTCGCCGTCTGAGACTAGGGTTACCACGGCCTCGCCTTGGGTGAACGCGGCTTGTATCCGGGTTTGTTTGTCTTCCACGGTGGCGTTCAACTCGTAGCTCAGGGGCCTGTAGAGGTGGTCGAAGACGTACTCTGCGTGGAGCAGCAGGCGCTCGTCATTGTACGTGATGTCCGTCGTGGTGACCATTGTATACCTGGCTGACGCCCCTGTTCCCTCTCTGCCTGTGACGGTGTAGCTGTGGGTGCCCACCCTCTGGCCCTCCCGCTGGAAGCTGTACACGTGTTCTTGGCCGAGTTGGAGCTCGGGGAGGGTCACCGTGATCGTTGTCTCGGGGTACCGCGTGTCTAGGTAGATCTCGACGAGGAGGGAGGCGCCTAGTATTAGCGCTACGCCTGCCAGTATCCATTGGCGCCTCAACATGGTTCAATGGTATTGGTGGTCGCCGGTGTTTAAAGGTAAGCCGAAAACCGGGGGTTAGGGGGTGTAGGTCTGGAGGGCGTTCCTGAGGTTGTCGCCTGCTATGGTGAGCTTGATCTTGAGGAACTGGAGCTCCTTCAGGTACCTTTCCCTGAGTTCGAGCCGGTTTTCCACCATCATGCTGGTGTTGGCTGGGTGGGGGCTCCCGGGGCTCCTGAGGTTGTTCAGGGCGTTGAGGGGGTCGCTTATCTTCTCGGCGATGCCGCCGCTCACCTTGACGTCCTTGTTGAACAACTTCTTCGCCGCCCTCTGCACGTCGTATGGTTTGAGCTGCTCCAGGGTGCGGCCTTCCTCTATGAGGTTGTTCACCACCTCTGCGGTGACCTTGTAGGCCTCGCGGAAGCTGAGCTGTTCCTCGGCGAGGGTCTCGGCGAGCTGGACGGCGTATATGAAGCTGCCCCGTGTCTGGGCCAGCATGGCGTCCGTGTTTACCTTCATCGTCCGTATGGCGCCTTCTAGGACCTCGAGGCTGGTCTTGGTGGTGTCGAGGGCCCTCCAGAGGGGTATCTTGGTCTGCTGGAGGTCCTGGTAGTAGCCTGTGGGGAGGCCTTTGACCATGGTCATGAGTTCCTGGAGGCATCCGTATGTCTCGGCGGTTTTGCCTCTTACGAGTTCGATGGTGCTGGGGTTCTTTTTCTGGGGCATTATGCTGCTGCTGCTGCTGTACTCGTCGCTGAGCTCTATGTAGTTGTACTCTGTGCCGCTCCACTGGACGATGTCGGCGGCGAGTCTGCTGGTGTTGCTCATGAGTATGGCGAGGACGGCTGCGGTCTCGACGGCCCAGTCGCGGCTGCTGGTGGCGTCGACGCTGTTCTCCTGGATGCCGTCGAAGCCGAGGAGCTCGCTTGTTCGCATTCTGCTTATTCTGAAGTTGGTTCCGCCGATGGCTGTGGCGCCGAGGGGGTTGGTGTTGACGCGGGTGTAGCACTCGAAGGTACGCTTGTAGTCGCGGAGGAGGGCGTCGGCGTATGCTATGAGGTAGTGGCCGTAGCTGCCTATCTGGGCTTGCTGGCCGTGGGTGTAGAGGGGCATGGGGGACTCGGTGTGTTTGTCGGCTACGTCGCAGATTGTTTTGACGAGGTTGAGGGTGTTCCCCATGATGTCTATGAGTTCTCTGCGGGTGACCATCTTCATGTCCACCATTACCTGGTCGTTGCGGCTGCGGCCTGTGTGCATCTTGCCGCCTGTCTCTATGCCGATCTTTTCTATGACGCGGGCCTCGATGTACTCGTGTATGTCCTCGTACTCTGGGCCCACCGTTAACTCGCCTTCCATCCATTCCTGTTTGACTTCCTGGAGGGCTGCGAGTATCTTTTCCAGGTCCTGTCTGGGGAGGATGCCTTGCTCGTGGAGCATTATGGTGTGGGCCATGGTCCCGTCGATGTCTTCCTCGGCCATGCGTAGGTCCTCGACTATGCTGGTGTGGAACCGTGCGGTTCTGTCGCTGAACTCCTTGGCTAGCCTTGTCCTGAATAGGTTTGACAACTCTGTTGCACCGTTGACTTCTCTGGATGGATGGACGGTTTAAATAGGTTACGGGGGCTGGGGGTCGTTGCGTTCGTTCTGGTATATGCCGTCGTATGGTTTCTGGACGGTGTCGGTGTGGAAGAATATGAGTTGGGCTATGCGGGCGTCTCGTTTGAGGCGGGTGCCGTGGGGGTTGTGGACGGTGAGGAGGCTGCTGCTTCTGCCGCTGTAGCCTGGGTCCCAGACGGCTGTGGCTATGGCGGCTCCGTTTCTCAGGAGGGTTGAGCGTGTTCTGGCTATGGCTGCTAGGTCGTGGGGCATGTTGACGGTTTCGTTGTATACTACCTTGTATGGGCCTGGGGGTAGGTTGTACCAGCCTTCCTGGTCGGGTTCCATGGGTGTGGTGGGGGCTGTGGTGCGTTCCTTGTTGGTGTAGTCTGTTGTGCCTGGGCCTGTGTAGGTTTCTATGTGGTGGAGGGTGAGGTCGAAGCCTGTGGGTTGGAGTTGGGTTTCTAGGTTTTTGTAGTGGGTTATGAGTTGGTGGTTGGTTATGAGGTGGTGTATGGTTTGGTGGTTGAGCATGGGGTGTTTGTGGTGGTGGGTGTATTTATGGTTGCGGGGGTTGTTGCAAGTGGGTTGTAATCTGTGGAAAAATTTCCTGGCCGGGATTGTTCTTTGTTACATGGGATTTGTATGTCTCATGTCGCGCGCATAGTTTCTGTGTACGCGCTCAGTTTTGAAATTATATATTTCTCCTTTTTCAAGTCTGTTGTCATGGAGTAACTCCCCAGATAACGCATTAGTAAAAGTGAAACCGTGGCCTTCGATTTTTTCCTGTAGTCTATCCACGTCTATGTGTTTCGGAAAAACTGAAAGCAAAGCATCCGGTTTAGATACCCTGTTCAACTCATCCAACAATACAGGTAGCCTTCTGTCCCGTAGCGGAAAATACCAGAAAACGTCGTAGAGAAGGATCACATCTATGGATCCATCGCTTAAACGAGTGTCAATCTCCCCTGAGGTATCTATCCTTATGATGTTACTCAAACCATGAGATCCAGCTCTTCTCATGAGATCATCTAATTTCCATCTATTCTTATCGAGGGCATAGACGACTCCCTTCTCGCCGACTATTTTCGCAGCTGGAATGGTGTAGTTACCTGAACCGCATCCAAAATCCAAGACAGCGTGACCTTTTTTGATACCAATCTCTCTTAGAACCGCCTTCCCTTTCCCGTCCAACCATTTCTCCATTAATTGTCCCGCTTCATTCTTTTCCATCGAGTCTTAATAATTTTAAATTAAAGGAGCGCGCGTTTATGTGATAAGTGTAGAGGGTTCAACCTGAACCCTCTAAGGTGAGGATAAGATCTTCGTAATCGTCGTTCAATAACCTTGTCACGTGGAATAAGCGTTTTAAATATGCGTTTTTATGTTCGGTGGACGACACTTTTGTATATGATTGGATCTGAAAGGGGGATTTCTGGGTCTCCTTTCGATGGAAGAGT
>Ga0315532_1001488_pt1 | contig 17336 bp, 12 predicted proteins | sample SalMarWE160370MG_FD_203082 | JGI IMG/M metagenome (GOLD analysis project Ga0315532, IMG submission 203082) | Salt marsh sediment microbial communities from the Plum Island Ecosystem LTER, Massachusetts, United States - Salt Marsh Sediment WE1603-70 ... | reverse complement strand
TTTTCTTGATGAAGCGGTCGGGAAATCGATGACCTGGATGGAGTACCAGAGTCCTTCCGACAGGGTCCTTGTGGATCAGCTTCCTACCAGCGATTGGCGCGATGAGCAATGGGTGCTGGGGTATGGCCTTTATGTAAACACGATTGTTTATATTTATTTGCGGCTTTTCGGCCAGCACGAAAGGGCGGATATGCTGCGGGAAATGATGGGGCGGTTTACCGTTAAAGGCGACAGGCAAAACCGGCATGTGCATGAAGGGTTGGTTCTAAGGCACAAACCATATTATGCTTTGTGGTCGTACAAGGTCTATAGGAGCGAGCGTTTTGACTTATTGGGTAACAGCCTTGCGATTCTTTCGGGCATCGCATCTGTTTCCAGAGCAAGAGACCTTATTTCCTGGATTGAAACCGAGTGTGAATCTTTAAGAAAAAACGAAGACCTGGCAGTACAATTGCCACCTAATTTTTTCCCTTATGTAAGGCGGGGCGATCCCGACTGGATGCCTCGATACGAAAAGTACAATCAACCGGGTGAATATCACAACGGCGGTATTTGGCCTTTCGTTTGCGGATTTTATATTGCAGCTCTCGTAGCTGTAGGCAGATACAATCTGGCTGAGAAAAAACTTATTGCTCTTACCGAGCTTGTTCGTCCTGCACGCAGTGCCCCCGTTTCTGCTCCCCGCTTATGCGGGGACAAGTTTACCCCTGCGAAGGCAGGGGCAGAAAGCACGGGGGAATTCGGCTTTAACGAATGGATTCGGGCACAGGACGGCACACCGCAGGGCGAAGATTGGCAAAGCTGGTCGGCTGCTATGTACATTTACGCCGCCGCCTGTGTCGAGCAGAAAAGAACTCCATTTTTTGACGAGATACGACAAGCGGATTAATTGCAAACTTTTTTCATGGTTTTTGGGTATATGGAGGAACCACTACGAAGGTTTAACAGGAATCTAAATTCCATTTATCCAATTACGAGTATCGAGCATCAAGTATCGAGTATCAATCACTATCCACAAATCACCAATCACAAATTAACCATTTACCACTATCTCTCTGCTTTTTTTGGCGGGTAAAATCTGATTGTATTTGTTGGCCTTAAGTAGTAACATTTTTATACGCCTCTGGCGTAGTCCGCTAGGGGATGCCTGACGGCATTTGAAATTATTTGTGGTAAACAAATTAAGGAAACAACAAAATGGCGGAGAAATTGTAATAAACTCTACGCATTCAGTATTAAAAATGTTGGTTGGATTTATAGGGTTTTCCCGCCCTGTAAATGGAATCGGCAAAGATAGAACTTAAAGTTATATAAGGCTATCTACTAAGGTAATATTATGAAACTTACCAAAGAACAAAAGGAACAGATGAAACCCAAATTGGAGTTGTTGCAATCATGTAGTTGTTGCAATACGATGAATTGGACAATTTCAGATACTATTTATGAACTGAGAGAATTTTTTGGGGGGAAATTTACACAATCAACGTTGAGTGGTAGATCATTCCCTGTAGTTCCTATTGTTTGCAGTAACTGTGGAAACACAATATTTATAAATGCAGTATCATTAGGCATAATCAAGGGTTGAGCGAAAAAATGAGTAGTAATAATCCCAAAATCGATTTCTCTGATAAATTTGCTTTGGCATCGCCGAAAACACAAACTTTATATCCTATTAATGAGCGAGATTGGCTACGGCTTAAGTCAATGGTTGGAAGAGTCATACCACAAACTAATTGGTGCCAGAATATCAGTGCGGCTTGTCTTGGTATTTTTTTTACTGCTATTCTATCATTGATAGGTTTTCTCAATGCTGATAAAGTACCTAACTGGATTTTGACAGTCACGTGGGTAATATTGGTTGGTTCATTTATACTTTTCATTTCTTGTTTAATCTTTGATCATACAATCAAAAAGAGAACAACGCTTTCAAAAGAAGATATTATGGAAGAAATTCAAAATATAGAGAACGGATTTGAGAAACAGCAAGATGAGAGTTCGGCAAAAAATATAAATAACAACTAACCTTCAATTTGACCCGAAAGACTTTTTAGAAAATTTTAAGATTTGAGTCGTGAGTTTTGAGTTATATGAAAAAAGACAATCAACCCTTCGACTCCACTCAGGGTGGTGAGCTTGCCGAACCACAGCCAAATATCGTTATTTATATAACCGATGATGGGCAGGCAAAACTGCAGGTCAAGATAGAAGATGAAACGGTCTGGCTCACACAGGACCAGATGGCCGAACTTTTTGATAAAGGCCGCTCAACGATTACCGAACATATCCAGAATGCTTTTAAGGAAGGCGAACTGGACGAAAATTCAGTATGTCGGGAATTCCGACGAACTGGTTCTGACGGCAAAGATTACAGCGTAAAGCATTACGATCTTGATGTTATTATATCCGTTGGTTATCGCGTTAAGTCCCTTCGTGGTACGCAGTTTCGTATCTGGGCGACGCAGAGGCTTCGGGAATATATTATCAAGGGTTTTACCCTCGATGATGAACGGCTCAAACAGCAGGGTGGCAGGAGCCGCTATTTCGAAGAGCTGCTCCAGCGAATTCGTGATATCCGAAGCAGCGAACGAAACTTTTACCAGAAGGTAACGGATATTTACGCTACGGCAATTGATTACCGCAAGGATGACAAACTAACGCAGGAATTCTTTGCTACCGTGCAAAATAAGATGCACTATGCCGTTCACGGCCATACAGCAGCAGAGATTATCGCAAAAAGAGCTGACAGAAAAAAACCTCTAATGGGACTTACCGGCTTTAAGGGTAACTACATCACTGCGTATGATATTACCGTTGCCAAAAACTATCTCTCTGAGGATGAGCTTAAGCAGCTAAACCTGATTGTCTCGATGTATCTTGACTTTGCTGAACTTCAAGCAGGCAGAGGCAGACTAATGAAAATGACGGACTGGATTGCTAAACTCGATGAATTTCTGAAAATCAGCGAGCGCAGACTTCTTAAAGATGCCGGTAAGGTTAGCGCTGAACAGGCCGCCTTAAAAGCCCAGCAGGAATTTGAAAAATACAGAAAAGAGAGGGACAAAAATTATATCTCTGATTTTGATATGGCAGTGAAAAAGTATCTGCAAAAAGGTAAGAAGAAAAATTGAATCTGTGGCTAATATCTCTGCGTCAAAGAAGTTATAAACCTCCAATTCGACGCCAAAAAATTAATGCTAATTCATATTTCATATGCCGTTGCCTGTTGAGAGCAAGTTATGTTTTTTGAGGAAAAAGAATGACAAATGAACTAATACCTACAACGAAAATAGCTGTTTTCAGAAAGAAAGAAATCAGAAAAACCATTCATAATAACGAGTGGTGGTTCTCGATAACGGATGTTGTTGCTGCACTAACGGACAGCACCGATACAAAGCAATATATCAAGAAAATGAGACAACGCGATCCTGAATTGAGTTCCTACTGGGGTACAATTTGTACCCCCCTTGAATTGACAGCACCGGATGGCAAGATACGCAAGACAAATTGTGCCAATACCGAAGGCATTTTTCGCATAATTCAGTCGATTCCATCGCCCAAGGCGGAGCCTTTTAAGCTTTGGCTGGCCAAAGTTGGCTATGAACGGGTGCAGGAAATAGAAGACCCTGAAATCGCGACCAAACGCACACGGGCTTTATATAAAGCCAAAGGATATAGCGATGACTGGATTGAAAAACGTATGCGTGGTACCGCTATCCGCGAAGAGCTTACCGATGAATGGAAAGATCATGGCGTCAAAGAAGATAAGGAATACGAAATTTTAACAGCCGAGATATCCAAGGCGGCTTTTGGCCTTACTCCCAGCCAATACAAAAAACTTAAAGGATTGAAACGGGAAAATTTGCGTGACCACATGACTGATTTGGAGCTTATTTTCTCCATGCTTGGCGAGGCTTCAACAACGCAGATTACAAGGGTTGAGCACCCGGATGGTTTTTATGAAAACAAGAGCGTTGCGAAGCGAGGCGGAAATGTCGCTGGTGTAGCGCGCAAAAAACTCGAACAGGAAACCCACCATAAGGTGATTAGCAGGGAAAACTATCTTCAAAAACCACAAAGCAGGAAACTGAAAGGTAATAAATAAAAGTCTATCAGGATAACCTTTTGGAAAGTGAAGGTGAGTATCGGACATTCGATCTGCAGGTCATTTGTAAATGTTAATGAGGCCTTTCCCCAGAATTTCACAAAAAAACTATTCACCTCGCTCCATATTACGAAAGCAAGCAAGGCTGATTCGTATTTGGGTATAATCTGCCTTGCCCTTTAAAAAATCAAAAATGGGTTTTATCCTCTCGCCGCCGATCTGCTTTGCAGCATCCACAATAAGGCGAAATGTTCGCTCATCAACCCAGGGACATGGGCCTTTGATTTTTTGTTGTTTAATGTATTCAACCAGGTATTGCGTTGTAGTCGATTCTGCACGATTGATAGATTTTGCTATTTCCTTTATAGAGAGATTTTGCTCAAACAGCTTGAAGGCAAGCAGCCTTGCCTTGCTCAAGTTTGAACGCGCTTTTGGCTTACTAACCGACCATCCGGCTGAAACTGTTTCTTGATTTATGCCAATATCCATCTTTATTGAATTTGTCTGACAGTAATCCTTAATAGCGGCAAGAAAAATTTCACTATATTGCCGGCATTTTTTCTCACCTACTCCCTTGACTTCCAAAAAGTTTTCAATTGTGGAAGGTCTTCGCTTGGCAATATCTCTCAATGCTGCATCATCAAAGACTATATAAGCAGGTACTTTCTTTTCGCCAGCAATTGCTGCCCGCAATTTTCGCAAGACTTCAAATAATCCCTTATCAACGCCATCCCATGAATCTGCGGCAAATTTGGAGATTTTGACAGATCTTTGTGCGGGTTTCAGCAGGCGAGGCGTTTCCTTACTTTTTAAAACAGCCCAGCCTTTCGCAGTCACGCTCAGAATATTATACTCACCGGTTTTTTCAATATAGCCTTGCCCGGTAAGCTGTTCAACCCAGTCGTGCACGGTATGTTTAGGATAATCGTTCAGCAGACCATAAGTACTCAGCTTGTTATGATTGTTCTCTATTATTCGCTTATCTTGCGAGCCTGTCAGTACCGAAGCTGTATAGTCACCTCCAAACCGCTGATCAAGGCGAAGGATACACGACAGAATCTTCTGGGCGGTTACCAATGCATCATCTATGCAATCAAGTTCGCCGAGACATATATCACAGGCATTGCAATTATCTTTATCGAGGTTCTGGCCGAAGTATCGAAGGATCGCTTTATGCCTGCATATTCCGCCGGAACAGTAGCTATACATTCCACTGAGCTTAATCATTGCAATCTTCTGAGCTTCTGCCGGCATATCGCTCATCAGACTCTTCCAGACGCCATAATCGCCGCCCGAATAGAACAGGCAGCATTCAGCCTCAAGGCCATCCCGGCCTGCTCGGCCACTTTCCTGCTGATAATGCTCAAGCGACTTAGGCATGCCTGTGTGAATCACGTATCTTACATTCGACTTATCGATACCCATACCGAATGCGATTGTAGCAACAATAGTATCTATCTTCTCCTCGATGAAGTTTTCCTGATTTATTTTCCTGTCTTCATCACTCATTCCGGCATGATATGGTGCGACTCTATAACTTCGGCTGCTCAGTTGAGCAGACATTTCATCGACATCTCTGCGACGAATACAGTAAATAATGCCGGATTCGTCTTTATGCCGGTCAAGTGCTGCACAGACCTGCTTTATTATGTTTTTGCGTGGCCGAACTTTATAAACTAGGTTCGGCCTGTCGAATGAGCCGATAAGCATCAGGGGTCCTTTGAGTCGTAGCTGCTCGGCAATGTCATTACGAACCTGTTCGGTAGCAGTAGCAGTGTAGGCACCAATAGTGACGTCAGGGAAAATTTTCTTCAATAGTCCCAGTTGACGATATTCCGGCCTGAAATCATGTCCCCACATGCTGACGCAGTGAGCTTCGTCAACAGCGATAAATGACAATTCGATTTTCCGCAGAATTTCAAGAAAACCATCAGTAACGAGCCGTTCAGGAGATAAATAAAGTAGTTTAATTGTTTTGTTGTGTATCCCGGCCAAAACTGCTTTCTGCTCATCGGTTGAAAGGGAACTATCAATACGTCCCGCGGGAACACCGCATTCTGTTAATGCGTCAACCTGGTCTTTCATCAGAGAAATTAGCGGTGAAACTACAACGGCAAGTCCCGTCATAGTTACTGCGGGTGCCTGGAAGCAAAGTGACTTGCCACCACCTGTCGGCAGAACCACAATTGAATCCTGCCTGCGACTGATACACTCCATAGCCTGTTTCTGCAATGGCAGAAAATCATTATAACCCCAGTATTTATTCAGTGCCTTTTTAATATTTTCCATAATAAACGATGACTGGGGACCTGCCTCAGACCCCAGTATTTAACGCTTTGAGACCTACAACATATTACAAGCAGGTAGTATCACAAGGATACTGCCCGTGCCGTATGGCATCATTGCGGTGCTCGGGTTGTTTGCCAGCGTTGCCCTATTCCCCGCGATGGCGGCGATATTATATATTGATACGCCGGCGGTATAAAGCGGTAAATGCAAACTCGCGAAATCGTTTGACTTTTCAGCCGAGGCAGTAGGTTTTTTTGTTGCAACTTATCACAGCGTCTTATTTTTTGTTCCTTTTGTCCCAATCGTTAGCAATATGATTGTTGGGCGGGCCAAGCCAGAATCAACTATCCAGCCAGAAGAAATTTTGCTTGTTTTTTTGTCGTTTTCGGGTATAATACCGACTCGTTATGCGGATAGCGTATCGCGTATAGTTTATAACATATCATAGTTAGCGGATATCAAAGTTCACCCCATTAGATGGCGGCTAAGCCTATCTCACGGGGTAAATCAGATGCAAAAAGTAAAACCACAACGCAAAAATTCCACGGTTAGCCGTGGCACCTGTTGCCACGGTTTGCTCGACAGTTGTCGAGAATCTTCTAGCTCTGCCACAGGTACAAATCGGCTATGTTTTTTGCAAAACAAAGCCAATTTTTGTAAGACTAAAATTAACGTAAGTTCTTTTGTGACAAGTGAATAAGTGTGATTCTACAATTTTGTAGACTGGAAAAACAAAGCCAATCTTTCGACCCGGTTGGTCACGAATCCGGCGTGCCGAATCGACGGACTCAAGACGGGACAAAGCAAATCCGCTATAGGTTTATCAGCCTGCGGCGTGCATTATGCAGCTACAAAATACCGGCGGATACTTCCTTTGTAATACAACCTGTTTTTATAGGGTTTACTGCTGAAAATGGTGAGCGTAGCGACAGGATTCGCAGTTTCTAACTGGCTCTGTAAACACTTCACTTCTGCCTTAAAACTATCATAAGATCAGATCAGGCAATAATTTAGCTAAGTCCGCCTCTTTTTTTCTTAAGAGAGCCTATTATTTTGCCGAATGTTATGAGGAAGTTTCCCGCAAGATGGGGTTGCCTTCCCACAAGGCAGGGTCCCAACAATGCTGTTATAAGTAGTTTTGTTAGTGGGGGGTACAGGGGGTACATAGAGATGAAAAAGGAGAAACGTAGCAAGCGTGGCGCATTTAGCTTGCTTGAGTTGGTGATTGTGGTTGCAATCATTGCCGTCTTGGCTGCAATTGCCATTCCTCGCATGAGCCGGGGTTCAAAGGGCGCAAGCGATGCTGCGTTGACAGCTAATCTGTCTGTGCTGCGCAACGCCATCGACATCTATGTAGCCGAGCACGGTAGCTCGTATCCATCACCGCTTAATATCGTCAACCAGCTGATGCAGTACACGAATGCGGCAGGTAACGCGCAGGGCACAAAAGACACCACGCATATTTACGGCCCGTACATTCGTAAGATTCCGCCTCTGCCAGTCGGAGCAAAGAAGGGTGGTACAGGTATAGCGGTCGAGGACGATGACGGAGTGGGATGGATCTACGATCCAGATACAGGCGCTATCAAAGCAAACTGCACGGATAGCGAGAAAGACGACGCGGGCAAGCAGTATAACCAATATTAGTCGTCTTTAGGTTCTCGATATCCACAGTTTCCAGCGGACTCGATCAGCCAGAGGCCAAGCAGTGCGAACGCTACTGAGCCGCTCGGTTCTGTAAATCGTAGGCCAGCGGCTCAGCTATTTTTCAGAATATGGGGTGGGTCTGCATTGTGACATAAACCACGCATGATTCAAAAACTGGAAAAGCTGAGGTCCCAGTGACATCACAGAGACAAAATACAGCTTCTATGGAGCCGGCGTCCGCCAGAAGAGCATGACGCTTGCCCATAAAACAAGAAAATGCTGTAGATATGGGACCACCAATAGCAGCGCAAAAATTCGCCGCGTAGAAAAGAACTGCAGGCAACACCCAAAGTCCTTTCTTCAGTGTTTAGCTAACCCCCCGATTCAGCCGGGGGAATCTAATTACTCATCGTAGCGCTACTACCAGTGTTTCCAATGCCAGCTAATTATTCTGACGGTATCTATGCCATAGAAGTATTGACCGCTTACCAATCTGCCGACCACTATAAGCTCCACGAGACCATCCTCAGGGATAGCAGACGTTATATCATCCTTGGGGAAGAAGCTAAAGATGCTGATGCGTAACGTTCCCCATCTACGCCATGTAACAATCCGTTGGAAGGTTGCCTCAATGCCATAGGGACTATCGCCGGGAAAGAGCACGAGCGGCTCAGCTATATCGATGTCGTCTTCAGTAATACCTTCAGGGAAACGAATCACTGCTAATATTTCTGGCAGTCTGCCATCGCGGTTAATTATTGGCGGGACTATCTGAAGGTACGCTTCAGCTGCTTCTATCACCGTCACGGTCGACTGGCAAGTTGACATGTTGCCTGAAGCATCCGTAGCCGTGAAGGTTACTATTGTGTCTCCGGATTGGAAAACAGCCGGGGCATTGTTGGCAATCGTCGGTGATGGATCGCAATTGTCGGTTACCGAGGCGCCGTTTAAGAAGATCTGGATTCGATCATCTTCTACTGGCACGCCGTCTGGCCCATCAGCTTCAACCGTAATGTCTCCAGGATGACTAATAACAGGGGCAGTGGTGTCCACAACTGTAATTGTTACCGTATCTGGGGCAGAGTCTTCCTGCCCGTCGTTAACAACAAGCGTTATCTCATACTGGCCTACACAGCCGAGTGTTATGATCGGAGTTGCGCCGCTTGCAGGGCTTTCGACAAAAGGCCCGGTCCATGTATAGGTCAGCGGATTGTTGTCCGAGTCGGACGAGCCGGTACCATCTAATGTGACTTGCGTCCCTTCTGCGGTCTGGCACGCGCATTCGATGGTCTGGTCAGGCCCAGCATTTGCTACTGGCGACTGGTTTGAAGGCACCTTCACAAACCGAAAATTCGCGTTTAAGCCTTGATCGTCTATCAGTGGATACCATGGCTTAGTAAGCGTATCGTCATTAGCGTTTAGCGACTCATTCTCGTATTCATTGGGAACGATCGTGATCGCATCATTCACCGACGCGCTGGCATAGGTAATCTTGTAATCCAGGGTTGATTCCCCACCTACTAATACTCCTATTGTATAAGTTTGTCCTGCCACAAGCTCGATTGGAGTGATGTCTACATATCGGTAGCCACCACTATAATAGCCGCTGGTCCCCGCGGGTACAGTTGCATCAACCAGCAATATACCATTGCTATCCCACACACCTACCGGATGGTCACTGCCAAGACCGTCACCAGGAGTTAGCTCATGGTCATATACTCCCAAACGTGTTACAGAAATATTATCACCCGGGGCTGTGCCATTGACTGTGAATGTCCATCCGTTGGTTCGGGTCGTCGAATACCAACCTTTTACGACAGTTGTTACGCTCAGATTGTCAAGAGCTGCATTTTCTTCGACGGCCAGAGTGGTATGAACACCAAGCGCCAGCAGCACAACCATGCTGATTATTACCTTTCTTTCCATTTTGACCTCTCCTTTCTTTAACGATAACGATCCCTGATATTCTTCTGCCAAAGTAGAACAGTCAGTCCTTTTTGGTTAATTATTTTTTGACCTTAGATGAGCTTCTCTTTTGGTAATCTCCTTTCAAAACAAGTGCCTTATTAACCAAATATTACGTGTGTTTCCTCCATAGGCTTCCTACCTCCTTTCGGAAAAAGGTTAATCCTTAAAAAAGACGGGTATATTTATAGCCCCATTATAGCGATTTAGCCGGCTGTCTGTGGCGCAGGAACTTTGGGAAAATAACAGCTTATAACTGTTGTTTTTTTGCATCCTCCTCCTTTATACAAATATGGTTACGTTTCACAATGGAAACACCCCACATCCCTTTGGCTGCATTTATGAGGCAGGGCTCTAAGATAAGCCGACCAGAAACTTTTCTGCCCGCTCCGTCAAATTAAGAGACTTTTCCCAGCAGCCTTTAAGCCGCAGTATTTAGAGTCTCTATGTAATTATACAATATCAGCGCAAACTATCAATAGATGGGCGGCTCTAAATTAAAAAATGTTGACGGATTTTTATGCAATTTTCCGAAAATAAGCAGGAAATTTGATGGGAGCACCCCGGATGCTGCTGCTGAGGGCTGTTTCTGTTAATAGAGACATTACGGGTTTTGATGTTGTTGAGTTATGCCCGAATGAGATAAATAAATCGCCTGATTTCCTGGCGGCGAAGCTGATCTACAAATTGCTAAATTATAAATTCAGAGTATGAAATGGGGAAGAACGATCCCAAGAATTTCGCACAGGACGGCACACCACAGGGCGAAGATTGGCAAAGCAGGTCGGCTGCTATGTACATTTATGCCGCCGCACCTGGGACATGTTTCCGTAAAGTTGCAACCGCTCATGCTTTATCACCTCCCAGCTCTTTGTAAACGAGAAATCTCACGTGTTCTCTTCGTTTTAGCACGTAGGTGATAAATTCTGCCAATTCCTCGTCGCACTCGGTTTCCTCTATGTGTTCCTCGCAGACACTGAGCAGCCATTCACGGTCACATTGCTTTACAAGCTGTTCAAAGACATCTGCGAACCCTATTTCTATGCACATAGGCATCAACTCCTTGATTTTTTAAGGACTCAGGCTGCTGCTGCCAGCACCATCAGCGCCCCAACATATACTTTTGTGGTGTTCCGGCGGGAGCTTCATAGCTCGCACCCCGCAGAGGCAAAACTTTTTAGTCCTCAGACGGAGAGAAAGGGGGTCCCCTCTGGTACTGATTTGGACTTAAAATGTTTTGCACATGCAGTTAATCAAAGCTCCCGCCCCAAAAGCGGCAGCTTCACATATCAACTCATCAATCGCTATAACTCGTCAGCAGTTTACGTTTATTTTGAATGACTCTCAGGGGAATGCGATATGGCTATGTAAACCCTGAGGGACAAGAGAGACATTTTGTCACCAAGAATTGCTTCTTTGAAAGGGAAATGTCACCAAGATTGGCGGGAATTTGAATCGTTCAGAAAACTTACGGGATTTGAACCTTGTGGCACTTTTTACAATCCCTATAGAAAATAGTCCTGTGTGCGCTGTAACACTTAACAGCGTCGCGACGTGGTTTCGTTCATCGAGCTTAATCCGTAATGCTGTATAACTTTCAATTCGGGGGGGACTTGAAGTCAGGTCAGAAATCATTTATATCAAGCATGTGTGTGAGAATAACATCACGGATAAACTATGCCAGAAGCGAACTTCTCGCGTCTTTAGTATAGCAACTGCAGGTAAGACAGGTCCTTCCTGAAGTCTGTCCTACGCGCGTGGCTTGGGCTTCGTTTGAGCAATTCTGCTTTAAGAAACTGGAACGCTCGGAGCATGGAGATGATAGGGAGTGTTTCTCGCTCTGGCAAAAACTGGCACAAGTATTGTGCTCTTATACACTTTGTTTGGGCATGGCGGTGGCTTCTATTTCGAATAGCAGGTCGGCCCGACAAATGTCGCAAATCACAGTCAGCCAAGGCCAGGGAAGAGCGCCTTTGCAAGTGTTAAATATCTCTTCGACCTCGGTTGTTTTACAGTAGGCGACCACCTGCACCACGTCCTCATCGCTGCAGTGCATATCGCTGAGAACAGCACGAATGTTCTCTATTGTTGCATTTATCTGGCCTGATGCATCGCCGACATTCGTAGTAGCACCATCGGCATCGATAGAGGCGGTTCCAGAAACAAATACGGTTTCCCCAGCTGGCGTAATTGCCTTTGAAGCTCGTGAGAAGGCTGAGCCGTACTCCAGCGCACACTGTTGTTTTCCCACCGCCGAAAGGAAACGGATCGAGTTCGATGGTTCTATGACTGCGGTCAGGTCCATCGCACAATTGCTGCCATCAGCCGGGCATAGCCCAATGCCGGTACTGGCGGGCATTGATTGGCGGGTTCCGGCTCCGATAAGCCCACGCTCGGTGAAAAAGTTGGTTCTGATGTGATTGAATTCGTCATACCAAGATAAGATATCCTTCAGCCACATCCACGTACGTGGTACTGAAAGGAAGTCGGCGCCGAATTGCCTGAGTGCAGCTTCAGCTTTTTCCATCATAGCCTGGGCTTGCGCAGTGGCCTGCTTGTACTGCTGATCAGATATGTATGAAAGTGTAAGACATGTGCGGCCGGGCACGTGAAAAATTCGTCCACAAAGGTTTCCTCCCAACTCGATGGCTTTCGGCCTGCTATTACTGCTTATGGCGTGGACCTGCACACCGACAATCGGCCCAGACAATCCTTCTTTGGCTACTAAAAAGCTTGGAGAAATCCCATCGTCAAGGTCGCCGTACGCCTGGGAACGTGTTTGGCAAAGGGTTTCTAACGCTGCCTGAGTAGTAAAAACCCGCTCCTGGAGAATGTACGCCTTCGTTGAATGGAGTATATCACGGATACCGGAAAAGATTTCCCGCGCCTGCTTTTGCATCGGCGCATCTTCTTCGGGTGTGGCTGAAATATAGATTTCAGTCGCTAAAGCCGATTCGATGCTGCGTGTGTCCAGGTTTACAGTCATTTCTTACCTTATTTTACGTTCATTATATAATATTATAAAAAATATACGTGCTGAAACAAAACAAATTGATCTAATTGGGATCATTAACTTATCTTTTGACGAAATATGTATGCTAAAAACTATCCCACAAAATACCGCAAAAACTCCTAAAAAATATAAAGAATTTTTGTTGTCATTAGGTAAAAAGCTCAAGGCAGAAATTATTAAGACCATTTTAACACTATTCCCTTCAGAATTGAAGTTAAATCCAATGCCCAATGGACTCGTAATTTTCAATGTGAATATACTTCGCTATTTTTTTCTTTTTTCATGTTCAACTCTATGCCGAATGACAAATCAAGCCCACTTGTATGTGGTCATTACGTAATGAGGATAGAAAAACCTGTCTTAACAGCAGGTTTCCAAGAAAGAGTTTTTCAATTCAGTCGGCCCGCAGTACAATAGCAGCGCAACTTCTGAAAAACCGGAACGTTTACAAATTATGTCAGGTGTTCAATGGTAAATTGGAGTAAAAAAGAAAGGAGCTTAGTTATGGCCACATTCATTTCCTTAGTCAATTTTACTCAGCAGGGGATTCGAGATTTCAAAGATTCTCCTGACAGAGCGGCTAAATTCAAATCGATGGCCGAGAAGGTAGGAGTAACAGTCAAGGAGGTCTATTGGACCATGGGAGTTCATGATGCTGTGCTCATCTTAGAAGCTCAGGATGACGAAGCGGTAACCGCGGCAATGCTGGGCTTAGGGTCGCTTGGCAGTGTGAGAACACAAACTCTGCGGGGCTTTAGCTCATCGGAGATGAAAGAAATTATTTCTAAAGTGCCAAGTTGATTAACTGATACGTCTTTTGGTTTCGAGCATTTCAGGCCGTCGTGAAACGGATTGTACGGGAGACCTACCACCAAAAAAGATCCCACGGGCGGCATTATTATCCCCCTCGAACGAGTTCGAGGTACATTCTGGAATCAACGTGTGGGTCTCTTAGAAGACTATACATAAACATACTTTTTCCAAGAGTTCACCTCGCACAACGTTGAGAGCTTGTTCAGTAATAATGCGAGTGATCTCAACGGTTGTCATTTCGGCTATGACATAACTGTGCCCGCAATATATCCCTGCTTTTATTCTCGCTCCGACCGCCAGGGTTCCTCGTGATAAGGTAGTGCACCAGCCTTTGGCGTGGCCATCGTGATGGGCATTTCAACATATATCTTTCGAGAGTCTCTGACGACCCGGCCTAATCTTTCCTTTTTCACACGAACAGGCTCGGTGATAAGCTCCGGCACACTATACGTCCAAAGACAAGAGTCATAATATGTCGGGTCTTTCTGCGGCAGCAATACTGGCTTGTATACTTTGCCACACTCGTCCACATAACTGAGGTAAATTCTGGTAAAGACTCCATATTCCCTTTTGCTACTAAAGGCTATCCACCGACTGTTACTAGACCAGCTATGCCACGACTCACTCTTGTCGCTGTTGATATCCAGCCGGCGATATGTGTATCGACCAGTCTGTCCTGCAGATTCGAGGTCCATTATGTAAAGATCGCTGCTCTGGCGATAAACCGGAAAGCAGCCGTAGTCGCACGCCGTTACCAACAGCCATCGTCCGCAGGGGCTGAGCCGGGGCAGAAGGATCGATAGACCTGTTTTGTCTGCTGAGAGCACCGTCTCCAGTTCACCCCACTCATCACGCTCCAGGTTGTAAGGTATGCGGACAAGGTCGTACTTGACCTTCTCATATTGCTCAGGGATTACAGTACGTTCCTCCCACGTCAAGGGGGCGCTACAAAAGTAAAGATAACGGCCGTCAGCAGACCACGTGGGATACGTTTCAAGCCGATCCTTTTTGGCAAGATTAGGCGAGGTCTTCACCTTCTTTGAGTCAACAAGGTAATAGGCCAGCGATGAATCAAGATCCATGACGTCACGAACCTCGCTGGCGGCATATTGATAAAAAAGTGCCACATTGTTTATAGAATATGCCGCTACTCGGCCGCTCGGATGCCATGAGGTATAGCCGAACTTCGTTCCTATCTTGCTGACCCCATCGGCGTCAATAAATAAAGCGGAACTGCCGTATACCTGACTACGAATACCGATCAGCATCCTGTCCGTACGGTTGTTGCAAAACGTGTGACAGTTCAGACAGCCGTGCTTGAAATATCCATTATTAAGTACAAGTGATTCATCAAAGCTGTGCAGGTTGCGCTCGTAGATGCCCATTTCTCTCCAAGTGCTGTGTCCCGGCCGAATCCTTCTATACACCAGAAAACCGTCGATATCTTCATGTGCGATTTTATTAGTGATTGGATCAAAACGCTGCCACCTCTGGGTCTGGACTTTTGCACCAGATGACAGAACCTGCGGTTTGACATAAATATCAAAACTTAGCTGCGCACCCCTGTTCAAACCAAGCAGTTTGTACCATCGTTTTTTAGGAATAACAATTTTGGCTGTTTTGCTGTGAACTTCGATTGGCTCACCGTCGTTGGAGTATATCCTGATGAAATACTGTGAGCCTTGTTCCTGTACTAAGAAATTAAGCGGTGCGATGTTGGGCGGTATGACGACGCCACTATAGTCGGGACTTATTCTTGCAGGCCGAGCAATGGAATCGAACTGATCAATAGCTACTGCGTTGCTTCCGGCGACAGAGAGAAGGCAGAAGACAGAAAACAGAAGACAGAAGACGGAATTCCGTCCTCTGACCTCTGTCGTCTGTCCTCTGACCTCCGTCGTCTGTCCTCTGTCCGGTTGAATCATCTCTTGGCTCCCGAAGGTGCATACATATAATAGAAAAAATATGTATCCCTGTATTTGCTCACCAGCTCATCATACGCGGCTTGTTTGTCTGCACCGTGGCTATGGAATATCCGGCTGAAATCCTCGATCCGCTTCCGCAGTAAAGGGCTCGTCTTATAATCTCTCAAATAAACTGGCTTGCCGGTGCCGGTTGCATAGACCAAGGCCGCCTCCTCGTAATGTCGAGGAAGCTCAAGATAGCCAAAATCTTTCAGACGGTTAATGTTGCGGATAAACATGCTAAGGTGCTTTTTCACAAGATGTAATGCCATCAAGTACTCGAAAGCCATACGGTTCTGACCGTTTCTCTCCAAGAGCAAGGAAAGCAAATTTTCTTGGGGTATGGAAATGGGGGGTAAATCCTTTTTCAGAGATATTGAACGCAAATACTGAATCCGACTATCCGTCGAAAGATTTGGGTCAGTCTGCAGGCGAACTAAATAGTCCCTGGCCCAGTTGGCATGGAACAAGGTGTTACTAAGCGCCCCCAAGTAAACACGGGCGGAACCGATATTTCCCTTTACCATATTTATCAAGGCCAGCCGCTGTAGAACCATAGGACGATCCCCGATGCCTTCGAGACATTCGGTAAACGCGTTTTCAGCCATGTTGATAAGGCCAATGTCCAAATAAACATCGGCACTTTGCCAGTAAATCCACTTGTACGCTGGATCAACCAAAAACAGAGAATCGGGATTCTGTGGCCAGGAGAACATCTCATAGCCGAGTCGGCCTGTGTGATAAAGAGCCCTGTTGACTGCGTGAACTATAAAGGCGTTGGTGGGGTTACGTCGAGCGGACGTGAGCAATTCTGGCCACATCTTGTGGTAAGCGTAGTAATCAACTTCAAACCGGGTTTTAAGATCATCGTCGCGGGAAAGGAAAACAGCGCTACCGGCAATAACAAGCAAAAGCAATAATTCAATGACCCATCTAAGCTTGTGTGTCTGTCTATACCAAGAAAATATCCTTGCCAATAGGTTGGAGGATTTATTTCGGGGTTTTGTTGCCCCCCTGCTTTCTTGCGAAAGATGGAGTCTTTTGCTGAGTATCTGCCAAAGACCAAATACAAGAAGTGTCAAAGGCGGGAGCAGATAGAGTAGATAGACTATTGTCACCCCACTTTTACGAGCATCGTGATAGAGGGTTTTCCAAGAGAAAGGTAACAAGTTGCAAAAGGCATCGATAATACTAACGCGGAAGATGAGAAGACCCACTACATATGGAATAACCGCAGCAGATAACAAATAAAATAGGCTCGTCTTCCAGCGAGACCTGAAAATCAGTTCATAAATTGCACAGACAACTGCAAAAAGTTGATATGCTCCACCGGCAAGATAATACAGAATTACGGACAGGGATAGAAAAGTGCTCAAATAGCTGAAAAGGGTTCCCGCCCTGCGGGGTTCCAATATAGTACTCCGTGATAAAGTAATCTTTAAGTACACACATGTGAAAAGCAACGCAGTCAAAAATGCCAGTGTTGTGGCAAAGTGATAGGCATATCGGGTGTAGAGAATAAGCAGAAGAATCGGCAAGATAA
>Ga0315532_1001482_pt1 | contig 17354 bp, 13 predicted proteins | sample SalMarWE160370MG_FD_203082 | JGI IMG/M metagenome (GOLD analysis project Ga0315532, IMG submission 203082) | Salt marsh sediment microbial communities from the Plum Island Ecosystem LTER, Massachusetts, United States - Salt Marsh Sediment WE1603-70 ... | reverse complement strand
GACGAGGTAATAGCTCTTGGTCCGCAGTCAAATCGCCAGCTAGGGCTGGCAGTAGATTTAGGCACCACCAAGATCGCCGGCTATCTGGTTGATTTGAGCGACGGTCGGACAATAGCCGCCAAAGGAATCATGAACCCCCAGATAAGTTATGGAGAGGACATAATCAGTCGTATCATGGGTGTGATAAGGTCGTCGGCTGAGGGTGTACGTCTGCGGGAAGTGGTGATAGAAGCACTCAACCAGTTAGCCAGTGATTTGTGCAATGAGGCTGACGCTGAAAGGGAAGAAATTGTCGAGGCAGTCTTAGTCGGCAACACAGCTATGCACCATCTTTTCCTCGGCTTACCAGTCAAACAGCTTGTTTACTCTCCCTTTGTCCCCGCAGTCAGCATGGCTCAAGACATAAAGGCGCGCGACGTGGGCCTACACGTTGCTCCAGGGGCCTACGTGCACCTGCTGCCCAATATCGCCGGTTTTGTCGGTGCCGACCATACCGCAATGTTACTTGCAACCCAAGCATGGCAAGCCGAAGAACTCACAGTGGCTCTTGACATCGGGACCAATACTGAGGTCTCTTTGGTGAGTAATGGGAAGGTAACCGCAGTCTCCTGTGCTTCTGGGCCAGCCTTTGAAGGCGGTCATATTAAAGATGGAATGAGAGCGGCAGCTGGAGCCATTGAACGGGTGCGGATAGTTGATGACGGCGTTCAGTACCAGACGGTTGACGACATGCCGCCAACTGGTATCTGCGGGTCGGGCATCCTTGATGCTCTGGCCCAACTCTATCTGGCTGGAATTATCGACAAGGGCGGCAGGATGAAAGAGAATCACCCGCGCGTTCGTACTGTAAAGAAGCAGCGCGAGTTCGTGCTGGTTGACAAACAGGAGCGAGATAGCGGATCAGCCATTGTAATTACTCAGGGGGACGTGCGAGAGCTGCAACTGGCTAAGGCAGCCATTCGCACCGGTATCCAGGCGCTCCTGGAAACTAATGGCCGCTCTGAAGAAGAGATTGCCCGAGTAACAATAGCTGGAGCCTTTGGCAGCTACATCGATGTATCCAGTGCAGTCATTATCGGCCTATTGCCCTCAATACCTATTGACCGCTTTCGGCAGGTGGGGAATGCCGCCGGCATGGGAGCTAAGCTGGCTCTAATCTCCCTCAGCAGTCGCACTCAAGCCCAGGAGCTAGCCTCGCGAGTCAATTATATTGAATTGGCCAGTGCTCCTAACTTCACGCAGACCTTTGTTCAGGCAGGTTATATGGGACGGTACAGGCTGAACAATGGCAAGAGGGAGGAACTCGACTGATGGAAACCAGGGTGTCGAGCGCAACGAGAGAGGTAATCATTGGAGATAGCCAGCCAACAGTTCTCATAGGCGAGCGTATCAACCCTGCGGGCAAGAAGAAACTGGCCGAGGCTCTGCAAGCAGGGAATCTTGAGATTGTCCGCAGGGAAGCTATGGCTCAAGAGCAAGCTGGGGCCGACATCCTTGACATCAACATAAGCACGTTCGGTGTGGATGAGGTATCTTTACTTCCGCAGGCAGTCCAGGCGGTGATGGACTCAGTAGACATACCGCTATGCCTTGACAGTACCAACCTGGAGGCTTTGACAGCAGCTCTAAAAGTTTACAAGGGCAAGCCGCTCATCAACTCAGTAACCGGTGAAGAGCACTCCATGGACAAGGTTTTGCCGCTGGTTAAGGAACACGGAGCAGCAGTCATTGGTTTGGTGCAAGATGATGAAGGTATCCCAAAGGATTCGGAGCGGCGGGTAGCCATCGCTCATAAGATAGTGGAGCGAGCCGAGTCAGTGGGCATCCCTCGCCAGGATGTTATCATTGACTGCCTTACCTTGGCCGTTGGAGCCGATACCAGCTCTGGGCTAGCGGCCATAGAAACTGCTAGCCGAGTAAAGGCCGAATTAGGGGTGAACCTAACGCTTGCCGCCAGCAATATCTCCTTCGGCATGCCCGACCGCCACCTGCTCAATAGTGCCTTCGTGGCTGTGGTTATTGCCGCTGGTGTGACCTGCATGATTGCGGATGTAGCCAGGGTGCGGCCGATAGTTCTAGCTGCTGACCTAATCCTGAACCGCGATAAGCGTGCCAGACGTTACATTGAAGCCTACCGCCAACGCATACAGCAGAGAGAGAAATAGGGTTCAAAACCAAAGAAGGGAGCGCTTTGAAAGCAGAGTGTGCACATATAAAACAAAGAACATTCGGTGGTTTGTTCAGGACAGTTCTGATTACGGGTTGTTTTTAGGACGGTAGTAAATACGTTTCGTTTGGCACCTAGCATAACGAGATTCAATAAAGAAGCTGGCAGTGCCTCTCAGTAACACTGCCAGCCAGCTTAAGCCAGCAATACTTGTTTTAAAAATCAGTTTCCCTCTTTATTTGAAGCCAACCTGAGGGCAACCCATGCTCCCAGCGGGTCACGCAATGCTTTGACTTTGGATTCGAGCCAACTGATATCACCACCAGCTAAGGCTTCCCTTTCCTCAGGGTTTAGATCATAGCCTTTTAGAATCTTATCAGGTTCTTGGGCCAAGCTTGTAAAGAACGTGTCATCACCTCCAGCTTTGGCGAGCACTGCTCTAGCAAGCACATCTCGTAAGGCTTTACTACCCATTCGATCCAGAGTAGGCACCTGGTTTACCTCGGCATGTTTGGCGACCACTGTTCTAGCTACTGCTTCACGTAAGACCCTGCTTCCACTCGCCAGTTCAGTCACCCTTTCAGGCTCGGCGTGACCGTAGTAAGGAACCATTGTCTTCAGCCAGCGCTTTATTGACACCCACATATCGGCCCGATCCTGTCGCAGATAAGCTGTCCAGTACACTGCGCCTACCAAGAGACCGCCACCTATGATGTTTCCAATTGTGACTGGAACAAGGTTACCGACAAACCCTCCAACATTGAGATTACCTACGCCGGCCGAAGTCAACCCAGCAGCCTGAAGCACAGCGGGCTGTTTTGTCATCAATATACCCATAGGGATGAAATACATATTGGCTATACTGTGCTCAAAGCCAGCCGCTACAAACGCGGTGATAGGAAACAGGATGCCAAATATCTTACCCACGACGGTACGAGCGCTAAAGCATAGCCAGATAGCCAAGCAAACAAGGGCATTGCATAGTATGCCACGTGTTAGTGCCGCACCGAAGGAGAGATTAACTTTGGCGTTGGCAATCGTGACAGCGTTTGCCCCTACCGCATTGCTGTGTAAACCCCACTGTAGCGTGTAAAACATCAGGCCCACCAAGGCCACGGAGCCAATGAGGTTGGAAAAATATACCAACCCCCAATTTCGAAGCAAACGAGTAAAGCTGATTTTGGCACTGAACCAGGCCATCACTAGAAGGGAATTACCGGTAAATAGTTCCGCACCAGCCACTACCACAAGAACTAGGCCTAGGCAAAAGACAACCCCAGCCAGAAGCTTGGTCATCCCAAAGCCCAGGCCAGCATCGGTGGTAACCAAGGTGGCAAGCATAGCCCCAAGACCTATAAAAGCCCCAGCCAGGATGCCAAGAAGAACTGTACTGAGGATGCTGAGGTTTCCTTTGGTGACCCCTACACTTTCCGCCTTCCGGGCAATCTCAGGAGGCGGGATACAGTCCGAAGCTGCCTTCTTCGCCAGTTCAGCCATATCCTCACGCTTAGGAGGTTGCCCTACTGGTCTATCCTGTGCTTTCATGTCACACTTCCTTGATCAAATGCTAGACCTGTAAAACGACCTCAGATCACCACTTCTCTTGACTCAGCCTGCACCATAGCCAGGTTGCCAATCGGTCATCTAACTTGCCTACCCACTCCTCAATCTTCTTGACGTCACCGCTGGCCAAGGCAGCTTTTTCCTTTGAGGTTAGGGTATAGTACTCAGCAAGAGCCTCGCTGGGGTTATCCGCTAGGCTAGCTAAAAAGTCGCTCTCCTCGGCGGCCCGTTCCAGCACTGACAACACTACTTCCCTACCTCTGACAGACTCAGCATTCTTGGCTTCTTTTACTTCTGTCTTGGTTAACACGCTCATCTCAGTTCCCCTTTCTTCTCTCGATTCTCCATCTATAGAATATCAGCATCTGAGGTGTAATCCATCGACCCTTGGCTCTAATTTGGCGTGCCCGAAGGTGCAATCTTCCATGGACAAAAGTACAGTACGCAGATGTGCAAAAGTACTAAACCTGGATTTCCCATATCAAACCGAGGGTATAGACAGGCATTGATGGTAGGATAGTTTCAAAAGCCCCCTGTTTGGCCACATTAGACGGGGCTAATTGGAGAAACTCAATGGGTGAAAAGGCCAAGGAGGTACTGAAGCTTTAATTTGATAAGCGGCTGAGGCTAGAATTCCACGGGGCCAAGATTACCTCAGACGCAGGGCTGCCGCCCTGTCGAGAACTGGACGGGGTGCTTGGATTGATGGAGATGGCACCGACCTATCTGCAAGAGACCCGCGGTGGCAGGAATGTGTAGCATGAGTTGGTGCCCCTGTTACGGCAGTCAGTGTATAGTCGTCTGACAGGATACGCAGCGGGGAAAGGGGAGGAAGAGGAGAGCTATACAACATTGAGTTAAAGAGAAGGGGGGGCCATTAGGACCCCCCTTCAGACCACCCTTTTGCCGCTGGTCGTTTCAGTCAATTGCTGTTCCTATTTCGCAGCCGTGCCCACGATGGCCGTGTCTTGAACGATCGCCTCCGCCTCTCCCATTACCTGAGCCAGTGCCTCAGCCTGCCTCTTTTGCCGTGCGTGTGTTACCCGCATGACCCGATACAGACCACCAACGTTCAGGTACCACAAGAAAGCCACCGGGAAGAGGATGATGGGTATTGCTACCACCAGCGCTACGATTACCTGCCATTCCATTTCATTTCCTCCTTTCGAGCCCCTGCCTTGCCCCTTTGGGCTAAGGCAACCATTTCGGTTATTCAAGGTAAGAGGTGGGACTAGACCCAAGAACCTTTTTTGGTGTGCTTACCGTCTCTCTTACCTCCACCATCACATTACCACACTGCTGGCAGAACTGACTTCCGCCGTAATGCCTGTTTCTGGTCGCCGAAAAGACCTGAGAAGCTGACAGAATCGCAGGTCATTATGCCTGGATGTAACGATGCTGAACTAAGCGAATAGGCTTAGTCGAGTCACCATCCGTGCTCCCGTCCAGAGAACAAGTCCCATGCAACTGGATAGCCGACCTGAGGGGTCAGTTTCCTGCTCAAACCGATATTATGTTCTAAAAAGAATGGAAAGAAGATGATTTTGTTGCCACCCCAGTCCTAATGCTGTACAATCGACTTGAGAAATCAGCAACGTAGACTTGTGCCAGAGAGGTGGCGTTGAAGACGTCAAAGAAGAAGATAGGCATAGTGATCGCAGATGACCATCCGCTATTGCGAGAGGCAATCCGAAATGCCTTTGAACAGCACGAAGACATGGAGGTGCTGGGCGAGGCTGGTGATGGCGAGGAAGCGGTCAAGTTAAGCTCAGAGTTGAAGCCAGACATAGTAATAATGGACATTGTGATGCCAAATCTTAGTGGTATCGAGGCAACAAGGGAGATCAGGAAGGTAAGCCCCACTACCGCCGTCCTGATCTTAACAGCCTATGACGATGATCGTTATGTAATCGGCCTGCTAGAGGCAGGAGCGGCTGGTTACTTGCTAAAGAGTGCTCGTGGCCAGGACCTAGTAGGGGCTGTCCGCACGGTACGCGCCGGTGAATCAGTGCTCCATCCTGCTATAATCGCTAAAATCCTAAAACACCGTGTGCAGACCCAGGCTCAGATCGGTGAACGCAAGGCAGGAGAACAACTCAGCGACAGGGAGACAGAGATCTTAAATCTAGCAGCTAAGGGCATGAGTAACAAGGATATAGCTGGTGAACTCTTCCTTAGTGTCCGCACCGTAAAAGCTCACCTGTCAAATATCTTTAATAAAATAGGTGTAGCCTCGCGTACCGAGGCCATAGTCAAAGGGGTAAGAGAAGGCTGGCTCACGTTGGAGGACATATCTGACAAGGAGAGTAACGACTAGATCGCTAGCTTCTCCCGTACCAGCTTGAAAATAGCCGGTGGGAGATTCAATGAGAGTTTCATTTTTGGCCGCAAAACTCAAATCCATAGTGCGCAGCCCCCATCTCTGGATCATACTGGCACTGTTTATAGTTACCACCATTAGTCATTATCATGAGCTATTGCAAAACGTGCCCATCATCGACCAGATAGCAACCAGCGTTTTTTTCGGCGCAGAGCGGCATACAGAGGACCGTCTCATTTATATTCTTATAATAGCCTACGCTGGCGGGGTATTCGGGATAAAGGTTGGAGGGGCTTGTCTATTAGCCAGTTTTCTGGTCATGCTGTCGCGTGCCATCTTCATATCACCAAGTCTAGCAGTCGCCCTTCTCGAGACCTTACTTGCCGCCTTCATTGGAGTGCTTCTGCTGACGCTAATTCGAGCATCTCGCAGGATAAGAGAAAGGCAGGGTGGACTAGAGATAGCAATGGCAACCCTAAGCGTATCAGAGGAGAAATATCATGAGCTATTCCAAAATGCCAGCGACGCCATCTGGACTCACGACCTCGATGGCAGAATGACTGTTGCCAACAAGGCTTGTGAGAAAATGACTGGCTACACCGTAGATGAGCTGTTAGGCAGAGAAGTCACCGAGTTCCTCTCCGAGGACGCCCTTGCCTTGGCAAGAAATGTCAAAAGGAGGCTATTAAAAGGCGAGCCTGTGGATGAGCGCTACGAACAGCGAATATTCAGAAGGGATGGGACAGAGGCTATTATGGAACTGGCAACACGTTTAATCACCCAAAATGGTCAGCCTGTAGCTTTCCACAATATCGCCAGAGACGTCACCGAGGAGAGGAAAATGCGGGATAGCATGCGTTTCTACCTGCAGAAAGTCCTCGTGGCTCAGGAGGAAGAGCGCAAACGTATCGCTCGCGACCTGCATGATGATACCAGCCAATCCCTATTACTACTGACACACCGGTTGGACGCAATAGCTTCCGATCCCAAGAATAAGCTATCTAAGCCGGTGCAGGAGAAGCTGAATGAGCTACACAGTCTGGCTGTGGAAACCCTAGACAGCTTACGACGCTATGCTCAGGAGCTGAGGCCGGCCATCCTGGATGATATGGGGTTAATAGCATCGCTGGAATGGATAGCCGACAACTTAATTGCAGAGAATGGTATCAATGTTGATGTTCAAGTAGATATGCGAGAGCACGCCTTGCCACACGAGGCTCAGTTAACATTATTCCGTATTGCCCAAGAGGCCCTGGTCAACATTAAGAGACATGCTCAGGCATCAGAGGTAGTGATCAGATTAGAGGCAGCGGCGGGGAAACTAACGATGGTTATTACTGATAATGGCAAGGGCTTTAAAGTCCCAATGCCATTAAGTCAACTCGGCAGCACTAAGAAGTTAGGTCTCCTCGGGATGCAAGAGCGAGCCCAATTACTTAGTGGCTCCCTGAATATCCAATCGGAGTTGGGCAAGGGAACAGCCATAACCGTAGAAATACCACTTGAACGCTAATATCGTAAATATCTTCTCCTGGAGGAGACAACTTAATTTATAGTTTGTGACATATGTCCATGTTTAGCTGGAACGTTTGAATAGTTCTCGATTCGCCACAGCGATAGGGAACCAGCCTTTATTGAACGTAGCTTGGTAGGACTGGATTGACAAATTAGCTCCAAAATATGACTATAGTAAAGGAGGATTATATTATCGGAGTATTGGAAATTAGTACAGAATGGTTTGCCGCAACTGTATGGAACAAGAAATTCTTAACTGGGAGTAGGTGCAAATGGGTATTATGATAACCGACACCACACTGCGAGACGCGCATCAGTCACTAATGGCTACCAGAATGCGTACCAGGGACATGCTTGCCATAGCTGAAAAGCTTGATAAGGTGGGCTTTTTCTCGCTGGAGGTATGGGGAGGGGCTACATTTGATAGCTGCATTAGGTTCCTGAATGAGGATCCGTGGGAGCGGCTACGAGCCTTGCGCGAGAAGGCGCCAAACACACGCCTGCAAATGCTGCTTAGGGGACAGAACCTTGTGGGTTACCGTCACTATGCCGACGATGTAGTGCGTGAGTTCATCCGCCTCGCGGTGAAGAATGGGGTGGGTGTATTCCGCATATTTGATGCTCTCAACGATATCAGGAACATGGAACTGGCTATCAAGACTACGAAGGAGTATGGAGGTCACGTCCAGGGTGCCATCTGCTACACCACTAGCCCGGTACACACTACTGAACGCTTTGCCCAAATGGCGAAGGAACTGGAACAGCTTGGATGTGATTCCATCTGCATCAAGGATATGGCCGGACTGATCAGCCCGCCGGTTACCACCGAGTTGGTGAAAGCTATAAAGGAAAGGGTTAGCATCCCAGTTGACCTTCACTCCCACTGCACCAGTGGAATGGCACCTGTAAGTTACTACGCCGCGGTTCTGGCCGGCGCTAATATCCTTGATTGCGCTTCCTCGGCTTTTTCCTGGGGCACGTCGCAGCCGCCAACCGAAAGCATGGTGGCTGCCCTTATGAACACTCCATATGATACTGGACTGGACCTGGAATTGCTTAATGAAATAAGCGAGGATTTTGTTGATTTGAGTAAAAAATACCGTGGTTTAGTTGCAGCAGAGGTAACCCATCCCAGTGTCGCCGTGCTCCTTCATCAAATACCTGGGGGAATGATCTCCAACCTGGTGAGTCAACTCAGGCAACAAAATGCCTTGGATAGGCTCAATGAGGTGCTGGAGGAGGTCCCACGGGTGCGGGCTGACCTCGGTTATCCGCCACTGGTAACTCCGACAAGCCAAGTGGTGGGAACGCAGGCGGTGTTCAACGTCTTGGCTGGCGAACGCTACAAACAGGTGACGCAAGAAACCAAGAACCTCATGCTCGGCTACTACGGCCGACCGCCGGGGCAAATCAACGAGGAGGTGAGAAAGGCCATAATTGACGAGGAGAATCCCATTGACGTGCGCCCCGCCGATCTCATTGAGCCGGAGTTGGAGAAACTACGAGAGGAAGCAAACAAGCTGGGCATTATCCAAAAGGAAGAGGATGTGATTACCTATGCCCTCTATCCTCAAGTAGCCACCAAGTTCCTGCGAGGTGAGGCTACTGAAGAAGTCATTCGCTCTCCTCTTGAAGCGGCCGTTGCAAGCTTGCCCGTGTCTAGTCTACCTTCAGACCTCAACGTTAATGTAGGCGGCCAGTTGTACAATATCAAGATAACGCCAGTGAAGGAGAAGCCTGCCGAAGCTAAGAAGGCGAGGACGTTCCGAAGGCCGCCGGAAGGCGCCATACTTGCCCCTATGGCTGGAACGATGATGTCCATCAAAGTGAAGGTCGGCGACCGGGTGAAGAAAGGTGACATAGTGGCCACCATCGAAGCGATGAAGATGCAGAACGAGGTCCGCTCACCACACAATGGACTGGTGAAGGAAATACTTGTGGGTGAGGGAGAGGCGGTCAATTCGAAGGACGTGATAATACTGGTGGAGGCAGACAATGAATAAGGTTCTAGTGGCGAATCGCGGTGAGATAGCCATACGCGCTATGCGCGCCTGCAGGGAATTGGGAATCAAGTCCGTTGCCGTATATTCTGAGGCGGACGAAGGAGCACTGTTTGCCAGGTACGCCAACGAAGCGTATTGTATCGGTCCTGGCCCGGCAAGCGAAAGCTATCTCAGCATACCCAGGATCATTGAAACAGCTAAAAAAAGCGGTGCCGATGCCATTTACCCTGGTTATGGGTTTCTTGCTGAAAACGCCCATTTTGCCCAGGCTTGCGAAAGGGAGGGCATAAAGCTCATTGGACCCTCAAGTGGAGTCCTCGAACTACTGGGTAATAGGGTGGCCGCACGACGCGAGATGGGCGAAGCCGGTGTGCCTGTGGTGGCCGGTAGTGATGATTGCGTATCATCCCTTGAGCAGGCAAAAGATGTTGCCCGCGAGATTGGCTATCCTGTAGTGCTCAAACCATGTTTCGGAAGGGGAGGAATAGGCACCACGCTCGCCGCCGAAGAAAAGGACCTGCAGAACACACTGGAATCTTCACGGGCGATTGCCAATACTGCCTTTGGTTCCACCGAAGTCTATGTTGAAAAGCACCTGCCACATCCACGTCACATGGAGTTTCAGCTATTGGCAGATGCACAGGGCAACGTGGTCTTTTTGGGAGAGCGGGAGTGCTCTATCCAACGAAGATATGAGAAGGTGATCGAGGAGGCTCCGTCGCCGACGCTAACGACTAAGCTTCGAAGCGAGATGGCAGGGACAGCGATGAACGTCGCCAGACGCGACGGCTATGAAGGAGCAGGAACCGTAGAGTTCGTTTTTTCTAATGGAGAGTTCTACTTCTTCGAAGCAAACAACCGGATCACAGTGGCACACGCGCTTACGGAGGTACTAACCGGGATCGACATCGTGAAAGAACAGATACAAATAGCCTCAGGGCTGCCTCTAAGCACCGGACAGGAAGATATTCGGACGAACGGCTGCGCCATAGAATGTCGCATCAACGCGGAGGACCCGTTGAACAACTTCAGTCCCTCGCCGGGAGAGCTCAAGGGCTATCGCTCCCCAGGGGGTATTGGCGTTCGGGTGGATAGCGGCGTGCATACGCACTACCGTATATCACCCCTCTACGACCCGATGATATCCAAGCTCATCGTATGGGGGAGAACCCGGGAGGAGGCTATTATCAGAATGCGACGCGCACTTTATGAGTACATCATCGTTGGCGTTAAGACCAACATCCCCTTCCATAAGGCGGTAATGGAGAACCCGCTCTTTATGCAACGCCTCATGGCTACCCAGTTCATTGACCAGGAACCCGAGTTGCTATTGGACGATATGAAACGCATTATAGAGCGCGACAAGCCGCTCGAGGAGAAGCTGTCAGGCACATTTGAAGAGTAAAGGAGAAAGAGGGCTGTTTCCACTGAAACTAATGTAGAAAGCCAGATGTGCCATCGCAGGTAACCAGAGCAATAGCACCTTAGAATAAAACTGTCCTTACTTAGTAAATACGGGCACCGCGAAGACTTCTGCAATGAAATCAAGGGCTGTGATTACGACTTTGTCCACTGCCCGGTGTTTGGGCGAATGAGATTCTAGTAGCTAATCGCCAATGTAGTAGCTATTAGTAACTATTGTTTCATTCAACTGGGGTTTCGTCAGGCCAGATATTATCATCGAACGCCCCGCCTTCTCCTAAGTCAAAGATAAGCGACCTGTTCACATCCTCTAGGCTTTTGACGAGGGCCTCTTGGTTTGCAGACCTGACATTGAGGAACCTCTTTGAGATTTGCTGCACTTCGGACTTGAGGTACGAGGATTCATCAATAAGCGGCTTGAGGATGAGCCGGTTTCCTCCGAAGAGGATTTGTTCCGGTCGATAGCCCCTGAATCTCTCCTCGATGCGATTGGCCACTCTCCTCAGGAAATCCTTCTTCTGCTCCTCAGTCCTTCGGGCAAATCTCTTCTCGCTTCTGCCACCTTTCCGATGTCGCTTGTGGATGTATCCAGTCCCCGTCTTGGATTCAACAAGCTTGTCCCCCTTGAAAACCCCCAAGGCATACGAACCCCAGGTCACCAGCACCAGCCCGAGGAGACGCTCTTTCTCCAGAAGCCGACATAGCAGTGAGGTCTCTGGTCTGCCGTGGAAGACCCTATCTTCAGGGATGACAAAAGGAGGGATGACAATGAGCTTATTCCCACTTTCGCTCCAGAATACCACTGCTCCAGTTCCGTAACTCTGGGCTTCCTGGAGAACCGCCGGCGCACTGAGCGCCGTCCTTATCTCTCCCGCGAAGGGACTGAGTTCGACTTCCAGATCAGTAACGTAGCGGGGAAAAGAGAAAGGTCTTGTATAAATGGTGATGTAGTCTCCAGGGCTGCCCTCAAGCTCAACAAGAAAATCGAGCAATTTCTTCTTTGTGAGAGTCTTGGGCGTTAGTTGCATCGTCAGCCTTAGGATCTCCTAAGTAGCTTAAAGCCATAGTATGGCATCAGCAGCCTGGCAGCGCTGCTCGTAAAGAACCGGACGCAGCTTCTCAACCAGTTAGCCACCGCTTTCCCTCTGGATGACGATCTCTGCTCCCGATGCTACGCGCCTGAGCTGAATTGCGTCGTCGATGACCTTGCCAAAAACGTTAACGGCGCTGGCAGGGCGAATCTCCTCCCCACGGCTCATGGGTGTTGCGCCGAAAAAGATGCAAAAAGCACTGCCCTTCGGCCAATATCCCAAATCACCGATGTTTACCACTTCTTGCCCCTCCTCCAGCTCCAGGCTGACTGGAATGGGAAAGTATATCCCCTCTCCCCAAAGACTCACCTCACCCTTAATGGGCAGAGCCTCCCAGATTGCTTCAGCAGTCCTGGTATTATTCAATTCGGCGATAACATGAATACCACTTGCCGCGATTCGAATTCTTCTAATAACCATCTATTCCAAGCCTATTTCAGAGCTGCCAGACATCCTTGCGAAGCGCCCATATCCCGCTATAAGAGGCAGCAATATGCACGCAATTATACAGTCAAGCAATCCTGACATACAACTATAGCGATGACGGCTCATGCATGAATGCAAAGGTATCAATCTAGATAGGTAAATGTTGGGATGAATTGTTGGACACAATTCTGTGCTTGGTTGGCTGTGCGGTGAGCACATCTTCCCCAAGACAACCTGTCTACCAAAACATTCCAGATTAAGAAATTGCCCCAAAAACCCCTTGACAACATAGAAGACGCTTGATATAATATAAGTAAATACTTACTAATAATTTTACCAGGCATGAAAAAAGTTATGGAGAAAAAAGAGCGCCTTAGCGGTGAAGAAAGACGGGCACGGATTATCGATGCCGCCCTATGGCTGTTTGCTGATAAAGGCTTCGCTGGAACCAGAACCAGGGAAATCGCTGAGCTGGCCGGAATAAGTGAAACCTTAATATTTCAGCACTTCAAGACCAAGGAGGACCTCTATCGCGAGGCATTGCGGCAGCTATTCAGTTACCATCCAGTTATGCCCGAGCTTGAGGAGAAGATGGCGAGAAAGGATGATTTCGGCGTGTTTAGCACTCTGGCCTTGCACGTAATCAGGCATAATAGACAAGATCGCAGGATCATGCGGCTGGCTATTTTCAGCGCTCTTGAAGGTTTCCATCTGGCTGAGATCGTCCATTACGATGAAAAGATGGGCCCGTCTCTGCCTGAACTCCTGAGCCGCTATATTCAACAAAGGATCGAAGAGGGGGCATTTAAGAAGATCAACGCCCGGATTGTAGCTCAACTGTTCATCGAGACAATATATATGTATATCGCTGACCAAGAGGCATCCATAAGCGGACCACCACTTCCCTTTTCCGATGAGGAGACCGTCGAGACCCTGGTGAGGATATTCTTGGATGGGCTAAAAACGTAGAACAGAGCATACCGGAGGTTGTTCTATTACTCAGAACAGCCTTTTAAAATGACTTGAATACTTTGTAAGTACTTATTATGAAATATGGAGATTGAATATGACAGAGAGAACAGTAAAGACGGTTTGCAACCTTTGTGGGCTATGCGGTTGTGGGATGGAGGTTACAGTCGAAGACGGCAAGGTGGTCAAAGTTCGAGGGGATGAGGAGCATCCTGAAAACCGGGGGGCTCTCTGCCCCAAAGGTCAAGCGGTTATAGATATTCTTTATTCACCCCATCGGCTGAAATACCCGTTGAAGAGAGCTGGACAGCGAGGGGAAGGAAAATGGGAGAGAATCTCCTGGGATCAGGCCTTGGACATGGTAGCTGAGAGATTGCAGCAGGTCAAAGATAGCTACGGGGCTGAAGCGGTGTGGTTTCACAAAGGTTCTGGTCATGACCTTTGCGGGGGAGATGTGCGGTCATATTTTCATCGATTGGCCAATGTCTTCGGCACCCCTAATCTCTCCTGCCCCTTTTATGTCTGCAACGGCCCCCGCACGCTAATTCCGTTCTTCATAACTGGTGCAATACCTGCTCCTGATGCTGAAAACACCAGATGTATTCTGCTCTGGGGGATTAACCCCACGGATACCGGCCTACCACGGCACATTAAGATCCAGGATGCTCTCAAACGGGGCGCAAAGCTCATCGTCATCGACCCCCGTAAAACCTATTTTGGCCGAAAGGCAGATATACATCTTCAGCCAAGGCCAGGAACCGACGGTGCGCTGGCTTTAGGTATATTGAAGGTTATCATAGATGACAACCTCTTCGATAAGGAATTTGTGACCAAGTGGACAGTAGGATTTGAAGAGCTGAAGGCTATGCTCGTGGAATATACACTTGATAAGGTAGAGAACATAACCTGGGTTGCCCGGGACGACATCAGGAAGGCAGCATACCTCTATGCCGGGACCAAACCGGCGTGTATTTTCCTCGGCAATGCCCTGGAGCAGCATACTGGAGCTTCACAAGCCATTCGAGCGATCACAGTTCTTATGGCTATTACTGGGAATTTGGATGCCCCAGGTGGAAATGTCATATTGAGTCCCGCTAGATTAGCAAAAAATCCCGTTGAGCTTCATGACAAACTGCCTCCAGAGATGGATGAAAAACGGTTGGGGAATGAGTTTCTGCTCACAAGGTTCCAGTTTACAAAGCTGGCCCATTTGCCTTCAGTGATCAACGCCATTCTGGAGGAGACTCCCTACCCGGTTAAGGCGATGATGATTCTGGCTGCCAATCCTGCGCTCACCTCTCCTAACAGCCAGAAGGTGAAAGCCGCATTGGAGAAGCTGGATTTCCTGGCAGTAGCCGACATATTTATGACAAAGACTGCCGAACTTGCTGATGTTGTTCTCCCCGCCTGCACCTTTCTGGAGCAAACCTACTACGCTACCTACGAGGCAGGAGCATATTTGAAGCCAACCATTCCAGGGCTCCTCATGCTCAGACCCAAGGTAGTGCCACCTTTGGAGGAGTCGCGGCCGGACTGGCAGATCATCTTCGAGCTGGCAAGAAAGCTTGGATATGGGGAGCATTTCCCCTGGCAGGAAATAGAGGAAGCTATCGATTTCGAGTTACAACCGACAGGAATCACTTCGCGTGATCTTCGGGAGCACCCCGAAGGTATCCAGATTCACGGCCCCCAGCTCAAACCAACGTACCACAAGTACATAAGCATGGGATTTCTAACGCCCTCCAGGAAAGTCGAAATTTTATCTGAACGATTTCAGGAGATGGGCTACGATGCCCTACCGATATATCACGAACCTTCTGAGAGCCCTTTGGGTGACCCTGAACTTGCCTGGACTTATCCCCTTGTCCTTACGACAGGAGCCAAACTTGGCTGCTATGTTCACTCGCAGATGCGAAATATCCCTTCACTCAACCGGCACATGCCCCGCAATGTGGCTGAAATCAATCCAGACACCGCCGCAGAACACGGGATAGAGGAGGACGATATCGTCCTCGTAGAATCTCCGCGAGCCAGTATCAGGTGTCAAGCCAGGCTGACTGAAGACATCCGTCACCAGGTGGTGCAGTTATACCACGGATTCGAAGAGGCCAATGCAAATCTTCTGACTGACAACGGCTCATATGACCCTATCACGGGGTCGGTGCCCATGAAATCGTCACTCTGCCGGATAAGGAAGGCTTGAGCAAAATAGGGAGGTGATACAGATGGCTAACAGGCGGATAATGTGTGACTCTGGTTTCAGATGCATGTCTCTAATTCATGATAACCCGTTACGGCGTATCTTCGACAACCCAATCAAGACCTTAAAGGCATCCGGAATACAGCCGGGGCAACAGGTGCTGGAGGTTGGCTGTGGCCCAGGCTATTTCACAATTGCAGCAGCAAAGCTGGTGGGTGACAATGGCTTCATCCATGCCATCGACCTGCATCCACTTGCCATCAAGATGGTAGAGGAGAAGCTGCGGAAAGCCAGCCTAACCAACGTCAAAGCAAGGATTGCCAATGCGGCAAATACAGGGCTACCTGCTGAGAGCATTGACGTGCTCCTCCTTTTCGGTGTCATTCACGCCCTGCCCTTGAAAGAGGTTTTACCAGAGCTTTATCGGGTGTTGCGACCGGGTGGAGCCGTGGCAGTGCAGACCTTTTCTGGCCGGTCAGCAGGGCGCACGGCCAAGGGCGGGCTCTTCACCTTTATTGGAAAGGAGGGCAGGATCTTCAAGTTCCGGAAAGAGACGAGCGATTATAGCGGGCCATAACTTCAATAATGCTTGCCGCGATGCAAATTTTTTCTCTTATGTTGTAAACTTAATACAGATTTTCCGTTATCCACATCAAAGTGAGCGGCCGTATCCCGCCATACCAGGCGACGCCGCACATGCGACTGTATAATCAAGCAATCTTGATAAGCAACTGCTCGGCAGTTTGTATTTGGCCAACCTTCAGAGGGGCTTTTATTCAACACATTCAAAGTGGTAAAATGTGCTTATGAGAGTTGGTGCTTTCGAGCTTCGTGAGCCAGTTCCTGACCTCAAGGGGGCACATGCGCTGGCAGTGTTGCGCCCGTGGGTAGATGTGGGCAGTGCGGGTACATTAGCGATGTCATGGCTGGAGGATCACTTCGGGGCTGAAGACCTGGGCGAATTGGCAAGGCCGGGCAGCTTCTTCGACTTCACTCGCTATCGTCCCTCCATATACTTCAAGGGGGGCCGTCGCCAGATGACCATCCCAAACACCCTGATCAGGTACGCCAAGAGGAAGGAAGGCAACGATTTCCTTTTTCTCCATATCTTGGAGCCTCACATGCTGGGTGAGGTATATGTCGATTCGGTGCTGCGCCTCCTGCAGATGTTCGGCGTGGAAAGGTACTGCCTGCTCGGCGGCATGTATGACATGGTTCCCCACACAAGGCCACTTATAGTGACAGGAGGGTCACTGGGCACAAAGGCTGCGCATGACCTGAGGAGGGCAAATGTGCAGGCGAGCAATTATGAAGGCCCGACGACGATAACCTACCTGGTATCAGAGCGCGCGCCAGAGATGGGTATTGAGACCATGGGTCTCATCGTGCATTTACCCCACTATAGCCAGCTAGATGAGAACTACATGGGAAAGGTACGTCTTATGGAAGTGCTCTCGTTGCTATATGATGTACCGATAGATAAGGCGGATATAGAAAAAGCCGAACGGCAAAGCAAGGAGCTGAGCTTGGCGGTGGACAAAGAACCGCCATTGAAATCCGTTATCGCGCAGCTTGAGAGCCACTACGACGCCCGCACCCAGAGAGAGAAAGAAGAGGAGATGCCCCCGTTATCACCGGAGGTAGAGAGATTTCTACAGGACATAAACAGGCGATTCCG
>Ga0315532_1001475_pt1 | contig 17396 bp, 11 predicted proteins | sample SalMarWE160370MG_FD_203082 | JGI IMG/M metagenome (GOLD analysis project Ga0315532, IMG submission 203082) | Salt marsh sediment microbial communities from the Plum Island Ecosystem LTER, Massachusetts, United States - Salt Marsh Sediment WE1603-70 ... | reverse complement strand
AGCAAAAATGCAGTCGTTCCGGTAGCATCTTGCGTGAGCGTTTGATCAATCCGAATGCCAATCTGCTCACCGGCAGCGAGTTTGCCGTTAACAAGGTGCTCAGCAATTATTTTATAAACAAGTGTTTGTCCCAATTTTCGCACTCCTAAGTACAAATGAAACTACACTTTAACATAAACAGCAGGCAAAGCAAATACTACAAACGAGGAATTTCACTGACTCACGAACAAGTCTTATGTACAAAAAAAACGGCCTTGTGTGATTGAACACAAGGCCGTCCATAAACAATCTTGCAGGGACTATCTCAATCAACTCTAATTAGAACACACCATGTACAATATAATTATACGCTCGCCGGTGCGGCAGGTCACCAATCGCGTACAATCACACCCACCTGGCCAACGTAGTATTGCTCCGAGTCTTTCACTTTTAGTGTCTGACCGTCCCTTCTACATCGTGTACCAGGAACGAGTCCTTCCTGCAGCCGGGCAAACTTTGAAAGGCAATTGGTCCCTCGCCTATAGGTGAACCTACTTGACTGCCCGATATAACATAAGTATAAATGTTATCATCCTCAACGCCACAGTAAGCCCGTTTCTCAAAATTCACGTGACTATCCAGGAACAATACATTTTGACCATCCTCTTGATGAGCATTTGCATTGCCATAGCGGGCCTGGTCCTGCGTGCCGTTGTACGGGTTCATGTCCGGCGTGAATGGGCCACCATCAGTAGTTGACCCTCGGAAAGGTTTGGCCTCAGCAGCCGGCGATTCAATCCAGGGATTTCGGTCTGCTGCGACTGCCAGACCCGGTTCACTGGAGGTTGTCAAAGAATACTGGCTGTACGGATGATGGTACGCGTAGCTACAATGGGTCGTTGCCGGATCACCCGCAGAACGACCACTACCTCCAAAATCCCAGGCATCAATGAGTTCTTCGCATTCGGAATTGCGGTTCTGATAGTCAACGAGCTTAAACTCCGTAGTACCGGCGTCACCCTTACAGATAAACGACTTGGGCGTCACTTCGGCGTACTTTACCAAAAGATAAAAGCTGGAGGAAACTGTTGCGGTACCGCCGGTACCATCTGTAGATAAGCTATATGCTGTGAACCTGTCTTCGGCATCCCACGTTACCGTTCCGCCCCAATCCGTGTCCCTGCCGCCTGCCCGGGGAAGCTCATCATCGTAGTCATTAGCGTAGATCAGCATCGCCTTTCCGATGCCTGAGAGGTTCGTACCGCAGACCATTCTAAAGGCAATCTGCCGGACCCTCGACAATGCGGGCATAAGGATGCCCATCAGCAGAGCTATGATCGCGATAACGACCAAAAGCTCAACCAGTGTGAAGCCTTTGCGTTCCATTTTTCTGCCCTTTCAGTGTTTCAAGATTTGCGGTTCCGGCTGTCCTCAGGTACGATTAAGCTCAATTTTGATAAATAAGTGCGATTGCATGACTGCAAGCTACTCGGACCGGTGCCCGGTCCAAAACGACAGTCCCTGCCACAAAACAATCCAAAACGCCATACACTGCTTTTCCCGCAAATCCTATCAGTTAGTCATGTTCACCTGAGAACCGCCGGTAAGAACAAATCGGCGCAAACCGACTTTATCTAATTACAGGCAATTCAAGCAGTACCGGCTGTGATCAAAATCTATGTCGCCCAAGAATGCACTTCAAGCACGTAAAGCTCACGTCTCTTAGGCAGGCAGACTCAAAATGAAATGGAGATTGATATGATAACGACTTAGACTATAATGTTGCTTTCAAGCCCACCTATACTTGCTATCAGCGCCGGCACAAACCTAACTCACGTAGAGATAGGCCCATTATAAAGCCTTGATTGTCAAAGAGCCGTGTTGTTACGGCAGATAGGCTCATAAAAGGAATGAATACTACTATGACATATAAGAGCAATTCAGATTATAATTAGTCGCACAAACCTACCTGTCCAACAACACAAATATCTACATTAGCCATCATTTGTTAAGAACAATCTCATTCGCTCTGCAAAAAGTTTTCTAACAATCCTGTCCTATAGTTACTACGTTATTTCTTATTCCTTGGTTCACACAGGCCTGTGCCTCGTAAAACCAAAGCCGTAAGAAAAGAAAGCGGCCCCATGCCCCACCGCACAAGGCCGCTTACAAGACACATTCATAGACGACTTCTCCGTCGGCTTACCGTCTGGTCGCTGTCGTCGCCTCGGCATCGTGTACCACGAGCGAGTCCTTCCTGCAGCCGGGCAAACTTTGAAAGGCAATTGGTCCCTCGCCTATGGGTGAGCCTACCTGGCTGCCCGATATAACATACGTGTAAATGTTATCGTCCTCAACGCTACAGTAAGCCCGTTTCTCAAAACTCACGTGACTATCCAGGAACAATACATTTTGACCGTCCTCTTGATGAGCATTTGCATTGCCATAGCGGGCCTGGTCCGCCGTGCCGTTGTATGGGGTCATGTCCGGCGTGAATGGGCCACCATCAGCAGCTGACCCTCTAAAAGGTTTGGCATCAGCAGCCGGCGATTCAATCCAGGGATTTCGGTCTGCTGCGACTGCCATACCCGGTTCGCTGGAAGTTGTCAAAGAATACTGGCTGTACGGATGATGGTACGCGTAGCTACAATGGGTCGTTGCCGGATCACCCGGCTGACCTCCGAAATCCCAGGCATCGATGAGCTCTTCGCATTCGGCATTGCGGTTAGGATAGTCAACGAGCTTGAACTCGTTCGTCCCTGCGTCACCCTTACAGATAAACGACTTGGGCGTTACCTCCGCATACTTTACCAGAAGATAAAAGCTGGAGGTTACTGTTGCGGTACCGCTGGTACCATCTGCAGATAAGCTATATGCTGTGAACCTGTCAGCAGCATCCCACGTTACCGGTCCACCCCACTCTGTGTCCCTACCACCTGCCCGGGGAAGCTCATCATCGTAGTCATTGGCGTAGATCAGCATTGCCTTTCCGATACCTGAGAGGTTCGTCCCGCAGGTCATTCTAAAGGCAATCTGCCTGACCCTCGACAGTGCAGGCATAAGTATGCCCATCAGCAGAGCTATGATCGCGATCACGACCAGAAGCTCGACTAATGTAAAACCTCTTTTCTTCATAATAACGCTCTCCTTTCAACTGATGGAAAATTCGCGAGGCCGACCACTTTCAGGCCCACCACTGCGGTTTAGGCTTTATTGGATAAATACCTGTTGCCAAAAACACAAACAGCCAAAAACGTACTCCCCGCGAACCATCATAATGAGTATGTTACTTCCGCCTGATAACGGCCGGTCTAATTTCACAAAACTTTTTTCAACTGGATTTGGATTGTACACACACATAATTACAGAAGTACAAAGATTTTAGGCAAAAAGCCTTAAGCCGAACAACTAACATATTTTTATTTTCGGCAGGTAGGTTCAGGGTATGAAGAAAAAAGCAAAATATGATGACGGTTTAAGTTATTATAATTAAATTTCTCAAACCCACCTAATTCTTATTTTATGTTAGCATCGAGATAACTCTCTGTCAAATAAATTTCGTCAATTCTTCCAACTTCCTTGAAATTTCTTTAAATTTGCTTAACATTCGCTTTTTCAGGACTAAAAGGGTAGGTATGATTATTAGAGAAACTCACAAAAAAGTAGAAAAACTGTTAAAAAAACACAGCCAGGAACACCTTTTACGATTTTGGAGCGAACTGAGCCTACCTCAGAAACAAGACTTGTTGGCTCAGATAGAAAAACTAAATTTTGATAAAATTGATGAATGGGCGGCCAATCTCGTCAAAAAAAGCACTTCTGCCCCGATGCACAGGGAATACGCCCCACCGGCATTCTATAGTGCCAATCCAGCCGACGCAAAACACGAACGCAAGTATGCCCAGGCCATTGAATTGGGCAAAAAACTGATAACAGCAGGCAAGGTGGCGGCATTCGTGGTAGCCGGTGGACAGGGAACCCGGCTAAAATTCGATGGTCCAAAGGGCAATTTTCCCATTAGCCCGGTTAAAAATAAGACCTTCTTCCAAATTTTCGCAGAAACCATCGCTGCAGCATCAAAAAAATATCAAACCGACTGTCCATGGTACATTATGACCAGTCCGCAGAACCACGCCGAAACAACGGATATCTTTCGCTCAAATAACCACTATGGCTTGGATCCTAAGAACGTATTCATATTCCAGCAGGGTAGTCTGCCGAACTTTGATCTCGATGGAAAAATCTTATTGGCTGACAAAGCCGCTATCAGCCGATCCCCTGATGGCCATGGAGGAAGTCTAAAAGCACTTTACCGAAGCGGTGCCCTTGAGGATATGCAAAAGCGAGGGGTCGAATTCATAAGTTACTGGCAAATTGATAATGCTCTGATTAACATTTTCGATCCGTTATTCATTGGGTTGCATGCCCTTGATAATGCCGAGATGTCAGCTAAGACAGCCATAAAAACAGGCCCAAAAGAAAAGGTTGGAAACTTCTGTCTCGTTGACGGTAAAGTAACTGTCATTGAATACAGCGACCTTCCTGACGATCTGGCTGAGAAGCGAAATCCCGATGGCTCACTGGTATTCAAGCTCGGTAGCATTGCAATCCACATCATTAGCACGAGCTTTGTAGAAAGGCTGAATGCTCATGGTTTTGCGCTACCCTTGCACAGAGCCGTTAAAGTAATCCCCCATATTGACCAGAAGGGCAGGTTCATTAAGCCCACCGAACCAAACGGAGTGAAGCTCGAAACATTCGTGTTCGATGCACTGCCGCTGGCATCAAAGGCAATGATTCTGGAAACAATCCGGAGTCAGGAGTTCGCCCCAACAAAGAATCTCACCGGCGTCGATAGCGTCGAGACTACGAGGCAGATGATGGTCGCCCGTGCAGCCGACTGGCTCGAATCCGCAGGGATTAATATTCCCAAAAAACCGGACGGCTCGGTAGATTGCATTATAGAAATCGCCCCAAGCTTCACGCTATACAAAGATGACATCAGGGAAAATATGAACCAGATCCCCGCAATCAAACCGAATGATAAAGTTTATCTTGAGTGAACCAACTTTGTGCCACGTCTGAGGGTCGGGTGAAGATTATTATTCCGATAGCAGCAAAGAATCTTACCTGCAAAGAACAGATTCTTAGCCTGCGGAAAGTGTGCTTCTGCGATTGATTATTGATTATTTTTTCCACACATTACTATGACTATACTTTGCCTCTTTGTGCCTTTGCCCCTTTATCAAGAGGATTCCGCAGAAAGGATGAACGTCATGCGGGTAAGGGTCAGAGAATCCATTTGCGCTTGATGTTACGCAGGCTTAACGCAAACAGGCCGGCGCAGAACGCAGCGAGAATGGACAAGTCGAGAGCGTAAGGCATGGTATTGCCGGCGTGAACGGCCCCGTGCAGAACGTCAACGCCATAGGTTAGAGGCAGTACGTAAGATAAGGGTCGCAGAAACACAGGCAGCTTCTCGATGGGGAAAAATAAGCCGCACAGAAAAATCATGGGAAAACGAAAAAAGTTGGAGAAAGTCTGGGCCTCGAACACCTCCCTAACCGCAACAGCGATGAAAAGACCCAAAAAGGCCGAAGCCACAGCGATCATAACAACAGCAGAGAAAAAAAGACACCAGAGCACTCCAGACAAATTGACCAGAAGCGCAGCTATTGCAACCGGTACGAATGCGTTAGCCACACCAAAAAGAATGGCTCCGCCAGTTTTTGCCAGCATCAAGAGCTCGAGCGGGATAGGGGCAAGCAGCAAGCGCTCGAACGAACGGTTTTTCTTCTCAAAGGTTACTGTCACCGACAACATTGAGGTGGTCCCAAACAGGATTGAAAAGGCCACCAAACCGGGAAGCAAAGATAAGACGCTTTCCAGGCCTCTTCCAGACTTGATTAAGAACATACCTATCCAAGCAATAGGAAAAATCAATCCCCAACTGATATTGGGCGGCTTGAGGTAGTAGGTCCGCATGTCCTTGACCAGGATGCTCCAAAAGGCAATCCACTTTTTCATGCACCACCTCCGGCCTTTTCCTTCCACATGGCTTCCGCCTCGACACCCGTGATCCGGACGAAGACATCTTCTAACGAAGGCCGCACCCTTCGGGCTTCGGCCACTTCAATACCGCGATCCTCCAGAAATCGCACCAGCGGGCCAACCTTGATCGGCTCCAAAGACTCGACACGTATTTGCCCGTTGGAAATGAATTCGAAAATCAGATGGCCAAATACAGAAGAAAGCTCCTCACACAAGACCGGCTGGGCAGCCGAGAGAAAAAGCAACATCGTGTGCTTTTGCTGGGTAGGCTGCATAAGTTCAGCCACCGTATCGATCCGGATGACGCGCCCGAAGACGATGAAAGCGATGCGATCACAGAGCCGTTCAGCTTCCTCAATGTAGTGGGTGGTCAGAAAGACAGTTATTCCGGCCCGGTGCAGGTCAGCGATGAGCTGGCGAATCTGTCTGGCACCTGCCACATCGATACCTGTGGTAGGCTCGTCCAGGAACAGTATTTCGGGTCTGTGGATGATTCCAGCGGCGATAGTGAGCTTGCGTTTCATGCCCCTGGAATAGCCGCCAAATTTTCGGTTTGCCGCCTGGGCCAGATCGAATGTATCCAGAAGCTCACGGGCACGCGCTTTGCGCTCGGCCTTACCCATACCATAGAGGGCCGCACAGAAACACAAGTTCTCAAAACCCGTCAATTCAGGATAAAGATTGCTTTCATCCGGGACGACACCGATCAAGTGTTGGGCCGCTTTGGGATTATCCTTGCAGTCAATACCGCTGATTCGGATCGTCCCGGCGTCCGGCCGGGCCAGGCCGGTGAGCATGTTGATCGTTGTGGTCTTGCCCGCACCATTGGGCCCAAGAAAGCCGAACAATTCACCTCGACGGACGCTAAACGAAATTCCGTCGACCGCGGTCACATCGGCGAAACGTTTGCGCAACCCAGCAACCTCAACGGTCGGTACAAAAACTTCACCCGGTACCATCCCGTCATTCTGCATTTACGCTTGTTTCTGAATAGAGGATTCGGTGAGCTAAAAAAACCACCTATTTGAACTCAACACCCCAGATGCTCTCCTTTAAAGCATATCTCCTATCATGCTTTTGGCCCATGCAAGCCAAAACATAACCTGCTATAGGCTATCTGAAATACCATAAATTAGACAATGTCAGGCAAAGAACCAGAGGGCTCAAAATCCACGACGCTAATTTTCGCCTTTTTCACTTCGTGTAGAACCGGTGCACGGTTACTGTCTGGTATTTCTGGCCCGGTTCAAGAACAACGGAAGGAAATTCGGGCTTATTCGGTGAATCCGGGAAATGCTGAGTCTCCAGGCAGAATCCATAGTGCTTATTGTAAACCTTGCCGGCTTTACCCTTTATCGTACCGTCGAGGAAGTTGCCCGAATAAAATTGTACGCCTGGCTCGACGGTGTGTATTTCCAAAACTCGACCGCTCGTAGGCTCGTATACACGCGCACAAAGAGAAAGCCCTGTGCCAGTCCTGTTTAAGACGTAGTTGTGGTCATAGCCACCTGGAACCTGGTCAATCCGAGAACCGATCGGCATAGGCTCTGTGAAATCCATCGGTGAATCTTTAACACTTCTGTTTTCGCCGGTCGGTATTAAACCCTCGTCAACAACGGTATATTTATCCGCGTTGATCATGAGCTCATGGCTAAGAATGTCACCGCTGCCCTGTCCTGCAAGGTTCCAATATGTGTGATTAGTCAGATTAACAACGGTTGGCTTGTCCGTTATAGCTTCGTAGTTTATCTTTAGCTCATTATCATTGTTCAGGGTGTATGTGACAACACAGGCCAGGTTGCCTGGGTATCCTTCTTCACCATCCTTGCTCATATAAGTCAACTTCACCCCCACTTCGTCGGAGGTTTGTATTTGCTCGGCCTCCCAGAGCACCTTGTCGAAACCTTTAATGCCCCCATGGAGGTGGTTCGGCCCATTGTTTGCTGCAAGTTTGTACTCAACACCGTTTAGCGTAAACTTAGCCCCACCTATACGATTTCCATAGCGCCCGACGGTAACTCCGAAATAGGGGTGGTCTGTAAAATATCCGTCGAGCGTATCAAAACCAAGGGCTACATCAGCTAATTTACCCTGCCGATCAGGCAACTGAAGCGAGACCAGAATCGCACCGTAGCTACTGATCCTCGCTCGTATACCATTCGCATTAGTAAGTGTGTACAAATCAACCTGCTTACCATCGGGCGTTTTCCCAAAAGATTCCTTTGTAATACTCATTTTGGCCTGCTCCTTTACTTCAGTGGACTTTTCTGCGGTTTCGGTTTTCCCTTTGCAGTTTAACACAAACAGAATAACTGCGGCTAATAAAAACGCAAAACCAATCTTCGTTTTCTCTTTCATTTTTCGCTCTCCATGAATTACTAACCTGCTGAGACGTTCACCAAACTGCCCAAAAGCTTATCCTTATCAAGATTAATTGTCAAAAAAATTTGTTTTTACCACACATTTTCGGTGCCCGATTGATTTTCATTGCAAAACAGTCTTTTTACAGATAACCTAATCAGAAATATCCCGTCAGCCGCACCCCTTAGGGGCGGCTCAGGCACAACTTACGACAGAGGGTATAGTCACAAAAGGCTTTTTGACTTTCTTGAGAAAATCATGTGGCTAAAACATACCAAACCAATCTTTTGCCAGAGCAAAGCAACGATTTTCCTGCTGATATTGCTTGTAGCGCTTTTAACCGCCGCTGCAAAAGCAGACTACCAGCCCATCCAAGGCCCTCTTATGACACGATGGTCAAAACAGATCCCAGCGGACAATGCGCACAAGGACTACCCTCGGCCGCAACTTGTACGCAGGCACTGGCTGAGCTTGAATGGAATATGGGAATACGCTATTCGGCCCAAAGATGAGACACAGCCACAAGAATTCGATGGACAGATTCTCGTACCCTTTCCAGTCGAGTCGGCTTTGTCAGGCGTGATGAAATCTGTCGGCGAGGAAAACCATCTTTGGTATCGAAGAACCTTCAAGGTACCCAAGAGGTGGTTGGAGACACCGCGACCCCCGCTATTGGCTTTCCCTCAGCCTGTTCCGAAACGCATACTACTGCACTTCGGCGCTGTGGATTGGCAAGCGTGCGTCTGGGTTAACGGCCATAAGCTCGGTGCACACCACGGTGGATACGACCCGTTCACATTCGACATAACCGATGCACTAAATGATACGGGCACACAGGAAATCGTGGTCTCGGCATATGACCCGACAGACACAGGATTTCAGCCACGTGGCAAGCAGGTAAGAAAACCCCACGGCATCTGGTATACAGCAGTGACCGGAATATGGCAAACGGTTTGGTTGGAATCTGTGCCTGAGGTGTATATCAGAGAGCTGAGAATAACTCCAGATATCGACAGTAAGATGGTGCGTGTTATCGCCGAATGCTCGGACGATCCGAATGGCTATATTGTCGAGGCTCAGGTAAATGAAGGGTGGTTTCAGAAAGCTAAAGGAAAGGGCCAGGCTGGTGAGCAAATTGAATTGTTTATCAAAAAACCCAAGCTGTGGTCGCCCGATTCGCCATTTCTATACGACCTGAAAGTGACATTGAAAAACGAACAAGGCAGAAAGGTTGACGCTGTGGGTAGCTACTTTGGCATGCGCAAAATCTCCTTGGGCAAAGATGAGAAAGGCGTCACGCGATTGTTCTTGAATAACAAACCTGTATTTCAGTTTGGTACGCTCGATCAGGGCTGGTGGCCGGATGGGCTATACACGGCACCGACGGATAAGGCTCTACGGTACGATATCGAAGTGATAAAAAAACTCGGCTGCAACATGATGCGCAAGCATGTAAAAGTTGAGCCGGACAGATTCTATTATTGGTGCGATAAGCTCGGCCTGATGGTCTGGCAGGATATGCCTAATGGTGACAGGCATATAAGAGATAATGAGCCTGACCTTAAGCGCAGCGAAGAATCAGCACGACAGTTCGAGTTGGAGTTGACACGTGTAATTGAGTCATTGCGAAATCATCCTTCGATTGTGATGTGGGTTCCATTCAACGAAGGCTGGGGACAATATGATACGCCACGGATTGTGGAGATGATTAAGCAACTTGATCCAACACGCTTGGTGAATAATGCCAGCGGCTGGGCGGATCGAGGCGTCGGTGATGTTCATGACATTCACAGTTACCCAGGTCCGGCGGCACCGCCGGTTGAAGAGAACCGTGCTGTGGTGTTGGGTGAATTTGGTGGGCTGGGACTGCCGGTTAAAGGTCACCTTTGGCAGGAAGAGAAAAACTGGGGCTACCGCACTTACCAGACACGCGAAGAACTGACCCAAGCTTACATTGGGTTGATTGAAAATCTGCGCCAAATAATTGACGAAGGCTTGTCTGCGGCTGTGTACACACAGACCACCGATGTTGAAATCGAAGTTAATGGCCTGATGACATACGACCGGGAAGTAATAAAGATGGATGTCGATAGGGCCGCGGCAACCAACAGGCGTTTGTATCTGCCTCCACCAGAGATCAAGATAGTTGTGCCGACGTCGCAGAGCGAGGGACAGAAATGGAAATACACGACATTTGAACCTGCTGCCGGCTGGGAGCAACCGGACTTTAACGATTCAAACTGGTCGGTAAGCGAAGGTGGATTCGGTACAGAAACCACGCCAGGTTCTGTGGTGCGCACAAAATGGAACAAGCCGGATATCTGGCTTCGCCGCGAATTCCAACTATCCCAGGCTGTGTTACGAGGGTGGAAGAGCCACGGTCCAATCTTCGGACTTAATTTTTTGTCGCAGACCGACAAACTTAGTCGAGCTTGCCTTTTGATCTACCACGATGAAGATGCCGAAGTTTACATAAATGGCCGGCTTGTCACGAAGCTCAAAGGATATACGACAGATTATGTTTTGGTTGAGCTTGATGACGAGGCGATCGCTGCCCTTAGACCCGGCCCGAATTGCCTGGCGGCGCACTGCCGACAAACCACCGGCGGCCAATACATCGATATTGGATTAGTAGAGATAGTAGAACACTCAGTGAATTGATCTTGAAACTTACAGTTCGAGCGACAAAGCAATTCTTCTACCGGCGATAATAACTGAACTTGACAATCGGGTTCGACCAACTATGATGTGGTGCATCTATAATGGGCATAATTGAACGATGTTACAGGGATACGTTGCAGAGGATTTATCGAAGTCTGCACTTACAAAAATAAAAGGAGAAAAGTAGATGGCACTTTTACTGGGATATGATGTAGGAAGCTCATCGATAAAAGCGACGTTAATGGAAGCTGAGACCGGTAAGGTACTTGCAGCGGCAACGTCGCCTGAAAAGGAACTTGAGATAATCGCAGAGAAAATGGATTGGGCTGAGCAGCAACCAGAGACATGGTGGCAGCACGTCGTAAAAGCTACACAGAGCATAAGTGCACAAGTTCAAAAGGGCATTAGAGCACAAGAGCATAAGAGCATAACTTATAAGATGGCTGATGTGCGGGCCATTGGGATTTCCTACCAGATGCACGGATTGGTCATCGTAGATAAGAACAAAGAAGTGCTTAGACCCTCGATAATTTGGTGCGACAGTCGGGCGGTGCAAATAGGCGAAAAAGCAGCAAAAGATATCGGCCAAGAAAAGTGCCTGAAGAGACTATTCAACCTGCCAGGCAATTTCACCGCATCAAAATTAAGATGGGTCAAAGAAAACGAGCCTGATGTCTATTCTAAAATCTACAAGGTCATACTGCCCGGCGACTACATCGCAATGAAAATGACAGGCGAGATAAAAACTACCCCATCAGGATTATCCGAAGGAATAATGTGGGATTTTGAAAGCGACGAACTTGCTGAATTTGTTTTGGAAAACTATGGCATCGAAACTAAGCTAATAGCAGAGACCGTGCCGACATTTTCTATACAGGGAGAGCTAACCAAGGAAGCCGCAAAAGAACTGGGACTTGCAGCAGGAACCAAAGTAAGCTATCGGGCTGGCGATCAGCCAAATAATGCGCTGTCTCTAAATGTGCTTAATCCCGGTGAGATTGCTGTAACAGCAGGAACATCGGGTGTCGTATATGGTGTCAGTGATCAAAAGAGCTACGATCAGAAATCGCGAGTAAACATCTTCGTGCATGTAAATCACACCAGGCAATATCCCAGGTATGGCGTTTTGTTGTGTGTGAACGGCACAGGAATCTTAAATAGCTGGCTCAAACATAATTTCGTAGCTGGCGATGGGCTCGACTACCAGCAGATGGACTCCCTGGCTGCGGAAGTGCCGGTGGGCTCCGATGGGCTGGTGATACTACCCTACGGCAATGGAGCGGAAAGAACTCTGGAGAATAGAAACATAGGCGCATCCGTTCACGGCTGGAATTTCAACGTTCACAAAAGAGCACACTTTCTGCGAGCCGCTCAGGAAGGAATTGTTTTCGCTCTAAACTACGGCCTTGGAATAATGCGTGATGTGGGTATCGAGCTTACCACTGTCAGAGCGGGACACGCCAATATGTTCCTCAGCCCACTTTTTGCCGAGGCTTTCGCGACAATAACGGGTGCAATGGTAGAACTATATAACACAGATGGCTCACAAGGTGCCGCAAGAGGTGCAGGCATCGGCGCAGGTATCTACAAAGGCCCAGAGGATGCCTTTGCCGGCTTAGAACCGGTCAAGACCATTGAGCCAAATAAGAAGCTGACAAGGGCATATCAAGATGCTTATGAAAATTGGGCTAACATCTTGAGTAAGCAATTATAGATGACAACACGAACAGTCATCCGAAAAATATACGTTAGAAATAATCAATTAAAAAGGAGTAGATAAAATGGCAGCAGAGAAATCTTTACACAGTATATGTAGGTGGACGTTTAATCCGGGAAAAGGTGGTTTTGTGCCGGCGGATATGCGGCCAGAATGGGGTGGCGAAGATTTCGGCACGCCGGAAATGATCAAATTAGTAGCTGATAAGATAAGACCTCGAATCCCGGACAACATCGTACTCGGAATCGAAATGCACTATGACGCAGAGGTTGACGACAAAAATGCCGCTGCGGTTGCCGATGCCCTCGTAGATAATGGCTTGTATCTTGCCATGATTACGCCGGGTGCACATACGCACTTTGCGTATGGTGGAATTGCATCGCTCGATCCAAATGAGAGAAAGGCAGCAGAAGAACTGGGTACCAAAACAGTTGACCTGGCGTATGGAACATTGAAAAAGGCCTGGCATCCTGATAAGGCACCAGCTCTTGTGATCTGGAACGGCTCCTTCGGCTATGACATCGCAACTATCGGCATAAAGCAGATGTACCAGAACCTCAAAGAGAGCGTGGCCGGATTGTGCAAGTACGAAACGAAAAAAGATGGCGATTTGCATATTGGCTTTGAGCCCAAACCCAACGAAGGCCATCCTGCGATGCTCATTCCGACGGTGGCAAGCGCAATTCTATTCTGGAGAAAGATTGAGGAGGAATTCGGCGTCTCCCGAAAGAATAAGGGTGTCAACAAGGAGTTCGGCCATTCAGAGATGATTGGCCTCGACCACGTATATGACACTGTCGAAGAGCTGGATAACGGCGCTATGGTCCACATGCATCTAAACAGCCAGGGTTACAACGACGGCATCATCTTCGGCGGACCTGGAAAATACGACATAGATCACGGCACCAGAGTGAATGGTATGAATATCGCCATTGCCGGTTTAATCCAGCAGGCTGGCTATGACCGCTGGAAGGGCCATGACATGCAAACACGGGCTTACGATAACGGCCAGCAGGGCATCGACAGAGTCGTCAGAAGCGTACTTAGCTGGGAGGCCTGCGAGAAGGCAGCCCGGGAGCTCGACACTAAGGCCCTAATGAACGTTCTGGCCAAGCGCGAAACCGCCAAGGCTGAGGATATGATGCGGACCGCCGTTGTTGCTGCTCAAGGTTATTTCGACAAAATGTATAAGTAAGAACCTTCGGTTCGATTATAATCAGAAGTGATTTTTTCTGGTTATGACATCAGTGGCAATCTTGTCGGCATCGATATCGACAATGCCAGTAAGAAACTTGTTTTTAGTGGAGCCCCACGGGCATAGCCCGTGGCACCTTCATCTACGGCGGAACCCGCCGAAGCACATCCGCCTTCGCTAAAGCTTCGGCGGATACCCTTCTCGCATTCATCCACGGGTAGAACCCGTGGCTTTCTGCGAAGGCGAGTAAATTGCCCACTGGGATACAAAGCCTATTGGCGTAGGTAAAGCGGGAATATGGCCGGGGTTTAAAATCTCCCCCGTCACATCGGGTATAATCTTTTTTTCTATTGCTTTCTTTGGTTAGCCTCATGAAGACGACCCAAAAACTCCCGTAGTTCAAACTTTTTGTGACCGCGTTTAATGCTACCTTCAAAAGCGATCATGTATTGATCCCATACAAAGATATATTTTACATCACCTACAAGCAAGGCAGCCCTTCTATTATTATCATTCCTACGATAATCAATATCCCTTATCATGTCATACCAACGACTATGTGATAGGGGTCGGTGATACCTACAAATATCAAATTGGTATTCTCGTTTGAATGCTCCTAATGGCTTGTAAACATCTCCGAGCGGGTTTGTGTCTGTTGCTTTGGCTAATCTAACCCCCGGTGGTAACGCGTGCCACAGATCATAATGAGATTTGAAAGCACGCCCGACACGCATTAGATACATAAGAACATCTTTTCTGTCACCGGCGCCTGCACAGACACTAGAGATCCCTGCAACCCATAGCCCCATCCAATCTTCGGCGCTGTTGAGGGTCCGCATGTAGTGTTTACAGGTGCACAGTGTGATGATTCCTCCTTGCCAATTTGGACCGGATCCAATATGTTGAAGAGTACCGTCGTAGTTTCGTATAGTGGTCATAACGTAGCAATATATTGGTGCTGATAGGTCTGCAGAATTTAAACTCTGACGAAGCTTGTTTATGCCGTAATTTCTACCAGTCATTGGAATTGGCTGGTAATGAAGCTCCTTTTTTCTGCTGTAATAGGTACAAGGCATACAATATCCTTTCACAAATTGTTGGTAATTATTGGTTGAATAACCCCCATTTAATAGGATTATCGTGAATTGAATGCTGTGACTTTAACATGCTCAAAAAAATGGATGTCCTATAACGGAAAGATCTGGAATCACCTGATGTGTACAGTATTTTATTGATTTAACGAATGAAATCCTACAGTCAATAACCTGCCTAGGATTTGGCATTTTTTGATTGTGCAATTGATATTTGCGAGGAAACAAAAGATATGTGGGCTTTACTTTTTCGAAGCTCCCTTTACAGAGCGAACCTTTCTGCAGAATGGGCCTAATATCGAGTCCTTCATAACCTCAGCCATCTGAATTTTGTGGGCCTTCTCATCCGATATTCCAGAGAACTCTTTGGCTATTTGCTTCTGGATATACCACTTCATCCTTACACAACTGAACTTCTTATTTTTCTTCATTTTTTCATTCCGTTCTTATTTCGCTGCGAAAGGTGATTGTTCGTAGAACTGTTTGACAACTCAGAACACCCTTTTTGCCATTTTTCCTATTTTTGGCTTCAGCAGACGAATAGGAAATATAGAATCCTATTTTATCGAAACTCTGCTATTTAGAAATTGTCAAAGGTCATTTCGACCGAAGCGTCCCTAAGGGACGCGAAGCGGAGAAATCTGCTAAAAAAGATTTCTCGACTCGCCCACATTTCTGTTTTCGACAGAAGACACGGGGCTCGCTCGAAATGACGTTGTAATCTTTTTTCTACAAAGTACATCAAATAATAAGCATCGCATCGCCGTAGGAGTAGAATCGGTAGCGTTTTGAGATTGCGTGCTTGTAAGCGGCTATTATTTTTTCCAGACCCGCAAAGGCAGCCACTAATGCAAGTAGCGTGGAACGCGGCAAATGGAAATTGGTTATCATTGCATCGGCGATCTTGAATTTATGGCCTGGTTTTATGAACAACTCTGTCGTTCCCGCAAAAGCCTTTATCTTTGAGTCGACAGCTACAGTCTCCAAAACCCGTGTGCTCGTGGTGCCCACGGCGATTATTCGGCCACCCTTTTGCTTTGTCTTGTTTATGATTACGGCATTACGCTCGTCAATATTAAATTGTTCCCAGTGAATCTTATGGTCCTCAATATTGTCGGTGGTTATTGGCTTAAATGTCCCTGTTCCAACGTGAAGTGTCAGATATGCTAAGCTAATCCCGGCTTGTTTTAGCTGATTTATTAGTTCCTCGGTAAAGTGCAATCCAGCCGTCGGTGCCGCTACGGCACCTGGTTTCTGAGCGTAAACTGTTTGATATCGTTGCGAATCAACCTCTGCAACAGCAGGATTGTCGTCTCGTTTGATATACGGTGGCAAGGGTGGGAAACCTACATCATCCAGAATGGTGTGGAGGTCTGCCTGAACCTCAACTTTCAGGCGAAATACACCATCATCTTGTTTTTGCAGCACCAACGCCCTGCAGAAATCGGATTTGTCCTTGTGCTTTATATATATCTGCTCGCCGGTCTTTACTCTCTGTGCACCCTTTAACATCACTTGCCAAATTCCCTGACCATCCTCAGCCAGGAGCAATCCTTCGAGCTTGGCTCCGCTTTCGCGTCTAACGAAGAATCGAGCGGGTATTACTTTGGTATCGTTTAACACGAGGCAGTCGCTGGGCCGCAGAAAATCACCAAGTTTGTTGAACCAGCTATCGGTAAGCTCACCACTGCAGCGATCAAGAACAAGCAAACGCGATGCGCTGCGAACCTCAGCAGGTTGCTGAGCGATGAGTTCTGGTGGCAGATAGTAATCCAGCTTCTCAGTCTTCACAGTTAAAAGTTATCAGACGATCGGTGAAATGACAAAAAATTTCGAGCCAATAATAGCGTGATTTTAGGCTGTTCGATAGCAACGGATGACTTCCTGCAAAAGTAGCTCGGCAAGGCTGTCGATATTGACAGCGCGAACTAATTTACAACGATGCTTCCTAAGGATCAATTTAATGGCTTCTTCGGGCAAAAACTTTGAACGTACGACAACTTCAATCGCTGCATTAAGCAGAGGCGAACTTAAGAGGCAAATCAAGAATTTCAAGGGTCGATTCAAGTTAGACTTCACGGATGATTATCTAAATAATCTCAGCGTCGATAAATTGAGGCACATTCTCCTGGCGGCGTTGATAAACGCAAAGTCGCACAACTGACACCGGCATCAAAAGTATCTAGCCCGGCAAAGTTGCCCTTAATCGAGTCCAAATATCAATCCCTTTTGCCAAGTTGAAACTTTTTGCCGATGTGCCCAATATCTGCTCCGCAGGCATGGAAGTATCTCACATAGATTATTTCCTTGCCTAAAATAAAGAAGGTTCTCGCTCTGCGAA
>Ga0315532_1001472_pt1 | contig 17408 bp, 14 predicted proteins | sample SalMarWE160370MG_FD_203082 | JGI IMG/M metagenome (GOLD analysis project Ga0315532, IMG submission 203082) | Salt marsh sediment microbial communities from the Plum Island Ecosystem LTER, Massachusetts, United States - Salt Marsh Sediment WE1603-70 ... | reverse complement strand
ATCCGCTGCATAGTCGCTTGATCTACTGCTTCACCCTGCGTTTTTGCCGGGATGATAGTTCTGGCGGCATCTTCAGCCCCAAAGCAAAAGGGACAGGCCATTGCCCACGCGAAGATTATACATGAAATCAATAGTAAAGTTTTTGTTCGATATGCGATTTTGCCTAACACTAAACGCATTTTCGTCGATATACAATATTTCTTCGCCATGGAATCCGGCTGCAAAACGGAAAAAGCTGACGTTGTGGGAGAACACAAGAGGCACGGTCTGCTATTTGGATTCATTGTATAGTGCCGTTTCTAAAAAGTTAGTGTTACTTTTTGTCATTTCCGTACGAGCGGGAATCCAGGAGCTTGAATAACTGGATTCCTAATCAAGTTAGGAATGACAGTAACGAACGTTATAAATTACAGTAGCAAATGTTAAAAATATCTTGTTTGAAAATGTTATAGTAATTTAATAGAAATGGCAATAGTAAGAACTATTCAACAGGTAAGTTTGCATCATCTTCCTTAATGCATGCAGTAACAAATCCTTTTCCAAAGGCAGTAATCCGCAAATACTCATACCGATCTAACGTAAGTCGAAGCTTATCGCTCATGTCGGACTCACCAAAACTTGGGAAGAAACTATCATTATCAATGAGTTGTTGAGAAAGGTCGTATCCGAACTCAATGATTCTTAGCCTCTGAAGATTATCAAGGAATGACCGAGTGTCGTCGGTTCGCTTGAGAGATAACGCTTTACAGAACTCCAAATACTTTTGATAAATGCCCTCATAGGTTGTCTCCTGCCCAAATCCGAAAAGCCCCGAAAATCTTCCAAATCCGAAAAGCCCCGAAAATCTTTTAGATTGCTGCGAAATGTGATCTTCAAAGAGCAAAGGATAACTCTCGATCTTTCGGAATGCATTGAGAATAACCGCCTCATCCGGTGACATCTGCTTGATTATCTCGATATATCCTGGATGCAAAGGTTGCGTGAATTTTGGATCCATGCTGTTTGCAATTAAACATGCCCACATATTCTGGAGATTTTCGTCGTCCTCGAGCGACGCTGACTCAAGCATGGGTATTGCAGCACGCGCTGGAATTGCGACTGTCTTGCCCGCGATCCTGCGTTGCTCATGCAATTCCTCAACCTTATCGCAAATTATTAAGAGGTTCTTATAGCGATAATACTTGGTCCAATCTTCTAAAATTCCGCCTATCTGGGCGATCGGGCCTCCGACAACCTTCGAGATAAAACTACCGAGCTTCTCGGTTATTTCAGCAAACTTTCCGGCCGTCTTCGCTACTTCTTGGATGGCTTTTGCTTCTTCGCTCATGGACTTAATATCTAATTTATGATTATATGTTTCTGCATTTTAAACTTGTATTTTTTAGACAGCAGACATCCTACCATGCACGCCGAACACGTAAAATGGAATGTTGTTAGGCAAATTTTTGAGTTATTAAATCTTTATCGAATTCAAGGGAATAAGATAGAACTGTTCTTAAATCTATCTTTTTAGAGGCATTTAGGATTTCTATGCTTACAATCTTATCTTGTGAAGTTGTATCTATATTAACACCTTCGGAAATTTCTATAACTCCATCCGGCGTATCATCTCCCAATTTTAGATATAAAGCATCTACTTCATCATCATAATATACTTTCATATTTTCCTTCCCTTCTTCAAAGGATAACTTGTTACTATTGTTATTATATCATTTTCAACGGCAATTACAATTTTTAGTGGATACTTATATCCTTCTACATTTTCTACAATCTCGTTTATTCCCCGACGAGATAAGTCTTTGCTTTCAAGAACCTTTAAAATCACAGATTCTGAAATGTTATATAATTTTGCTCTTCTTTTTGCATGACGGGAGAATTTTATCTTCATAAATTAAGTCCACTTTCCTTTATACCCTACCTAAACACGTAGGATATAGTTCCGTCTTATCATTTTCTCCACTATGCTCTGCCATAAGGCATCCTGTGGAAAGACAGACTCAGGACTTCGCTCGTCGCTTGCTCGGGATACCCTTCGGCAAGCTCAGGATCGTTCGCCAAGGGAGTCGTGAGCTTGTCGAACGAGTTCGCCTCACCCGAAATAAAATCGCCGTTTCTACATTCCAAAATATAAAGATACCACATAATTTTGAGATCCTTCGACTCCCTCGCTACTGCTCGGTCGCTCAGGATACTTCTCCTCGTTCGCCTCGCTCCAACATTTAATATCGAACCACTTGTACTGAGCGAGTAAGTCCTTTGTGTAAACGAAGGACGAACGAGTCGAAGTACTGGGGAACAAGGATTCGAACCTTGACTAAATGATCCAGAGTCATTTGTGCTACCATTACACTATTCCCCAAAAATTTGCTTTATGAAACATTCATTTCAGCAAATTCCCACTTACTCTACACAAAACATAACCATTTTGCAAGATTATTACTCCAAGTAGAACATGTGTTTGAAAATATTCGAAGTGCAAAATCAGGTTTTAGCCATAAAATAGTTCAAGATTAGCTTGAGGACCGTGCTTATCGGATCAGATACAAAAAATTGGAGTAGTGGCCTGAGTGTATGCACATTGACTCATACCAGTTCGGGGAAATTGTTATCGATGGTGTAACGTACGACAGCGATTGCCAAATTATTTTGGCTAGTGTCAGGTCAAATTGGTGGCGAAAGCAAGGACATTTGATGTCGGTGGAAGACCTAAAGGATGTCATTGCAGCTAAGCCTGCGATCCTTGTGGTGGGCTGTGGTGCATCGGCAATGATGAAAATATCAGAAATGGCTCGCGGCGTCCTTCAAACCAACAATATAAAACTTGAAGCCTACGATACCTACAAAGCTGTCGAACGATTCAATGAATTATCTGCACAAGGTACCAACGTCGCAGCCGCATTGCACTTGACCTGCTGAAAACCAAGCGGAATCGTCGTTGGATTATAAAAGCAGTGAATTATCTCACTTTTTAGATTCCTCGCCGAAGCCGGTGGTCTATAGCAGCCGCAGATTCGCGACCGCTTTTGATCGCAGTTACCACCAACGAAGCCCCATTGACGATGTCACCGGCAGCAAAAATCCCAGGCTCACTTGTCTGAAAGCCCGCCTGCCCAAAGTTCCAACGTCCAGAGTCCGAACTACCGAAGGACGGTACGGCGGGCAGGCCATTTACTGCCACGTTGCCTCGATTATCGAACTGCAAACCGAGGTTCTCGATCAAACCTTTATGAACCACGTGCAAAAATCCCATTGCCAAAATTACAAGGTCCACCTTGAGTACAAAATCAGTTCCCGCAACTTCCTGCACCTGCCAATTGCCGTTTCCCTTTTTCCATTCTACTTTGCAGCCGTGTAGCTCTCCGACACGTGTCTCTCCTGCCGCGGATGGAAGGAACCTTTTCGTCATTACAGACCACATTCTTTCACAGCCTTCCTCGTCAGATGTGCTTGTTCGCATAATCCGAGGCCACATCGGCCAGGGTGTATCCGGTGGGCGAGTATCCGGAGGCTTGGGCAGAATTTCAAGCTGGTATATCTTTTGGGCACCCTGACGACGAGCAGTGCCTACACAGTCACTACCAGTGTCACCTCCGCCTATCACGGCCACGACCTTGTCTCTGGCCCGCCAGGGTTGATTTTGGGTCGTCAAAAAATCCATCGCATATACAATATCGTGCAACTCTGCGCCCGGTACATTGAGGGTCCGTGGCTGCCTTGCCCCCATTGCCAGCAAGACGCTATCGAACATCTTAAGCAGATACTGCACAGAAATATCATCTCCAACACTTACGCTTGTTTGAAACTCAACACCCTCGGCGACCAACTGTTCGAGTCTTCGGTCGATGACCCATTTTTCCAGCTTGAAATCTGGTATACCATATCGAAGCATACCGCCGGGACGCTCGTCTTTTTCAAAGACCACGACGGAGTGACCAGCTCTTACAAGCTGCTGGGCAGCAGCAAGGCCTGCGGGGCCTGAGCCTACTATTGCCACACGCTTATCGTTTTTCTTTTCGGCAATTAAAGGTCTTATCCAATCCTCCTCGAAACCCCGCTCAACAATCGCCTGCTCAATTTGCCTGATAACCACAGGCTCATCATTGATCGAAAGAGTACACGCAGCCTCACAGGGAGCAGGGCAAACCCTACCGGTGATCTCAGGAAAGTTATTAGTAGCATGAAGCAGCCAGCAGGCACGTTCCCATTGGCCTTTATAAACCATCTCATTGAAATCGGGAATAGAGTTTCCCAGGGGACAACCGGTGCCATGACAGAACGGTATCCCGCAGTCCATACATCTGGCAGCTTGGCGGCGGATTTCGTCCGGCGTAAGCGGCAAGTCCAACTCCCGGAAGTCGTGTATACGCTGCTCAACCGGGCGGTGGCCGACGTTCTGCCTCTTATATTTTAGAAAACCTTTTACTTCACCCATAACTTATAAGTTTATTAGTGAATTAGTTGATTAGTTAATTAGCAACTTTGTTTTTATGTGCTTATATCCACCAATTCACTAATCTCTAATTAACTAATTCACTTACCTAAATACTTCCTCAGTAGCCGGGGTGGTTTCTGTGTCACGCTGCTCGGCTGCCCACATCTTCTCCAAAGACAGTCGATAATCTATAGGAATCACTTTCACAAACTTTCCAACCATATCCGGCCAAGCATTCAAAATATATTTTGCACGCTGACTGTCAGTCCACTTCAGATGCTGCTGAACCAAATCATGCAGCAACTCTTTGTCACCCTTCTGCCAGACGCTCTCCAGCTCAACCATATCCAGATTACAAAGCGTATCGAACAATTGCATCTCATCAAGGACATACGCTATACCGCCACTCATGCCGGCAGCAAAATTACAGCCGGTCTGACCGAGCACCACAACCACACCGCCTGTCATATACTCGCAGCCATGGTCGCCGAGACCCTCAACAACCGCTATTGCGCCGCTGTTGCGCACTGCAAATCGTTCACCCGCCATGCCGTTGATAAAGACTTCACCGGCGGTCGCACCATAAAGCAGAGTGTTTCCCACAATAATATTCTCATGGGCCATAAATGGGCTATTCGGCGGAGTCTGGACAACAATTCGTCCGCCGGAAAGACCCTTACCTAAATAATCATTGCTTTCACCGATAAGTCTAAATGTCACGCCTGGAGCTAAAAAGGCACCGAAGCTTTGCCCCGCTGAGCCGTGAAAAATAATTTCCAGCGTCTCATCAGGCAAACCCTTAGGGCCATATTTGCGCACTACATGATTACTGAGAATCGCACCAACAGTTCGATTAACATTGGCAATTGCCATTTTAATTACAGCCTTTTTCTCATGCTCAATTGCATCTTTTGCTTTTTCCAGAATCTGCCAATCAAGATTGTCGTTGATCGATTTGGACCCCGCAATAAATTGCGGGGCTAAATATTTAGCCCCCAAATTTATTTGGGGGTTTCTCATCTGATAGAAGATAGCAGAAAAATCCAGCCCTTTGGCCTTATAGTGGTCAATCGCCTTGTGGACGCTCAATCTGTGAACTGCCCCAACCATATCCTCAAATTTTCTGTAGCCCAGCTCCGCCATAATCTGGCGGACTTCTTCAGCCACAAAGTGCATGAATCTTTCAATATACTCGGGCTTTCCTGCGAATCGTTTTCGTAGTTCCGGGTCCTGCGTGCCGATTCCAAATGGACAGGCGCCTTCATGGCATTTGCGTAAGAGTGTACAGCCAATCGCCACCAGAGCCGCGGTTCCGAAACCGAACCGCTCGGCTCCCAGCATTGCCGCGACGACTACATCTCTGCCGGTCTTCATCTGACCATCAACCTGCACTCTGATTCGGTCACGCAATCCATTCATCACAAGAACCTGTTGTGTCTCAGCCAAGCCAAGCTCCCAGGGACAGCCGGTGTGCTTGATTGAAGAAAGCGGACTTGCACCGGTTCCGCCATCATGGCCGCTGATAAGAACTTCGTCGGCGTTACCTTTGGCAACACCTGCTGCAATCGTGCCTACACCAACTTCCGCCACAAGCTTGACCGACACTTTTACGCCTGGATTGCTGCACTTTAGGTCATATATAAGCTGCGCCAAATCCTCGATAGAATATATATCGTGATGCGGCGGTGGCGATATAAGTGTCACGCCAGGTGTAGAATATCGCATTTTCGCAATTTCATCTGTCACCTTATGTCCCGGCAATTGGCCTCCTTCTCCAGGCTTAGCACCCTGAGCCATTTTAATCTGCAGCTCTTTGGCATGCGCCAGGTAGTTGATGGTGACACCAAATCTGCCGCTGGCTACCTGTTTGATGGCACAATTTTTTGAATCTCCGTTGGGTTCAGGCGTATAACGTGATGGGTCTTCGCCACCTTCGCCGGTATTACTCATTGCGCCCAGGCGGTTCATCGCAATAGCAAGGCACTGGTGTGCCTCTTTGCTTATCGAGCCGTGGCTCATCGCACCGGTACAGAATCTCTTTATAATCTCGCTGGCTGGCTCCACCTCATTGATATTGATCGGCTCACCTGGGGTAAATTCAAATAATCCACGCAGCGTGCAAAGCTTCGTTGATTGATCGTTGACTGCTTTAGCGTAATCAGCATAAGCATTTGCATCGTTATTCATTACAGCGTGCTGCAGCCGAGATACCGTAGTAGGATTCCATAGATGGCGTTCTGCGGTGCGTCTATAATGATATTCGCCTCCGAAATCCAATTCCAGCGCCCCTTCGGGACGCTGTTCAAATGCCGAAACATGGCGGGCAAGGGCTTCCGTAGCGACCTGCTCCAATCCGATTCCACCGATTCGCGAGCTGGTGCCGGTAAAATACTTATCAACAATCTTACGGTTCAATCCAATAGCTTCAAACAACTGGGCACCCGTATAACTTCGCAGCGTAGAGATACCCATCTTGCTCATGGTCTTGAGGATGCCCTTTTTCAAAGCTGCTATATAATTATCTGCTATCTGTGTCGGTTCCATATCAGTTGGTAGATCATCTCGGCGGTGTAATTCATCGAGACATTCAAACGCCAAATATGGATTAACTGCATTGGCGCCGTATCCACACAAAAGACAGAAGTGCATAACCTCTCTGGGCTCTCCGCTCTCAACGATCAGGCCCGCCTCGCCCCGAAGACCGCGATTAAGCAAGCCATGATGGACTGCCGCTATCGCCAATAGTGACGGTATCGGCATCATCGTTTCAGAGGTGCCGCGATCACTAATAATAATAAGTGACGCCCCATCCGCAATTGCCTGCACCGCGGCATCAATCAACGCATCCAGCGCGTGAGCAAGACCAGCACCGGCATCAGTAGCATCAAGCTGAAAAACAGCGTTGATGACAGCGAGCTTGAAATCGTCTCGGTTGATCGTCTTCAGCCGCTCAATATCCTCATTAGTTAGAATCGGATGTGGCAGCTTAAGCTGTCTGCAATGCTGTGGAGTCTCATCCAGGATGTTCCTTTTTTTACCCGTAAACGTCATCAGGCTCATCACGAGCCCTTCCCGCAGCGGGTCAATCGGAGGATTAGTCACCTGTGCGAATAGCTGCTTGAAATAATTAAATAGTAGCTTTGGTTTGTCAGAAAGCACAGCAAGCGGCGTATCGTTACCCATCGACCCAACGGGCTCCTGACCGTGCAGGGCCATGGGCGTTAAAATCATTTTGAGCTCTTCGCTGGTATAGCCGAATAGCCGCATCCTTTGACTAAGGGTTTGTGGATTGCTTGTGACAAGCTTGGGCGTATCAAACAATCCTCTAAGCTCAATCCTATTCTCCATCAGCCACCTGCGATAGGGTTTTTGCCGGGCGACCTTGCTTTTTACCTCATTGTCGGTAATTATCCTTCCCTCAACAGTATCCACAAGAAACATTCGACCCGGCTGAAGACGTCCCTTTCGTTGTATCTTTTCCGGTGGAAACGGCACTACCCCAGCCTCACTGGCAATAATAGCCAAGCCGTCGGTTGTCACCAAATACCGGCAGGGTCTTAAGCCGTTGCGGTCCAGCGTTCCGCCAATCAATCGACCATCTGTAAATACCATCGCCGCTGGCCCATCCCAAGGCTCCATTATCGATGCGTGATACTCATAGAAAGCACGTTTATCGGTGCTGATGTGATATTTCGAGCCGAATGCTTCGGGAATCATCATCATCATTGCATGGGGCATGCTTCTGCCGGCCTGAACGAGAAGCTCGAGCGTACTGTCAAAACACGCAGAGTCACTCATTTCAGGCGTTAGAACCGGAAACAAATCGCTAATATTATCTCCGAACAGCTCGCTGGTCATCTGCTCCTGGCGGGCCCGCATCCAGTTACGGTTGCCACTGAGTGTATTTATCTCGCCGTTATGAGCTATGCAGCGAAACGGCTGAGCAAGACGCCAGTTAGGAAACGTATTTGTGCTGTAGCGCTGATGGACTATTGCCAGAGCCGATTTTACTCGCTCATCAGACAAATCCGGATAATAAGAGAACAACTGCCAAGCCATAAACATGCCTTTGTAGCAAATTGTCCTACACGACAGCGAAGTAACATAAAAATCCTGGCCTTGTTCGCCGAACTTCTCTTTCACCAAATTTTCCGCTCGCCTGCGTGCCAGGTACAAGCGCCGCTCCAGCACCTCTTCTTGGAAACCTGCCCCATCTATGAAAATCTGTTTGATAGAAGGTTCTGCCGACAAGGCTATTTGCCCAAGACAATCATTGGCTGTCGGCACATCTCGCCAGCCAAGCACAGCCAATCCGTAGTAGGCAATCGCAGACTCCAGGATTTGATCACACTGCTCACGAAATTTGGTATCTTGTGAGCCGAACACCATACCTACGCCGTACTGTCCGGGCTACGGTAGAGAAAAGCCCAGTTTTTCTTCACACTCAACAAAGAAAAACTCATGTGGAATTTGGAAAAGGATCCCCGCACCATCGCCTGTAATCTCATCAGCTCCAGCCGCCCCACGATGATGCAGGTTCACCAGGGTCTGCTTGCCATACTCAATAATTGAATGGTCTCGCCTGCCTAAAATATCTACAACTGCACCAATCCCGCAGCTCCCCTTCTTGCTTTCGCAAGAAAGCAGGGGAGGATACTCATATCGAGATTCATATAAACCCTGCCTCTGTGGCAGCAGATCTGTATATTTGTCGATTTCCTCGTTTGGGTGCATCATAATACTGGTTTATGCCATAAAATCGCCCCCAATCCAGGGGCTAATAACTCAACAGTTTCAAAAGACCAAGCTTTACTATAAATATTATACTCCGACTTTCAAACCTTGGAGAGCAAATTGCTTTAATAAACAGTATTAGAATAATAAATAATATAAGTAGGCATTCTAATAATAAAAGTCTGGCGTAAAAAAAGCATCTTTCGATGCTCTTCAAAAAAATCCGGATGTACTAAAAGAATATGCAAATTCACTACTGTCCGGTTATAAGTCGAACAACATCAACTGGTTACAAAAATCAGTGTTGTCAGTTTTGCAGCCAGCTTCCATAAGTACTTGTAAAATAGAGACTTTCTCGAATAAGGTTACACTCAAAATCTGTAGAATTGTGTAGAGATTCAAATCCAGATTCAGTTGCTTTTTTATTATTGCTACCAACACATAAACCGAGATTGCTATCCATATCTGTGTCTTCACAGCGTTCTCGGTAGTGCCAAAGAATGCCTTGATACGAAGGTGCTGTTTGATCCATTTGAAGAACAGTTCCACCTGCCAGCGGCACTTGTAAAGCTGTGCAATAGTTATCGCTGGCAATGTAAAACAGTTGGTTAGAAACACCAGATTCTGTTTGAAATGGCCAGAGTCTAAAAGCGATTTCAAATCGATTACAATCATTTTTGCTTGTAAGCCAGTGTTATTTAAATCGTTATAACGTTTTCCAAATCAAACAACCGGACAGTAGTGATGCAAAATCAAATTTTTTTCTATATTTGATTTCTGGTATATTATGATCAACGCTTAAGAACCATATTTGGGCAAGGCTTGCTCTTTCAGCCGATCTTGCCAAAGCGGCATACTTTGGGCAAGCCTCGCCCGCAACCCAATTCCAAACTTATCCAGAGGACAGAAAAACAGAAGACAGATGACAGAAATTCTGCCTTCTGTCCTCCGTCTTCTGTCTTCTGTTATTAACTATCGTAATACAGGTTGAACTCATACGGGTGTGGCCTTAGAGCCATCTCATCAAGCTCTTTTTCCTTTTTCCAGTTAATCCATGTCTCTATCAAATCCTCGGTGAATACTCCACCCGCCAATAGGAATTTATGGTCCTTTTCAAGAGCATCAATCGCCTCTGCCAATGAACCGGGAGTTTTTGGGTATTTGGCCAATTCTTCCGGTGTCATTTCGTAGATATCTCTATCCAGTGGTTCGCCTGGGTCGATTTTATTTTGGATTCCGTCTATTGCGGCCATAAGCATAGCCGTCCAGGCTATATAACCGTTACAGGAGGGGTCTGGGCAGCGGAACTCAAGGCGTTTTGCCTTTGGATTCGGCGTGTACATCGGTATCCGTACCCCGGCAGAGCGGTTACGCGCGCTCATCACAAGATTCACAGGTGCCTCAAAACCCGGCACAAGGCGACGATATGAGTTGGTCGTCGGTGCCGCAAATGCCAGTATCGCCGGCGCATGCTTCAAAAGCCCGCCGCAAGCATACAATCCGATATCGCTCAACCCCGCATAACCGTTACCTGCAAAAAGCGGCTTGCCGTCTTTCCAGAGCGAAAAGTGTGTGTGCATCCCGCTGCCGTTATCCTCAAAGACCGGCTTTGGCATAAGTGTTACTGTCTTGCCATTGCGTTTGGCCACGTTTTTTATGATGTACTTGTACCACATAAACTGGTCAGCCATCTTGACCAAGTCCTGGAACTTCATATCTATCTCCGCTTGGCCAGCCGTAGCAACCTCGTGATGGTGAGCCTCTACCACAATCCCCACCTTCATCATCTCAAGCACCATCTCGGTGCGAAGATCATGGAACGTATCGGTCGGGCTTACTGGGAAGTAGCCACCCTTGAAGCTCGGCTTATAACCCAGGTTCGGCTCCTCGAAACGCGCTGTATTCCACGAGCCCTCGATAGAATCTATCATATACATTCCTGTGTGCTGGTTCTGCTCATAGCGAACCTCGTCAAATATAAAAAATTCCGGTTCAGGCCCTATATAGCATGTATCTGCAATTCCGGTTTTCTTTAAGAATTCAGCTCCTTTGCGCGCCACGTGACGAGGATCGCGAGTGTAGTTCTTCCTTGTGACCGGGTCCACGATATTGGCGATAACGCTGACAACCGGCTCCTTGAAGAAGGGGTCAAGCACCGCTGTATTTGGGTCCGGCACCGCCATCATATCTGACACGTGAATCCCCTGCCAGCCGCGTATTGACGAGCCGTCAAACCCGACGCCCTCTTCAAATGTACCTTCGTCCCATACTTCCAGCGGAAACGTGCAGTGCTGCCAAGCGCCAAGAAGGTCGGTAAATTTCAGGTCTGCCATCTTAGCTTTGTTCTTCTTTGCAAATTCAAAAATTTCTTTAGGTGTCATTTTTTACCCTTTCAAAATTGGGTTGCTTTATTATTAGCACAGCTTCAAACTATGTTAAGGTTGTAACATCTTATATCTCAAGCTCGATTCTCTTCAAGAGGCTTCTTTGCTACTTCCAAACGATAGGGTGCGATTTGCTCTTTTGGTCATCACTTCAGTATCTCCCAATTATCGGGTACCGGTTCATCAAATCATTTATGCTCGGTGCTACATCGTCAATGCAACATCAGCACTAAGAAATATATAAGCAACTTTTGTGCCAACCGTATTAAGTTTTCAAAGAATTTCCATAATACTTTATTCTGAAATAACTTATAGATATTTTAGAGATTATGCAATTATTAGTATAAATCTACGATATTGTAGATATTTTTTATAAAATCTACCTTATTGTAGTTATCAATCACAAACCGGGCCCGGCAGAACTAACCGGGCCCGGCACCGGTCCTTTTAGGGACACGGAAGTGATGGCTCAGGCGATTCAAAAATCAAATTCTCAGCCAATAGCCTCGCCGCCGCGTTGTCCTGTGCGAATTCTGATACATTCCGGCAGATCAATCACAAATATCTTGCCGTCGCCAATCTTGCCCGTTTTTGCACCTTCAATAATTGCATTTATAGTCTTTTCGACAAAGTCCTCATTTACTGCTATCTCCAGCCTAACTTTTTTAAGCAGGTTAACCTCAAATTTAATACCGCGATAGCTTTCGGTATAGCCCTGCTGCTCACCGCAGCCGAGAGCATTGGTAACTGACATTTTAAAGACTTCATTTTTATACAAGGCTTTTTTAACATCCTGCAATTTGTGAGGTTGAATATATGCGATTATTAGCTTCATTTTAGCTTTCCTTTACCAAGATTTAGCTTGTACTGAATATTTGGAAGCCACCATACGCTTCCATCCCATGCTCTCCGATGTCGAGGCCGCGAAGCTCTTCCTCACGTGAAACTCTCAGGCCGATAGTCATGTCTATTAGCTTAAACAGCAGTCCCATTGTTACAAGAACAAATGCAATTGTTGTAACAGAGCCTACAATCTGGACGCCGAGCTGCATCGGATTCGCACTATATATAAAGCCTTCATTTGCCAGACCGAGGGCTTTTTTGCCGAATATTCCTATGCAGATTGTGCCCCATACTCCGCACATACCGTGGACTGGAACTGCACCGACAGGATCGTCTATTTTGAGCTTATCGAGCAGCTCAACACCTCTTACGACGATATAGCCTGCGATACCTCCGATCACCAGTGACGCCCATGGGTCCACATACGCGCACGGTGCAGTGATTGCGACCAGCCCTGCTAGCGCGCCGTTCATAGCCATCGACAGGTCAGGTTTGCCAAATCTTTTCCATACGGTTAGCATTGCAACAATACCACCGAGAGCCGCTGCCATGTTGGTGTTCAGCGCTACGCGTCCAATGGCCATGCCATCGCCGACGCTCAATGTCGAACCTGGATTAAAGCCAAACCACCCGAACCATAGGATAAACACTCCCAAAGAGGCCAACGGGATGCTGTGGCCTGCAAGAACATTCGGCGTTCCGTCAATGTTGTACTTTCCTTCCCTTGGGCCAAGTATGCTGGTGCCGGCAAGGGCGGCAAAACCACCGACTGTATGAACAACGGTTGAGCCGGCAAAATCAGCAAAACCCATTTTTGCGAGCCATCCGCCGCCCCAAATCCAGTGTCCGACAATAGGATAAATAAGAGCAGAAATAGTAAAAGAGTAAATAAGGTATCCAACAAATTTCATTCGCTCAGCCATACCACCGGCAACGATTGTAGCAGCAGCACCGCAAAATGCCGCCTGGAAAAGCCAAAAGGCATAAAGTGGTACTCCGTTAGCTATCGGCTCCAAGCCGAGCAGACACCAGCCTTTGGTACCTATAAAGCCGTTTCCATCACCGAACATAAACGCATAACCTACCAGGAAAAAGCCCAGTGAGGCCATGCAGAAATCAAGGAAGTTTTTCGTTAAAATATTACAGGTGTTCTTAGCACGAATAAATCCCGCCTCTACCATTCCAAATCCGGCCTGCATGAAAAAAACCAGGAAAGCTGTCACCAATACCCACACCGTGTCCAAACCCTGTTTGAGATTAGCCACGTTGATAGCCTCCAAAACCGCATCCGAGCCTGTAGACTCAGCAAATATGGGCGTACACACAGCTAATATTACTATCAGCCCAATACAGACAGATAAAACCTTTACTTTTTTATGGCTCATATCGTGTCACTCCTTAAAAACGCTTTGATAAACTAACACCGGCAATAAAGAAATCGCTGTCGGTGCCGTATGCATCTGTATCACGTATATCGTCACTTAGTAACGTGACATAGCTAAGGCTTGGTTTCACCGTCCAGCCTGCGACTTTCAATGGAAAAGAAACCGAAAACGCAAGGTCATTTAGCTTGCTCTGGTCGGTGCCCCAGTAATACTTGTTGTAGGAACCGCTGCCCCAGCCGAGGTTTGCATTGATTTCCATGCCGACTGGTATATTCGGTCCAAGCTCGATAATCTTTTCAATACTGTGTCCTGCAGATAGTGACACATACGAGCCTTCCGCCTCGTCAACATCATGGTAGACTGTCACCGAAGGGCTTAAAGGCACATCTAAATTAAGACCCCAATACACTTCCGTTGTATCCGGAGTCCTGGTACCACTAGCGGTGCTGCCCGGAAAATCATAATAGATGACACCGACTGAATATCCTAAACCTTCAATAACCGGCAAAGCATCCGAATAGTCCAGCAAATAATCAAGCTCAGAGAAATCGCCGCTCTTATCGTTTATGTTGGTCAATTCGAGGTTGCCCCAAATTGATGCAGTAAAATTACTATAAGCGGCACTAATGCTCGGCTGAAAAACCGGGTCATCATCAATATTCTGACCTCGCCAGATATACTTGCTGAAAAAATCTACCGAAGCATCGAGCTCCATTTTATTCTCTGCAAAGCATGTCACAGCATAGTTCAATACGCTCAACCCCAAAATTAAAAATATAAGCTTTCTCATTTAAATCAATTCCTTATAATCAAACTTCAACTCGCCTAGATTTCCGACTATGTGATACTCAGCCCAAAAACAATAATATCGATTGTTTTATATAAGCAATTGCTATGCCAAAATACACTTTATCTGTTAAACAGTTGTAATAGCTTATATTTCAAGATGTTATGGATGTCAGTTGTTTAAGGAGAAAAATAAAAAAACTACAAAAAAGTAGTTTTTTCAGGTGTAATCCACAAAATTGTATGCAATAATGAATTAGATATACTTCGGATAGATTTTGTACTTCTTAATCTTATAGCCGAGGATGCGTTCTGTGATACCCAGGTCTTTGGCAGCTTTACGTTGCTGGCCGCCGCATTTTTTAAGGGCATCAACAATAAGTTCTCTTTCGGTATTTTCAACGACTTCTGCCAAGGACCTCTTAGCCACTGCTTCTGTCTTTTTTATCATTTGAAGTGATGGCGGCAAATGCTCGGAACGAATAACATCTCCATCGCATAATAAAACCGCCCTTTCGATGCAATTCTCCAGTTCCCTTACATTGCCCGGCCAATGGTACCTGGTGAGCATCTCAATTGCGGGAGTTGAAATCCGGCTGATTCGCTTATTGTTCTCGGCTGCCAACTTCTCAAGAAAACAATCCGCCATCAGCATAATGTCATCCTTGCGCTGCCGCAACGGCGGCAGATAAATGGGAAAGACATTTATTCGATAGTAGAGGTCCTCACGGAAAAGACCTTTCTCAATGTGCTCTTCAAGATTTTTGTTCGTCGCGACGATAATCCTGACATTCGTTTTCAGGGTCTCCAATCCGCCAAGTCTCTCAAACTCTTTGAACTGAATAACACGAAGAAGTTTGACCTGCAGATTCGGCGGAAAATCTCCTATTTCATCGAGAAAGATTGTCCCGCCATGTGCTCTTTCGAACCTGCCTAATTTGCGTTCGGTAGCACCTGTAAAGGCGCCCTTTTCATGTCCGAAAAGCTCGCTTTCCAGTAATGTCTCCGGCAGGGCTGTACAGTTCACTTTTACAAAAGGCTTGTTTGCTCGCGGGCTATTATAATGAATTGCATGAGCCACGAGGTCTTTGCCCGTACCACTTTCGCCACGGATAAGAACGGTGGCGTTGCTGTCGGCGACCTGCTCGATAAGACGATAGACCTCCTGCATGGCGTTGCTGCTGCCGACCATATTGTGGATATTAAATCGAGATTTTAACTCCTGACGCAGGCGTACATTCTCATCCCGTAATTGTTTACGCTCAGACTCAAAAAGCTTATTCAGCTTCACCGCTTGTGCCACCATCGTAGCAATAACGTTCAGGAGCCTGAGACTATATTGGAAATCTTCTTTGCTGCCAGCCTGTTTATCAACGCTCAATGCACCGATGGTTTTACCTTCCAGCTTGATAGGGACACAGAAAAAGGCTACTTTTTTGCCCTTTGCTGGTCTTCTCGATCTGGTTTTATGCAGAAAACGCGGATCTTTGGAAATATCGGAAACGACAATCTCTTTACCGCTTTGCACTACCATCCCGGTAATTCCCTCGCCGACCTTGTAGCTGCCCATTTTTTTTGATTTTTCGCTAAGGCCGTGAGCTATCTTAATATTAATTAGCTCGGTATCCTGGTCGAGCAAAGTAATAGTCCCTCTGCGGAGTTTAAGGTGCATATCCAGCGAATGGAATATAGACTTTAAAGTTTCTTCGAGATTAAGCGATTCGGCAAAGGCCTTCGATATATCGCTTAAAAGCTCGACCTGTTTTGCAGCTTTTACCTTCATAATTTCTGCTCTCTCCAATAAGCTGCGGTATCATAACAAAATTGTAGGATAATTGCAAGAAATTACAATTTTGTAAACAAAATGTGAATTAGGCGCGATATAAGTAGTTCTTTTGAAAATGAAATGCTTCAAAATATAGGGGGAAGATTATCTATCTCGGATTGCCGTATAAAGTTACCCCATTAATTCCAGCGGCACATACGTTTCTATTCTCGTTTTTTTATTCATTGTTATTTCTTTTAAATACTTAATACAAAGTTCATGGGCTGTATTTAAAAAGTCTTGTGAAGCAAAGGTTTTGATTATTTTAAAGCCCTATAGAATTTGCTAAAACAGAACCTACGACTGACACAATTACTCCTGGAACCCATGTATTTTTTAAGGACTCATAAAGTCTGGAGATAATACTTTTATCGGGTGACGGTTCTTTAAGTTGGTGAACTATTTGGTTTATCGTTTGAAGAAGGGCATTGAATTGATTATTTATTGCCTGATGGCCGCGTTTTTGGGATATTTCTATCTGCGATCCATCCACTGATACAACTTGCCCAATTGTTGTTGAACCTGCACTGCCTCCAGATGCAGTTATACTAAAACCTGTTCCGCCATACGAAGTAATTCTTTGGCCAGTTACATTAACTGTGATATGAAACTGACTTGGATTTTCTACGATTGCTTGATTAAGCGATTCTAGAATATTAATGGCTTCTCTAATTTCCATTTCTTTCTTCTCCTTTCCAATTACTTACCGACAAGCTCAATGTCTGTCTTTCAGTGCCGTCTGTGTGCAGTGACATGTCCGAATAATCTTTCTATTTAAAACTAGTCACATCAAGTTCTACAGGTCCCTTGGAGAAGTCCAATTGAGGACAGATGTAATCAAGCAATTCTTCGATTTCTTCATTCATTTGGGATACGAAATACTGACAGTTCGCCCTAGGAGCCTGTCCGAGTAAACCTTTCGAATAGCAATTTTCCATCCCTTTTTGCTTTCAAGGCTTGATTGTCCGTGGAAAAATTCTCGGCAGACCCAACCTGGCAAAAGATTTTCTTATTATCGA
>Ga0315532_1001470_pt1 | contig 17450 bp, 12 predicted proteins | sample SalMarWE160370MG_FD_203082 | JGI IMG/M metagenome (GOLD analysis project Ga0315532, IMG submission 203082) | Salt marsh sediment microbial communities from the Plum Island Ecosystem LTER, Massachusetts, United States - Salt Marsh Sediment WE1603-70 ... | reverse complement strand
AGCGATGGCTTCGTGGACCTTGATAATCTCAGGAATTCCATCACAGATGAGACCATTCTGGTCTCCATCCAGCACGCCAACCAGGAAATAGGCACCATCCAGGATATCGAAAATATCGGTGGTATCTGCAAGGAGAAAGGGGTGCTTTTCCACACCGATGCCACCCATACATTTACCCGCGTTCCTCTTGATGTGAAGAAGGTACCTGTGGACTTGATCACGGTATCCGCCCACACCATCCACGGACCAAAGGGCATAGGAGGCCTGTATATCCGAAGCGGAACGCCCCTGAGCAAGTGGGTAGATGGTGGCTTTCAGGAATTCAACCTGCGCGCTGGCTTGGAGAACATACCGGGTGCAGCGGGGTTTGCCAGAGCAGTAGAGCTGGTCACTGTCGAGGAAACCGAACGGCTACGGGCGATGCGTGACCACCTCATTGATCGTGTACTCACCGAGATACCGGACACTACCCTCAATGGCCACCGCTGGAACCGGCTTCCGCAAAACGCCAATATTACATTCCATTTTGTGGAGGGTGAATCCATCACTCTGCACCTCGACATGCGCGGTTTTGCCGTGAGCACCGGTTCTGCCTGCTTCAGCCGCTCCCTGGAGGGCAGCCATGTTATCTTCGGCATAGGCGGCGATCACGAACGGGCGCACGGCTCAATACGCTTTACTTTCGGACGGTACAATACCATGGAAGACGTGGGCAACATGGTCGGCACGGTAGCTGAGGTAATACAGGAACTAAGGAAGATTAGTCCACTGGGCAGGAACAAGTAAGTAGAGGAGGCTCCGAAATGAAATTCCCATATAGTGAAACGGTGCTGGAACACTTTCGCCATCCCCGGAACGTGGGCAGGATTGAGAATCCCGATGGCAAGGCCATCGAGGGCAGCCCGGCCTGTGGTGATATGGTATCGGTCTATATAAACGTTGACCCCGAGACGAGTAAAATCGCAGACATTAAGTTTGAATCCTATGGCTGCGCTTCCAACATCGCTACCGGCTCTATCATCACAGAAATGGCCAAGGGTAAGACCCTGGAAGAAGCCAAGAAAATCACTTGGAAGCAGGCTGCGGATGCGTTGGGGGGGCTTCCCAAGCTCAAGGCCCACTGCTCGGTGCTGGCGATAGAGGGTTTGCGGGCAGCGATACAGAACTACGAAGAGCGCCACGGCCTGGTCAAGGAGCAGAAGCCGACGACGGTCGAGGTGGTGCGTAAACGCCTCAAGAAAGTCATGAACCCGTTGACCGGGCTGGATGTGGTACGCACGAATTTGGTCACAGACATCGAGTTGAGGAACGGGACCGTCCGCGTAGTCATGGATTTGCCTGCGGACCACCAGTTCGCACCTGCCATGAAGGAAGAAATCATGGAGAAGATAGAGCCCCTTTGGGATGTGCAAGAAGTAGTGGTCGAATTCTCCGAATAGAATCTCAGCAACGCTATGGTGTTTCCACGAACAATCAGGCGACATTACAAGGCAATGGCTATCAAGTCATGACACAAGCTCAGAGGTAGAGCAGCTGTTTTATAATCTCGAGCCCGCAGTGCCGTCCCATCGTGTCCCATATCATCTGGTACAATCACCCTACCTCTAAAACCGCGATTGGTGTTGTGTGTTTTAAACTACTATGCCTCGCAGTAAACGTCAAAGCATACGTCAAAGCAGAGAGGGGAGCGATGAAGCTCCCCTCTCTTTATTTACCAGGTTGATTGCTATGTGTGCCGTCCTGTAAAGTCAAATAAAGATCATGACTTTTGCGACCGACCATTTAGTAGCTGGAGTGCCTTTTGTTTGCGACCCGTCTAGCTCCATGGATAACTGTCGCCCTTCCTGTGCTTTTATACATTCAATTTCATCAAATTTCCAAGAACTGGACTCTAAATAGCATTGACTCATGCAGAAGCTGTTTCGCCATCTGCTATTCCACATACGAGCAGAGCCTTGTTGATAACGGTCAACTATATTTTTAACAGGCTGCGCTAGCTTCCTATGTATCTCTTTTTTTTTGGTTACAGGAGTCAGAACTGTTCTGAAGCAGCCTATCAGCAAATCTGTGAGTTGTAAGATTTGGCAATCGTCGTACTCTTGACATTCAGCTTTCTTATGGTTGCCAGATCTATCATCGATTACATCAGCCGCTGTTGAGATTGAGCAGTAGTTGCGCAGTCCTTTCAGCCTTTCTATAATTCGATCATGATTTAAATGTCTATGGTAGTGTGCATACCCATCAAAATGCATTCTTGTGATATGGATCCCTTCGGACTTATCTCCAAGCAAATGAAGGCCTCCCTTCAAACCCATCCTGAAAGTAGTTTCGACTTTGCTCCCATAATCTAAATGACCTGTCATCTCTTCTAGATTGTCACGGTTTTTGAACAGAATGAATTTGGCGCCAACGACTATATTAAACAGAGAATACTGCTTCTGTCCTCTAATACTGCTGCCCAGAAATATGGGGTAAGGTTGGGTTTTGGTTCGTGACATTAAAGCTGCTACACCGATTTGAACCCAAGAATCAGCACAATTATAGATGCGATTGTAATTTTTGATTTTCTTGATGCCTAGGGGTTCTATATAGTTCGTGTTTTGCCTAGCTTGGAACAAGAGTTGAAGTAGCGCTTGTTTCTTTGCTGCCGGGACAAGCAGGATTGCGTGCCAGTACCCCTCTACTTTCGACTCGTCATGATATAGCTCATAATCCATGACCTATCTCCAACAGTGTACCACTCAAAATGTTATAGCTCCTGGATATTTAGTCAACTGCATTCCAGAGTCGCTTTTCTATTACTTCGATGTTCTCAAGTTGAGCCATAAGTATCTCCTTGCTGGAATATCCGAAGCTATCTTAATCTTCCCAAAAGGCAGTCTTTTTTATCACGCCGATTATACGCTCATGTTCGCTTATGAACAAGAAGGTACCCTTTTGGAGCATATCAGCAATTCGACTAGAAACAGGATGATGGCAACAATGTAGCGAATCGTATAAAGGGGGACATATGAGCATAGCCAAGACAAGGGAATTTCTCTACTGGTTGAAACGACTACTGGGTGACGGTAGGCTAATAAGGCAAACTAACCCCGCTCTCTGGTGGCAGAATCAATTTAATCTTCCGGCTAACAAATAAAAATGATGGGGCTCCTTGACATATTTACGAACATGCTATATTGTTTTTTGCAAAGATATGCAACATTATGCAATCCTTGCAGGAGGTGACTTGATATGGCAAATGCAAAGATAGATTTCACAATAGGTAGTATATCATTCTCAGGTGAGGGTGAAGAGTCTTGGCTTGCCAATCAACTGGACAAAATTATTGAAAAGGCTGCAGATCTTATTAAAATCACACCTAGTCCACAAGTTATCACTGAAGGTGCTGGTACCACTGCAACACATGCAGCAGCAAAGGAAGATGCTGCTATTGCTGCCCATACACTCCCAAGTTTCTTAAAGGAGAAAAACGCTACTAAGATTCAAGCAAGGAAATTCCTGGCTACCACGCTTTGGCTTCAAGCAAGGGGTCAAGAACGTATGATGACAAGAGACATAGTACGAGCATTAAAAGGTAGTAGTCAAAGTCGCTTGGCTAACGCATCGAGTGAACTAGGGAAAAATGTTAGTAATGGATTCATTGCCCGCGATGGCGACCGATTTTTCGTGACCGATCAGGGTAAAGCTTCCTTATTATAGGCGTATTTGAACAATGTCACAGACTGCCCAAGCCATAATTGATATACCTGATTGTCTATATAAACCTTTAATTGATGAATATAGAAATATCATACGTAACTACATGGAACGAAAATGGACGCCCTCTGAACTCAGTGGTGGCAAATTTTGTGAGATTGTATATACCATTCTTGATGGATTTTCGTCAGGGAATTACGCGCCCTATCCGATAAAACCAGACAACTTTGTCGCTGCCTGCCGTAGACTAGAAACCAACACCTCTAACCCTAGAAGCTTTCAGATACTAATTCCGAGGATTCTTCCTGCTATATACGATATTCGGAATAGTAGAGGAGTTGGTCACGTTGGAGGTGATGTTGACCCTAATTATATAGATGCATCGGCGGTACTCTCAATGACTAGCTGGGTTATGGCTGAGCTGATAAGAGTATTTCATAATATGCCAATCCATGATGCACAGAAACTAGCTGATAGCCTCGTAGACCGTCGAACACCATTGGTATGGCAATCGGGCGACATTCGCAGAGTTCTTAAACCTGACTTGACCATTAGATACCAAATACTTTTATTGTTGTCATCCAGTTCAACACCAATCGCCACGGCTGACCTTCTACGTTGGATTGAACCTTCTAACCGCTCTTATTTCTACAGGATTCTCCGTGATATGCATAGTTCACGTCTCATTGAGCTATCTTCTGATGAAACTATACTTGAACTTCTACCACCTGGCATGATAGCTGTCGAACAATTCATTACTAGCATAAGTCAATAGACTTTACAATCTAATTGGATTTTCTTACGTCCTACCTTGATTACATTGTTATGACCTAATTAAGCTTGTTCAGTATGCAGAACCAGTGATTCATTCTCTGCTGGCTGCTGCCACCAAGGTAGCTCAGGTCTGCCAGACCGCTGCCATGCTCACACTGCATCCTGTGACGCTCCCGTTATGTTTCGGCTATGTAGCCCCTGGCCTCCAGGAGGCAGCCTCGCATCATCCTTACGTCGCAGCCGGTATTACTGGCAAATCGATATGTGAGGGATAGTCTGACTGATGATAGACAGTCTGTACCGCCGGCACACCCTGGGCGTCTTCACCAAACGCGTTGCCTGTATTCATGTTGCGGTCGATCCGAGGGAAATTGCTGCTCGAAATGTCTATTCGGATGCGATGCCCTCGGCGAAAGACAACACTTGTGACTGCCAGGTCAATGCAATACTCGTAAACCTCTCCAGGATTGACAAGCTCAGGTTGGATGATGGACTTGCGGTATCGAGCTCGAATGCATCCTTCTGCCACGTTGTAAGCCGAGCCATCTGGATAGACGTCGATCAGTTTTGCCGTGAAATCGGTATCTCTCGCCGATGTGGCGGCAAAGAGATGGAGGACAAGAGGTCCCGTAACCTCGATATCCTCGTTAAGCTCAGGTGTCGTATAGCATAGTACGTCGCTACGTTTCTCAACGGGAGTCTGGTCAAAGGGCCCCGGCACCAGCCTGCCTATAGTAAGATTCCGGCCTCCTAGAGTCGGAACGGGGAATCGCGGGTCATAAACGAATATATCCGGTGGTTCTGAGTCGGGCTCGTCCCTGCTTAACAGGCCATCGCCAGCAGCGGTATTTGACCGCCCCCTGCTGTGAAAGAAGAAGCGCTGCCATTCGGTTTGGGGCAGGGGCCAGGTATCGGCATTCTGCCATCTATCCCTGCCCATTACAAAGTAACGTACAGCGGGTATGTCAACGTCCATCCCCCGCAGATACTTGTCAAAGAACGCCATGTGCCTCTCATGTAGAGCCGGTACCATAGTAGGAGTTACAGGGCCAAAATTGAGACCGCCAAGGAAAGGCGGCAAGATGAACCCGTGGGCCCAGGGCCCGCAGAGTAGGTGTTGCCCCTCTCGGGCACGCTCCGAGCCTCCCTTCTCACGCATGTTGAGGAAATTCTTGAACATGCTTCCGGCACTGACGTCATACCAGCCGGTGCAATGGAAACAGGGAACTTTCACCTTAGCGTAAGACCAGTAGAGATACTCTTCGGAATCCAGGGCAGCGAAGGCACCATCTGACGCTACCCAGGCTCCTAGAAGCTGAGAGAGGCCCTCGAACTGAAAATGCGGAATGTCTTTGAGTGGGAGGTAATTGCACACTTCGTCAGGATTGAATTGGGCTCGTTCAGTCATCTCCCGCATTTTGGAGACATCTTTGCCCTGCTTCTCCATCCTATCGATTATGTCAGGAGCCAGGAACGCAAGCATGCTTACAGTGAGTTCCAACTCCATCGGGCCGCTCCTCCTCGTTTCGCTAACGCGACCTGCCTGGACCATAGAAGGGGCGACGGCCTTCAGGTGGGGGGGGCCTTCCATTGCGGTTCGCCATTGGACAGCGCCAAGGAAGGAAGCACCAAACATACCGACATTTCCATCACACCATGGTTCGGCTGCCACCCATTCTACCGTGTCGTGACCGTCGGCACCCTTCGGCAACCTGAGGGGTGTGTATTCACCTTCCGAAGCGAACCGGCCTCGGACATCCTGTATGACTACGGCGTATCCTGCAAAAGCGGCGTTCACAACTGATAGGAAATCGCCACTTCCAGGCATCCCCAATTTATCGTACTGGGTACGAGCTACGATGGCGGGGTGTTTTTCAGCGTCATCTGGCCTGTAAATATCAGCTCGCAAAATGACACCGTCCCGCATTGCCATAGGGACATCTCTATCGATACGGATTGAATTACTCATGGTTTCCTCCTTTGTAGCCGAACTTGTACGGATTTCTTGTTTCGCTACCTGCTTTCCTCCCCATCCACTCCCGATAACACAAGATCCGACGCTGTCTTCGCTGTGATTCCAAATATAAATCCGGTCAAGGGGACAACCCTTAACCCCCCGGGCCTCCTTTCCGACACACGATAAGTTTTTGGTCCGTGTCCTCATGGATTCTCAGGCTGGTCAGCCCTAGCATCACTACCTCCTCTCTAAATCCGCCTGGATGCGCCCATGGAGTCGTGTCAGCCAGGCGTGAAAATGGGGCTGTTGGAAAAGTTGGTTAGCTATTTGTTAGCTATTTTTGGTTATGTCTACTTGGCGAAGGTCATTTTAGCTTCAAAAAGCGTAGTATATACATGATTGGTGGCGCATGCGGGATTCGAACCCGCGATCTCCTCCTTGAGAGGGAGGTGTCCTAAACCCCTAGACGAATGCGCCACTTTGTCCTATTGAGTATATCACGTTAAAGAAGCTCAGGGAAACCCTCGCGGCCTGGCGGCCACAACCAGGCTACCGACATAAGCTGTCATTCTGAGGAGCGAAGCGACGAAGAATCTGGAGCAAATCAGCCTAGGAGTCAACTTCTGCAGGTATATCGAGATTCTTCGCCAGAGCCTGCACTGAGTACCATGAGATTCTTCCCCTTCACTCGGTGAAGGGTCAGAATTACAATTGGGTTATGGCAGGAGGTAGCGTCGCCACTCTGTGGCGACGAAACAAATGTAGTTGCCCATCCTTCCTTGAAGGATTGGGCAGGTGAGCCTGATCCTTCAGCTGAAGGACAGGCAACTAGCAAAATTGAGGCAGAGGAGTTATATGGAGGGGAACTCTGCCACCACCTTCACTCTCTCCCTTACCTCTCCCTTCAAGGGAGAGGGGATGAGATTCTTCCCCTTCACTCGATGAAGGGTCAGAATGACAGGAAGCGAAAGGTGCAGGGTCAGAATGGCAACTGTGGCCTAATGTAGCGCGACCCTTCAGGGTCGCCCTTTCGTTGCGAGGCTAAAGCCTCGCGCTACGAAAGAAACAGCAATGTAGGGTGGGTGGAATGAAATGAAACCCACCTTCACAATTGATATGCAAATGGTGGGTTTCGCCCTTCCGCTTAAGGGCTGCACCCACCCTACTGAGGCTACATAGAGTCCAACCTCATCTCGCTAAAACATTACAATGTGATTGTAGTGTGTTACATCAACAATATCCATCTGGCTAAAACTCAATGGCTGGCTACCAAAGGCAATGGAGAATCCGTAGTCTGCCAGGCTCAGGTGTTGAAACTGCCCTCCAGTATGCTGTTGAAGATCTCCATCTGCTTTCTTGCCACCCCTGGCCAGCTATAGTTTCGTAAGGCGTTCTCCCTACCCGCCTTAGAAAATTTCGCCCACAGCGCATGATCCCGCAACAGCCTTTTGATGGCAGCTTGCATCTCTTTCAGGTCTCTAACATCCACGAGAAACCCGTTCTCCCCATCTGTAATTATCTCCTGAGGGCCTCCAGCATCGGTTGCAACCACGGGTAACCCACAGGACGCCGCCTCTATGATGGACAGCCCAAAGGGTTCTATAAAGGCAGGATTGACAAATATGCCTCCGGTTCTGGCGACTATGCGATAGAACTCAGCAACTTCCGTTTCGAAATCTACATACCTACGTATGTAGACCTTTCCTTCGAGGCGGTATCTATCAATAAGGCATTGCATCTTCTTCACGACAAGACGAGCTTCCTCACTCAGGTCATCCCCTGCCATGCCGCCCGCAATTACCAGGTTTGATAGTTCTTGTACACCCGTGTCCGTACCGTAGGCCTCGATTAGACCGGGAATGTTCTTTCGCCGTTCAGGTCTGGTAAGTGTATAAACTATCGGCTTCTCCGCCTCCACCAGTGCCTCTTTCAGTTCCTTCTCCAGCCTCTCATACCTGCTGCTTTCCTCTCGACGATCATAGAACGGGTAGAATCTCTCCAAATCCGTCCCCGGCGGAACAACTACAAATCTCCCATCGTCTATGTCGACGTTGTACATACCGTACTGCTCTCTTCGCTCCTGATCGGTACTGACAACAATGCAATCAGCATGATCAAGGGTCTCCTGCTCAGCCCTGAGCCGGTGCGAGAAACTGTAAATCCTGTCCATTTCCTCAAAATTGTGCTCATCGATGCCCAGTGACCTCATCTTGGGCTTACCCAGGGAGTGAGCGGTATGAACCTGAGGTATTCTTAGCTCCCTGGAAAGCGTGGTGCATACAAGCCCAGAATCGGCGTAGTTACTATGCAATATGTCGGGAGCCCTCCCCATCTCCTCCATATATTTTTTGACATTCGCCACGAACTCAGCTATATGCGGCCAAAGGTTCACCTTCCTTAGATATCCGTCCCCTCCACAGGGAATGCGCACAATGTTCACCTTTTCGGCCAGTGGATCGACACTTTCGGAATAGCCAGGATAGTCTTTGTCCCTTATCATCCTCGTCACGACATCCACCTTTTCGACTTCATCCAACTTGCCAAATTCTCTAGCAAGGCTGAGCACATATAGTACCTGGCCGCCGGTATCTTCATCGCGGCCTAGCTCGAGGCCACGGCTTCTTAAAAGCCCGTGCATGCTGTGCATCTGGATGTACAGGCGGTTAGGGTTCGACTCTGCGCTCATTCTTCGCCTTCCCATAGAAGTCGTCCAGGTCGAGGAAATCCTTCCTGACTATTATATCCGCCAAGCCCTTATGCCCTGAAATTATTCGGTGTTCAATCTCGAGCACCTCGGCGACGAAATCCTCTATTACGTCTCTTGCCCTCTCCAGCCTCTCCTGTTCGGTATCCTGATAAGTCCGGTCAATGAAAACCCTCTTGTCGACGAAGTTGAGCCTCGTGGTATAGGCTCCTTCAACGATCAGAACGGACGTGTCTCCAACCTCGAGTAGCTCTGTAACTATCCTGTCCTCGTCATACAGTGCCAGGGGCTTGTAGACCCATCCATCCCCTTGTTTGAACGACCTTAGGTTTGCTTCAATGAAATCCAGTTTTACCTCGTACTCTCCTACTTGTCTGATGTTTATTCGCCTCATCTCATGGTTTGTCTTAGGTGGAAACACGAAGTAGTCGTCCTGCTGAATAATCTTTGACCTGATCCCATTCTCTGTCAACAGTCTTGCCAACTCGGCCGCCAGCTCTGACTTTCCCGACCCTGACTCGCCACCTATCGATACTACATACTTATCCTGAATCTGTCCTCTAAGGAGGTTAAGAATGCGTTGCGCCATGCTGGTGTGATAGTCCCTTATCACCAACTTATCGCCTTTCATCGGCCCCTCCCTAAAACCAAACATGCGCTATGCAACGTTGTTTTCACCACAATCCCAATTCCAACCGCCTGGCAGCAACGATGCGTGTCCATCCAACATCCGCTGAGAATAACTCTTTTTACATCCTTTTAGCCCAATGACACTTCATCTCTATGGCTCGTGCTTGATCGCGCCCCACAGTGCGGGGCCTAGGTAATCAGGTGCCACCGGCCGTGACATGTCATCGAACGCAGCTTGTAGCTAGTGGATAGTAATGGTTCTCAGGTCTTTTGTTTTTCGATGTATCCCACGAAGCCAGTAATAGCGTTGATAATGAAGTAGTGTTCCCGTTGGTATTGATCCTTTGGGAGTTCTTTTAAACCATTCAGAGTTGCATCTTCAGCCAGCAGCTTGGAAAATATGTCCTCGTATTCTGCCCCGTGCTCAAGGGCTTCACTGATCACCTCTCGCCATAGCTCAACCTGCTCTTTGTGGCGCTGGAGTTTGGTCCGTGCATCTCCGCCAGGACCATAATGGGCGTAATAGATACCTGTTGCATCACGTCGAAGAAGCTTATCAATGGATTCCATATAGTGCTCCAACAACAATGGTGGGGGTGTGGCCGGACGTAGCAAGTTGACCTTAACGGTGTAAGCCCCTGCAGCTTCCCCGGCAAATAGCTTCCCGCTTCGCCTATCGAAAAAACTCATGTGATGTGCAGCATGACCTGGAGTGTGTATTATCTCCAGTTCAAACTCATCCCCTAATGGGATTATCGTTCCCTCCTCGGCTGCTATTATCCGTTCCGGAGCAACATTTTGCGGACGCCCTTGCTTCTTTGCCAGATCACCCAGCGTCTTCAAGCTTCCTTCCCATAGCTTGTCAGGATTTGCCAGATGGGACGCTCCCCTGGGGTGAACAACAACCATTGCGTTTGGCAAGTGCTGTAAAAGCTCACCTGCGGCTCCTGCATGGTCAATATGGATATGTGTGAGGAAGATATAGCTAACATTCTCTCGTTCTATCCCCAGTTTATCGAGGCCATTTATAAGATTCCCTGCGGAACAATAGGGGCCAGCATCTATCAACGCCATCCGCTCTCTACCGAGCACATACACGCCAACGAATTCATTCCAGCCAGATATAGGCGGCTGAACATCGATCATGCTTAAGTGTTCGGATAGATGATATGCCTGCATTCTCAGGGTCCAAATTTGCTCATTTCAAAGTGCCGCTTTACTTCCAAATAGAGGAAAAAGCTATTAAGAAACTGAGCCCTTATTGATAGAGATTGCTGAGATAGTCTTAATCAACCCCCTAAATCCCCCAATCTTGGGGGACTTTTGAAGCTGGGGGACACCCCCAGACCCCTGGCAGGAAGTATCCTGCACCTCTTTTCCAGCGGTCTTCTAATGGCTATTTTCGTAGACTCCTCATTCAAAGTCAAGATGGACTGTTAGCCGGAATAGTTGCCTTTGGGATGGGCAAGGGGTTTTCGCTTAAACCAAAAACCACCCATACACGACCGCTGGGCGCTGCGTCAAGCACGAGCCTGTGAATTGACAACTGGGTGAAATATACATACTATCGGTACCAAGAACAATGAGGATTACTATTGCGAGCTCGAATAAGTAATCCTGAATACTAGGAGGTGAAAAATGTGGGATGCGTCGAAGTGCGACCTGTGTGGCGACTGCCTGGTGAAATGCTTGTACGTTGACTACGACAAGGAGAAGGCTGTCGCCGATATAAAGGCGCTCATGGAGGGCAAAGAGGCCGACATTCTGCATAAGTGCATCACCTGCTGCGCCTGCAGCGAGTACTGCCCCACCGGCGCCGATCCCTTCGACCTTATCCTCAAGATGCTGGAGAAAACACACGCCTTCCCGGTAAGCCAGGAGATGATAAGTATGTTCGATGGCACTTCCGCCATCCCCAACGAGGTGATACCGGGCGATCCCGATAAACCGGCACTTTCTCTATGCATCATGGAGCACTGGATACCCGATGGAGCCCTCGATGGCCAGTTGTTCAAAGGCCTCACCGTGGTCAAGGGAGGTGAATACTTCTGCCTCATCGGCTATGTGCATCTCGGCCTGGAGAGCCCCATCGAGAAGAAGGCCCAGGAGTTCATCGACAAGATAGCCAGCCTGGGGAAGGACATAGTTTTCCTCCATGACGACTGCTACGCTATGGTGAACGCCAAGGTCAAGGACTACGGCATCACCGTACCTTTCAACTACATGCACCTCTTCGAGTACCTTCGCAACTACCTCAGGGACCATCAAAGCAGCATCACCAAGCTGGGCAAAAAGGTCGCATATCACCGTCCCTGCGCCTCGAGGTACACTCCAGAGAAAGACGCTTTCCTCGATGAAATCTTTGAGCTCATCGGTGTCGAGCGACCACCGCGAAAATACGAGCGGGAGACCGCCCTCTGCTGCACTGCGTCCATCATTCGCGTTTACCCTGAATTGGCAGCGGGAGTTCAGGCGAAAAACATGAACGATGCCATCGAGTGTGGCGCTGACGCTCTGATAACGCTTTGCCCCATATGTGACCGCGTTCTGAGGCGGCCGACCTCCCAGTACGGCCTGCGGAAGATTTTTATTACCGATCTCTGTCGCATGGCCCTGGGGGAGGAGCCCTGGCCAGAGTTAGCAGCGTAGAGCAGGGGATTCCAGCCTGATATGCCTCAGGTGACAGCAGCTAATCACCGCCAACATCTATATCCCCCCTTTTCTAAAGGGGCTAAGACCGCCATCTCCCCCCTTTGGTAAAGGGGGCAAAGGGGGATTACGTTACTCTACAATGAGAGCCTCAAAGCTCATCACTGCCAACATCTATCCCCCCCTTTCTAAAGGGGTCAAGGGGGATTACGTTACTCTACAATGAGAGCCTCGAAGCTCGTCTTTGCCCACGTTTATCCCCCCTTTTCTAAAAAGGGGGACTTCATAGGTGATTATATAAACTGCCATTTTCTGCATCTGAGTGAACGCAATGGACTTTCGTTTAGCGCACGAACCTGCTGCGCCGTGCCCGAGACTATTCACTAAGGTCGCGATACGCAGGGATTTATGATAAATCGCTTGCTTAGGAAGTTTGACACGGTTGGCTTTTTCAGATATGTCCCTAATGCTGTGGACGAATATGAACTACGTCAATAAGTGTGAAACTCTATCAGTCTTGCCTGCCTCCGATGTAAAGCGGCTCATCAACTTACGAGCGACTATAGGGTGAAGGACTGGCTCACCGGCGTAGACTGCTCGAATAGCATGGATTAGCTCATCGCCGCTCACAGCCTTTAGCAGATAGCCAGCAGCGCCTGCTTCCATCAGTCCAAAAATATACTCGTCATAATCATATCCGGTGAGTACGAGCACCGCTACCGAGGGCAAAAAAGCCTTGATCTGTATAGTAGCCTCAATGCCAGTTAGTTTCGGCATAACGATATCCATGATGACCAAATCAGGCCGAAGTTGGCTCGCCAAATACACTGCCTCCTCGCCATCGCCAGCCTCACAGATGACCTCGAGTTAAACGGTTAGCCAGACGGCTGGGCTTATTGCGTAAAAGCAACGGTAAAGATAGGCATAAATGCCGATGACATTAGGCATAAATGCCGATGACATTACATTTCCACTACTGTTAAATAGGGGTGGAGAATGGGGTGTGGTGAAGAGGAAATGAATAGAATAACGATAAAAGGGAGGGGAAGGAAAATGAAAGTAGGGGATAGGGAGGTGATGTTGTAATAAGAGCCTGTTGACAAAGCGCTGAAGGGTCAAAACATTACGATATTGCCATTGCAGAGAAGGGGAGAAGTGAAAGGGAGAAAAAAAAGAATACAAATTGCACTAGCGGTGTTGATGATTGTTTCGGCGGTGAGTCTGGTTTTTGTTGGCTGTGGAGGAGGCGGGGGTCCCGCAGGCAATGAGACCATCAAGATCAAAGTCGGTCGAACGTATCCTCTATTACCGGGTTATTGGGGGGCGCCTTCTGCCAATGACAGCGCATACAAATGGGAGGAGGCCGTTGAGACGGTAACCGAGGGCAGGCTCAACATAGAGTTCTACCCTTCAGAGACCCTGTTCAAGGAAAGCATGGCCTTCGACGCCGTCGATGCGGGGGTAGCGCAGATAGGCTGGGCTATTCCGGCCTACCAGCCGGAATGGATACCACTGGAGCTTGTCTTCTACCTCCCGATTGACATGGATAGCTTGGAGATGAATTATCAGGTTCACTGGCAGGCCTATGATAAATACCTTTTGCCGGAATACGAGTCGAGGGACATGATCTGCGTCACCGCTAATGGTCGTGAGAAGTACATCGTTTTCTCACCATATAAGCGCATCGACACCGTGGAGGACTTTAAGGGCGTTACCATCATGACCTCGGGTAAATCAATGGAGCAACTCGTTTCCAAGCTTGGGGCATTGTCGATTACGCTTCCATGGAACGATTGCTATGAGGCGTTGGAGAAGGGCACACTGGATTGTTCCGCTCTGGACATAACCCTTCCCATCTTATTCGGCTGGCATGAGGTGGGCAAACCGGGGTATATCATTAAGGTTGGTGGCATAGGCAATGCCATGCCCGTATGGATCGCCAGGGAGGATCTCCTCACCAGGCTGCGACCTGAGGACGCGTACGCACTCATCAAGTTGACCGATTACTGGTTCGGTGTTGCTCAGTCTAAGGGTAACGATGCACTCAACTATCTTTTCTGGTATGAGGTCCCCAGGTTGGGCATGGAGATCATCGACTGGCCCGAGTCGGAGAAGGAGAAACTGCGAGGGATGAAGCGGGAGGTCTATGACTGGTGGATTGGGTGGATGGAGGACGAGTACGGCGTGGGTGAGCAGGCAGAGGCATTGCTTAATGACGTGCTGCAATGGATGGAGGACTACGAGCCCGGCAATCCCGTTGCATTTTCCCCAGATTCCTACCCGAAAGAGCAACAAGAGTTACTGATAAAGGCCGGATACTGGATCGACGAGGAAGCTAGGCAGGAAGTGATCGGTCCCGACGGCCATTGGGGCATGGACTATGTCTACAAGGACGACTGGGAGCCGTGGTACGAGAAGTGGTGGGACGAGCAGAACATGGAGCACCCGTGGTACTCGGCGTGGAAGGCGCGGCACGGAAAATAAGACAGTAAATATAAAGATTAGGTGAGGCTGAAAAAAAGCGGCTCGGCTACGGTTTCCTATGTAGCCGAGCCGTACTTTTGGAAGGGAAACGAGAGTAGTGCATGTAGCCTCAAGCTCCCTTACAGGTGAGTGTCCCGAGTTCCGCTTTGCCCTTGCGATACCATCTGGATACGCCGCCGAGTCACCCCCCTGCAAGTGATACCCTGGCTTACCGCTCTCCTATCAAGTCCCGTAGTCTCATTCTTCGCACGGCGACACCCTGTGGAGGACTCTTTGCCTGACGAGAATACCATGTGGGCTTGGACGCAGCGTTTCAGGAGTAACAGGGTGAGAAAAGGCATACTATAGTTTGCACGGTATGTTATCGCCCAGTATTGCACAAGAAAAACGTCCGTAAGAACCAACGAGTACAGCGCCTTGACATAGCATCCAAAGCGTGGTAACTTTCACACGCCTCGCCGGAGGCGATTTTCTCAGATTAGCATTCCCAATTGATCGTCCCTTTGGTAGCCAGAATATGGCTCACGTGGAAAAAGCGATAGCGGAGGTGAGATGCGCCTCTAGATGGTTATCTGATTTGAAGATTTCATCCACTTTCCCCACCGTTGGTAACATGTCGTCAAGCACAAATCTGCTTAGTATCGTGGTAACATTGAACAAGGGAAGGAGACAGTAACATGACAGAGCCAACAACAATTGAAAATAGAGATTTCAGGTTTGCTAGCGCATTGGTTTCCGATGAAGCTCTCATGCTAGCGGCTGTTGCTCGTGACTTTGTGGATAGGGAGATTATGCCGATTCGTCGAGAGATCGATCAGGATACCCGCAAAGACTTCGAGCTCGTTGAAGAATTGCAGAAAAAGATGGCGGCGCTTGGTACCCAAAAGGCGAATATTCCCACAGAATACGGGGGCCTGGGCATAATGCCCCTGGTCGACCTCTGTGTACAGCTTGAGGAGTGGGCACGAGGCGACGTTGGATTCATATGCGCTGTAGGGGGCAGCGCGTGGTCTTTTCTGCCGGCTGCGCTGGCTGGAAACAAAGCGATACTGGAGGAGTTTGCGCCCAAACTTTGCGGGGATGAGATTTATATCGGATGTTTTGCCATGACAGAACCAGGTGGCGGCTGTAACATAGAGAACATTGACATGCATGGCAGCGGAATAGCAACCACAGCCACTCTCGATGGTGACGAATGGGTAATAAACGGCGCCAAAATGTGGTGCACCAATTCGGGCATTGCGCATAACTATACCGTGGTCTGCAATACGAATCCGGAACTGGGCGACGAGGGCATCGCCCTTATCCATGTACCATCCCCTATCGAAGGATTGACTTTCGGCAAATTCGAAGATAAGGTGGGATTCAGGGCCAGCAGGGAGTGCGAGTTTTACTTTGACAATGTGCGTGTGCCCAAAGAATGGCGTGTGGCTGGGCCGGGAAGAGATGCCGAGCTGTTCCACAACAATCTGGTATATGCCCGAATCTTAAGCGCTCCATATGCTTTAGGGCCGGCTCAAGGTGCATTTGATGAGGTTCTGGCGTTTACAAAAGATAGGCCGGCGGCTGGAAAACCCATAAGGCAACACTCAGTCTGTGCCAATATGTTAGCTGATATGGCCATTGGAATTCAGGTGGGCAGAGATACCTATGTGACTGCTGCCTATATGTACGACCACCCTGAAATATATGGCCCAACATGGTCCAAGTTCATGCTCTCCAGAGGTTCCATTGCTAAAATGTATTGTTGCGATGTGGCTGTCATGGTAACAAACAAAGCCATGGAGCTCATGGGCTCCTATGGCTATGTGACCGACCACAATGTGGAGAAATACTGGCGAGACGTCAAGATAATTCAACTATGGGAAGGCGGCGCTCAACTGGGAAGGCTGGACGTAGTACGTGGCTACTACGACTATAGTCAGTTCTATCCCAACATACTTCACGGGAGGGTGTAGCAGCCAACAAAGTGAAGGCCAGCCCTAGTGGACTTCTCATAGCGGAAGAGTCGATCTGGTGAGATAGTCAACTACAAACAAGAGAGGTCAAAGATGTACGGATATGCAGGCCAAATTCTAACGGTTGATCTGACCGACGGAAGGGTGAGAAAAGAACCGCTAAGAGACGACCTGATGCAGGACTGGATCGGGGGCGAGGGTTTTGGTGCCAGATTGCTGTGGGAGAAAGTGAAGCCGGGAACCGATCCCCTGTCTCCGGAAAACGTGATGATAATTACGACCACTGCCTTCAGTGGATCGGTATTCCCTCCCGGCTCACGAACATTCGTCAACTATAAGTCACCTCTCACTGGATTCTATGGAACGAATGCTATGGGCGGGAGCTTTGCACCATATCTCAAATTCGCCGGCTATGATGCGTTAGTAGTTGAAGGGAAAGCGGAGAAGCCGGTATACATATTTATCGATGGCGAGGACGTAGAGATAAGGAACGCAACCGACCTCTGGGGCAAGCTGACAGGCGAGACAGACGAGCTTTTGATGGAGGAGATTGGCGATACCAATATTCAAATCCTTCGCATCGGACCGGCGGGCG
>Ga0315532_1001460_pt1 | contig 17560 bp, 16 predicted proteins | sample SalMarWE160370MG_FD_203082 | JGI IMG/M metagenome (GOLD analysis project Ga0315532, IMG submission 203082) | Salt marsh sediment microbial communities from the Plum Island Ecosystem LTER, Massachusetts, United States - Salt Marsh Sediment WE1603-70 ... | reverse complement strand
TTTTTCTAATATGGATATAGAAGTTGAATTGGGCAAGTTAGGAGTGGAGGTGCATCGGACTATGACTATTTCTCGATGGGTCAAATATAGCCTTTTCCTTAACTACTTGGGTATAAATGAATGGAGGGGAGTTCATAAATTGGCTATGCCTTATCTCGATCATGATGTTGGCGGTGACGGCTGGGAATCTGTGGGCGAGAAAGTGCTTTATTCACGGAAAGGATACGATGGTTTAATCCATCTAGCGCCTTTCACCTGTATGCCTGAGATTGTGGCTCAGAATATTATGCCGTCAACTAAAGAGGATATCCCTGTACTCGCTGTCCTTTGCGATGAACAGATGGCTAAGCAAGGGCTGATAACCAGGCTTGAGGCTTTCGTAGACCTATTGGAATTTAGAAGGAAGCGTAGAGATGGGAAAAGAGCTTGAAACGCTAGGTAAATTTATCAAAAGTAATCAAATGATAATTTTCTTTATTCTTATGGCTATCCTTTCAGTCCTATTCCACCCCATTTTAAGTCTAAAGCAAAGAAAAGCCTTGGAATTGCAGGAACGTATAAAGAAAACTAATATTAATAGGATCAAAAGTTTTGGCGGAACATCTCTTGAGAGAATGCAATAAAGGGGAATCGTGAAGGTTTATCTCGGCGTTGACGTTGGTTCAGTTACTACCAAGTTAGTCTTGCTTGATGAAAGCTATGAGCTTCTAGCCTCTATTTACTTAGGAACTAAGGGTAATCCAGTAAATACGATAAAACAAGGCTTGGAAGAGATAAGCAAGCAAGCGTCATCTGGAGTCGAAATCTGTGGGGTAGCTACTACGGGAAGTGGCAGAGCTTTAGCTGGTGTTATTGTTGGTGCGGACTTAGTGAAAAACGAAATTACTGCTCATGCTATTGCTGCGATGTATTATGTGCCTGATGTACAGACTGTCTTGGAAATTGGGGGTCAAGATAGTAAAATAATAATGATTCGTGATAAAGTGGTTGTCGATTTTGGCATGAATTCAGTATGTGCTGCTGGAACTGGTAGCTTCCTTGATCATCAAGCCGAAAGGTTAAATATAAGGATTGAGGATTTTGGAGAATATGCCCTGAGAAGTAAAAATCCAGCACGCATTGCTGGGCGTTGTACTGTATTTGCTGAGTCAGATATGATTCACAAGCAGCAGATGGGCTACCCTCTTGATGACATCATCTATGGTTTATGTCAGTCCTTGGTGCGTAATTATCTCAATAACGTTGCCTTAGGCAAGGAAGTTCGGCCTAAGTTAGTATTTCAGGGCGGAGTTGCTTTTAATAAGGGAATAAATAGGGCATTTACTGAAACCCTCGATTCAGAGGTTTATATCCCTCCTCATAATGAACTTATGGGTGCTATTGGAGCTGCTATTCTAGTGCATGAAGAAATGGAATCTGGAGAAAATCACCACAGGACTAAATTTAAAGGATTTGGGATTAGCCAAACCGAATTCAAAGTCTCCTCTTTTATATGCAAAGCTTGCCCCAACCTATGTGAAATCTCCCAAATTTCGGCTAATGGTGGGATTTTGGCTAGGTGGGGGGGGCGTTGTGATATGTGGGAAAGGATAGAGAGCAAATGAAAGTTGTTTTGCTAGAAGACCTCCCCGGCAAGGGAAAGGCTGGAGAGATAAAGGAGGTAAGCAAAGGTTATGCCAGGAATTTCCTTTTGCCTCGGGGTTTAGCTTTGGTAGCCGCTCCCTCGGTCATTAAGCAGGTAGAGTCCAGGCTAGAGGAGGAGAAGCTTGAGGAAAGTATTGACCGCGATAAACTAGTTGAGTTGGCTCAGCAAATTGAGGGAAAGGAAATTCGTTTTAAAGCTCGCATGGGTGCCGGAGAGCGCTTGTTTGGCTCTATTACCGCTGCCGACGTAGCTGAAGAATTAAGTCGGGCCATAGGTTCTGTTATTGATAAAAAGAAGATAGACATAGAGAAATCTTTACGCAAAACAGGCAACTATGAAGTAGCCGTTAAGTTAGCCAGCGACATTAATCCGCAAATTACGGTGGTTATCGAGGAGGAGAAAGAGAAAGGGAAAGAGACAAAGAAAAAGGCAGAGAAAAAAGTAGAGAAAAAGGCAGAGAAAAAGGTAGAGAAAAAGGCAGAGAAGAAGGCAGAGAAGAAGGAAGAGAAAAAGGCAGAGAAGAAGAAAGAAAAGAAGAAGGAGAAGGAGAAGGAGAAGGAGAAGGAGGAAGATTAGGCATGGCAGAGGGAAAATTACCACCCCATGATATTGAAGCTGAGGAGGCATTAATTGGGTCTCTGCTTATTGACCCTGAGGCCATATTGAAAGTTGCCGTTTCCCTCAAGGCCGAGGATTTTTTTTCAGAAACAAATCGGATGATTTACCAAGCTTGTCTCTCTCTTTATCAACGCAACGAAGCTATAAACCAGATTACAGCGGCTCATGAGCTAATGCGTCAGGACAAGCTGGAGCAAATTGGTGGAGCTGCGTTCTTAAGCCATTTAATAAGTAATGTGCCCACATCCCTCCATGCTGAATATTATGCTCAAATAGTATCCAATGCGGCAGTAATGCGGCGGCTGATCGCCGCCGCTGGGCAAATCGAAGCTCTTGGCTACGAAGCCAGCCCGGAGGTTGAGGCTAGCCTCAATAAAGCTGAAGATATCCTGTTTCAAGTGCGGATGAGGCGGGAACCCCGGGACTTCATCCCAATTCGGGAGGCTTTAGGTCAATACTTTGAGGAGGCTGGGCCACCTACTGCACTGCGGGAAGGGGAAATACCTCATATTCTGACTGGTTTTACTGCCTTGGATGATTTTTTAGGAGGGTTACAGAGGTCTGACTTAATTGTTTTGGCTGCCAGGCCTAGCCTAGGCAAAACGAGCCTGGCCTTGAATATTGCCAGAAATGCCGCTATTAACCAGAAGGCTTGCGTTGCTTTATGCAGCTTAGAGATGTCCCGAGAAGCGGTGGTACAGAGGCTTCTGGCCAGCGAATCCGGGGTGGATTCTAGAAAGGTTCGTCTTGGGCGCTTTGGTGAGAAGGATGAGATAAAAATTATGGAAGCCAGCGGCGTCTTATCCGAGGCGCCGATTTATATTGATGATTCGCCTCAACTTCGCGCTTTGGATATAAGAAGTAAGGCACGGCGCCTTCACTTCGAGCGCAACATTGACTTGATTATCGTAGATTATCTACAACTGATACAAGGCGATGGCAAGAATGAAACCCGGGTCCAGGAAATTAGCAAGATAACCCGTGCCTTAAAGACCCTGGCCAGGGAGCTAAATGTGCCCATACTAGCGGTGTCCCAACTCAGTCGAGCCGTAGAATGGCGAGCCTCCCATGTACCTCAGCTTGCTGACTTGCGCGAAAGCGGCAGTATCGAGCAAGATGCTGATGTCGTTCTTTTCATCTATCGGGACGACATGTATTTTTCCGCCGAAGACTGGAGCAAGGTGCATGATATTGAAAAGGAACCTTATCCCCGCGGCATCGCCGATATTAACATAGCCAAACACCGTAATGGTCCCTTAGGACAAATTAAGCTGCGCTTCTTGAGCAGGACTGCCAAATTTGATAATTTAGAGGCTGAGCTGATTTCCGCCTCTTAAGGGTGATAAAGATGCCTGACCGGCAATTATCAAGCTCTCAAAGGAAAACAGATTTTATCTCCTTGCCTGACTCTTTCTTTACCCAGGCGGTGCCCAAAATTCAAGACCTGGCTGAACTTAAGGTAGTGTTATATGTCTCTTATCTTATCCTGCGAAAACAAGAGCGTCCCTATTTTGTCACTTATAAGGAATTGCTATCCCATGAACTAATGGCTACGATGGGCGATGAGACGCTTCGCCAGGCTTTGGGCTCGGCTGTAGAGCACGGTGCTCTATTACACTCGACCCTAAATATAAATGGAGTGCTCGAGGATGTTTACTCTCTGACCGATGATAGCCGTCAGTCGCCGGCTATCAACATCTTTGCTCTCTACGAGCAGAATATCGGCATGATAACGTCCCTGAATGCTGAAGAACTTAAGGAAGCAGACAAGCTTTATCCGCCCCAGTGGATTGAAGAAGCTTTTAAGGAAGCAGTTGCGCTGAATAAACGCAGTTGGAGATATATCGCCCGCATCCTGGAAAGATGGGCTAGCGAAGGTAAGGACAGTGGAAAGTATAAGAGAGACATTAAAAAGGATGACCCGGACAAATACATCAAGGGCCGATACGGACACATGGTCAGAAGGTAATGCTCCCTTGCCCTCGATAGAAGAAGGCGCAGGTGAAATCTGCCCTGTTTGCAAAGGGGCGGGCTTTGTTCATCCTGCTCTGGATTCGGGGCAAGTTGATTTCAGCCGGGTGGTACCCTGCAAATGCAGTAAGGGGGAACTGAGAAAGAAAAAAACCGAATACCTTGAGAAATACAGCAATTTAGGTTCCCTGTCGCAGCTTACCTTCGACAATTTATCTCCTAAAGGAAGGAATACCCGTCATTCTGAGCGAAGCGAAGAATCTCAGGAGCACTTTGTTCAGGTTTACCAGGCTGCCAAAGCCTTTGCCGATAATCCCGAGGGTTGGCTGGTATTTTTAGGTCCCAGCGGCTCTGGTAAAACACACCTGGCTTGTGCTATTGCCAATCACCGTCTCAGCTTAGGGGAGCCTGTATTTTATATCGGTGCTGCTGACCTCCTGGACCACCTCCGCTCCGCTTTCAGCCCCACAAGTGACACCACTTATGACGAGCTGTTTGAGCGAGTAAAGAATGTGCCTCTATTAGTGTTTGATGACCTTACTCTGGGAAGCGCTACTGCCTGGGCTAAAGAGAAGCTGGAGCAACTCCTTCAGCATCGCTTCAATGCCAGGCTGGCCACGGTAATCATCACCGATATACCGCTGGAAAGAATGGATGAACGCTTACGCGGCCATCTTGCCGATAATGAATTCTGCCAGGTATGGACGATTGAACCAGCATCGCCCCTGGAATCTCAAGGTGGCTTAAAATTAGCGCTATTGCGAAATATGACCTTTGATAATTTTGACCACAAGAGGATGGAACTTCCCCTGGAACAGCGGCAAAACTTGCGCGAGGCTTTCAGGTTAGCAGTAGAATTCGCTCGCTCCCCGGAAGGCTGGTTGATATTCCACGGTATCAATGGTTGTGGTAAGACTCATCTGGCAGCAGCTATCGCTAATTATCAGCTGGCGCAAGGAAAACCGGTCTTCTTTGTGGTTGTTCCCGACCTTCTGGACCATTTACGTTCTACATTCAGTCCCGATAGCAAAATATCATATGACGAATTTTCTGAGCGTATCAAAGAAGTTCCACTGCTGATACTCGATGACTTCGGGGAGCAATCGGCTACGCCCTGGGCTCAGGAGAAGCTATATCAATTGATAAACTACCGTTATAATGCCAAGTTGCCAATGGTGGTCACTACATGTCTCTCTTTAGACGAGATTGAAACACGAATCAGTTCACGAATGGTGGACCCAATGATAAGCGTGGTATTCAACATCACCGCTCCTGATTATCGGGGCAATGTAAAGCCTACACGGCACCCCAAACGCTACTGAGTTGCGTGTTCGCCCATCAGTGCCAGTTATCCTTCCTCCATCTTTGCGAGACATCGCCCTTTGTCTTTGCGAGGAGCGATAGCTACGAAACAATCTTGGTGGGGTTGCGGGGTCGGGGATTACGACGCTTCGCTCGCAATGACAGGAAGGGGGAAAATTTAATTCAGCCCCCTTTGGTCTCGGCTGCTCTCTTTCTACGAACGAAGAAAATCACCAGTCCTACTATTACCACCGCCGCTATAATCCCGCCAATGAGAGCCCAATTGACCGGAACCGATGGTTTCTCCTCGAAGTTAGCTGTTATGGAATAGTTGTCGCTCATGGTGATAATGGTCAAAGCGGCATCAACATTGGCAACGGTGTCCACCTCACCAGTCCAGTTGACAAAGCGGTAGCCCTTCTCGGGCTCGGCAATCACACGGACCATCAACCCGGCATTATAGGTGAACACCCCCTCGTCAGGGGTGGTTACAGAACCGCCAGCGGTGCTGGATATGGTAAGGGCATACTCGGCAGTAACCCCCAGATTCCATTTGGCAAGCTCAGCTTCCCAACACGCGGCGACTACGGTGCCGTCGGACTTAACCCCCACCGTGTACTCCTCGCTTGCGGCGACCTGGACGATGCCTGTCCAGTCGCCGACATTGCACTGCCCGGAGCCATTATCTCCCACGGCGATCACGGTGCCGTCGGACTTAACCCCCACCGTATGGTCCCAGCCCGCGGCGACCTGAATGATATCCGTCCAGCTACCGACATCACATTGCCCGTAGTCATTCCAACCCACAGCGACCACGGTTCCGTCGGACTTAACTCCCACCGTATGCCAGTTACCAGCGGCGACCTGGACGATGTCTGTCCAGTCGCCGACGTCACACTGTCCTTCGTACACGATGATGGCGGTGTCATCATCTTCAGGTCCCACCTTGAAAGAGCCGCCTGCGGCGACCACGGTGCCATCGGATTTAAGTCCCACCGTGTGAACGTTGCCTGCAGAGACCTGTGTGATATCCGTCCAGTTGCCTACATCGCACCGCCCATTACTGTTATCACCCACAGCGACAACCGTACCATTGGACTTAACGCCAACTGTGTGCCAGCCGCCTGCAGCGACCTGGACGATATCCGTCCAGCCGCCAACATTGCACTGCCCGTAGTCGTTAGCTCCCACTGCGATCACAGTGCCGTCGTTCTTGAGTCCCACCGTGTGAACATCACTCGCACCGACCTGGACGATATCTGTCCAGCCGCTGACATCGCACTGTCTATAGCGATTGTCTCCGGCAGCGACAACCGTGCCGTCGGATTTAAGCCCCACCGTGTGACCGGCACCTGTGGCTGCACCGATGATACCCGCCCAACTCCCGACACTGAACCGCTCATCATAGCTGATTCCCACCACAACCACAGTGCCGTCGGACTTGAGCCCTACTGTGTGCACACCGCCCGCAGCGACCTGGATAACATCCGTCCAACCCCCGACATTGCACTGTCCGGTGTGGTTGTCTCCCACAGCAACCACAGTGCCATCGGACTTAACCCCCACTGTGTGACTGCTGCCTGCGGCAACCCTGACTACATCTGTCCAGCTACCCACATTGCACTCCCCGTGGTAGTTGTCTCCCACGGCGACCACGGTGCCATCAGACTTGAGCCCCACCGTGTGCTGGTAGCTTGCAGAGACCTGGATGATGTCTCTCCAGTCACCGACATTGCGCTGCCCGTATTCGTTGTCTCCAACAGCGACCACTCTACCATTGGCCTTAACCCCCACCGTCTGACTGTAGCCTGCGGCGACCTGGATAATATTCTTCCAGCCGCTGACATCGCACTGTCCGTTGTAGTTGGCTCCCACGGCGACCACGGTGCCATCGGACTTAATCCCTACCGTGTCATAGTAGCCTGCGGCAACCTGGACAATATCCGTCCAGCCACCGACATTGCACTGCCCGTAATCACTGTCCCCCACGGCGACCACAGTGCCATTTGACTTAAGCCCCACCGTGTGCAAGCAGCCTGCGGCGACCTGGACGATGTCCGTCCAGTTGCCGACATTGCACTGCCCATCGTTGTTGTCTCCCATGGCGACCACGGTGCCGTCGGACTTAAGCCCCACTATGTAACCGCCGCCTGCGGCGACCATGGGCGTTACGTTCCCCTGAGGCGTATGCAGGGCCATTGCCGAAGCAAGCCTCGAGCCATCTATCGCCAAATGATTAATGAAATGGTCATCTGGCAGAGTCACGGCTGCTGAAGCTCCTGCCACCCAAGCAGGAAGAATCAGGCTGAAGATCAGAGCGATAGAGAGCAGAGCTGGTAAGAGTATTTTTCTGTTTTTCATTGCCACCTCCGATTATCCGTCATCTGAAAACTGAAACACCTTTCGTGCGTAAGAAAGATCCATCTTTTGTTGTAAGAGTTTAATTTCCCCGCTTCCTCAGTCAGCTTCCATCTTTGAGAAGAAGTAAGAGCCTAATGTTGCTAAAGCTAAACACAATACACAATATAAGAAGAACCGTGAAATCGAGCCAGAGTGGAAAAGCGGAAATACCGATAAGAGTGCCCCTCAACCCATCCACTCCATAGGTCAAAGGGTCATTGTCAGCTATTATTGCCTTCATTCGTCGTGTCTATTTCCCACGAACAAGCTCTTGACCAAGGCGAAATGCGTCTTCGAGAGCCGCAGGACGCTCCCCAATTTGGCCTTTGTTATCAATTCCCCTGACTAGTAGATCACTAAAATATTTCACACCTATAGCATCAAAGAAGTACTTCACCGTGAGCACTGCACCATCAAATAGCTTTTCACCTCGAGTAGCACCTATTGAGATAAACATTCCCCTCCGCACTCGCTTATCTTCCTTGCCCATGCCCAGCACGTGTCTTCTTACCCAAAGCGACTGACATCTGTCTATTATGGCCTTCGCTTGGCTGGTAATACTATAGAAGAATATCGGTGAGGCAAAAATGATATGGTCTGCTTCTAAAAGCTTATTGTAGAGCAATTGCATATCATCCTTAATGGCACAGTTACCGTCCTTGAGACAGGCATATATTTCCAGGCAGGGTGATATTTTGAGTTTTGAGACCAGCGCCTTTTCGACCTCGGCTCCTGCCTCCCTGGCACCTTCCAGTGCCTTATCAAGAAGAATCTCGGTATTGCCTTGCCTTCTCGGGCTACCCATAATGCCTAATACTTTCATATTGTTGTTACTATTATAACGCCCTAAATAATCAGGCATAAGCCCTTCGGGCTGAGACCCAGGGCAGAGCCCTGGGCAAGAATTAAATTCCATTCTTTATACGCCATACTTGTCTCTAAGTATCTGCGAGAGCTCAGACAGGAAGGCAAATGCTTTCTCAACAAGCCCTTCCTCGAGGCTTGAGACTTGGCATTCACTTACTGTCTTACCGTCTGTGTTGACTTGGCCTAAATCGCTAAGGCAGCATCTGGCTGGGGCCACCAATGCCTGCTTTGCAATTTGGTTCAAGGACAAACCTGCATTTTCCGAGATTACCTTCCAATAGTTTGAGAGAATCGCAGCCAGTGTTTCTGGTGTCTGGGTCGCTAGAGTTGTGGATTCAGTGGGGATAATACCCCAGGAGATAACCCCGCCACTCCGAATGAATTCAGCCACATTGCCAGCATATTCCCTGGGCATAAACTCAATTTGATAGGCGTCGAAGGACAGAATTTCAACCCCTAACTCCAACAGATAGGGTAAATTCACCTCAGCACAGAGGTGCAGCCCCTTGGGACATTCTAAGCCTTCAACGAACTTATGATAGTCTTCTCTAGCATGTTGCTCATTGTACCCGGAAAAACCGCTGAACACGTAGCCCAGCCCCGGTTCATCCACCCAGACAAAGGCGTTAGGATTCCTCTTCCTGAGTTCTTGATACTGGATGTTGACTTTTCTCTGAATGAAATCGAACAAAATAGTCCTCGCCTCTTCATTATAGATAATCGGCTTCAGGTCTTCATCCAATACTTTCAAGCCAAAACTCACCGGACCCGTCACTTGTCCCCTGATAGCCTTATAACCTTGGAGCTCCTTCGAGAGAAACTTGTGGAATACCTTGGAATACTCAGCGGTGAGGGCAAAAGCCTCCGGGCTATCCATTTTCATGAAATACTCGTCGAGTTCTTGCTCAAATCGTGCTGTGTCGAAGACGAGCCTTTCCTTATCAAAGTCAATAGCTATACCGGGGAAATTCTGCGATGCTTGAACATACATATCTTCATACAGGCTTATTTTGGGAAGCTGGGGCCAGAATGGAATATCCAAGCTCAAGGCAAGCTCCAGCGCATGCTCAACATCCCTGTGAGGCATTATCCCCATAGCGGTGGTGCTGCATCGCGCCTCAAATGCTATCATGAATTTCTGGTCTCTCTTGTTACAAATATCCCTTAAATCATAGCACGAAGGCAGAAAAAATTTTGGATGTCCTCTATCGTTTCATTTGTGCTTTCCATAACCATGCTCACCGCCTGCCACAAATTATGGACCAATATGCCCTGTCCAAGCCATGTCTCTGTATTCTGATTTCCTGTTCTATCAGTTTCACTTATACGTGGCTAGCTTCAAGTTTTTCGGGGAGCACTAGTTAGGGAATTTCTTGACACCGATAGGGTTGGTTCCAATCCCGTTTCGAGGATTAGTTATTGCATCACTCGGAGATAGCGATTGAGAGCCAAAACCTTCGCAAAATTATTCTCCTGAAGCCAACCGCTGTTTTAAGGCGACAATCAGTCCGATTCACATCTTTATATATTCAGCTATCAATCACGGCATAAGCCTGGGTGCACCTAGTACTGACAGTAACCTCTTACCTAGTGATATCTCCGAAGACTACTACCCCACCCATCCCAATTACTTGATGGCCGGGTCGTGGCCCAAGCTCCTAGTAGTCTTGGTGTTTATCGTCGCCGAGATGTGTGTTTTTACTTTTCTTGTGACGTTGTGTCCCCCGAGAAGCCTATGCGAACTTTTCTTGGTCCTTTCCCTGGTTCGCCGTTGGTGGCAGCTTTGTCAGTTGTGACTTCTTCAACATGAGCCACTGCGGGGATTGTTTGCAGCACATCAACAAAATTTATGGACTCACGCAGGAAGACCAGAATTGAAGGCATATCAATCTGAGGTACAATCATCTCGGTATTGGCAACTTCGGGTAATTGGTCAAGGAAGGACACGACTTCCATGATTTTGGCTATATCAAACGGAGGTAAGATTTCCACTTCCCATTGTGGCTTGCTCAACTCTGCCTCGTCTTCAATCTCAAACAATTTTGAGAGGTCGAGGCCCCTTTTAATGTGGTTCGTAGCCTGGCTTGGCGCCGGCCGTTCGTCGAGTGCCTCGCTCTCCTCTGCGACTAAGGTGTCGCTCTCCTCTGTGATTCCCGCGGCTGCGGCGTCTTTCTCCTCTGCGACTAAGGTGTCGCTCTCCTCTGTAATTTTCGCGACTACAGCGTCTTTCTCCTCTGCGATTAAGGTGTCGCTCTCCTCTGTGATTCCCGCGGCTGCAGCGTCTTCCTCCTCTGCGATTAAGGTGTCGCTCTCCTCTGTGATTCCCGCGGCTGCGGCATCTTTCTCCTCTGCGACTAAGGTGTCGCTCCCCTCTGTGATTCCCGCGGCTGCGGCGTCTTTCTCCTCTGCGATTCTTGCGGCTATGGTGTCGCTCTCTTTCGCGGTTTCCATGGTTACAGCGCTGTTATTCTCCCTGGGTGCAGACAACTTATTGCCAAAATCTGCCTGTACCGCTTCTGCCCGCTGCTTAAGGCCTTCCAGTTCTTCCAGCATATAGCCGAATTGTTGATTTACAAGGTTGCGTAGTTCACCCCGGATTTTATTTCTCTCGTTCTCTAGCAGTAGTACTGCTTCCTCTTCCGCTTTGGCCTTGATTGCGTTAGCCTTTTCATTGGCAATCTCCACAGCTTCAGCTATTTTCTTTTCCATCATCTGTCGAGCTTGCTCGCTGGTTTTATCTATAATGGCAGTACTCTCAGCTTTAGCTTGTTCTGTGGCCTCTGCCTTGACCTGAGTGGCCAGCCTGTCGGCTTCGACAACGGTCATTTCTGCAAGTCTGTTAAGAGACTCGATATGGTCCTGGGACTGGGCCAGTTTATTCCGCTCCTTCATAAGCTCGTCAATGAAAGACGCTACCTGAGCCTCATCTAGCCCGTTTTTTACTCGCTTGAACTCACGCTCCCCCAGCACAACGGCATTATCTTTTTTAGCGTTATTACTCATAATATTATCCACCTTTTCTCACAGGACTCAATAATGGCGAGAGTACTCATGTAACACATCAGCCCTGTTTCATTTCATGATATTCTGTCATATTTCTATATCTTGATTTCACCCTGAAAGACCTTCCAGACTATATCTGACTTTCCTTGAGTTTCTTGCCAGGCTTGCTCGACGGTCTCCTTGCGTACTCTCAATGCCTCACTCACGCTGTCCTGGTAAACCTGCGCAGCTTTCCCTTTCGCTTTCTTATATGCTTCCTCGGCTTCTTGTTCAGCCTTTTCCAGGTCTTGCGCAGCTTTTTCTATGGTTTCTGTACAGATGTTAGCGGCTTGCTCTTCAATTTCTTTATAGGACATCTCCTCTTGGCGTTGCCGTTCCTGATACGCTGCCGCTACCTTTCTCTGAGCTTGCAGATAGGACGTATAGGCGGTTTGGGCCTGTGTCATTAGATCATCGAGAGGATCCTTAGCCTCCTTGGGAACCTCGGAGGCAAGCTCGACCATTTGTTCCACATCTTTGCTTACCACCTTTCCGGATTGTTGACTCTTACTCATTGTAGTCGTCATGATACACCTCCTTGAATTTGTTCATTAAAATTGATGCTATTTATCATATTTTGGCCACACGGTTCCTCTGAATTTTGTTAGTCTCCGACTTAAGACTGCGTAGTTCATCCTCCGCGAACAGTCTCCACCCTTTCCTGTCTCTATATTGGGCATCATTTACGATGTTTTGCCTGATCCAACGGAACAGAGTGCTCTTACCTATGCCAACCATCTGGCAGATTTCAGCAGTCCTATAATAAATTCGTCCATTTATTTTTACAGGCATATGCAACTCCCCCTAAAACTAACTGAATATAGTCTAAAACCCGTTCGCTTTCCCGTCAATCACCCATTAGTAACCATACTTTCGTAGGGGGACTAGGATTGTTTTACACTCTACTAGCTTTCCTAGAGGCGACTGACGAAAGAAGCGACGAAACCCAGGTGGTAAATTCAGGTTACCCACGAAAGATGAGAGTCAAGTGCAAGCATACTGTATGAAGTGCCGTGCCAAGAGGGAAATGAAAGACACCAAAAGCACAACCATGAAAGAAAGACGGCAAGCCAGCGACCCAAGGCCTCTGCTCAACCCGAGGCACAAAAGTGTTCAGAACGGAAAGAGTTAGACCTGCTCTTGCATAGCTTAACATAACTCAGAAGGGTTGGATTTTCCCGGTGTCGGGATATCCAGCCCTTGTATTTTACAAATCACGCCTCACAAGCTTTTGTTGCCTGAGCTGCCTGTACATTATGGACATGTGTGATTCCATGCGTGATTCATCCAAGAGTTGCCTTGGGGGGCCTGCAGTGGTTCACAGCTACTCGGGGCCACTCAGTCGCTGCCGTCCTAAAAAGAAACGAGTGAACCTAGAATCACTTTTGCCAAGACCTCACGCCTATTAGTCCGCACATGCTCACGCTCTTCCAGTGTTCTACCAGAGTACAGAGATTTGTTCTGTAACGGAGTGTCCGACACTATGAGTAGCGCCGCAGCTTCAATCCCAACTAGGTGGGCGGCTCGAAAGATTGCAGCAGTCTCCATCTCTAAGCCTGAGCACCCCAACTCTTCTAAGAAATAGTTCAACCTGAAGAATTCGGGCAGCACACAGTCCAGGGAGATTACACTTCCTTGATGCAAAGCCGTTGGTTGGCTGTGGCATATATTAGCAGCCTGGTTTCTTATATGCTCGGTCAAACCCTTGGCGGGAGCTGCAGGTTGAAGAAAGCAGTCTGTGGGAACCATATCTGAGGTCAGATACCTAGAGAATCCGTCGCCACAAATAGAGCGCTCGACCACGAACAAGTCACCTATGTGGATGTTAGCATGTAGACCGGCCATAGAGCCGGCGAAGATCAAGTTCTTGCACGCTGTGCAACCTAAAGCAAGAACGACATTGCCAGCCATGGGAGCACCGATGCCGCAGCGAATCAAAGAAAGGTTACTGCCAGCAAAACTTAGCTGCCAAACGCTATGGATACCAACGGCAATTTCAGTAACCGCGACTGCAGCATCCCCGAACACTTCAGGCCCCCAGTTTGGTGTAACAACCACTTTCCTCTGAATCGCATCAGGCTCACAACCGAACGTGCCTTTTACCACGTCCTCGGGCGAGATGTTATATTTGCTAAGTTGGAAAAACGCTGGCAATCGAGTGTTCACTCTTACCTCCAAAGAAACACTAGTACGCTATGGCCTCGGATGGTCAACGCAATGTGCAAAGAAGTATAGAATCCTCTACTATAGATAGTCAATTCGAAAGTCAACTAGCAAACTTATTGACAAGGAAGTAGGAAGTAATGAAACGCCCAATTGCGACAAAGGGAAGCAACATTCGATAGTACGGGATTGGTTAGTCACGAGCCAAGATTTCCCTGACCTGCACGGCGAAAACCTCGCTCTTAGCATCTTCGGTGACAAGCTGAATCTGCTTTGCCGAGGACACGCCCAGTCCCAGCTCAGCGGCTCGTGCAATCTGCTCCTGTTCAAAGATAGAGCCGCGGCTGACCCCTAGTGTCGTCCCCAGCAGACGGAGAATCGCTACTCCTACCGCATCGATGGCCACTCGGTCGGTGCCAGCAAGTATCACCCCGGCCTCTACCCTGGTGCCACGAGCGGGCCCACCGTCAACAAAAGCCTCTACGCCATCCAGAACCACTAAGTCGGGTGAATAAGCGGTATTAATCTCGGCAATCATTTGCCGCTGGTACGGTGAGGAGTGAAGTTCACCCATATAGGGATAGCCTGCCAAGGGGACAAGTCCTACTGCGTTCTTCAAAGAGAGTGTGAAATGGCCGCCGTAAGCATGTGTTTTGAGACAGCAGGTCTGGACAATTGATTCCGCCTCGAGATAAATCCTCGGAAAATGAAAACCTTGACTCCAATGACTCTCTCTAGGCTCTATCTTGCTCCAGCCCTCGGGGCCTACCTCTTCCAGATTGAGGATGTTGAAGCCCAGCTCTTGAGCTAGTTTAAAAATCCCCTTCTTCTCCATAACCGTCCGAGTGCTATCTCCGGGGCCACTTCGCTCAGCCAGGGTGATCTGCTTTGCTCCCATCTGCTGAAGAACCAGAACCAGAGACCGCAGTGTGTCGTTATGCGTGGAACCTGGTGCCGGGTCAGCCGAGTTGAAATTGGGTTTCAGGACCACACTTTTGCCACGAAAAGATTTTAACTCGAGGAGGTCTATTACTCGCCTAACACCTTCATCCCGGTCCTTGGTGCTTATCAATGCCACTTTTGTCATACCAATTCTATCCGTCATGGTGGTCGTTAAAGCAGCCGCTGCAGTTGGGCTGGTCAGGTTCGCTGCTTCTTGGAAACCATCCCTACAGGCTGCTAACAGGGATGACCACACTTATCCCAGCCACTTTCTCCCAAAACTTCTCCCTTTTCCCAATCGCCCGCTCTAAAACTACGCCACATTGACAACCTTGCCATTCCCAACCATTGTCATTCCCGACCAACAAGCGACATTTATGCCTTCTTCTTTTGCAATGCTTTTAAGTCTCTCCATCTCTTTCTCGCTCATTAAAGCCTCTTCTTCCAGTTCCCAATGCCTATCCAATCGTTGATACTTTGGTGCACAGACATTATTGAAGGCAAGAAGCTCGTATCTCTCTGCAATTGGTAATTCAAATTCAATGAAACGCGCAATATGTCTAATATTCTCTTCTGCATCTGTATAGCCGGGAATAACAGGCGTACGTATCCAGATTGGTTTTTTCGTTTTTGCTATTTCTCGTGCATTTGCTAAAACTGTCTTAAGCGGAATACCCGTATATCTAAGATGCTCACTTTCCTCCGTCAACTTAAGGTCCAAAAGAATAAGGTCAGCAAGCTCTACCAAAGGATGCAAAATCTTCCAGCTTGTTCCCGCGCAAGTATCAAGTGCTAGATGCACGCCCTGCTGACGTAAAGCCCTCATCACAGCAGCAGAAAAGGCGGGCTGCATAGAAGGTTCACCCCCCGATAATGTCACCCCCCCACCTGACTTCTCGTAGAAGACCTTATCCCGCAAGGATTCTTCTACAACCTCATCAACAGTCATCACCTTCCCAAGAACTTCCAGCGCACTGGCTGGACAAGCTTTAACACATTCCCCGCAAACATTGCAGTAATCCCTCTTTATAACCACACCCTCCCTAGTAGGCTCGAGGGCCTTTGTGGGACAAGCTTCCATGCAGGCTTTAAAACCGATGCACCGCACGTCATACCACACTAGCTCCGGAAAAGGATTAATGCCCTCAGGGTTATGACACCACGGACATCGCATATAACAACCTTTCAAGAATATCGTGGTGCGAATGCCCGGGCCATCCTCAGTGGAGTGGCGCTGAATATTGAAAACTAAGCCTGTTTGCTTGTGTACTTTAACACCTTTTATAAAAATTGCCCTCTTTCAAATCAAGCAAGGGAGCACTCTGTACGGGCAATAATATCATCCTGGACGCGTTTAGGAAGATCGATAAAACGGAACGAAAACCCAGAGACTTTGACAACCAATTCAGTATAGTTCTCCGGGTGTTTTTGTGCATCTGATAGCATTTCTTTGCTTATGGGATTGAACTGCACTTGTCTGCCACCCAAGGCAAAATACCCTTCTACTAGAGAAGCAAATTTACTTAACCCTTCTTCAGTTCTAATTGTAAGTGGGTTAATAGTAGCGTTAAGTATCATGCCATCACTTACTGGGATAGCGCCAACTTTCGCAGCTGAACGAAGAACAGCTGTCAGTCCATTGCGTTCCGTACCATTTGTGGGAGTTATACCGCTGGAAAGAGGCACACCCGCAAGCCTTCCATCGGCAGAGGCACCAACCGTAGCTCCCCAGGCCACGTGTGTTGCCGACGAAAGTATGTAGGGTCTATGCACCCCTCCCATCCAAAATCTGTACTTCCTAACCTCCTTATTGTGAACATCCGCAACCCATACCGCCGGCTCATCAGCGAATGAGTCATCACTACCGTATTTCGGTGCATGAAGCAAGCGCTGTCTTATATCTTCTCTTCCTTGGAAATTGCTCCGCAAGCACTCGACAAGTTCCTCCATCGTTAGCAACTTCTGCTCGAAAACCGCCCATTTAATGGCAGCTAGAGAGTCAGACCCAGTAGCCAGCGAGCAGGTACCAATTGCCACGTGATTATAGCGAGCGCCACCTCGTGTGACATCTTCCCCTGATTCTACACATCCTTCTATCGTAGATGAGAGCAAGGGTAAAGGAAAATTCTCGGCAATCACTTGATCTTTCAAATACCCTGCCTTTACACATTTCTCAACCGCACGGGAAAGCTCTTCAATAAAAGCCTTTTTAACATCTTCAAAGGTTTTAAAGGAGGAGATAGAAGCGACAGGTGACTTTACCTGCTTCCAGCCTGCCGTATACCTTTTTCCTTCGTTTAAGACCAATTCCAAAATGGCTGCTGGAAGAATACCATTAGTAGCTGTATAACCATTATTGTTGCCTGTTCCAGTAGGTTCTGCACAACCTACAATAGAATAATTTCGCGCATCCTCTAGAGAATAGCCATCTTCCAGAAGGCCCTTGATCACTACTTCGTCGTTATGAAAGGCGACGCCTGCGCATTCTCTATGCACCTCACAAGCCTTGGTCAAAAACTCACGAGGTGTTTTTGGAGAAATCCTTACCGCGAGCCCCATACGCCCACAACCTTTAAGTCTCTTATGAGCTTCAAGAAAAAGATAGCTCAC
>Ga0315532_1001454_pt1 | contig 17603 bp, 16 predicted proteins | sample SalMarWE160370MG_FD_203082 | JGI IMG/M metagenome (GOLD analysis project Ga0315532, IMG submission 203082) | Salt marsh sediment microbial communities from the Plum Island Ecosystem LTER, Massachusetts, United States - Salt Marsh Sediment WE1603-70 ... | reverse complement strand
TCTTTCGCCATTTTACTGAGAACTCTGTAGCCGGAAAGAGAAATAGCGTCGACTAATTTCAATCTGTTTTCGTCCATTCCTCTTATGGGAATGAGTGCCGTATATTTAAGTACTTCGCCATTCTCTGCTTTATATTTGTTGGTGAGATGTTCTTTTAATTTATCGTATCTTATCTCCGCGCCCTGCTTTTCGAAGACCTGCTGTATGTTTTGTACATCAATAAATACTGCAACTTTTTTCATAATTCCTCCTTTGTTGCATAACAATTCTAGTAATTGTTTTACTTAAAATTGTCTTTAAAACTTTCACTTTATCTCGAATCTTTCTCGCAGGATACCTTAATTTTTTAAGGGCAAGCAATCTAGATGCAAATATTTAATATTTTACCTACGATAAATATCCTTAAGTTTACAATGATATAAGCAATTTGGATTTGTCAAGGTAGGGATTTAATCTAAAAGACTATGAGTATGTGTATCAAATTCTTATAAAATATTTATCTTTTTGGATATTTATTCTCAGTCGAAAAAACTTTGTGATTTGGTGCCTTTGTGGCTAATTGATTTTTTTACTAATTGACCAATCAACTAATTCACCAATTCACTATTCTTCAGTGCTTCTCCGACGAGATAAAAAGATCCGGTTATAATTATTATATCAGAACTCGAAGCATGTTTGATTACGCTTTTTATATCCTTTTCCGGGGAGCCAGTTGTTTCAGCCATTTCTATACCTGTTTCTCGTATAGCTGTTTTTATATCGTTTAGTGGCATTTTTCTTGGGTATGGAATTTCGGTCGGAAAAACTTTCTTGACAACGGGTTTTATTTCCTGAAGCATTCCCTTAATATCTTTGCCGGAGAGGCAGGAAAAAAAAAGAAGGATTTTTTTATTAAAAACTTCTTGTATTGTTTCTTTCAAGGCTTTAATAGAGGCAACATTATGTGCTCCATCAACAATTATGTATGGCTTTTTTTTAATAATCTGAAAGCGTCCCGGTATTTTTAGATCCAGAAGAGCTTCCTTTAGTTTTTTGTTGCTTAAATTTATTCCTGCTTTTCTACAGGCAGTGATTGAAAGGCAAGCGTTTAAAGCCTGAACTTTGCCTACAAGACCACTGGATATTTCCTCTTCGCCTAATCTGAAAATTGTCCGGGTTTTATCTAAAGAGAGTACTTTATAATTTTTTATAAATTCTATATTTCCTTTTACTTCTTTCTGTAAGATTTTTTCTACTTCTTGCTCTTGCGGAGCTGAAATATTTATCTTTTCCTTTCTTAAAATCTTTGCTTTTTCCTTTGCAATTTTCCCAAGAGTTGTTCCTAGGATTTCCGTGTGATCGTAACTTATGGATGTTATTATCGATACGTCAGGGTTAAAGACATTTGTCGCGTCCAATCTTCCTCCGAGTCCGACTTCGAAAATAGAATAGTCTACTCCTTCTCGCGCAAATAACAAAAAAGCCATAGTTGTTAAAGTTTCAAATACGGATATATTAGTGCTTAATTCCGAAATTTCTTCTATAAGAGAAGTGAATTTAACTCTAGAAATAGGTTTTCCGTTTAGTCTTATCCTCTCTCTATAAGAAAGTAAATGAGGTGAAGTAAAAAGACCGGTCCTGTAACCGGCTTTCCTGCAAATCGATTCTATTATATGAGCAGTTGATCCTTTGCCTTTTGTTCCTCCTATCAAAAAGCCTTTTAATTTTTTATGGGGATTTCCGAAAAGCTTCAAGTGTTCTCTGAAATTCTTTAAGGAATTTTTGTATTTTATGCTGTCTTTTTTTTCTCTGTCAATTAAGGAAGATAGATAATTCAGGGCCTGGGGATAATTCAACTTGAACTTTTTATACTCCGAGTAAAATCCTTTCTTTCATTTCAGACACGGCTCTTTCAATTCCAACAATAAGAGAACGAGCGATTATTGAATGGCCAATATTTAACTCGTTAATTTCTTCGATCTCTGCAATATAGCCAACGTTTTGCAAGTTCAGTCCATGTCCGGCATGGACTTCAAGCCCCAGTGTTATGCCTATCTGCGCGGCATCTTCTATTTTCCGCAAATAAGCTTCGCTTGGATTTTCGCACCAGCTTCCGGTATTTAATTCGATAGCATCAGCTCCAAGTTGGGAAGAAAGTTCTACTGTCTCTTTGTCCGGTTCTATAAAGAAAGTAACTCGTATTCCGGAGCTCTTAAACTCTTCAGTGGTTCTCTGGACTTCTTTTGAAACTTTTCTAAGGTTAAGTCCTCCCTCGGTAGTTATCTCTTCTTCCCTTTCGGGTACAAGGCAGACCCAATCGGGTTTAATAGATTTTAGAAAAGCCCCGATTTCTTTATCCAGAGAACATTCTACATTAAGGTGAGTCTTTACAACATCTTTTAATATTCTTATATCTCTTTCTTTTATATGTCTTCTATCTACTCTAATATGACAGGTTATGCCGTCTGCCCCGGAAGATTCAGCCAAAAGGGCTGCCTCTACCGGGTCGGGATAAGTTACTCCGCGAGTTTCTCTTACAGTTGCCACATGATCAACGTTAACGCCCAGTCTCATCTTCCGAATATAATTTCCTGTTGGTTTCCCTTAATCTTTTAATTAAGGATTTAACAAGATTGTAAAGCATTGGAGTTTCCTGCAATTTTTCCTCCAGTTCGACGACTTCCAGAACGGAAACCGTTGTATCTTCAATAGCTATGGCTGTCGCACTTCGTGGGTGTCTATCCAGTGCGCCCATTTCACCTAAAAAATCTCCTGTTTTCAAATCGGTTACCCATTTCCCTTTCTTTGTTATCCTTACTCTTCCCTGTCTAATCAAGAACATTTCTTTCGGTATGTCGCCTTCTGAGATTAAAATGTCTCCTGTTTTGAAATGTCTTGTCTTGTCCATTATCTCTTCTTCGAGGGGACCTTTTTCTCCCATTCAACTACTATCGGTGCAACTATGAAAATAGAAGAATAAGTACCAATTACGACTCCGACAAGCAATGTTAAAGAAAAACCATGTAGTATTCTCCCGCCGAGGAAAAATAGTGATATAAGTACAAGCAGCGTGGTAAGAGAGGTTATTATTGTCCTCGCCAGCGTCTGGTTTAAGGATGAATTTATGATTTCCGGGAAAGGCTTACCTCGCATCAATTTTGTGTTTTCTCTTATTCTATCCGAAATAACAATAGAATCATTTATTGAATAACCGAGTATAGTTAAGAGTCCGGCAATTATCGGAATACTGAACTCTACGTTAGCCATTGAAAGTATCGCTACTGTTGCCAGAAGATCGTGAACGAGAGCTATAACAGCTGCAACCCCAAAGCGATAAGTAAACCGGATCGAAACGTAAATCAGAATTCCTAACATACCCAATAAAACTACCCAGATAGCTCTTGTCTGAAGACCTTTCGAAACTGTAGGACCGACAAGCTCCTGCCTCGGGAAATCAATTTTTCTATCGGAGAAATTCTCTTTTAAGTCACTCTTAAGTTTATTTAGTGAATTCTCATCGCTCTCCTGTACCTTTATCATGAAAAGATTCGCTTCTCTCTCCTTCTGTATCGTTGCTTTGTCGAAGCCAATTTTAGAGAGAGCGGCTCTCATCTCCTCGGAGGAAACAGACTCTCCTTCGAATTGTACGTCTAGAATGTAACCTCCTGTAAAGTCGACACCGTATTTGAGTCCACGATGCACTGTAAGTGAAATTAAACCGCTTAAGATAAGTACGCCTGAAAAAATATAGGTAATTTTTTTTACCTTTAAGAAATCATAATTCGGATTTTTAAAGATGCTCAACATTGGCAGACTTTTCAGTCCTCTTAAAATCCAGAACTCAAAGAGATTTCGTGTTATAAAGATGGCAGTAAAAAAACTTGCGGCAAGCCCAATAGACAGCGTTACGGCAAATCCTTTTATGGCGCCAGTGCCAAAGTAGAATAATATGATAGCGGCAATAAAAGTTGTCGTGTTGGCATCCAAAATAGTAGAGAAGACTTTCTGATATCCGCTTACTATTGCTGTCCTTATTGTTTTCCCGGATTTCAATTCTTCGCGTATTCTCTCAAAAATTAAAACATTTGCGTCTATTGCTGCACCAATTGTCAAGACTATACCTGCAATACCCGGCAGAGTTAACGTTGCCCTGAGTCCCGAAAGAACTGCCAATAAGAATATTAAATTCAAAATCAAAGCCAGGATAGCTACCAGTCCGCCCTTCAAGTAGTAAACAATGATAAAGATGAAGACAAGTAATGAGCCAAGAATTAAAGAACGTATTCCGGCTCTAATCGAGTCGTTTCCAAGAGATGCTCCAATTGAACGTTCCTCTATGATTTTAAGAGGGGCAGGTAGGGCACCGGCTTTAAGAATAATTGCCAGTGTTTTTGCCTCTTCCATCGTTGCATCACCCATAGTTATTTGTGATTTACCGTTTGGGATTCTTTCCCGTACAACTGGTGCGGATTGAACTGTACCATCCAGAACAATAGCTATCCGTCTATCTATATTCGCGCCGGTAATTTGAGCCCATTTTTTTCTTGATTCTTTTGTCATAGTAAGATCAATTCTATATCCTATAGGGTCATGTTGAGTTCCTACTCCAAGGGTCGCGTCAAAGATGGCATTCCCGGTCAGGAGAGGGTTTTTCTTTAGAATATAAAGAGGATAATATTTATATCCCTCAAGAACGACTTCTTTACCCCACTGTATAGTATCTCCAAAAGGTATTTGGTCCTTAAGTTGGGGGAGGTCTAAAATATCCTCGATGTAGGATTTATATGGAGAAAGGATACCGTAAGCCCTGGCTGTAGGAGGAAAATAACTGAATATGTCAAAAGTATCTCCTTTTACAGTTTTAAGAGTGTTATTTATCAGATTCAATGTATTTTGCATCTCGCCCGGCTCTCGTACCAATTTAAATTCAAGTAGGGCTGTTTTTCCGATAATTTCTCTCGCTCTATCACGGTCAACCACTCCTGGAAGTTGGACCATTATGCGATCAGTACCCTGTTTTACTATTTGAGGTTCTGTTACTCCCAATTCATCAATTCTATTTCGGAGTATTTCAAGAGCCCTATTAACAGCGCCTTTAAGCTCCTCTTGTTTTAGTTTGGTTTTGTCGATTTCCATAACGAGATGCATTCCTCCTTGAAGATCCAAACCCAGATGTAGAGCGCGAGATTTAATTATCTTTTGTTTGGCTGGGGGAAGGCTACTGAATTCTTCTTTATCTTTCGAAAAGAACAAAAAAGAATAATGTAATTGCCATATCGAAATAGCTACAACAACGAAAATAAAAAACCATTTCCATTTTAGATTTTTCACTTACAACCTCCTAAGTCGTGATGGATTATTAGTCGTGTTTTAAAATTACTTAAATACTTCTTTTCCCGCTGCTATAATTTCATTCAAAGCATCTTTGAAATAATTTTTTTCTTGCAGAACTTCCGGATCTACCTGTTTCTTGTAATACCTCCAGGATTTTTTTATTTCTTCTCCAAGAAGTTGAACCAAATTCCCATCCCTTCTACCCTGTTCTACTTTATCTTTGTGGTAAAGATGAATGTCCTTCACAAGAGATCTTCCCAATCTCTCTGCTTTTCTGTGTTTTCTTTGTTTCTCAGGATCATCCGGGAAAGAAGGTGTCTCCGTAACCGGTGTTTCTACAACTGGTGTTTCTGCAACTGGTGTCTCTACAACTGGTGTTTCTACAACTGGTGTTTCTGCAACAGGTGTGTCAGTAAAAGATGCTTCCCAAATAGGTGCCTCTTTTTGAGGTTCAATGTTTCTTCTGAAAATTTCTTTTACTTCGCTTACACTTGGTTCGAATTCGTTTTCTCTAAAAGGAGTAAGCTCTATATCAAGAGGATCTTTGTAAATAGTAAATACATTGGAACACTCAAGACATTTAACTGCACCCCCTCCAGAAGGAACATCTATGTCTGCCACTTCATATTTAGTCTTACATTTAGGGCACTCTACAACCATCTAAATCCTCCGGCATTTAAAATTTAATTAATAACAACAGAAAAGTAATAAAAAAAAACAAAAGGTCAAGGGCAAATTTTCTTATTTTCCCATTGACTTTTAATTTTCTCCAAATTTTCTATTATATCAGAACTTATCATAGGAAGAATTTCGAATATCGCGATTCCTTCATGAGCCGCCATAAACTCTATAACCGGTTCCCAGACTATTTTTCCTTCATAGGGAATAAGATGATCATCACTTCCTCTCATCATGGAATCGGATAAATGAAAATGTTCTATTTTGCTATCAAATATATCAAGAAACTTATTTAATATGTTTTCTTTTGCGCTGGCATGAGAGGTGTCGACACATACAGGTAAGTTGAATTTGTCGGATATAATCTGCAGTTCATTGACATGGGAACCGAAATCGTCAGGAAAGGTGTTTTCTAATATTATCCTGGTATCCCATTCATCCGCAAAGTCGATTAACTCGGCTAAGCTGGCAAAGGCTTTTTCGATATCTCCGATGCTTTTTCCGGGGTGGAGAATAACCTTACCTATATTTAATCTTTTTGCAACTAGGATTACCTTTTCTACTTCTCTAAGAGATTTCATTCTCATCCATTCTTCAGTGTTTGCGATGTCAACCCAAATTGGAGGATGTAGGGAAATCCCGGATAGAGAGGTTTTCCTTAGCATCGTTTTCAATTTCTTGATTTCTCCCTTATCCTCATAATTAAAATGTCCCTTTTCACACCTGATTTCCACAAATTTAAAGAAACTTTTTCCTATTATTTCTACGGCGGCAAAGACATCTTTATCATTTGTTATAGTAGTAGATATTCCAAAAGTAAACATGCAAAAGATAATATAATTACGGGTTCGATTTGCAAGGGGTACCAAAAGAATACTCGATACCAAAGAACGGTTTTTGCTCGGGAGAACGCAGCGATCCCTTGGCTTTCAAATAATATTTAAAAAAGTTGATTTCAGGATATATTTAAGAGGAGAAAGGTCACTTGGGCTTAATTTTTTTAAATGGCTCGTTTGCTAATTTGTCTGCAATAATATTTTTTTCTCTTGGAATATGTGTAATTCTCCATTTTTTTAAACCTAATAATTTTCCTTTAACCTTTACATATAATAATTTAAGTTTCTCGTCTTTTATTTTGTACATTCCATTGATTTGGCGTGCCAGCAGTTGACTATCGGTAAAAAAATGTACTGATGAAAAACTTAATTTTTGACATTCGATAATTGCTCTAAGTAAGGATTTATACTCGGCTACGTTGTTGGTTGTGTCGTCGATCTTTTCGGATATTTTTTTGATTTCCTTTTCTTGTTCGTCCAGAATTAAAACACCTATACCGGAAGGACCGGGGTTTCCTTTTGAAGCTCCGTCGATGTAAACTTTAGCTACTCTATCCATTTATAAATTAAAATTCTCCCACAGGATTGACAGGCAATTATTCTATTTCCCTTTCTGACTTCCGCAAACAATTGAGGGGGTATGGTTGAATGACACTCGGCACATTCGGAAATTTCTAGGATTGAGGCTCCGGTTCCGCGAGATTCCTTTATTCGGTTGTATTTCCGCAGTAAATTTTCATCCTTAAGTCTTGCAGCTATTCTTTTTCTTTCATCTTCCCTTATAATCAAATCCTCTTTTGAGCCATCAAGTTCTTTTTTTAAAGCTTTTTTCTCTTTTTCTAATTCTTTTACCTTTTCTTCCATGATGTTTTTTGCTTCATCGACTTTCTTTTTTTCTTCGTCTTTTTCGAAATAGACTTCTAACAATTCATCTTCGGTTTTCGAAATGATTTCTTCGGTTTTGTCAATTTCCTGTTTCAGGATAACAAATTCTTCATTAGTATGACTCTCTTTTTTTCTCCTGTTGAAATTTTCAATATTTATTTTTTTTTCTTCAATAATTTTTTCTAACTCTTTTCTTTTCTCGTCAGTCTTATCGAAGGTTTCTTTTTCTTTATCAAACTTGTTTTTATAATCGTTGATTTTATTTTCAAGTTCTTCGATTTGTTTAGGAACTCTAATTTCTAAATTTTTGATTCTGTCGACTTCCTTATCTTTCCCATATATTTCCATAAGGATTTTCATCTTTTCAGCAGTTTCCATGAACCCTCCCTATAAATAAAAAAAGTGCACTCTCGTGCACATTCTGGGCGAAAAGGGATTTGAACCCCTGACCTCCGGTATGTGAGACCGGCGCTCTAACCAACTGAGCTATTCGCCCTTTAAAATTTAAATTTATGCTTTTCATCTTTTTAATTATGGGCCCGGTAGGTATCGAACCCACGACCTACTGATTATGAGTCAGCCGCTCTAACCATCTGAGCTACGGGCCCGTTCATTATTTTATGATTATAATAATCTGATGTGTTTTGTCAAGGTTGAAGGCGCTTTTGAACCACGAAACACACGAAAACTAAATTAACCACAGATTACACAGATTATCACAAGATTACCCCACCACACACCAAAACTAAGAGGAACAACAAATTGCACAAATAGCACGAATAAAGAAAAATTTTTGTTTGTTTTTACTAAATCCCAACGTAACTATTTAACGATTCAACAATTAAACTACTTAACTTAGATTCAAAGAAGTCCTGACTCCTCAATGTTTATATTTCAAGATCACACTTGACAGGTAAGATAGATTTAGTATTGTATAACAATATTACCTAAGGAGGAAAATATGAGAGGGATAGTATCAATTTCTTTTTTATTAACTTTTTTTGCAGTTCCTACAGTTCATTCTCAAGGATTTCTAAAAACAGAAGATAAAATAATAGTAAACGGGGGTGGAAGTGAAGTTATGTTAAGAGGATTGGGTCTTGGAGGTTGGATGCTGCAAGAAGGCTATATGCTCAAAACCCAACCATTTATAAATACTCAGCATGTATTAAAAGATTCGATCGAATCACTGATAGGTGCAGCAAACACCGATACTTTTTACAATGCATGGTTAGCTAATCATTGCAGAAAAATAGATATTGATTCTTTAGCTTCCTGGGGGTTTAATTCTGTTCGGCTGCCAATGCATTATAATTTATTTACTCTCCCTATCGAAGAAGAGCCCGTGCCTTATGAAAACACATGGTTGGAAAAAGGATTTGAATTAACAGATAGTCTCTTATCCTGGTGCGGAGCAAATAATATGTATTTAATACTTGATTTACACGCCGCTCCCGGAGGGCAGGGTCACGATGCCGCAATATCAGATTATGATTCAACAAAACCCTGTATATGGGAAAGCGCAGAAAATAGAGCAAAAGCAGTAGCTTTATGGCATAAATTGGCAGAGAGATATGCTGATGAACCCTGGATTGGCGGATACGACCTTATAAATGAACCAAATTGGGAAATACCAGGCAATATTCTTCTAAAAGAACTATACTTAGAAATAACAGATTCTATACGTACAGTAGATACTAATCATATTATTTTTATTGAAGGAAACTGGTTCGCAAATGATTTTACAGGCTTAACGCCTCCCTGGGATAGCAATATGGTATATAGCTTCCATAAATATTGGAATGATCATAATCAGAGCGCAATCCAATGGATGTTAGATATACGCAACAACTATAATATACCGATCTGGTGCGGAGAATCAGGTGAAAATTCCAATACCTGGTTTAGAAACACCATTAAGCTTTTAGAAGATTACGATATTGGTTGGGCATGGTGGCCGCTTAAAAAAATCGATAATATTTCAGGTCCATTGTCCATAACAAGAACCGAAGAATATCAAACATTATTAGATTATTGGGAAGGCAGCGGCAGTGCGCCATCAGCAGAGTTTGCCAAAGCAGCATTAATGGATTTAACAGAAAAGTTGAAGATTGAAAATTGCGCGTATCATCCGGATGTAATCGATGCTATGTTTCGTCAGGTACAAACCAACGAAACAAAACCTTACAAAGAACATCATGTCCCGGGTTTAATTTATGCCACAGAATTTGATTTGGGGCGGAATAACTACGCGTATTTCGATACAGATACCGGTAATTATCAGGGTATACCGGGCAACTATACACTTTATAATAGCGGTGAATCTTATAGGAACGACGGAGTAGACATAGAACCCTGTACGGATACTGATACGACAAATGGTTACGATGTAGGGTGGGTAGTAGCAAGAGAGTGGATGAATTATACCGTGTTTTCAGACAGCGTTCCCGGCACGTACGATGTAAAGTACCGCGTAGCTTCCGCTGGGGGTGGAGGAGAATTAAAGCTTATATTAATCGACGGCGCAGATACTTCAGACCTGCACACGGTAATTGTACCGGAAACCGGAGGTTGGCAAAATTGGCAAACAGTTAGCGAGTCGGCAGACTTTCCCTCAGGAAATTTCACCTTAAGATTAGAAATAATAGACGGAATATTCAATATAAATTGGTTCGAGGCAGAATTTATTAGTGCGGTTGAAGAGAAAGAAGAAGCGGCGTTGAAAAATAAATTATATCAGAATACCCCAAATCCATTTTATTCTACCACTGATATTCGATTTAGTTTGAAGAACCCGTCTGGGGTAACACTAAAAATTTTCAATCTTCTCGGGCAAGAAGTTGAAACACTTATAGATGAAGAACTTGATGCCGGAACATATAATGCTGAATGGTCCCCAAAAAACATACCAGGTGGGTTATACTTCTGTCGATTGGAAGTTGGCACGTTTACTGAAACGAAAAAATTTATCTTGACTCGTTGACGGAAATAGTAAATTAGGTGATTGGTGAATTAGTAAAAAATTTGCTAAAAGCCAACAGCTTTTTCTGAATTTTGACTCATGACACAAGACACACGACTCGGTTAATCGATTCGAAGAATCCAAAGACCTGACCCACTAGAGGGGTTGACAACATTGAAAGTTTTCTTATTGTTGTATTAATATGTATTCAATCGTAAACAAAGGTTGTGTTAATAGTTATAAAAACCGGAGGTTAATATGGGTAAAACGGTAAGCGTTAGGTTGCCGGAGAAAATGGATAAAGATCTTGATGGTCTTAGCAGGGAAACCGGGGTATCGAAGAGCGACTTAGTAAAAGAGGCGTTAAGAGGGTATCTAAATGAAGCAAGAGGGTATTGTATAGCGCTCAAGAGATTGCATGACGGTGATGACGAACTTTACACCACGGAAGAGATGAAGAAGATACTTGGGTTCGATTAGGCATTAGGGATTGCTGTTTATGAGGTACGAAGTATTGTGGAAAAGGAGTGCTATAGGTGATCTTGAAAAACTCGACAAGAAAATATCACGGAGAATAACAGACAAGATACTGACCCACTTAACAAAAGACCCTTTAGAGCTTGGAGTGGCTTTAAGGGCAGAGTTTGCCGGTTTGTATCGGTATAGAGTGGATAAATGGAGGGTTATCTATTCGGTAGCGCCCAAAAAGGAGTTAATTATCATCCTTAGAATAGAACACAGAGCTACCGTATATGAGTTTTAGCCTCAGCTGTCGGATGTTTTTTGTTTTTAGTTTTTTTGACTAATGACTGGTGACTGAAGACTGGAGACTCTGTTTTCTTTTCACGTTTCAAGATCTAACCCCAAATACATTGACACTTTTCAAAGAAGATCTGACCCCGTTAATACGCAGACCAACAACTTATTGCTTGACAACCAGAATATTTTTATTAAATTGTACTACAGGAGGTAATAATGAGAATAAAATTAAGCTTAAATGTTATTAAAAGACAAAAAATGTATGCAAGAATGTTCTTATTGATAGGGTTGTTCATGTCAACAACGAACATTTTTGCGCAAGATCCGAATTTTCACATTTACTTGTGTTTTGGTCAGTCAAACATGGAGGGACAGGGCATAATCGAAGCAGAAGACAATACAGTGGATAGCCTTTTCCGGGTTATGGCAGCTCTTGATTGTTCGAATCTGGGAAGAGTAAAGGGGAATTGGTACCCTGCAACTCCTCCTTTGTGTCGATGCCTGACCCGTCTTTGCCCTGCCGATTATTTTGGCAGAATGATGGTTGCAAACCTTCCGGATAGCATCAAAGTAGGGGTTATCAATGTCTCTGTAGCCGGCTGCGCAATTGAGCTGTTCGACAAAGATAATTATCAGGAGTATGCTGATACGGTTCCTTCGTGGATGAAAGGCATAATCAATGAATACGATGGAAATCCATATGGGTATCTTGTCGACCTCGCCCAGTTGGCTCAGCAGGATGGTGTCATCAAGGGTATTCTGTTACATCAGGGAGAAACAAACACAGGTGATGACCAATGGCCTACAAAAGTCAAGGGAGTTTACAATAACCTGATAAATGACCTAGTGCTCAACGCGGATTCAACACCTCTGCTCGCCGGTGAAGTCGTGGATGCGGATCAGGGAGGCATTTGTGCAAGTATGAATTCAATAATCGCAAGGCTACCCGATACTCTTCCCAATTCATACGTCATCTCTTCGAGCGGTTGCACCGATGCGGCGGACAATCTGCATTTCAATTCGGCAGGTTACAGAGAAATTGGAAAGCGATATGGAATGAAAATGCTTTCATTATTGGGTTGTGAGATAACCGATTCACTTTCGGGGATAGAAGATCCAATGGAAGTACCTGATGTTTATGCATTAGGACAGAATTATCCGAATCCATTTAATTCTACAACCTTAATCAAATACTCTTTACCCCAAAAAAGCAAAGTTACTTTAGAAGTTTTGGATATTACGGGACGCATAATTAAGACATTAATTAATAATGTTGAGAGTAAAGGTGAACACTCTATTACTTTTGATGGTTCGGGTTTATCCAGCGGTACTTACGTTTATCGATTAAGAACTTCAACAGGCTTTATACAAAGCCGAGCAATGCTTTTGGTAAAGTAATATGTCTCTGGGATCGTGTGAGATTGATTTATTCCTTTATACCCGATTTTATCCACCTGTTCAATTTATACTATTAAATTAATAAATAATTGAATCTGCATAAATCGTAACGAAAAAAGGAATCAATGTCAAGGAATTTTTTGCCACGAAGACACAATAAATCGTTAGGACGTTAGGTGGTTGGGTCGTTAGGTAGTTTTTAAAGAAAATCCCGATCCAACGAACCCACGACCTAACGAACCAACTCTTGATTAATCAACTAATTCGCAAATTAACTAATATACTGATTCAAAGAATCAAACAGACAGGATTAACAGGATTTTATTTTTTGTTTTTATTTTGACTCGTGACCCAACGAACTCTATGAACACTATAGACCCAACAAACTAAGTGTTTGACACTTTTCAAAGAAGGTCTGAGCCCTCAGTATTGCTCAGTATTTAAAAAACGGAGGGGTTAAACCCTCCGTTTTTTGTTGATTGCTGCTATCCTTTTTTGTATTAGGTTTGAGTCATGTGTTCTTTATCCTTCTGCCATGTAAGTATAGAAAAATAAATAATCAGACCACCCTGGGTAATAGGAAATATCGGGTACCACCAGATTCCATTTAAAGCCGGCACCCTCATTATTCCGTGAACTAAGAAAGGCTGAAAAATCATCCAGCCAGCCCCAATAATTCCTAAAATAAGACCCCACCTAAACCTGCAAAAAACGCCGACCATTCCTGCTATAAGTAAACCGGTAAAAAACATTAGCCCCACTTTGGGAGATATACGAGTCATCTGTAAAACATGGGGTATTTCCCGAACACCTTTATGCACCAGTTGAATAAACATAAAGGCAACGACCGCCTTAACATAAATTACAGGTGCTGATAGTTTGTTTGAATTTTTCATATCATTCCTCCTTTTTTTGGTTTTTTACACTAAATATAATTCAGCTATCGCTCTAATCGCTTCTTCATTCCAATCAAAATCGAAATCAACACGATCTGAAATATCGCAAAAATTTCAAATGTAGCGTAAGCTGGTATTCTCTGGCTTAAGAATTTCTCCGCTCCTAATCTATTAACCATAATTATTGGAGACGAAATAACAACAAAAACGGGGACGAGAAGCGGCACTATGTACATAAGGGCTTTCTTGCTCTTATATACCAACGATAAAAGAGCCAATGATAACGCCCCGGTTATGACCTCAAAAACAATAGCCCTTGCGGCGCAAACGAGATCAAGAGTTAAGTAAACCCAAAAGACAAACGGCGCAAGAACAACCGAAACAAGATAAGATATGTATATTTTTTTCATATAACCTCCTTTTTTAGTATATGCTTAAAAACTTATAAAGATAAGAAAATTTTTTTTATTCATAATTTTAAGAAAAGGGGCAGTTTTTATCGTCCGGGTATCTGCTTTTTTTAAATGCGTTTTCAATAAGCTCATCTATTTGTTTTTTATAGTTTTTTAAGGTCTTTGCATCTATGAAATAATGCACGTGAAAGCCCATTCTTTTTGAGTCGAGGATTCCTGCGTCCTTTAAAATTTTCAAATGCTGAGATACCGCAGGCTGAGAAATGCCAAGCCTTTTTGCCATAGCCCCAACGCAAAAATATCCGCCTTCGGATGCTAAAATTTTGATTATTTTTAGTCTCGTTGGCTCCCCTAGCGCCTTAAAAACTTTTGCCATTCTTTTTACTTCATCTTTCATTTTTCGTCTTTACTATATAAGTTAATCATTATATTCTTATAAGCATTATAATGATATATTCGAAAAAGTCAAGGAATTTTTTAGCCGTCAGCTGGTTTTTGTTTTTTCTATTTGACTATTTTTTAATTTAACGATTTGACTTAGATTCGAAGAATATATGAAATCAAAGAAGACCTGACCCGACTGTTTTCATGACTGTTTTCAAGCCGATAATGACTATTCCACAAAAAACTTTTTCCTAAGGCGAATATCCTCTGACGAGCTGCCAATTTGGACTTCAAATTCCCCCGGTTCGATAATAAAGTCATTCGATTTAATATCATAGAATGATAGTTCGGACGCGGGAAGATTAAACGAAACGGTTTTATGTTCACCCGGTTTGAGAGTGATACGTTGGAACCGTTTTAACTGGCGGATTGGTACCTTGACAGAAGCTTTTAAATCACGAACATAAACTTGAACGACTTCGTCACCTTTGTAGTTGCCGGTATTTTGTACGGTGCACCCGATTTTAATTGCACCGTCCCGGGCAATTTTCTCTGCGCTTAATCTCAAATTACTGTATTTGAATGTCGTATAGGAAAGCCCGTAGCCGAATGGATATAAAACGGGTTTTTCAAAGTACATGTATGTCCGGGCATTATTGATAATGTCATAATTGGCGAAGGGTGGTAATTGATCGTTCGACGCGTAGAATGTTTCCGGGAGTTTGCCGCCCGGATTGACATCGCCAAATAAGACATCGGCGATTGCCGTTCCGGTCGCCTGCCCGGTATACCATGCTTCGAGTATGGCGGAAGCATCTTTTTCCGTTCCTGCCAGAGCTACGGGACCGCCGTTAATGAGAACAATGATAATATTAGAATTTACTTGCGCAATCTCTCGAACCAAATCTCTTTGAACTTGAGGTAATGTAATATCCATCCTGTCATTTTCTTCTTGAGAAATAAGGGGATGTGTTCCAAGAACAAGGATTACCAGATCGCTTTCTTTAGCGATTTCTTTTGCCCTGTTAAAATCTTGATGACCAAGATCCCACACCAATCGCGCAGTTGCGCCGAGACTATTATCAAAATATTCGAGTACAATTTTATACTCTTTTCCGGCTTTTAATTCTACTTCTATGTGGTTGGGCTTTTCTCCATGTTCGATCCAATCTTCAAACAACAACTGGTTGTCTAAATAAAGTCTGGCTCCATCATCTGTTCTCGTTCCCAGAGAGAAAACACGGGTTTCCGGGGGTATTATTTTCCCTGTCCAGCGAACCGAGAACTGATCATTTGGCATCTCAACCGCCGGTGAATTTTCACCCCAGCGAAAATTTATCATGGAATCGATACGAGTTAAAACAGGTAAGCCTTCCAAATTCATGTTATCAAAATATTGCCCGATCATCCCTGTTTTGCCGGAGTTATCGATTCTCGCAAAATATTTTGTTTCGATTGGTCTTGAAAGTCCGCCACCAATCCCGCAGCCTTCCACATAGTCGACTTTAATCCCATAACTCGATGCTTTATTTTTTATACCCTCGAGTGGACTAATTCGGATATTGGGCCAACCGCTATAGATTCCCAATTGACATTCCTCCGCGTTTGGTCCGATTACCGCTATAGATTTTATTTTATTTTTGTCCAGAGGTAAAATGCCTTCGTTTTTGAGGAGAACTATTGCTTTCCCGGCAGCTTCAAGAGCCAGATCACGATGTGCCGGACAGTCAAGTTTTTCTTCCGGGATCGCACTGTAAGGCACAATTTCGGGAGGGTCGAATTCTCCCAATCGAAATCGCGCGGAAAGCACGCGTTTAAGCGCCCGGTCGAGGTCCTTTTCTTGAATCAATCCGAGTTCCAGAGCTTCATGCAAATGATTGCTGTAGTAATTACCGCAATTTAGATCGCATCCTGCAAGAATTCCGCGCGCTGCTGCCTCGGCGCCTGTTTCATAGAAATGATGTCCCGAAACCATATCGTGAATGGCTCCGCAGTCGGATACAACATACCCTTCGAAACCCCATTTTCCTCGAAGAATATCGGTCAGCAAATAATAACTGCCGCAGCATGGCTCTTGATTTAATTCGTTATAAGCGCCCATAATAGAAAAAGCTTTACCCTCGACGATTGCCTGCTGAAAAGCCGGCATATAATATTCCCATAAACTGCGCATATCCACATCGGACGAACCTGAGTGCCGGCGTATTTCTTCATTATTGGCAATAAAATGTTTTGGGGTTGAGACGGTTTTAAGATAAAAAGGATGATCTCCCTGCATACCTGTTACAAACGCAACAGCCATTCGTGAAAGGAGGTAAGGATCTTCACTGTAGGATTCTTCATTCCTTCCCCAGCGTGGATCACGTGCGATGTTGACGGTCGGGCTCCAGTACGAAAGCCCTTTCCCTCCGATTTTGTTTTTAACACGTGCTTCATCAGAGATAGCTGTTGCTACTCGATGTACAAGAGCAGTGTCCCAGGTTGAACCCAAAGCGACTACTTGAGGAAAAGAAGTTGTCCCTACATCTAAAACTCCATGCAAAGCTTCGTTCCAATAATTATATTCAAAAACCCCGAGACGAGGGATAGCATCTGAACGGTTTACCAGTTGACCTATTTTTTCTTCAACCGTCATCAAACCAATAAGATCTGAAAGTCTCTCATTATAAGAATTTGGTTTGAAAACATTTATGATGACATTATCGCTTACTTTTTTGCTGCCTGTTCCTGTGGCAATCAATTTCAATAAATAATAACCCGGACGCGGAAATGTTACTTTCGTCGCAGGTTTTGCAAGCTCATGAAAGCGAACTTCAGGATTCGCGGGGCACGACCACCGGGCAGCGATGTTTTCCCGGGAAACACTTCCCTTAAGTTGAATTGTTTGAGTCTTTTCCCAGTTGACAAATTGGTTTGTTCCAGCATCGATTTTGATTTCATTAGACTCTGAAACGACAAGTAAGGGTATAAAAAGTAAAAATAAAACTATTCTAATAAAGTATTTTCCAGGCTTTTGATTCATTACATCCTCCGTTTTTTGTACATCATTTTATGGAATGATATAGAAAAAAGGAAAAAT